>Ga0256405_10000238_pt1 | contig 186656 bp, 161 predicted proteins | sample RumenRJG_02DNA_FD_189096 | JGI IMG/M metagenome (GOLD analysis project Ga0256405, IMG submission 189096) | Bovine rumen microbial communities from Lethbridge, Alberta, Canada - RJG_02 | ecosystem: Host-associated > Mammals > Digestive system > Stomach > Rumen | place: Canada: Alberta... | reverse complement strand
GTTTTGACACCCATGGAGAAGCACAAACTATATCTTGCTGCATAAGAAAAACGCTGACAACACGAAATCGTCAGCGTCTCAAAACTTTATTTTATTTCATTGTCCTCTTGACGGGGAGCGGTTCAGATGTGGCAGAGGGTGTTTTTATCAGAAACAGAGGGGACGGAAGATGAAAAAGCGGTTGACAGCCTTGGTGATGGCATTCCTGTTGGGGTTGCTGCTATTCCATTTCCGGATACCCATCCCGTTCATGCTGAGCGGAATCATTTCCGCCTCGGTGCTGAAATTCTTTGTCTGGACAGATATGCGCTGGCCTGTGCTGTGGCGCAATCTGGGACTGATGGCTGCCGGTTACGGCATCGGCCGGAGTTTTACCCATGATACGCTGGTGCAGATGTCACAGCATGTTGCGGGCGTTTTTGGGGCATCCTTTGTAGCAATCGGCATATCGCTGCTGGTGGCCTGGTTCACCTATAAACATACCTTTGCCAATCTGCTGAGTTGCATTATGGGCATGCTGCCCGGCGGACTGAACCAAATGATGCTGATGGCGGATGAAGATCCGCGGGCGGATGCCAATGTGGTAGTCATGCAACAGACTATCCGGCTCTTCGGCGTAGTCATTTCCGTACCTTTTCTGGTAATCCATCTTCTGGGCGCTTCTGTCGTTCCTCAGGGGTTGCTGGTACCTGTGGGGGACAATACGGGGCTCACCTGGCTGCTTATGGTTCCCGTGGCCGGGATTGGTTCTGTGGTCGCCAAAAAGCTGAAGGTTCCCACGGCGGCTTTAATTGGTCCGATTTTTGCCACGGCGGCATTTTCCATTATCTGTGCGGTGAACCTGCAAAAGCCTCCGCCCATCCTTATGAATCTGGCCCAGTTGAATATCGGTCTTTATATGGGATGTATGCTGGACAAGGAACGGCTGCTCCGGACACAGGTACTGCTGCCTTACGCCATCATCGGGACGCTGCTGATTATCGGCGGGAGCATCGTGGTGGCGGAGATACTGGTACGTTATTACGGAATCCCCATTGTCACGGCGTTTCTGGCCATGGCTCCCGGCGGCATGACGGAGATGTGCCTGGCGGGCATGAGCATGGGGGCCGATGTGTCCATTATCCTGACGTACCAGATTGTGCGCCTCCTGATGATGAACCTGACGGTGCCGTTCATCCTCCGCAGGTATTTTGATGACAGTTATACGGGGTAGGGCACCCGTTGAAATATAGTAAGTGAAGTAAATGTTATCTTGCAACAAGCTTCTGTAGTTTTATATACTTCAGTGCCTGTGTGTCAAGAAGAATAAAGCATAAAAATACGCAACGTTCTGTAGCTGTAAGAATCAGCAGTGAACGTTGCGTGTTTTTATGATTTGTTTTCAACTAACATACCAGATTTTTTATGGGCGAAAAGGATAGAATGTGATAACATCCCGACCGACCAATACGTGTCGTAAAGCCTGAACAATAAAATTTATTCTCTCCAGGCACAGTGCTTCAGCGCGCCGGACCACTGGTTCATACGGAAGGATCCCCGCAGGGCGGCGTAGATAAAGTTTTCCGCTGTTTCCAGGGCGTCCGTGATAGCCATGCCTTTTGCCAGGCATGCGGTGACCGCAGCGGAGAAGGTGCAGCCCGCCCCATGGTTATAGGAGTTGGGAATCTTCGGATGCCGTTTTTCCGTAAAGGTTTTGCCGTCGTAGACCAGTTCTACCGCATCGGTTCCGGGCAGGCGGTCGCCAGCTTTCAAAATTACGTTCTGGCAGCCTTTATCGTGGATTACAGCGGCAGCCTGTTTCATTTCCTCTACTGAGCTAATGGCAGCAGGCATATCTGCCAGGTAGGCGGCTTCCAGCAGGTTCGGCGTCATGACCAGCGCCCGCTTTACCAGCAATTCTTTAATGGCGGCCGCTGCTTCCGGCACCATGATGGTATCGATGCCTTTGCAGACCATGACCGGGTCGATGACGACATTTTTCAATTCATATTTGTCGATGGTGGCAGCAATCAGTTCTACCAGATCGGCGCTGCCCAGCATGCCGGTCTTCATGGCGTCACAGCCGATGCCCTGGAGGATTGTGACAAGCTGTTTTTCGATAACAGCGGTTTCAATGGGATAAATCTCGTGGGCCCAGTCCGCATTGGGATTTTGGGCTACGATGCAGGTGAGGGCGGTCATTCCGTACACGCCCAGCTCTTGAAAGGTTTTCAGATCGGCCTCCATACCGGCGCCGCCGCTGGTGTCCGAACCGGCGATGGTCATTGCTTTATACATGGTTAAAATCTCCCCTCATTAAAAAAATTATTTAAAATTATATTCTGTCACAATCTTTTCCCGGTTAAACAGCACATCCTGGGGATATTCATACAGGCAGATGGCCAGATAAGAACCTGCGATGTTGTACAGGTTATCGAAGCCGCAGTGCTGCAGGGCCATGATGGCATTGTAGCTGCGCTGGCTGGACCGGCAGTGGAGATAGACAGGCCTGTCTTTGGGTATTTCTTCCATACGCTGCCGCAGCTGGCTTAAGGGAATATTGATTGCGTTCAGCAGGTGACCGGCGTTGTATTCACCCGGTTCCCGCACATCGACGATGCAGGCATTACTTTCCACCAATTCCCGCACCTTTGTCAGGGGAACCTGACGGTATACGCCGTGAAGCAGGTTCAGTCCTACCATTGCGGCCATGTTCACTGCGTCTTTGGCAGTGCTGACCACCGGGGCGTAGCAGAGTTCCATATTCTTCAGGTCTTCCAGGGTGCCGTCCATGGAGATCAGGGCGGCAATCACATCGATGCGGCGGTCCGCTTCTCCTTTGCCGATAGCCTGGGCGCCCAAGAGACGTCCCGTTGGTGTTTCAAAGAGCAGTTTGACATGGATGGGGTGGGCGTCCGGCATGAGGCTCACCTTGTCGGAAGGGATCACATAGGCAATTTCAAAAGGTATTCCTGCTGCTTTCGCCGCTTTTTCGTTCAGCCCGGTGCTGGCAGCCAGCAAAGAGAAGATACGAATGACAGAAGAACCGATAAATCCTTTCTGCTGATTCCGGATCCCATAGATATGATCTGCCGCGGCCCGTGCTTCCATCTGGGCTGGCCAGGCCAGGGCCAGCCGCATGGGTTTGCGGGTGAGACGGTTAAACACTTCGATGGCGTCGCCTACAGCATAAATGGCAGGGTCGCTGGTCTGGAAGTTGGCGTTGACTTTAATGCCGCCGGTTTCACCGATGGTCAGTCCGGCATTTTTCGCCAGTGTGGTTTCCGGACGGATGCCCACGGCCATCACCACTGCGTCGGCTTTTACCTGTCGTCCGCTGGAGAGTTCGATGGCATTACTGCCAATCATTTTCACTCCGTCCTTTACTATTAACGTCATACCGTTATCCAGCATTTCCTTGTGCAGGATCTGGGCCATGTCGTAATCAAACGGTGTCATGACTTGGTCCATGGCCTCAATCAGGGTGACTTTGTAACCGGCATGCACCAGGTTTTCCGCAATCTCGCAGCCGATAAAACCACCGCCTACCACGGCAATATTCTCCGCTTTGTGGTCGCGGATGTAGGCATCCAGCTTCGCAATGTCTACCACATTCCGGATGCCGAAAACATTTTCATTACGGATGCCTTCGATAGCCCCGGGCAGGATGGGTTCGCCGCCGGGGGAGAGGATCAGGGCATCGTATGTTTCTTTGTATTCGTTGCCGTCCGGGAGATTCTTTACCGTTACGGTCTTTTCTTCCCGGTTAATGGCAATGACTTCGTTTTCCGTACGCACTTCGATGTTATATTTCTTTTTGAACTGGGCAGGGTCCATCATTACAAGGTCTGCGCTGTCCGCAACAGTGCGACTTAAGAAATAGGGCAGGGCGCAGTTGGAAAAGGAAACATGGGGTCCCCGTTCAAAAATAATAATCTCTGCGTGTTCATCCAGACGACGGGCCCGGGCGGCTGCTGAAGCGCCACCGGCTACACCGCCGACCACCAAGATTCGCTTGCTCAAAACACTTCCTCCTTCGATCCGTTCCTTTCGGTTTCCCGGACAATTCGAGAACGGTTCGCAATCAACCTTTTTGCAAATACAAACTATGTTAGTAATACTTTTGCAATACACACGTACGTCAGTGTCGCAGGCTGCCAATTGTCCGTTTGTTATAAATACCGGTACCAGTGAATACTGATAACTGATACCGGTGACTGTGATAAAAACACGGTTACCTCAATAACATATTATTTCTTCAATGCAGCTTTTGTTGCTTCCTTTGCACAGAAGCCGATGATCTTCTTGCAGTTACGGGCCCGCTCTTTCATGCCGTCTTTGGTGGATTCATCAAAGGGGAAGCAAAGGTCACGGCATTCGATGGTACCGTATTCTTTGATGACATCTTTCACATAAACGGCGTGGCGGGGATAGATGCCGGTCTCGTCGTGATGCAGTTCATCAACCCGTTCCTCGAAGGTCTCTTTGGCATAGGGGTTCTTGCGTCCCTGTTTGCTTCCGATTACAACCATGCCGGCATTTACTGCGCCGCAGGTGTGCTTGGTAAAGCCCATACCGCCGCCCATACCGGAAACCAGCGCAATGATTTCAGGCGGATATTCACTGATACCCAGATCCAAAAATCCTTGCAGCACGCATTCACCACAGTTCAGTCCGTGTTTGAAATGTTCCATGGCGTTCTGGGAAGCTTTTTCCGCCAGCTGTTCAATCTCTTCTTCGGTGTAGATTTTCTTTTCTTCCATGATGATACTCCTCCTGTTGATAAACTTAAATGGGTTATCTGATTCATCTGCAATCGCGCACTGCTTACAACAGCAGTTTTTACGGAACCTGTTTCTTTAAATTCTATTATACCATGAATTCAGACCTGTTGAAAATAGCAAAGAAATTAACGGAAAAGTTGGAATAAAGCTGGAATAAATCAGAAACGTTTTCGAGCCAATAAACAAAGAAAACGGCACTGCAGTGTGGTTCGCGATGCAGACTGCAATGCCGTTAAGTTCATCGGGTAAAAAGGAAACAGAAAAGCAAGTGTTTACTTTACGCGAATTGCTGTTTCATTCACTTGTTTCTATCTGTGTGGACGATGACCGCCGTGATGGGGTCCGCCATGATGGTGGGGCGGCGGCCCCGGTCGGTGGTGGTGATGATGACGGGGATGATCCCACCAGCCCCAGCCCCAGCTCATCCCGACATAAACGGGCACATAGGTCTGGCGGGCTTCATAAGCAGCGATATCCCGTTCGTCCATAACCGCAAAACGGAGCTTTTGTGTTTTTACAAAGCCGCCAATCGCCACTTCGGCCAGAATATCCGCATAGCCCCGTGCATTTCCGGTGATGCTTAACTGACCGTTTTCCTCTTGGATGGTGGCAACATTTTCCGTAAGGCTGGTCAGGGTCAGGTCATAGGGAAGGTTGCCGGGTACCCGGATCAAAACCTTGCCTTTGCCTTTTAACGGAATGATGGCGCCAGCCCTGTAAATTTCTACTTTTTTCAGCAGTTTTTCCGTAGTGCCTTCCAGCAGTTCGATATTACCGTTCTCCGGGAAACGACGGAATACACAGCTTTTATCTTTCGCGATAAAATATTCTCCCACGAGCGTTTCCATATCGCGGGTGAAGGCTTTCACATGCTGGAAATAATCGCCGGTCAACGCTTTGTCCATACGGTAAAGGTAGTGCTTTCCGGCGTCCAGACCGGTTTTGGCAGGAGCCAGTCCTTCCAGCAGTGTAACAGCTTTAGCCAGTTTTTCGCCGCTGGTGATGTAGTATTGGGATAAAGCTTTTTCCCGGGCCGCCAGTCGTGCCGCTTCAGACTGGGAAGCCGGGATGACGGCACCGTTTTTGAATTGCGTTTTGGACGTTTCTGTCTGATCGGTTGCTGCCGCACCGGCGATTCCGGGTAAAGCAAGGCCGGCGGTCAGGACGGAAACAGCCAGGATTCCCGTTACAGCTCTTTTCCAGTTTTTCATAGGCGTTCCTCCGAAATTTTAAACTTACAGAAAATCATGTAATTGGTTTCTTTAAAGAATGAGTGATAACAGTAGTTTCTCTCTTGCAGTCAGTATACTGAGTATTTTTGACAATTCTATGACGATTTACTAAAAACCGAAAATCGGTTAAAATATATAATGAATTATTTAAGCATTATCGTTAATGATGTGGGGGCTATTATGATTGGCAGCAGAGTGATGGCCGTGGGCGATGTTCATGGTCAGTATGATAAATTAAAAAAGCTGATGCGGAAGATAAAGTTTGATCCGGCGCAGGATAAACTGATTTTTTTGGGAGACTTGATCGACCGGGGGCTGGAATCGTTGCAATGCTTTGATTATGTGATGCATTTACAAAAACAGCATCCGGAGTCTGTTATTTATCTGATGGGGAATCACGAACGGGAGATGCTGGATTATTATGACGCTTTGGCAGAGACTAAGGATGAACTGGATGTGCGCCTTCTGAACCGGACCAGTCAATGGCTTGTGTATGGCGGAGATAAAACCCTTCCCCAATTGCAGAAACTGGGAGCCAAAGCCTTGCAGAACCGGCTGGATTACGCAAGAAATCTCCCTTTATATTACCGCATGGGGGATTTTTATTTCTGTCATGCAGGGGTAAAGCCGGGTGTTCCGTTGGATCAGCAGCAGGAAAAAGACCTGATTTGGATCAGAAGCGAGTTTTATGAAGGGTATCAGGGAAAAGAGACGGTTGTAGTCGGGCATACGCCCATCCAGAATCTACAGCACATGTTTGAAGGAATAACTTGGGATATGTATCCGGTCATCCGAGACAATCATATTATTTTGTGCGATACGGGATCTTATATGGAAAACGGAAGGCTTTCCTGTATTGATGTAATCACCAAATACGTATGGCAGGCCTGATATAACCAGTTGTACAAAATGCGGAATCACTGCGGCGAAACGGTATAACACAGTGATACGGCATTGAATGAATCGGAGGATCTGTTCTTTTAATGGTTTTTGCAGTACAAGAAAGAAAGGAAACACAATGAAACATTTAAAAAAGCTTACTTTGCTCCATTCCAACGATTTGCACGGCGATTTTCTGGTAGAAAAAGTAGATGATAAGCTGGTGGGCGGTGTTTCCATGCTGTCCGGTTACGTGAATAAGGTACGCCGGGAAGAAGAAAATGTGATCTACGCCATTGCCGGGGATATGTTTCAAGGATCTTTGATCGATTCGGAATTCAAAGGTGTGTCTACTATTGAAATCATGAATCTCCTGGCGCCGGATGTGGTTACCGTCGGTAACCACGAAGTGGATTACGGGCTGGCCCATCTTCTGTTTCTGGAAAAGTGTGCCAACTTTCCCATCATCAACGCCAATTTGTACATGAAACACAATGGCAGGCGCCTGTTCCGTTCCCATCGGATTCTGGAGATTGACGGGATGAAGGTACTGTTTATCGGTATCCTGACAGAAGAAGTACTGCAGAAGACCAAGCTGGAAAAACTGATCGGCACGTTGGTGGATATCAGGGAAGCTGCGGAAGAAGTAGGGCGCATCTGTGATGCCTATCAGACAGAAGACATTGATTTCACCGTGTTGCTTACTCATGTCGGCATCGAGGCGGACCAGCAGCTGGCAGCGATCCTGGATCCCCGCTGGGGTGTGGACCTGATCATCGGGGGGCACAGTCATACGCTGCTGGAAAAACCCATTGAGGTAAACGGAATCCCCATTGTACAGGCAGCATCCGGTACCGATCAGATTGGCCGTTTCGATATCATGGTGGATACGGATCGGAACAGTATTGACAGTTACACCTGGCAACTGATCCCCATCACACCGGATCGTTGCCCGGAAGATGAGGCACTGAAAGAAATCATTGAAAAATATCACAACATTACGGAAACGAAATACAACCGGATTCTGACCCGTTTCCCGGAACGCTATACCCATCCTGCCCGTAACCGGGAAACCCAGGTGGGAAAAATATTTGCTGATGCCTTTAAAGATTCACTTGGACTGGATATCATGCTGCACGCTTCCGGAAGCCTCCGCAGCCATTCACTGGGTCCGATCATGACGCTGAAAGATTTACAGGAAATGGAACCTTTTGACGAAGAAGTGTACCGGTATGTAGTGACAGGGAGTCAGTTCCGCCATATGATGGAGTACATGCTGCGGGACGAAGCCTTTGACCCCAACGCTCATACGGAGTTTTACCAATTCTCCGAAGGGATGCGGATCGTGTACAATAAAAAGCAGAAAAAGGTTATCAGCTTTACCATGTATGGCCGGGAAGTCGGAGACGACGAGAAGCTGCGGGTAGGTATGCATCAGTTCCATTTCAAAAACCTGAAGACCGGATTGGATATTTCCGAATCGGAGATTACCCGAAACGGCATGCCGAAGGTTATTGCGACACGCAGCCTGGGACTGCTGGAAGAGTATTTTTCTTCCCACCCGCATCTGACAGCACCGGAAGAACAGCGGCTGGTGATTGAAGAATAAGTTGAGCGTATTATTATTAACTCATTTTATCAGAACTTTCTTAAATAAAAAAAACAGCGGCGGTTTTGCGAATACGTTACCGCCGCTGTATTTACTTATACGAACTATTGATACGATTTACTTCAAAAACCAAAAATATCCCAGCACCATCAGGCCCAATACGATGCGATAGTAACCGAACACGATAAAGTTATGCTTTTTGATGTAACTCATCAGGAACCGGATGACCAGAATGCTGACTACAAATGCTACTATGCAGCCCACTGCCAGGATCAGTAATTCGTTGCTGTTAAATACGAAGCCGACCCGCAGAATGTATTTTACCAGTTTCAGCAGGGAAGCACCAATCATGACGGGAATAGCCAGATAAAAGGTGAACTCTGCGGCTACGCTGCGCTCCAGCCCGATCAGCAAGCCGCCGATGATGGTGGAACCGGAGCGGGATGTGCCCGGCACCAGGGACAGCAGTTGAAAGATACCTACCTGGATGGCTTTGCGGTAAGAGATATCCTTTACGTTTTTAACGCTTCCGGAACCGATGTTACGGGACTCGATCAGGATAAACAGTATGCCATAGAAAATCAGGGTGATTGCTACAACTTCCGGTGTAAAGAAATGTTCCTCCATCCAGTCGTCAAACAGGATACCGATGACGGCGGCAGGCAGACAGGCTACAATGATTTTTCCCCACAGGTCCAGGGTGGGGCGGTCCAGAGTGAGAGCCCCGTCTTTTTGTTTCAGAGGCCAGATTTTTTCAAAGTACAAAAGGATGACAGCCAGGATGGCGCCTAACTGGATCACAACTTCAAACAGCTTATAAAACTGGGCACTGACTCCTAAATGGATAAATTCGTCCAACAGGATCATGTGGCCGGTGGAAGATATGGGCAGCCACTCGGTGACGCCTTCAATGATGCCGAACAGTATGGCTTTAATAATTTCCAGCAAAATAAAAATCTCCTTATTCATAATAATACTTTCCTATTTTACCACAAATATAAAAAATAGCTATAGTTTTTTAAAATTTTTGCTGACAGATTTTTGGAAGCGCAGAATAATTCATCTCATGCGCAGCTATCATACCAACCCATTTGAGAGTATTTCGTTGCTAATGAGCAGATAATACCATGTTGGTAGTGAGCGGTTTTAATACGTGCGGATAAGAGAAGGAAGTTTTCACAGATATTTTACTAAATTAAACATATCGCGGTATTGCAATTCCTACTAATCTGATATATATTATTATGGTATCTGTTACGAATTAATCAGCGTATCCCTAAACGTATCGGCAGATTCATGGTATAATATCTGTAAAATCTGTGCCAAAAGGAGTAACAGGCTAACCATAGAAATATTAGATAAGGAAGAATAGAGGAAGCATAACACGGAGGAATCATGCTTGAGTTAAAAGACATCAGTTTTAACGTGCAGGATGACAGTAAAGAGAAAGAGATCATCCGGCATCTGGATCTGAACATTGACGACGGGAAGTTTGTTGTCGTGACAGGTCCCAATGGCGGTGGCAAGTCCACCATGGCAAAGCTCATCGCCGGCATTGAAACGCCCACAGAAGGCAAGATTATATTTAACGGGGAAGACATTACAGGCAAAAGCATTACGGAGCGTGCCAACCTGGGCATCAGCTTTGCGTTCCAGCAGCCCGCCCGGTTCAAGGGAATCACGGTACTGGATCTGCTGCGCATTGCGGCAGGCAAGCAACTGACCGTCAGCGCCTGCTGTGAATTTTTATCGGAAGTGGGACTGTGCGCCCGGGATTATATCAACCGGGAAGTGAACGCCTCTCTTTCCGGCGGAGAGCTGAAGCGGATTGAAATCGCTACCGTGCTGGCCCGGGGAACCCAGCTGGCTATTTTCGACGAGCCGGAAGCGGGCATCGACCTGTGGAGCTTTCAGAATCTGATCAGTGTGTTTGAACGGATGCGCACGGCTAATACCCGTTCCATTCTGATCATCTCCCATCAGGAACGGATTCTGCAGATTGCCGATGAGATCGTAGTGCTGGCCAACGGACAGGTCACAAAGCACGGCCCCCGGGAAGAAATTCTTCCTGAACTGTTGGGAACAAGTGACGCAGTTGGCGTATGCGGCTGCCTGAAACGGGGAGGTGCGAACTGTGATTGATGCAATTCAGAAACGACTCCTGGCGGAGATTGCGGATCTTCATACGGTGCCTACCGGCGCGTATAATATCCGGGCTAACAGCAAGCTGGCGGCCCGGAACACGACAGCGAACATTGACATTGTTTCCAAGGCGGATGTGAGCGGCATCGATATCCGCATCAAACCGGGTACGAAAAAGGAAAGCGTACATATTCCGGTTGTACTCAGTGACAGCGGACTGAAAGAAACGGTTTATAACGATTTTTATATCGGTGAAGACTGTGATGTAGTCATCGTAGCAGGCTGCGGCATCCATAACTGCGGCGTGCAGGATTCCGAGCATGACGGCGTGCACCGATTCTTTGTGGGCAAAAACAGCAAAGTAAAATATGTGGAAAAGCATTACGGAGAAGGGGACGGCCGGGGCAAACGCATTCTGAACCCGGTGACGGAAGCCTATCTGGAAGAAGGCAGTTCCATGGAAATGGAAATGGTGCAGATCAAGGGCGTGGATTCCACGGTCCGCACCACGAAAGCGGAACTGGCGGCCAATGCGTCCCTGGTGGTCAGGGAACGGCTCATGACCCATGGGAACCAAAAAGCCAAAAGCATTTATGAAACCTATCTGAACGGAGACGGCGCGGCGGCAGATGTGGTGTCCCGATCCGTGGCAAGGGAAGATTCCTTTCAGGAGTTTTCTTCCCGCATTACCGGCAACGCGGCCTGCAAAGGGCACACGGAGTGCGACGCCATCATCATGGACAAGGCCCGGGTGCTGGCGATTCCCCAGCTGGATGCCAACAATGTGGACGCGGCCCTGGTACATGAAGCGGCCATCGGCAAGATTGCCGGGGAACAGATCATCAAGCTGATGACCCTGGGACTTACCCAGGAGCAGGCGGAAGAACAGATTATCAACGGATTTTTGAAATGAGAAAAGAAAAATATTATTCCATTTTAAATTACGGCTGCCAGATGAACGAAAGCGACGCGGAGCATTATGCGGGACAGCTGGAGGAACTGGGTTACGCGCGCACGGAAGAGTTAGTCCGGGCCGACGTGATCCTGGTGAATACCTGCTGCATCCGGGAAAGCGCGGAACTTAAGATTCTGGGAAAAATCGGCGAACTGAAACGTGTGAAGGCCCAACATCCGGGGCAGATTATCTGTGTGGCGGGCTGCATGGCGCAGAAGGACGGCGCGGCGCTGGTGAAAAAATATCCCCAGATCGATCTGCTGTTAGGCACTTCGTATGTAAATTCTTTCAAACAGATTTTGCAGGATTATCTGGAAGAACGCAAAAAAGGCGTGTTCACCAGTCTGGAAGTACAGAGCAGTGAGTTTGAAGGACAGCGCGTGCGGGAGAGCGGCTTCAGCGCCTGGATCCCCATCATGTACGGCTGTAATAATTTCTGTACGTACTGCATCGTGCCGTACGTACGGGGCCGGGAACGGAGCCGCAGCATTGAGAATATTTTAGAAGAAGTGCGATCTGCCGTGGCGGCCGGTTATAAGGAAATCACCCTCTTGGGGCAGAATGTGGATTCCTACGGCAAGGATTTTTTGCGGAACCATGAAGAAGAAAAACTGCTGTCCGTCAGCAGCGCGGTGGGAGAAGGTTTTACCGAAACATTAAAGGCAGAGCCGTTTGCCGCGTTGCTGAAAGCGGTAGATCAGGTGCCCGGCGTGGAGCGGGTCCATTTTATGACCAGCCATCCCCGGGATATGTCGGAAGAAGTGATCCGAACGGTGGCGCAGGGGACGCATCTGTGTGAGCATTTCCATGTGGCGCTTCAGAGCGGCAGCAGCCGGATCTTAAAAGCCATGAACCGGGGTTACACACGGGAACGGTTCCTTGCATTGGTGAAGACGATACGTAAATACATTCCCCAGGCTGCCATTACCACAGATATCATTGTGGGATTTCCCGGCGAAACGGATGAGGATTTTGCCGAGACCTGCAGTCTGGTGGAAGAGGTGGGCTTTGATTCCGCTTTTACCTTTATTTATTCCAAACGCAGCGGCACTCCGGCCGCCCGGATGCAGGATCAGATTCCGGATGACGTGAAGCACGCCAGGCTGCAGAAACTGATGGATGTGCAGAACCGGCAGTCCCTGTGTATCAATAAGCGTTTGGTGGGGCAGACGGTAGAAGTGATGGCGGAAGGGCCCACGGAAAAGCATCCGGAGATCTGGAGCGGCCGTACCCGGGGCAACAAACTGGTGCTGTGGCAGCAGAACGTTGACGCATCGGATAAGGCTGTGACAAATCCAGTGAATTTGCCTGACGATGCAGCTTCTGCCCACGTTTCTGTAAAAGATACGGAAGAGGGAAGCAACCTTCCCATTCATCCCGGGCAGCTGGTGCAGATTCAGATTGAAAGCGCCCAGACCTGGCTGGTGAAAGGAACAAGAGTGAAATAAGATGCCCAATGAATTAACGCCGATGATGCAGCAGTATCTCGATTTCAAAAATCAATACCGGGATGAATTGCTGTTCTATCGCAGCGGCGATTTTTATGAACTGTTTTTTGAAGACGCCAAAACTGCCTCAAGGGAACTGGGACTGACGCTGACAGGCCGCAACGGGGGTCTGGAAGAACGGATCCCCATGTGCGGCGTGCCGTATCATTCGGTGGAACCCTATATTGCGAAGTTGATTAAAAAAGGCTTTCGCGTTGCCATCTGTGAACAGATGGAAGACCCGAAGCTGGCAAAGGGTCTGGTCAAACGGGAGGTCATCCGGGTAATCACCCCCGGTACCGCTTTAAATGAGGCGCTGCTGGAAGAGTCCGGCAACCGGTATCTGGTGTATCTGCAGGAAGATGACGGCGTACTGTGTATGGCCCTGGCGGATGTTTCCACCGGGGAATGCCGCTGGTACACGGCCAACGGCAGCGAACGGCTGATTTCTTTGGAAGAACAGCTCTTCCGTCTGCAGCCTTCGGAAATTGTGCTGAAAAGCGGTATAGACCAGTGGGACGCGCTGGAAAACTGGCTGAAATCGAAACTGACAGACTGTCTCTATTCGTTTTATGAACCGGCTAAAGAACCGGAAGATTATGTCAAACTGCATTTCGGTACGCTGGAACTGGATCCTCTGGTCCGGTCCACGGTGCAGAACCTGCTGGCCTATCTTCATGAGACCATGATGACGGATCTGTCCCAGATCAACCGGTTGGAGAGGATTATCACGGAACAGTTCATGAATCTGGACGCCACGGCCATCCGGAATCTGGAACTGATCAAGAACATGCGTGACGGCAGCAAGCGGGGCACGTTGCTGGACATTTTGGATTTTACGGGAACTTCCATGGGCTCCCGCTGTCTGAAAAACTGGATCGAGTGCCCGCTGCTGGATATTGTAAAGATCCGGGAACGGCAGGACGCGGTGGAAGAACTGGTACTGAATCCCGCCCTCCGGGACAGTCTGCAGGAAAGTTTAAAAGAAGTTTTTGATTTGGAACGCATCCTTTCCCGTCTGGAAGTGGGCAGCGCTAACGCCCGGGATCTGGTGAGCCTGCGGGCGTCTTTGGCCGCATTACCGGCATTGAAAGAAAAACTGCAGGGCGCGAAATCCGGGTTGCTGCAAAAATTATCAGCCAGCATCCACATGCACCGGGAGATTCATGATACCCTGGAAGCGGCCATTGTGGACGAACCGCCTTTTACCGTACGGGAAGGCGGTATGATCAAAGACGGTTACGACCTGGAACTGGACGAACTCCACGACATCGCCCGGAATAATTCCCAGTGGATGGCAAACTTTGAACAGAAAATCAAAGAGTCCACCGGCATAAAAACCTTAAAAGTCGGCTTCAATAAAGTGTTCGGCTATTATATCGAAGTTAGCAAGGGCCAGACGTCCGCCGTGCCGCCGGAATTTGTACGGAAACAGACGCTGGTCAATGCGGAGCGCTATATCGTTCCAGAACTGAAAGATTTTGAAAACAAGATTTTAAGTGCCAAGGAAAAGATTGAATCCCTGGAGTATTATTTGTTTAATAAGATCCGGGACGAGATCCGGAAAGATATTCCGGAAATCCAGGACACGGCTCATGCCCTGGCCCGTCTGGATGTGCTGGCCGCGTTGGCCCTGGCTGCGTTTAAATATGATTATCACCGGCCGGAACTGAACAACCGGGGGGAAATCCGGATTCTGGACGGTCGTCATCCCGTAGTGGAACGGCTGCTGGACAAGGAAATCTTTGTACCGAACAATGTAACTTTGAATTCTGCCGATGAACGGATGGTGATCATCACCGGGCCCAACATGGCGGGGAAATCCACTTATATGCGGCAGGTTGCCCTTTTGGTGCTGATGACCCAGATGGGCAGTTTCATTCCGGCCCGGAGCGCGGATATCTGCGCGGTGGACCGTATCTTTACCCGGGTAGGGGCCAGCGATGACCTGGCTACCGGGCAGAGCACGTTTATGGTGGAAATGAACGAAGTGGCCCAGATTTTAAAATACGCCACGAAGAACTCCCTGATCATCCTGGACGAAGTGGGCCGGGGTACCAGCACCTACGACGGCATGTCCATTGCCCGGGCGGTGATGGAATACATCCAGACAAAGATTAAAGCAAAAACGTTGTTTGCCACGCATTACCATGAACTGATCACCATGGAAGATGTGCTGGAAGGGATTAAAAATTATTCCGTTGCCATTAAGGAACGGGGAAACGATATCGTTTTCCTGCGGCGCATCATCCGGGGCGGCACGGACCGGAGCTACGGCGTGCACGTGGCCCGGCTGGCAGGACTGCCCAAAAAAGTTATTGAACGGGCGGATGAAATACTGGAAGAGTACGACCGGAACAAAGGTTTTATTTGCGACGGAACTGCAACCTGCAACAGTGGCGGCGCCGCGCAAAATTCTATAAAAGAAGAACCTGCCGATCTTGGCATGGGTTCCCTGTTTACAAGCGCCCTGCAGTCGGAACTGCTGCAACTGGACGTAATGAGCATGACGCCCATTGAAGCATTGAATGAGTTGTATAAACTGCAGCAGGAAGCGAAAAAGGAAAGCGGTGTGGTGTGACAGCAATTTCCTTTTGTGTTCCCGTCATAAGGTGGCATGAACCGTAATGTGTAGTTATGTATTTCATTGTTGATTTTGCCGTCTGCCGAGGACGGTGGAATGGAGTGAGGTATGCTTCAGGAACGAGAAGTCCGCTTGCTGGATACCAATACGTCGAACCAGATTGCGGCCGGCGAGGTGGTGGAAAAGCCTGCTTCGGTGGTAAAGGAACTGGTGGAGAACGCATTGGACGCCGGGGCGGACAGCATAGAAGTGACGATTTTTGAAGGCGGCACGGAATATATCCGTGTAGCCGATAACGGCTGCGGCATGACGGAGCAGAATGCCCGCATGGCGTTACAGCGTCATGCAACCAGCAAAATCCGTGAGGTGGACGACCTTCGCAGCCTCCACACCCTGGGGTTCCGGGGGGAAGCACTTCCCAGTATCGCGTCGGTGTCCCGGTTTGAACTGCTGACCAGACCGCAGCAGGAAGAACTGGCCACTTCTATTAAAGTGAATGGCGGTGAAGTGGAAGAATGCATTCAGACCGGCGGACCCGCAGGAACTACTGTCATCGTTAAAGATTTATTCTATAACGTACCGGCCCGCCGGAAGTTTTTGAAAACGGTATCTACGGAAGGCCGTTATATTACGGAAATGCTGACACGCATCGCCCTGGCCCGGCCGGATGTGCGGTTCAAACTGACCAGCAACGATAAAGAAGTGCTGGTGACGCCCGGACTGGGGAATCTGAAAGACACAATTACCGCGCTGTACGGGAAAAAAGTTTCGGAGGATCTGCTGCCGGTAAAACTGGATGGTGTGTTTGCTGGCATTCTGGTACAGGGATTTATCGGCAAGCCCACGCTGCTGAAAGGCACCCGGGGCTGGCAGACCATTCTGGTAAACGGTCGCAGCATCAGCAATCTGATGATCAGCAAGGCCATCGAGCATGCCTATCAGTCCCAGATACCCAAGCGGGGGTTTGCCTTTGCCGTGCTGGATATCCAGGTTGACCCGGCTACCATCGACGTGAATGTGCATCCCCAGAAAAGTGAAATTAAGTTCAGTGACGAAAGCGCTATATATAAAGCGGTCTTCCGTGCCCTGACCGATGCGCTGACAAAGCCGATGCATGCGGAACAGGAAAAGAGTTTGCAGGAACAGAACCGGCAGGCTTTGGCAGCGGTACTGGAACGGGCGGAAAAAGGAAATGATTCAGCTGCAGGACAGGGAACCGGTGCCGTACGCAATGAACCGGCCGGTCAGCAGACTATCTTCGGAGAGATAGCAGATACGGGGCGGCAGGGCCATCTGAACCGGGATTTCGGAGAAGACATAAATCGGTACGGTCATTACGAAAACAGGGAAACGCATTTCGGGAATCATCGGCAAAGCGGAGCCGCTTTTTCCCATCCCCGTCAGGAAATATGGAAACGACCGGACAAAGCATACGGGGAAGAGTCACCGAAAGAACCGGTGTACAGTTTAGGCGAGACCCGCCAGCTCCTGCAAGACCAGGCGCCGCTGCAGACAGACAATACGGTAGCAATGCAGCTTGCGGGTGAGGATACGCTGGAAACCATCTGGCCTATCGGGCAGGTGGACAAAACCTTTATCATCGCCCAGTCGGAAGACACGCTGTATTTAATCGACCAGCACGCGGCCCATGAGCGTATTCTATATGACCGTCTTGTGCTGACCCACAACGATATTCCGGCCCAGCAGTTGCTGATTCCGTTGTACGTCACGCTACAGCCGGAAGATGTGGAGCTGTTGGAGCAGCATCATGATGCGTTTTATAAATTAGGAGTGGACATTACCACAGCCGGGGAGAATTCTGTGCGGATTGCCAGCCTGCCCAGCGACATCAGAAATGAAGATGCGGAAGATTTTATCCGCGAAATCGCGCAGTATCTGCGGGACCACCGCACACCGGAAGCCAGCGAGCTGCGACAGGATGTGCTGCACATGACTGCCTGCCGGGCTGCCATTAAAGCAGGGGAAGTGTTGAATATGCGGCAGATGCGGCAGCTGATCATCGACCTGTGCAACACGACCCATCCCTTTACCTGTCCTCACGGCCGTCCCTGCATGATTGCCGTGACCAGCGATGAATTATATAAACTGTTTAAGCGCACCGGATTTGATCTGCCGGGGAAGAACGTACCCTATGACCGGTAAACAGAAAGGGTTGACCGGCAAATCATACATAACGTATTTAATGATGCAACGGAGATGCAAAGAGAATTCGTTGTTCGGTTTTTGCAAAACCATCTAATAAATGGTACGATACCCTGCGACGTAAGGGAGACTGAGGTGGAAGCAGTAAAGTTTGCGGTAACCTGCAACAAAAACGATAACCGGATACTGAAAGAACAGGCCAGAGCCTGGGCGTTGCAGCTGCAGGTTCCGTATGTAAAACGTTATGATAACGGTTCCCTGGATGCGATGCTGGCGGACCATCATCTCGACGCGCTGCTGATTGCCGGAAAGAAAGGACCGCAGCTTTACTCACGGGAAGGCATGATGCTGTATCATCCGGGACTTGGCAAAGTCCGCTGGCAGCGTGTTGTACAGCGAAACGAAAACGATAATTTTCTAACCGCCATGCATCTTTCCCCGGGTCAGCGGGTGCTGGACTGCACCGTGGGACTGGCGGCAGATGCGCTGCTGGCTTCCCATGCGGTGGGAGAAACAGGAAAGGTTGTCGGGCTGGAAGCTTCGCTGCCGTTGTGGTTCCTTACCAGCCGGGGCGTAATTTCCTATAAAAGCCAAATCCCGGAACTGGTACAGGACCTGAAGCGCATTGAAATCATCCATGCAGAGGCATCCGCATTCTTGAAAACGCTGCCGGAAAACAGTTTTGACGCAGTATATTTCGATCCCATGTTCCGTCAGCCTGTAAGGAAATCATCGGAGATGGTGCCCCTGCGTCCGTTGGCGTTTCCGGAACCGCTAACGTTGGAAATGGTGGAACTGGCACTGAAGGCGGCGCCTCGTGTCGTGATCAAAGAACGCAGCGTGGAAATCCTGCAGGAATACGGCTGTACAGAGTTTGTCGGCTCGAAATACAGCGCCGTCCGTTTTGGAATACGAAAGAGACAGTGATGGTGCATACAGGAAACTGCGGTATAGTATGCGGTATAATATAATGTGAGCTGTTTGCAAATCGCACCGCCCGGGTGCGGTAGTTTTTACAGAATATGTCTGACGACGAAAAGGGGAAACCGACTTTGCCAAAAGAAAGAATAGTGGTAATCCTGGGACCGACAGCAACCGGCAAAAGCAATTGCGGCATTGAACTGGCCAAACGGTTCCGCGGGGAAATCATTTCCGGAGACAGTATGCTGGTTTACCGGCAGATGAATATCGGGACGGCAAAACCTTCCGCGGAAGAATTACAGATGGCGCCGCATCACCTGGTGGACATTCTTCCGCCTGATGCGTCCTACAGCGTAGCTGATTTTCAGCAGCAGGCCGCGGAATTGATTTCGCAGATTACGTTACGGGGTAATCTGCCCATACTGGTGGGGGGAACCGGCTTATATATCAAAGCTCTGCTGGAAGATTATCAGTTCAGCAGTGTGGAAGAAAACCCGGAACTGCGCCGGCAATTGGAAACTTTTGCTTCCGAACAGGGAACTGATAAACTGTATGCCCGGCTGAAAAAAGAAGATCCCGCGGCAGCGTCGCGACTGCATCCCAATGATGTGCGCAGGGTGGTGCGCGCGCTGGAAACGGCATTATCCGGCGACCGGGTCTCCCAGGCAAAACAGAATGAGCTGAAATATGATGCTGCTGTGTTTGGTCTTTCCATGGACAGGGATTTTCTCTATGAACGAATCAATCAACGGGTTGACCGGATGCTGGAAGAAGGGCTGGAAGAAGAAGTCCGGGCCCTGCTGAAAGCCGGAGTTCCCATGGACTGCCTTTCCATGAAAAGTCTGGGATACCGGCAGATGGCGGAATACCTGACAGGCAAATGTGATTTCGCTGCCGCGGTTGACAACATTAAAAAAGGAACCCGTCATTTTGCCAAACGGCAGATCACCTGGTATAAAAAAATGCCGTATATTCATTGGTTTACGGTAGACAGAAACCTGAACTATGAAAAAATTGTAACAGAAATGGCAGATATACTTGAGAAAAAAGTCAAAAGGATGTAAAATTTAAGATACTAACTGAATAAAAAAGTTAGAAATCCGAATGGGATTCATGGAGATGGATTCCGAGAGGAATGAAACGTCAATACTGTGAATGAAAAAATTATATAATGAGAACGGTTAAAGAAAAGGAGTAAGAGCATGACAAATACAACTGGCAATAAAACCATGATGAACCTGCAGGACAGTTTCCTGAATCATGTGCGGAAAGAGAATCTTCCGGTGGTGATCTATCTGGTAAACGGATTCCAGATCCGGGGGATGGTCCGGGGTTTTGACAACTTTACGGTAATCATTGAGAATGACGGGAAACAGCAGCTGGTATATAAGCATGCGGTTTCCACCATTTCCCCGGTAGCCAATATTACGATCATGCAGCCGGAAAAGGCCGAAAAGAAAGAGTAATGCGGCTGCAGAAAAAGAAAAACGGCGCTCCGGCGTTGTTTTTCTTTTTACGACGGACGTAACGGAAAATCGGAGAAGGAGAAAAGGCATGGATTATCTTGCGTTATTTATGGAATATCTGCAGGTAGAGCTTGGCCTTTCGGACAATACCCGGATTTCCTATCAGCGGGATCTGCGGATCTTCTGCAAGGCGCTTTCCATTTCGGAAGACAAGCTGGCAGATGTGCAGCGTTCCCAGATTATCGGCTACATTACGAAACTGAAGCTGCAGGGTCGGGCGGCAGCAACCATCGCCCGGAAACTGGCAGCCATCAAAGCGTTTTACCGTTTTATGATCACGGAAAATTATCTGCAGACGGATCCGGCAGAAGCAGTGGAAGCGGGAACCAAAGGCGTGCATCTGCCAAAAGTTTTAACAGAGGCGGAAGTTCGCGCCCTGCTGGAAGCGCCGGACCTTTCCTCGGCGGAAGGACTGCGGGACCGGACCATGCTGGAAATGCTATATGCTACCGGCATGCGCGTTTCCGAGCTTGTGACGGTAAAAACCGCCAGTGTAAATCTTTCCATGCGTTATGTGATTGCGTTCGGCAAAGGTTCCAAAGAGCGGATCGTACCCCTGGGCAGCGTGGCGGCGGAATATCTGCAGCGATATCTTACGGAAGCCAGAAGCAAGTTCCTGATGGAAAATGAAACGGATCCGGAAACCTTGTTTCTGGGGCTGGGCGGTCAGGGCCTGACCCGGCAGCGCGTGTGGGAGATTATCAAACAGTACGGCAGGCAGGCCGGAATATCCAAAACCATTTCACCCCATGTGCTGCGCCATTCTTTTGCCACACATCTGCTGGATAATGGGGCTGACCTGCGAAGCGTGCAGGAAATGCTGGGGCATGCTGATATTTCAACAACACAGATATATACGCACCTGACAAATAAAAGGCTGCGTTCGGTTTATGAGAAAGCACATCCGCGCAAATAGGGATGTGAAGAAAAGAGGGGCTGCGTATGCAGGATCAAAACAATTCCCAGGAAAGCAACAGAATCGGCGTGGGAATTTTTATTGTAATTGTTATCATATTGCTTGTACTGGCCGGAGCTGCCGGCGTGTATTATGCTTCCCTTAAGCAGGAAAAACCAAAGGATTTATCAGATACGACAGTTAAATCCTTTGATTTGATGGAAGAATCGAAAATGGTTCACCGGACTGTGGACAACGTATTGCTTATGAAACGGGAAAACTGGCAGCTGCGGGACACTGGGCGCAGACAGCACAAGGATCTGTTGGAAGTGTCGGGAGCCGATGTGGTCTGGACCGACCGGGAAGTCGCCGTAGGCGTGCCGGTGACGACCGAGCTGGAAGGAGCATCCCGATGGGTACAGGACCATCTGCGAACTACAGATGTAAAGACTATCCGCGAAGAAAAATCCAAATGGCATGGGATGGAAGCCTGGCGGCTGGATGTGGGAATTGCGGTGAAGTCAGGCAAAGATAACGAAAGAAACTTTACAACGGATACCATATTCTTTTTCCATCACGGGAACCTGACCAACCGGGACAGGGATATTCCCCGCATTCCTAAAGAAGAACGCCGAAATGATGAGAAAAGCCGGACCAATGACGACAGAAGCCGGAATGACGACAGAAGCCGGACCGATGAAGGAAAAAGATAGAAGGCTTTTACTATGAACATGTTTAGAAACAGAGAGATCCCTGGCTGGAGGAATTTATGAATCCCGAAGAAGTAATGCAGAAATATGAAAAATACATCAATCCGTCTTCCACAAGGCTGTTCCGTTTCATGGGACTGTCCAGCGTGGAAGCCCGGGCGGAAGGCTGGATCATCACCGATACGGAAGGTACCGAATTCATTGACTGCCTGGGCGGTTTCGGCATGTTTGCGGTGGGCCACAAACATCCGAAAGTTGTGGAGGCGGTGGAACGGGAACTGCACAACATGCCCATGTGCGGCAAAGTGCTGTTCAATGAACCAGCTGCCAAACTGGCGGAAAAACTGGCGGAAATCACCCCGGGCGACCTTCAGTACAATTTTTTCTGCAACAGCGGAACGGAAGCGGTGGAAGGCTGCCTGAAGGTGGCGCGTCTGGCGACCGGCCGCAAAAAGTTCGTGGCGGCTCATAATGCATTCCACGGCAAGACCTTCGGTTCTTTGACCGCCACCGGACGGGATATGTATCGCGACCCGTTCAAACCGCTGCTGGAAGGGTTTACTCATGTTCCCTTTAATGATGTCACTGCGCTGGAAGCAGCTGTGGATGAAGAAACGGCAGCCGTGATCCTGGAACCGGTGCAGGGGGAAGGCGGCATCAATGTTCCCGCTGACGGCTACATGAAACAGGCGGAAGAGATTGCGCATAAAAAGGGCGCGCTGCTGATTGCGGATGAAGTGCAGACCGGAATCGGGCGCACCGGAACCTGGTTCGGGGTAGAACACGACGGGGCGAAACCGGATCTGATGGCGGTGGCCAAAGCCCTGGGCGGCGGCATTATGCCCATTGGTTCTGTAATTGGAACGGAAGCTGCCTGGAAAGGATTGATTGAAGCACCGTTCCTGCACACGTCAACCTTTGGAGGCGGGCAGATGGCCTGCGCCGCCGGGGTGGCGACCCTGCAGGTGATTGAAGAAGAAAATCTGCTGCAACGCAGCGCGGAGACCGGCGCGTATTTTAAAAAGGGTATTGAAGCCATTGCGAAAGAATTTCCCCAGGTTATTAAAGAAGTCCGCGGCCGCGGCATGATGATCGGTATGGATCTGACAAAAGAAGGCGCCGGAGGCATGCTGATGGCGCTGATGATCGACCAGCACATCATTGTTGCGTATACGCTGAACAACCCCAAGGTGATCCGCATCGAACCGCCGCTGACCATGCCGAAATCCGTAGTGGACCATGTGCTGGAAGTATTGCGCAACTGCATTAAGCAGGTGGCGGAAGCGATTAATGATTTGTAAGGACGTAAGGAAACGCTGATTCATCAAGCGATTCTCTGGCGGTTTTTTCTCTGACGCGTGTGTACAGGAAAACATACAGCCGTTCAGGCAGATTAGAAAAGGAGTTTATATGCCGTTTGTAAAATCTGAGATTGTGATTAAAGGCGAAAAACAGAAAATTTTTGATGTGATACAGGATATGGCTTCTTATCCGAAATTCATGAAAAACCTTGTGAGCGTGGAAGTGCTGGAAAAAGGGGAGAATTATGACATTTCCCACTGGGTATCCAACGTGGACGGCCGGAAGATCGTCTGGACCGAGCGGGACGATTTTTATCCTGAAACGTTTAGGATTACCTATAAACAGACAGCAGGGGATTTAAAGAAGATGGAAGGCGCCTGGGAACTCGTTGACACGGAGGACGGAGTTAATGTTTCCCTGGCGGTGGATTTCGAGTTTGGTATTCCCATGATCGCCGGGCTGTTAAACCCCATCCTGATCCGCAAGGTGCGGGAGAACAGTGAAGATATGCTACAGGCGATAAAAGGAGAAATTGAAAAATAAGATAAAGTCTGTTATAATAGTTTAGCTATGTATTACCATAAAATCAAAAATACTTTTTGCCGTAGCTGAATCAAACAAAGCATTGGTATCAGAGATGGTGTAACGGCGTATATTGATGTGAGGAGTGTGTTTGTAACTATGAAGACCGCGTTATTAATGACATTAATGACTCTGCTTCTGGTCATGGTAGGCGATTTTGCCGGCGGCCAGCAAGGCATGGTAATTATGTTGATATTTTCCCTGGGCATGAACTTTTTTACGTATTGGAACAGCGACAAAATGGTGTTGGCCCAGTACAAGGCCCATCAGGTGGACGAGCATTCCGCCCCGGCCCTGTACGGGATCGTAAAACGCCTGGCAGAAAGGGCCAATCTGCCCATGCCCAAGGTGTATATCATCGACGACCAGGTTCCCAATGCGTTTGCTACCGGACGTAATCCGGAGCATGCGGCTGTTGCCGTTACCACTGCGCTGATGAATTATCTTTCCCCGAAAGAAATTGAAGGCGTGCTGGGCCACGAACTGACCCACGTCAGGAACCGGGATATTCTGATCAGTACCGTGGCGGCCAGTCTGGCCGGCGTGATTACGACGGTCTCCCGCTTTGCCTTATGGTTTGGCGGCGGCCGTGACCGGAATAACAGCAATCCCATCGCGTCCATCCTGTTACTGATTCTGGCGCCGATTGCAGCCGCCCTGATCCAGATGGCGGTTTCCCGCAGCCGGGAATACAAAGCCGACGAAGGCGGCGGCGAATTATGCGGTAACCCGAATTACCTGGCGGACGCCCTGGAAAAAATTTCCCAGTATTCCACCCGCCGTACCATGCAGAATGCCACGGAAGCTACGGCCCACATGTTCATTATGTGCCCCTTCAGCGCCAAGGACATGCAGAAGCTGTTCAGCACCCATCCGTCCACCCAGGAACGTGTTTCCCTGCTGCGCCGGCAGGCGGAAGAAATGAAACGGCAGGGCAAACTGGAAAAATAAGTTCGGCAGATAACGTCTTTCGGCTTTCGGTTTGGCGGCAGTTGTTGTTATTTAATTTAACGATGTTTTGTTATGATTCATACCGGACTGAATATCCGGATTGATACAAATTTGCAAAGTATAAATTTTTAAAGGAGAGAAAAACATGGATCAGAAATCATTAGTATTAGTTAAACCCGACGGAGTACGCAAACATTTAATCGGCGAGATCATTGCCCGCTTTGAACGCCGCGGCCTGAAAATCTGCGCGCTGAAAATGCTGGTTATGACCAAAGACCAGGCTAAATATCATTATGCGGAACATGTTGACAAACCGTTCTTCCCGGAACTGGAAGCTTTCATTACCGGCGGTCCGCTGGTTGCCATGATTGTGGAAGGCCCCAACGCCATTAAAGCCATCCGTACCATGATGGGCGTAACCGACCCGATCGAATCTACCCCCGGCTCTATCCGCGGCGACTTTGCGCTGGATAAGGGTGAAAACGTAATTCACGGCAGTGACAGCTCGGAAGCTGCAGAACGGGAAATCAAAAACTTCTTCAAACCGGAAGAGATTTATTAAGATTGAAAAGCTCAGACAGTTTTGTCTGGGCTTTTTTACCCCGTACTCTCATTAAACCTGCGGGGATGTGATATTTTGGATCCATTTGAGAAATGGCAGAAATCATGTCCGTGTACTGTTACGGTACAAGCAAATTGTAAGGAGGTTATGAAGTATGTCGAAAAAAGCTGCAGTCTATACCCGTACAGGCGATAAGGGAACCACTGGGCTCTATACCGGGGAACGCGTTTCCAAATGTTCTACACGGGTAGAATCTTACGGGAACCTGGATGAAATCACTTCCGCACTGGGCCTGGCCCGTTCGCTGGTAAAACGGGACGACGTAAAAGAAGCCATCTTTAATGTGCAGAAGCTGCTGATGTCCATGATGGCCGATGTGGCCAGCCTGAATCTGCCTCAGCCGTATATTACGGAAGAGCATGTAAAACTGTTTGAAAGCACCATCGATAAATTTGACGCGATGTTGCAGCCCCTGAGTCATTTTATTATTCCGGGGGATTCGCCCGGCGCCGGCGCGCTGGATATTGCCCGCACTACCACACGCCGTGCGGAACGCCAGTTGCTGCGCCTGAATGAGACCGAACCGGTAAACCCGCAGCTGCTCATCTGCGTGAACCGTCTGTCCGACCTGTGCTTTATTCTGGCCCGTGTAGAAACAGAAGTGGGCGTGGAAAAAGAAAAATAAAATTACAGCGTAATGAATCAAGCCTCCTGACACAGAGTCGGGAGGCTTTTGACAACTAATTTGAAACCGTGGTGAACAAAATGAAATTCAAATATGTCCGTGTCCAGGGCAAGGCCTTAGCGAAGAATACAATGCACGCGAAAGGCATCTTCAGCATGTGCTGGCAGATGATCCAGCAGGATGTTATGACCGGAGAGGACGCAGACCTTTTCCGGGAGATCGACAGCTGGTTTGCGGAAAACCTACCGTGGCCGCCTCCCTGTAAAAAGCAGGAACCTGTTGTGTGCTGGTTCAAAACGGAGAACGCTGAAGAGATGCTGAAAATGATCCGGCCTGCCATGTGGCTGCTGGAACGGTACAATCATCCGTATTATGTTGTGTATACGAACACGCCGGGCGAAATCGTGTACGAGGATAAATACCAGATTGCGGCAAAAGCAGACGGGGTTCTTCAAATTGACGAGTTGCAGCCGTCCTGGTCGCCGAAAGAAACGGAATGATAAATTCACATTTTTCTTATAAATGTATAAATAATGGTAGATTTTTCCCCGACAGTTTTGTTATAATAAACTGATAAGCTGATTATTACAGTTTGTTATCATAAATAATAGACTGATTATTACGGTTTTGTTATCATAAACCATAAACTAATTGTTGATAAAGTAAGACAGCAAAGGAAGATGCATACGTATGGCTGGATATAAGTTTACTAAAAGTGCTCTGCAGGTTCTGGAACGTTCCGTAATTCCTTTTGTCGTTTTCCAGAGACTGGCCGGTCGGATTGTGCCCCTTGTTATTTCCGCAGGGTTCTGTGACTTGTTTGCCCATACAAGAGAAGAAGCCCTTGCGCTGTTGAATCACGATATGTATATGAATGTGCACCCGGATGATAAGGACAGGCTCCTTGCCGAGGTCAACCGTTTTATTTCCAAAGGCGGAAGTTTAAATATCGTGTTCCGGCTTAAAACAGAAAAGCGTAAAGACGATATGATTGTGCATCTCCAGGGAGAACGGCTTATTTCCGAAGACGGTACCCATCTGACTATCGTCTGGTTCACAAGCGAAGGCTTTTATTCCGCGAAAAATGTAGACCATAATGGGCTGGCCCGTTCCTTTAATGCGTTGCTGCGTGAAGAGACCATGATCCATAAGGCATCCTATGATAGCCTTACCGGTCTTCCCAACATGGCGAACTTTTTTAAACTGGCAGACGCTGCCCGGAGCCGGAAGAAAGCCCTTATTTATTGTGATTTCTGCGGTCTGACCGGGTTTAACCGTAAGAACGGATATGCGGAAGGCGATAAGCTGATCCAGGCCTTTGCCGAACTTCTTGTAACGTATTTCGGAAAAGAAAGCTGTTGCCGCATTGCCCAGGATAATTTTGCGGTTTATACCGACGCGGACGGTCTGGAAGCAAAACTGGAGAAGTTGTTTGAAGACTGTCATTCCCTGAACGGCGAAAATTCGCTGCCGGTGCGGGCCGGGATTTACGTGGATGACAATCCCCAACTGGAAATCGGCGTCGCCTGCGACCGGGCCAAGATGGCATGCAACGTGAACCGCAACAGTTATGTGTCGGTTTATGAATACTTCACAGAGAAGTTGCAGGAAAAGGATGCGATCCGGCAGTATATTCTGGATAATCTGGACAGGGCCATGCAGGAAAAATGGATTAAAGCGTATCTGCAGCCCATCATCCGTGCCGTAAATGAAAAGGTCTGCGACGTGGAAGCGCTGGCCAGGTGGGTTGATCCGGAAAAAGGCGTCCTGTCCCCGGCTTCCTTTATTCCGGTGCTGGAGGATGCAGGACTGATTTACAAGCTGGACCTGTACATGCTGGACCGGGTTTTGGAAATTATTAAAATTCAAATGGACGCAGGCTTTAACGTAATTCCCCATTCGATCAACCTGTCCCGTTCTGACTTTGATGCCTGCGACATAGTGGAGGAAATCCGCAAGCGGGTAGACGATTCCGGAGTCGACCGCAATAAGATTACCATCGAAATCACAGAGAGCGTCATCGGTAACGACCTGGTATTTATGAAGGAACAGGTGGAGAACTTCCGGAAACTCGGTTTTCCGGTGTGGATGGATGACTTTGGCAGCGGCTATTCCTCCATGGACGTATTACAGAGCATCCACTTCGACCTCATTAAGTTTGATATGAGTTTCATGAAAAAATATGATGAGGGCGGCAATGCAAAAGTTATCCTGACCGAATTGATGAGAATGGCGACATCCCTGGGGGTAGATACCGTCTGTGAAGGTGTGGAAACCGCATCGCAGGTTCGCTTCCTGCAGGAAATCGGCTGTTCAAAACTCCAGGGTTATTACTACAGTAAACCCATCTCTTTACAAACGTTTCTGGAGATGGATCAAAAGAACGCCCTGATTGAAAATGAAAATCCGAAGGAGTCCGATTATTATGAAAGCATCGGGCGGGTGAACCTGTTCGACCTTGGGGTGATTGCCAGCGGGGACGATAATGCCCTCCAGCGTTCTTTCAACACGGTCCCGATTGCAGTTTTGGAAATTAACGGTGACAAAGCCAGATATTTACGCAGCAACCGTTCTTACCAGCTTTTTGCCAAACGGTTTTTCAATTATGATATTTCAAATCATCTGTTTGACCTCAAGAATCCGGAAGGTGCAAAATGGTCTAATTATCTTTCCGAAGTTAAGCGGTGTTGTGAGAGTGGAAACAGTTTATTCTTTGACGGAAAGGCGTCAGACGGATTCGTATTCCATTTCTTTGCGCGCCGGCTTCATGTGAATCCGGTCACGGGAGCGACGGCCGTTTCCATGGCTGTACTCTCCGTCTCGGAACCGGATGAGAAGACGACCTATGCGGATATTGCGCAATCTCTTGCCGCCGACTACTACAATCTTTTTGTAATCGATCTGGATTCCGACGAATATACGGAATATTCTTCCCGGATCGGCGTGGAAGAGCTGTCGATCGTACGGCGCGGGAAAGATTTCTTTGCGTCGGCAAAGCGCGATACCATGACCCGCATCTATGAGGAAGACAGAGCGTCGTTTCTGGCACTGTTTACCAAAGAGAAGGTTCTCCGTGATCTGGACAGACAGGGCGTGTTCACGACGACCTACCGCTTAATCGATACCGGAACGCCGATGTATGTGAATATGAAGATTACCCGGCTGCGGGGCGGGAACCGGCTGATTCTGGGCGTCAGTATTATTGATGCGCACATGAAGCAGCTGGAAGAAGAAAAAAAGCTGCGACAGGAACGGATCTCGTTAGGGAGAATCGCCGCCCTGTCTCCGGACTATATCGTTCTGTATACGATCGATCCTGTAACCGGTCATTATATCCAGTACAATGCGTCAAAGGAATATGAGAGCTTCGGCCTGGCAAAGCAGGGGGACGATTTCTTCGGCGATGTTGTGCGCGATGCTCCGAAAGCCATTGCTCCGGATGATATAGAGAGACATCTGCGTATTTTCACGAAAGATAATATGCTGCGGGAGATACGGGAACACGGTTTATTTATCCATAAGTACCGGTTGCTGCTGGGTGGGAAGACCGTACCGGCAGGTCTGAAAGCCACGCTGATCCGGGAAAGCGACAGGGAAAAAATCATTCTTGGCGTAACCATTGAGGAAGGATAAACCGAAAAACATTCGCAAGATTTTTTACATGAGCTCACAACCGTGGAATTGATTTTCCACGGTTGTTTTTTTTGTTTTCGTTTTGCACAGCGGAAACGGTTGGATAAAAATCAGCGGAAAAAATTAATCAGCGTTTCCTTACTTTTGTTCCGGTCAGGGTACTTATTTGCTTTTCATTTTTCAAAAACTGTGATACAATATATAGCGAACAAAAGTTTTAATTGATGTAAAGCAAAAATAAATTTTGTAAAAGAAATAAATTAAAATCGGAATTATATTGCATGAACAAATTTTTGAAATTCATATTGTAATCTCTGAAAGCGTGTTTCATATGCGTTCAATCCTGCACGTTGATATGAATAATTTTTACGCTTCCGTGGAGTGCCTGTACCGTCCGGAAATCCGCAATCATCCGGTGGCGGTGGCGGGAGACCCGCTGAATCGGCACGGCATTATACTGGCCAAGAACATGATCGCCAAAAAGCTGGGCGTGACCACCGGCGAAGCCATCTGGGAAGCGAAGCGGAAAGCACCGGGACTGGTGCTGGTGCCGCCGGACTACAAAAAATATCTGCACTTTTCCCGCATGGCCCGGGAAATTTATTACGAATACTCCGACCAGGTGGAGGCTTTCGGGCTGGACGAAAACTGGATCGACCTGACGCAGTCGCTGCCGTATCTGCATAGCGATCCGGTGAGCGTGGCCAACACGATCCGCCGGCGGGTGAAGGAAGAACTGGGCGTGACGGTCAGCGTAGGAGTTTCCTTCAATAAAATATTTGCCAAACTGGGCAGCGATTTGAAAAAACCGGACGCCACCACGATCATCCCGTACGAACGGTTCCGGGAAATCGTGTGGCCGCTGCCGGTGGGCGATTTGCTGTATGTGGGCAGATCCACCGCCCGCAAGCTGGAACTGATCGCCGTGAACACCATTGGCGACCTGGCGCGGACGGACGTTGCCATTTTACGGCGCAGGTTAGGGAAGTGGGGCGAAATCCTCTGGCTGTTCGCCAACGGCATGGACACCTCTCCGGTGCGGAAGATCAGCGAAAGCGAGCAGATCAAAAGCATCGGAAACGGCGCCACCTGTCCCCGGGATCTGCAGACGGAGCAGGACGTGCGGCTGGTGTTTACCGTGCTGGCGGAATCCGTGGCGGCGCGGCTGCGGGACTGCTGCGTAAAATGCCGGGGTGTGCAGATCTTTTTGCGGGACAATTCGCTGTTCACCCTGTCACGGCAAAAGAAAATGGAATATCCCTGCTGCACCTCCGGACCGATCCTGGAGACGGCCATGGAACTGTTCCGGCAGCATTACCGCTGGCAGAAACCGCTGCGCAGCCTCAGCCTTTCCGCCATTTATCTGGTGACCGCCAACCGGCACATGCAGCTTTCCCTGTTCGATGACACGGCGGAACAGCTGCTGGTGCAGGAACAGATTGAAAAAACCATCGACATGCTGCGGTACCGTTTCGGGCACAACGCCGTGCTGCGGGCCAGCGCGCTGCTGGATCCAAAGCTGACAGGCTTCAACCCGAAGGAAGACCACACCATCCATCCGTACAGTTATTTCAGGTGACGACAACGAAAAAATTTGGTTTATGGAAACGTGACGATTTGTCACCTTATTGTTGTTACGGCTTCTATGTGATATAATAATTAATATAATTGTTTTTTTAATAAAAATTAGTTGTTTGCCTGCTTACGGGTGGATGATTATGATTCGAGTCGTTAATACAAAGAAAGAAAACGACTTGTCGTTTGATGAAATTTATCAGGAATATTACCGCCGCGTGTTCAACTACGCATTCGGACGTCTTCTGCATCGGGAAGAAGCGGAAGACGCAACGGCGGAAGTATTCCTTGTTTTGCTGCAAAATTTACAGAGTTATGATCCGAAACGAGGCAGCGTTGGTACGTGGATTAACCGGATTACCCATAATGCGGTGGAAAATTACTGCCGCAAGGCGTACCGGCGCAAAGAGTTTCCCACCGCGGAACTGATCCGGGAAAAAGAAGGGGAATGGGAACCGGAACAGCCGGTCAACCGCCGGGCGTACCACATCCTGCGGCAGCTTTCCGAAGAGGAACGCGCGTTTTTGGCACTTCGGTACGAGCTGGACATGACGAATGCGGAAATCGGGGAACTGATGGGAGTGAGTCCGGTATCTGTCAGCCAGCGTTACCATCGTCTGCTGGAAAAATGCAGGAAGCTGGACAAGAATCCCAAAAAAAATTTATAAATTTTTATAAAACCTGTCAATTTTGACAGAGGAGATTCGTATATATAATTGAAAAGGTAAATTTCAGAATTCAGGAAAGGGGGAAATCCGAATGGATGAAATGGACAGACTTTTCCGGCAGTCGGATTTTTCCGCAGAAAACGAAGGACTGGGAACGCGGATATGGAACCGGGTGATCCGGCGTAAGGAAGAACCCGTCATTATGCCAATCCATAAAAACGAGATCACAGAAGAAATGATGATGCAGGCGATGCAGTGCAAGGATGCCGATGAGCTGATCGCTTTGGCAAAGACCGGCGGTTACGAAATCACAAAAGAAGAAGCCGAGACCTACATGGCGGAACTTGAGGATTTCGAACTGGAGGACGAGCAGCTGAAACTGGTAGCCGGAGGCAAGGGCTGGCACAACTGTCAGGAACCGGACAGCCATTGAGTAATCATTGCGGACAGGCCGGGGACGACCGGAAATACCTTTTACATATTGTCATTTATTAACTTATATTCGTAAAATTCTCAACAGCCGTGGAAGTTCCACGGCTGTTTTGGTATAATAGAATAAAACAGGATCAGTATGAAACGGGGATAAATCGATTACTGGAGGAGGGAAGGATGCTATCCTCGCTGTCATCGCGGACGGCGGGGAAGTTTACAAAGCGGAAGCGTGATTCGGTAACAAACCAGTTAATCATTAACAGCGAAAGGATGTAGAAAAAATGAAAAATCAGACGATGTCATCAGGAAAAGGCTATGGTATGACCGACTACTCCCGGAAGACCAGCTGGTATCAGATTCCGGATGCTGCCAGGGAGGTCGACACGATCTACATTTACGCCACGGAGTACATCATGGGGAGCTTCGAAGAGGGATCCCCCGATTACGCGACGCTGGACAATGAGGAGATGTTGCAGGGCGTGGCAGGCGAGTACATGATGCATGCGTCCGCCTTCGCGGATGCTACCAACGTGTTTGTGCCGTACTATCGCCAGGCCGGCTTGCGGTACGCGGGGGAAATCCATAAGAAGACCGGGGACGTTAACGCGGCGCTTTCCGGTATGCCCTACGACGATATAACCGCCGCCCTGGACTACTACTTCGAGAACTGCAACGGGGGGCGTCCGTTTATCATCGCGGGCCACAGCCAGGGCTCGTCCATGGTCCTGCTCCTGCTGAGTAAATATTTCAAAGACCATCCCGAGTATTGCAAGCGCATGGTCGCGGCCTACCCCATAGGCTACTCTGTCACCAAGGAATACCTTGCGGCCAACCCGCACCTGAAGTTCGCCACCGGCGAAACGGATACGGGCGTTATCGTCAGCTGGAACACCGAGGGTCCCAAAAACGTGAAGGAAAACGCCGTGAACGTGGTGGTGCTGCCGAATGCGATTTCCATCAACCCGCTGAACTGGAAGCTGGACGAAACATACGCCCCCGCCAGTGCAAACCTGGGCTCCCTCCTGCTGAATGAAGAAACCGGCGAGGCGGACATTGGCGATCTGGGCGCGGACGCGCAGCTGAATCTTGCCCGCGGTGTTGTTGTAACAAACGCCAAAGTCGTCCCGCTGCCGGAAGGGGAAGCCGAGGTCGCGGCTTCCTTCTTCGGACCGGACGGACGCCACGACTGCGATTACATATACTACTACAACAACATCAGGGACAACGTGGCCAAACGCATCGCAGCGTATAAGGCGGGACGATAACGGCAGGCGTGTGAAGAATTCGAAAATCCCTGGATTGGGACCAGGATATATTTCCTGACCAGACAGTATGTGTTTTGACAGGTCAGGCAAACAAAGAAATAGAAATTCAGGTGCAACATGAAAAAACTATTCACCATTGATGATTTAATGATCGGCTTTATCATGGCCATCGGATATGGCTTAGGATTCGCAGTCCCGAAGGCGATGGGCTGGTCGGACTGGGAGAGCGGGCTAGTCTGCTGGGTGGTCGGATATGTGCTGCAGGAGGCAGCGACCCGGATTCTCTTCAGCAAAACCGTACAGAGTAATACGGCCTACCGGTACACGGTTTTTGGCGCGTTCGTTCTTCTCTTTCTGGCGGCCGAGTATGCCGTCATGTCATGGATGGGGTTATCCGCGTCAGATTATTTGCTGGAACAGTACTTGTATATTATCGGTCTGCCGGTTTTGATGTTTGCGTTCCAGATGGCCGTCCGCTGGTACCGTATCCGGAAAATCCGCGAACAGTACGGGGACGGAAGCCAGGGCTTTGTATTTGACGACGCGCTGAAAAAAATCGACCTGGACGAAGTGAACCGGCAGAACCAGCCGATCACCGGCGCCTATGACACCGACCTGGCGGTGAAAACAAAAACCGGCATCTATGTGGGCGTCAAAGAAAAAAATATCATATACTATTCGGGAATTCCCTATGCAAAGCCTCCCGTGGGGGAACGCAGATGGAAAGCGCCCGAACCGCTGCCGGAATCGGAAGCCGTATTCGAGGCGAAATACCTGGGGGCCTCTGCCATACAGGTGGAACACGAAGGCTCGATCTTAAAGCATCACAGGCAAAGCGAAGACTGCCTGACGCTGAATATCTGTACAGGCGCTAAAAAAACGGATCAGAAAAAACCGGTCCTCGTGTTATTCCACCACGGGGATTTTGCCTACGGTGGATCGGCCGATCCGCTGCTGGACGGCGTCGAATTGATCCGTTCCTGCCCGGACATTGTGGGCGTCAGCTTTAATTACCGTCTGGGTCTCTTCGGCTTCATTGATTTTTCCCAGGTGCCCGGCGGGGACGCGTATCCCGACGCCTTAAACCTTGGCCTGCTGGATCAGATTGCGGCCTTGAAATGGATCAAAGAAAACATCGCGGCCTTCGGCGGCGACCCCGACCGGATCACCGTGATGGGCTTTGCGTCCGGCGCCATCTCCATCTGTCTGCTGGCGGCCTGTGAACAGGCGAAAGGCCTCTTCCGGAAAGCGTTTGTGTTCCAGGGCAATCCCCAGGCGGCCTATGAAACGCCGGAGGTGTCCCGGAATCTGGCGAAGAAACTGCTGCAGGAGACATCCGCGACGACCATGGAAGAGCTTATGCAGCTTTCCACGGACCGGTTGAAGGAAGTATCGCAAAAGATTTTGCATGACCTGTATCCGACCGGGCCGACCCGGGACGGCAGACTGATTCCCCCGGATGCGTTTGAGGCCTATCGGAACGGAGCGGCTGATCGCGTCGAATTCCTGATCGGCGTGGCCCGCAATGAACGGCAGGTTTACAAATCCGTTGTCGGAAAGCAGACATATGAAGATTTCATAACCAACGAGCTGGACATCGCGCTGCAATTCCTTGACACGGTCAACGCCACCGATGCGCAGGCTGTAAGGGACTATATCCGTGAACTGGCGGAGACGATGCCCGAGATTGAAGCCAAAGCGAAAGTAGTGGAGCAATGCAGCGCGTTGAGCGGCTATCTTACCGCCAGAAAACTGGCGGAAAGCGGAAAAAAAGTGTATCTGATGTATTGGAACGTAAAACCGCTGATCGAAAATCTGGGCTCGGGCACGGTGGACGTAGCGGCGGCGTTTTTGGGAAACCGGGAAGGTGCGCAGCTGTACGGCAACGTACTGAATTCGGATATATCTGAGATGCTCCGGAAATTTTTAATTAAATTTTTGCGCGGGGACGCGATGCGGTTTTACAATAACGAAATCAAAGGCGTCGGCGCCATCGACTGGAACCGATTCCCCAAAGCGCTCATCATTTCCGATAAGGGACTACAATGCGAACCGATTGAAGACAAGCTGACAGAGGAAACGTGCTTATTGCGGTTTATGGAAGCGTATTAAGATTGGAAATTCATACGTTTTTGTTGTGATTCTTGCTACATATCTTTGTTTATTATATAATTAGTATAATAACTGACCGATACAGTAAAATAATTTCAAAAGAAGGCCGAACGGCTGATAAGATAAAAGGGGGAGACGTTTATGAATTTGAAAAAGAAATGCGCTGCCGCATTGCTGGCAGGCTTAGTAGCATGCAGTTCCGCTTACGCGGCAACTGCTGACAGGGAAACGATCCAGCAGGTTGCGTTGCTGCAGTCGCTGGCACAGGGATATTTCGGCGGCACCGTTACCGTGAAACAGCTGCGCTCGGTGGGCGACACCGGCATCGGAACTTTCAAAGGACTGAACGGCGAGATGATCGTACTGGACGGCACCGTCTATCAGGCCCTGGGCAGCGGTAAAGTGGTGGTTGCCAACGATAAAGACACCGTACCTTTCTCCAACGTAACCTTCTTTGACAAGGACATCACCCTGCCGCTGACGGATATTGCAAACAAAGCGGCGCTGGAAGAGCGGCTGAACAAGATCGTCAACGAAAAAGGGCCAAACAGTTTCTACATGATCAAGCTGCACACCACCTTCCCCAGCATCCTGTTCCGCAGCGAATACGGAAGCCGGGAACCGTATCCCACGCTGGTCGGTGCGTTGAAAGAAAAGCAGACGGAATTTACCCATAAGAACATCACCGGCACCGTGGTAGGCCTGTTTTGCCCCAATTACATGGGCGGGCTGAACTCAACCGGCTGGCATTTCCATTTTATCTCTGATGACAAAAAGCACGGCGGCCATGTGCTGGAGCTTACCTTCCAAAGCGGCAAGGTGCTGATTGACAAGACCGACAAATTTAACATGTTGATTCCGGACGACAAACCGTTCCAGAGCCTGAACCTGGCAAAGGACATGAAGGAAGATATCCGCCAGGCCGAACAGGACACGCAGCCGTCGGCACAGAAAAAATAAAATCATTTTTCCGTAACAGTCGCAGGAGTTTCCCTTTCATGGCAATGGATGAAAACGCCTTGAAAGAATACAAGGAGGCACAGATATGAGAAAACATCTTTTCGGTTTGGTGTTGACGTTGTTGGTAGCCGTAAGCGCGCTGCTGGGCACGGTAACGGCAGAGGCAGCCGGAAATTTTGTACAGGTGGCAGACACAGGCGTGTTGGAACTGAAATCCAATCAAAAATGGGAAAAAGAATACCGTACCAAGATGGGTGATGTAAAAATCCGTTTCCGTAACCTGGCAAATTCCAAGGAAAACAAACGATACCACCTTATCATCTGGTGGCGCGATCCGGGTACTAAAGAATACACGCGGGTAGCGGACGGCTACAGTCCCAAGAACACGTTCGGGTATGCCTTCAAAGTATTCCGCGACAACAAGACCGGCCGCGTGTACTTTGCCATGGACGCTCATGGGCGCCTGGTGCTGTATGGATATGATACCTTTGCCAAAAAACTGGAAATGTATGTAGACAGCATAAATTACTGGAGTCCGTTGCCGCTGCCCAGTATGCTGGTGCGCCCGGACGGTGATTTAGAGCTGCGGTTTGATAATGTGAAACGCACGGCGGAACCTACCCGGTACCGCCTGTTCTGGGATGCCGGACGCAACTGGTTTGGGTATCAGGACCTTAACGTTCCCGTGTACCATGATGTACCGACTACGTATGACAATACCGTATACGATACATCCGTGCATGAGGCTCCAACCATTTATGAAGGTGTAGATTAAACGAAAAAAGACGGTTATACTTTGTGGCAAAGCGCCGCAGAGATAACCGTCTTTGCATATATTGAGACAGGTAAGCGATTGTCATCGGCTGCCATGCCGACAGGAGGTTCGTATGCATTGCCCGGAATGTGGACAGGAAATTTTAGCAGGCTCGGAATTTTGCGGTAACTGTGGCGCGCCGGTAACGCGTCAGCAGGCGGGACCGGTCTGTGCCAACTGCGGCAGCCCCAACCAGCCCGGAGCGGAATTTTGCGCGGAGTGCGGCGCCCGACTGGGCGGTGAAGTAATCCCGATGCAATCGTTTTGCCCGGAATGCGGTGCGGCGGTGAAGGAAGGTGCTGCCTTTTGCAAAGAGTGCGGCGCAGACCTGAACGCAACCACGGCTCCGGCGCCATTCGTATGTCCCGAATGCGGGGAACCTCTGCCTCCCGATGCGGCATTCTGCGGTAATTGCGGACGGGTGTTGCAGCAGAATGCGGACTATGCCCCTGCACCGGCAACCACAGCAGCGGAATACCAACCATCATATCCGCCGGAAAGTCAGGATTATTCCCCACAACAAGACTGGGCGCAGCTACAACCGCAGGATTGGGAGTATTCGCAGCAACAGGCGCAGTATCCGCCGCAGGATCAACCTCAGCCAACGATTCAACAGCAGGGTTGGACACAACAACCGCCGCAAAAATCTAACCGGAACAAGATGCTGATGGCAGCCGCCGCAGCTGTGATTTTGTTAGTCATTGGCATTACCGGCTTCTGGAAGCCCGGTTACTTGCTGGATCTGTTCCGTCCTACGGCCAAACTGGAAAACGGAGTGCTGGCGTTAAAGGACATTACGTTGGATTTTAAACAGACGAACCTGAGTAACGGCGCAGCCACGATGACTACCGTAAAAGACAAGGAGAAAGAAGTAGAAAACGGACTGATTGGCGACCTGTATGAAGTAAAGATTGACAAAAGCTGTCAGGGAAAGGTCACAGTATCCGTACCGGTACCAAAAGATTATAAGCCGACAAACGACGACGATCTGTACATCAAGCTCGGTATTGGACAAGATTACGAATTAGAGGACGGAAAAACGGTGCGGCGTTACAGTTACTTTGATACCGAGATAAAGGACGGCAAGGCAGTGGCTGTTATTGATCCGGCAGCCCTGGGGCAAAGTCTTCATAGACAGAAGGCGTCCGCAAAATCGGCAGAGAAAGCCCCGGATGTGGGCGTATTAAAGGAACATGTGGGAGTCTTCTACTGGAAACAAATCGGTAAAGTTCCTAACGTATTGTATGGCGAGGGTTATGAGTATTCCAAAGGCCATTTCCGCGTGTGGTACAACTACGATTTAAGGCGACATAAAAACGTTTATATGGGAGGAGACGACGCCCAAAGGCTGTTAAGCGACCTGGAAGACGCCTATAACTATTTCAAGACGCATGGCTACAAAGAGCATGTGGATGCCTACACGCCTATCGACGTTTATATTACCCGTTTAAGCGGAGAGGGTAATGAGGGAGGCTGGGATCCTTTAACCGGTAACATGGAAATCAAGGAATCCAGTTTGTTTGGGGTGGATTATAATCTGCGCTATGATGGGGATCAAAGAACCAAAACGAGAGCCACTATCTACCACGAGTTCTTTCACGCAGTGCAGCAGAGCCTGATTGGTGATAAAGCTTATCGTACCAATTCCAAGAAGAACAACTGGTTTGATGAAGCAACGGGAACATATTTTGAAAAGCTGGCTATCAGCGGTATCAGTGAGAATGGAAAGAAGTATTTCTGGTATCTGTGGCAGGGGCCAATTCCTGAAGAAAGCGGTACTCCCGATGGATATGGACGGGGCCTGCTGATTAATTATATGAGCAACAAGTTAGGTAATGATGACTGGATTAAAGATTGCTATGATAATTGGGACGCAGATTATTCGAAATTTAAAAGATACATGAGCAGGATTGATCAGGAGGAAGCAGATTTTGCGGCAAAGTTTTATATGGAAGTGATTAGAAATTTAGTTCCATTATATGATACTTCTTATTACTATAATCGAAGTCGAAAACCCAATATAGCCGAGGGAGAAGATCAGTATTTAAGCTCGATAAGGTTAATGATAGATGATAAAGTCAAAGAAAAAATAAAAAAGGGCGAAGAAGATGCATTTCCCATTGTATTTACCAGCCCTTCCTTTGAACTTGGGGCATATGGTGGGCGTGTAGTCGGACTGTTAATTAAAGATAACATCAATAATAAAGTGATCAATTTTACCGAAGATTTCCCGGATAAATGCCAGCTGAAGCTGGAGGCTGAAGGAGGATGCAAGATACAGATTATCGAATTTACGAATGATAACAATAGAATTGTAAAGGGTAAAATTATCAACGATTTCAAGGGGCAGATAAACAAAGGCTATAAATATATAGTTTTGGTAACCTCCACCCAGAATAAAAAGCAAAATATCGTGCTGAAGGCCACGCTGGAAAAAGAGGATCTTAAGGAAGGTATTTATCATGGCAAGACAACCATGACGCAGGGAAAGAAAACCGAAACGCGTAACAACGTTTTGGGATTCAGACTTTCTAAACTCAATGATGGCCGGTGGGGCCTGAACTCATGTGATAAAAATGGAAATTATCCTGGAGAGGTTTATAATATACCCCTCACCTATGACGCAAAGCAGCAGTTATGGAAGGGACACAGAAAACTCAAGGAAAATGTTTCCAAAAATCCTAATCAACCGAAAATAGAAACGGCCACACTGGACTGTACTATGAAAGTCAATTTGGAGGGGAAGGAACCGGTTCTGATTATTAGTTATAAGGTAGAAGGAACTTCATGGAAATGGGGATATCCTACAAAAGAAAAATACGACATAAAATTTGAAGGCAAGTGGGTCAGTGAACTGAAGGGGAGAAATTTACATGCTGGAAAAGAAGATAAAGTAATCATATTGGAATAAAAGGGCAATCATAAGTCCATTGCAGGGGCGCCGTTTAGTTTGTAAAATGAAACGTAGTGGTATTTCCGGAGGTGACGTGACGGTGACAACGAATCGTGTCAGAAACAATCTTGGTAAAGGCAAAGGGGAAGCTTTGTCTTTACAAAAATATTTTTCCGTTTTGCTCGCGGTATTTGTGTTTGTGCTGGGCATGCTGGCAGACGGAACGGCAGATGCGGCTACTGCAACCGAAACTCTTTCGAGGACGGTAACGGTACAGTTTCAAGTCACTAATCAGAAGAAGACAGCGCCGATACAAATGACGGTTAAGCTGGACAATATGGATTTAACTGCCTATGCCAAATATACTGCCGAAATTCAAAAAAATGATAAATATAAACATATCGTATTTGCAAAAGCTGCCCCAGGAAGCAAGGTAACTATAACTGCTGACCCCGCGCCTATACCGGGTATGCTTGCAAAACCCGCTAAAGGTATGAATTGTACGGAATCTACTAAATTTAAGAATCATAAGAAGATAGGAACGTTAAAAGAATTAACGAGTTTAGGTAGCGATAAGGAATATAGTTATGGTAAAAATTATACAATTCCCAATGACGTGGAACAGGTAACGGCGGTTGTTGATTTAACGTATCATGTAGGGGGGATGGAAGTTGGAAATGAAATGAAAACTTCTGTCGGTACATATCATCAGGAGCCGAGATTGTATCGTCACTATTATATTTTTACATCTGATGCAGCCTGTAAAAAGGCATTTGAGTTAATGACCGCCAGTAGTGTCACCGGGGCGATTTCTAATGTTTTCGGGGGCGATAAAAAACCGAACGCGAAATCCGACAGCAAAGATTCCGGCGGTATGGAAATGGTTATCGGCGTGGTCATCGGCGTTGCTGTGTTGGGCGCCGTCGGCTACGGCGCATACCGGATATTTGGCAAAGGCGGAGGCAGCAAAGGGAACGGCGCAGGTAATTATAATAACCCTGCTGGCGGTCCGCAGCCAATGCAACGGCCCAGTGCGCCGATGCCTAATTCATATGGTCCGCAGCCAATGCAACGGCCCAGTGCGCCGATGCCTAATTCATATGGTCCGCAGCCAATGCAACGACCTGGTGCGCCTATGCCTAATTCATATGGACAGCAGCCAATGCAACGACCCGGTGCAGCGATGAACAATGACGGTCGCTCGCAGCCAATGCAACGAACAGGTGCAGCGACGCGTAATGCTTCTGGTCAGCGACCAATCCAAAGACCTGGCGCAGCAAAGCGTAGTGCTGCAGAAAATGTAACCTATTGTAAACAGTGCGGCGCGCCGATGCGAAGTGGCAGCCATTTTTGCAAAAACTGCGGCGCCCGAAACACGTCAGACATTTGCCCAAACTGTGGCGCCAAACTGGAACCCGACGATATGTTCTGCGGGAATTGCGGGATGAAGGTGTAAGTTCTTTAATGGCTCTTTTCATTTAGTTTATTTGTCGTATAATCATATTGAAAATCAGTGTCACTAATGACAAAAATTTTCAATAAAATGAACGAAAGCAGAAAACTGGCCATGCATATTAAAGAGATAAGATAAGTGAAACGCGTTAGGGGGATCGTATGATGGCAGGCAATTTATATACGGAGCAGGCAAGGAAACGGTACGCGCCCCGGACCGGATTTACCGGCGCGGTTCTTCTGGCCGTGCTGTGTGTCGCGTTGTCCCTTTTTACGTTTTTCTGCCCGGGGGCGGAAGCGGCGGTGCCGAAACCGGAAGAAATTAGCGGGGATTATCATTATTATGCAGAAGATACTCAACCTGGCGGCGGTACGCCTATGAGCGATTCCGGTACCGCAAGAATGATTCTTAGGGGTAATACATTATATTGGGTTGCAAAAGATGGAAAAGAGGGCTCGGCTGCGGCAGCGTATAATGCACAGACCGGTACTGCGCGTTGGACTTTTAAAGATGAGGGGACTACAACTTTAAGCCTGAGATTCTACAAAGGCTCTGATGGAAAGGTTCACGCTTCGGGAACCTATACTATGGTGTATAAAGATGGCAAGTCAGATGTATTTGGTGTTAATGCAACACAAACCCGTGCCCTGGGAGGGGCTCCGGCGGTTCCTGCTGCGCCGGCCGATAAATCGAAGGACAAAAATCCTGCTGCGCAGAATCAGAAAAAAACGGATTCTGCAAAATCGAATGCAGGTCAGCAGAAGAAAAAGGATTCCGCAAAATCGGGCGCGAAGCAGCAGAAGAATGCGGGAAAGAAATCAGATGTTGATGACAGTGCGCGCCAGCAAGAGGCAGAGCACGATGATAGTAACGATCTGCCTGCAACGGATGCCGGTAAAGCGGCTGCGGCTGTAGGAACAGCGGTAGGTGGAGCCATGTTAGGTGGTGCTGCTGGCGCAATGGCCGGGGCGGCCGGTGGAGCAGCGGGCGGTGCTGCAGGTGGTGCTGCCGGAGGTGTAGGTGGCAGTGCAGCCGGTAGTGTCGGCGGTGGCTACGGTCCAGCTGAAGGCGGCTATGGACCGGACGAAGGTGGTTACGGTCCCGATGAAGGCGGCTATGGACCGGACGAAGGTGGTTACGGTCCTGATGAAGGTGGTTACGGCCCACCAGAAGGCTTTGGCGATTTAGAAAACACCGGTGTAGAAAGCAACGAACCTGGTGATGATTTCGAAGATACTGGCGAAGAAGGTGAAGAGCCTGGCGACGAATTCGAAGACACTGGCGAAGATAGCGAAGAGCCGGAAGATGATCTCGAAGACGCCGGCGAAGAAGGCGAAGAGCCGGAAGATGATCTCGAAGACGCCGGCGAAGAAGGCGAAGAGCCGGAAGATGATCTCGAAGACGCCGGGGAAGAAGGCGAAGAGCCGGAAGATGATCTCGAAGACGCCGGTGAAGAAAGCGAAGAGCCGGAAGATGATTTCGAAGACGCCGGTGAAGAAAGCGAAGAGCCGGAAGATGATCACGAAGACGCCGTTGAAGAACGCGACGAATCTGAGGATGATTTCGAAGACGTTGATGAAGAACGCGACGAATCTGAAGATAATCACGAAGACGCCGATGAAGAAAGTGAAGAGACTGAAGATGATTTCGAAGACGCCGTTTCTGATCCCGGAGATGTAAGCGAAGACGGAGAGCAAACGGAAGCAATGGAAACCGCAGAAGAAGAACCTGCAGATGGCAACATGCCAATGGAAGCGCCTCCGGATAATATGAGCGTTGCCGATGACGGCAGTATCCGCATCACAACGCCTGACGGGGAAACCATGGTCTACACCCCGAATGAAGATGGTTCATACAACATCCCGACCAAGACGGAAAGCGGGCTAAAGATAGTTGATTCGGACAGGAATGAGATAGAGCCGGGGCAGACCATGTCAGCGGAGGATGTTCAGTCTACCGCCCAGTGGTTCAAGGACCACGAGGAGGAACAGCGTGCAGAGCGTGCCGCGGAAGACGCGCGGCAGCAGGAAGAACGGGACCGTCTGGCGTCGGAGAATGCCGCATGGCAGGCAGAACAAAGCAGGATCAACAACCAGAAGTCCTGGCTCACTAAGGAACTGGAAGAAGAAAAGGAGTGGAAGGAAAAAAACTACGACCGTTTGCAGCATGTTGAGAAGATGCGTGATAAATACGCCCAAGGTGATAAATCCCTTAGTGAAGATGAATTGAAAAGGGTCATGAAAAAGACCCAATTGAAAAAGAATCAAGCCATCCACATGAGAGAAGGAGGAGAATACGAACAGGAAGCAGCGGAATGGGACAATAAAGTTATAGCCGCAGAGGGAACAAAATTTGTGGTGGATCAGACAGTCAACGCCTATGGTATGCTGACACATGACCCGGTGCTACCCAGAGTATATAACGCCGCAACAAACTACACAGAGACCTTGACAGACGCATACGTGAATAATAAAAGCATGACAAAAGCGTTCGTCAAAGCAACGGTAGACACTACTATCGATTTGGTAGTAGATAAAGGGGAAAATTTCGGTTTCAAGGCTGCCGTTGCCAGTAACACTGTTGGTAGTGGATTAAAACGGGTGAATGATAATCTGTATAATGGCCGGAAACTGACAGATGGCGTCGGTGGCTCGCTGTTGCAAGGCTCGCTGACGGGTCTTGTTTCCGGAGGTGCAAGCACGCTGATCAAAGTGACCAAGGATACGCCTTTGGATATAGAACTTGGCGGCCCCGACCATAGTAAAATTTGGAATCTTTCCAATTTATTAGGCTCAACCCCGGATCCGAAAATTAAGGGTGGCAGCATGGATGCGGATGTACCGACCGGAAAGATGAATACGGATGTGGAGACCGGCGTATCCAAACCGAGAACGACTACGGATATGGATTCTGGCGCACCTAAACCGAGAACGACTGCAGACGCGGATAACGCTGTACCGAAGACGAGAACAGACGCAGACAACAGCGCAACCAAGACGAGAACAGACGCAGACAACAGCGCAACCAAGACAAGAACAGACGCGGACAACACTTCATCCAAGACGAGAACAGACACGGACAACACTACATCCAAGACGAGAACGGACACGGATAACACTACATCCAAGACGAGAACAGACACGGACAACACTACATCCAAGACGAGAACAGACGCGGACAACACTACATCCAAGACGAGAACAGACGCGGACAACACTTCATCCAAGACGAGAACAGACGCGGACAACACTTCATCCAAGACGAGAACAGACACGGACAACACTACATCCAAGACGAGAACGGACACGGATAACACTACATCCAAGACGAGAACAGACGCGGACAACACTTCGTCCAAGACGAGAACGGACACGGACAACACTGCATCCAAGTCGAGAACAGATACAGAGAACACTACGTCCAAGTCGAGAACAGACGCGGACAACACTTCATCCAAGACGAGAACGGACACGGAGAACACTTCGTCCAAGACGAGAACGGACACAGAGAACACTGCATCCAAGTCGAGAACAGATACAGAGAACACTACGTCCAAGTCGAGAACGGACACAGAGAACACTTCGTCTAAGACGAGAACGGACACAGAGAACACTACGTCCAAGTCGAGAACGGACACAGAGAACACTACGTCCAAGTCGAGAACGGACACAGATAACACTGCATCCAAGTCGAGGACAGACACAGAGAACACTACGTCCAAGTCGAGAACGGACACAGAGAACACTTCGTCTAAGACGAGAACGGACACAGAGAACACTACGTCCAAGTCGAGAACGGACACAGATAACACTGCATCCAAGTCGAGGACAGACACGGACAACACTACATCCAAGACGAGAACGGACACGGATAACACTACATCCAAGACGAGAACAGACGCGGACAACACTTCATCCAAGACGAGAACAGACGCGGACAACAGTTCATCCAAACCGAAAACAGGCGGCGCGGAATCCAAGAAAACGAGTATTGCCGAACGGCGTCTCGGCAAAGGCACGTCCAAGACAAATCAGTCCGAGGCGGATATTAAACAACAGTTAAGCGAAGAATTGCAGGGCCAACGGGCCATGAACGAGGTGCGTAAGCTGCATAAAATCAGTGAGAAGATGGCCTCGATGGAGAAAGCGAACCCGAAGGGTTACCAAAACGATCCGGAGTACCAGAAGCTGTCTGAACAGTTCGATTCTCAGGCCAGGACCGTACGTGAAAATAAACTTTCCATTCAGCGTATGAATCTACTTCAGGGCAAGACGGGCACTGACTTGCGGAGTCGATACAATAAGTCGGATATTGCGTACGAGCAAGAAGTGCTCAGAGAGCGTAATAAATCCCTTGCGGAAGAATACGGGCTGAGCCCTGATCAGATTGGCGATTTTAACGTGACGTCCAAGAGGATAGAGGATAAACTTGCAGGCGGGATGGCCGGTAACGATACGGATACCTCCCCGAACGTAAAAGTGCTCTCTGCCGGGGAAAATGATCCCATCAAGACGGTAGATTTCACACAGGTAGATGGCGATCATCATCTGGCCAGGGCCATTTATAAGGTAGAACACGGACGGTATCCGAAGACAGCGGCAGAATATGACGAGGCCTTGCGGTTGAAGCAGACGCGCGACTTTACGAATGTGAGCGTGCGACCGACCGATACGCACCAATACCGTCATAATCCGGATGCATATATGGGAAGCAGCAAAGGCGATGTGAATAAAGTATTGCATCCGGAGATAAATGGAACGCCGGAGAAAGGCACGGGCGTATATAACGAGATGACGGCCATTAATAAACAGGGTAAACCCTTAAAGCTGCATCATGAGCAATATGCCGAGGCCCAGAGACTAAAGAAGCAATTGGATACAGATACAACGCTGAGCGAAGCCGAAAGAACAGATCTTGGAAAGAGAATCAAAAATTTGAAGAAAGAGTCGGCCAACAACCATTTCGAAAGCGTTCGTACCACTGCGAAAGAGTTTAACGTAATCGAGAAAATAAACCAAGATAACATAAAGAAAGGACTGAAGGATGGACTGAGCAAGGAAGCCAGACAAATCGGCGAGTGGGCCAATAAGGTAGCAAGAGGTGAAATGGATCCTGGCGAATACAAGAGTCGTGTAGAGGAGGCGTTTGGTTCAGAAGAAAACGCGCTGAGGATTGTAGCAAGAGGTTTCAGGGACACTAATTTATAAAGACGGAGTGTCGGGAAGGTTGGTTAGATGAGGTGAGTTATGTACTGTAAGAATTGTTTCCGGCAGTTGCCGGACGGAGCGCGGTTTTGCAAGTATTGCGGACAACCGGTAGCAGCACAGCCGCGGCCCGGACAAAACCAAAAGAGGAATCCGCAGCCGCAACAAAACTATCCGCAGCAAGGCGGAAGGCAGCCGCAAAACTATCCCCAGCAAGGGTATGGCCAACAACAAAATTATCCTCCACAAGGGTATGGACAACAGCAGGGTTATCCGCCCCAAGGTGGAGGGTATCAAGGATATCCTCAGCAGGGGTATGAGCAACAACAAAATTATCCCCAGCAGGGATACCCTCAACAAGGCTATCCTCAACAAGGATATGCGCAACAACAAAACTATCAGCAACAGGGCTATGGACAACCACCTGCCGGGGATGCGCCACCCAAAAAAGCGCCGCCCCTGATGGCACAGATCAAAGCGGGCGTGATGGACATTATTCATCATCCGGCCAAACTGTTGCCGACGATTATCTTGTCGGTGATCTGGATGGTGATTTCCTACCTGATGGCCATGGGCAAGGACCTGGCCGTGGTCAAATGGCTGAACACGTTGACCTACGCCAGCGGCGGTATGTATGGCGGATCGTTGGGCGCCGCGGGCGGTATTTTCGGCAAGGCGGTGTTTGCCGCGGTTCTTAATACAATCGTTCTGTCATTGTGGGCAGGTAAGAACCCGTTTGCCCGGGACGCGAACGGACAGAGTCTGATGACAAAAGCCACCAATAAAGGAATGGCAAAAGTCGCCCCGTTCGTCATCGGGTTGGGTGTGAGCCTTGTGCTGTATTATTTCTTTAACGTGACCAGCAGCACCAACAACGTAATGGTGGGTGTGATGGCGGCCATCGGTACCATTCAGGCGGCCCAGAGCAGCCACGGCATCATCTTTTCCACCGTGTTGTTTATCATTGAAAAAGTTTCCGGCGGACGTACGCCGTCCAGCAGCGCGGTGCGCAACAGTCTGATGGGCGCCACTGCCGGGTTTGCGATTTGCGTGCCGCTGACTTATCTGCGTCAGCCGCTGATGATTGTGGCGGCAGGCAGCGCCGTATTGATGCTGGGTATTTTACTGGGGGTACTGGGCCAGCAGAAAAAAACGGCGCAGGCGTAAACGGATTTTTCCAGATGGGGAGCTTAAAATTAACAGAAGCTAGGAAGAATGAGTGTTATATTATGCTTTGCTTCCACTGCGGTCTGTCAGAAATGGCAGGCCGCAGTTTTTATATAATTAGAAACTCGCTCATTTTTTGTATAATAGTATCGAAAGAGGGGGATGATATCGTGCTTTACCTGAAACGGGAAGATTCCACATTGGAAGAGGATTTTTTTGTGCGCACCAAAAACAGTTTGCTGCCTTTGGAAGTAAAGGCACGGCGTGGTACATCCAAATCGCTTGCTACGTTAATTGCGCGGGAGAAGTATCCGGATATACGATACGGACTTAAAGCAAGTGCGGGGAATATCGGTTTTAGTGATAATATATTGACTTTCCCGTATTTTTGCGTTTTCCTGCTCAAACGCTTTTTAGATGTATGTGGGTTATAGAAAATGATTCGGGCACTTGTGAAATCTTGCGTCATTTCTTGCGTTTGTTTTCAAACCGCGCTACAATATCTATGAGGAAATAATGCCCCGGTCGGAATGAGGTATAGTTTGAAAACAAGATATTTTTGAAAAGGAGGGGGCAGTATGTGTATGGTGAAAACAATACAGATTAACAATCGTACGATAAGGGTTGCCGAAATAAAACAAAAATACATAGAAAATGTAATTGATGCTGCCCGCAAGTGTTCTCTGATTGACCGGGTTATTCTTTTTGGCTCCTGTTTAGAAGAACGCTGCAGCGAATCATCGGATATTGATATTGCTGTGTTTGGTACGCAGACATCGTACCGCGCTCTAAGTTCAAAGGAGTATGAACGCTTTGCAAGACAGCTTTATTCATTTAATGATTATGCGCAATCGTATGATATCCTTTATTTTAAAACGGGTACAAAGGATAACAGTCCTATCATGGAAGATATAAGAAGGGGGGAGGTGCTCTATGAACGATAAGTCTGCAAATCCTTTTTCTTTGGGACAGATTGAGGCGGATCTTTTTATGGCAAGTGCTGCGATCCAAAAGGCAGAGTCAATGTCGAGTAAGGCCGGTAAATTCTACAGGGGACAGGCGAGTTATCATCTTCAACAGGCTGCAGAAAAACTTATTAAAATTCAAATATATGATTCGGGAGCGCCTTTGAATCACGCCAAGTTGTATCGCCATTCTCTTGATGAATTGATTACATATGCTTTTTCTTTAGGTATTCAACTTACAGTACCAAAGTGGGTGGATAGAAAGAAGTACGTAATTACCAAATGGGAAGCCGAAGGAAGATACGATCTTCATTTTGTTGTGAGAACAGACACATTAAAAAGATGCTATCAAGAGTTATGTAACTGGCTAAAAGGACTGAAAGGTACGAGATAAACATAGTGATTGTTTCCACTGCGGTCTGTCAGAAATGGCAGGCCGCAGTTTTTGCTATAAAACGCTAATTTTTTCGCGTCGGCGCAGTGGCAGCTTTCCCAAACAAAGCAATAAGATGAACGAAAGAAGTATCACCTGGAGACAGACAATTAAGCTGTCTATATTTATAACAGAAAGCAGGCCGGAAAACCGCACCGCGACTGGAGTTACGAAAAAAGTCCGGTCACTAAAGTGACCGGGAGAGGTAGATGGAGGTTAGAGGAGTTGTGAAATCTTACATCTTTCCTTGCGTTTGTTCACAAACCGCGTTACAATACTATTAGAAAAGCCAAAATACATACATTGCGTACCTTTCATATTAAAATATAAAGGAGTTACGCAATTGAAAGAAAAAGATATTGCCGAGAAGATACTGGAAGATTATCCGGATGTTTTCGCGGATATTGTGAATGGGTTTCTTTTCAGCGGGAACGAGGTAGTAAAGCCGGAAGAACTGGAAGACATGAAGCTTCGCTCCGCGTACCGTGCTGAACTGAAACTTCATGACATGGAGCGCGATGTTGCCAAGCGCTGGAAGAAGAATGGCATCCGCATCGCCTGTGTGGGGGTTGAGAATCAAACTGCGCCGGATTCCCGCATGGTGTTGCGCGTATTAGGTTATGACGGAGCGGAGTACCGGGCGCAGTGTTTAAGGGAGAACCTGAACAATGCGCCATATCCGGTCATAACGATTGTTCTTTACTTTGGGTATGCGCAGCGGTGGACGGCAGCGAAGTCGTTATACGAAGCGGTACGTGTGCCGGATGAGCTGAAGCCGTTCGTTACGGATACGAAGATCAACGTATTCGAAGTGGCATGGCTGACAGATGAGCAAGTTGCAAAATTCAAGAGCGATTTCCGTATCGTGGCAGATTACTTTGTACAAAAACGAAAAACTGGCACATACGAAGGATCCAGAGACACGATGCGGCACGTGTATGAAGTGTTACAGCTGCTGAGCGTGATGGAACACGACGACCGTTATGAACAGGCAGCAATTGAAGAAAGGGCGAAGGGAGGTATTCGGAATATGAGCAATGTAATTGACCGGTATATAAAAGAAGGTGAAGCAAGAGGTGAAGCAAGAGGCGTAAAATTAGGCGCGGAAAAGAAAGAAGCGGAAGTGAACGAGCGCGTTGCCACGGATATGCTGAAGAAGAAATATCCCCTGGATGCAATCAAGGACATAAGCAGATTATCCGAAGCTCACATTCGCAAACTTGCCAAGTCACTCGGTGTGGCAGTGTTGTAAGACTGATGAGCATCTACGGATACGGCGGCAAGCACCGCGGCTTTGGCGGCAGCGTGAACGTTTCGTATATGTTCTGATGAAGGAAGAAACAATAAAAAAGTAAAAACCGGGCATTGTTTCCACTGCGGTCTGTCAGAAATGGCAGGCCGCAGTTTTTTGCAACGTCTCTTCCTTTTTCTATAAACATATCATCTTTTTAAAAAACAAAATCTCTGCTTGAAATAATTACTGTTGTACGATACGAAACAAAGGGTACATTTTAATTTTCGATGAAAACGACATTGCGATGTTGATTTCATCGGAAAAATAGGTTATAATTGCATTGCGATGAAAATGACATCGCAATGAATTTTTTATCGAAAAGGGAGAGATGAGCATGTATGTAGAACGTAACAGCGAATCCATGATACGGGAAGTCAGCAAATCGTTTCCCTGCATTGTGTTGTATGGTCCAAGACAGGTCGGAAAGTCTACCACCATTGACCATATGTTTGGGGACGCTTTCCGTAAGGTGACGCTGGACGATTTAGAGGATCGCAATCTTGCCATCCAAAATCCAAAACTGTTTCTGGAAACATACGGCTGGCCACTGATTATTGATGAAATCCAAAAAGCGCCTGCTCTGCTTGACGAGATTAAAAAGGTAATTGATGAGCAGCGCCTTGTCTGGATTAAAAATAATGAAGAAAGACAGCTGATGTATATTTTGACCGGTTCGAACCGGTTTGAATTGCAGCAGGGTATTTCAGATTCTCTTGCCGGACGTTGCGGCGTGATTGACATGGCCTCTTTCTCACAATCGGAAACCTATGGAGCGGAGGGGAAACTGTTTGATCCGGAGATTGCCAGGCTGTTAAAAAGAGAAAAGGAACTGACAGGAAAGTATCGTACACGACAACAGGTTTTCCGTGATATTTTCCGGGGCGGCATGCCGGATATTGTAACCGGCGTATCCGAGCGGGAGATCTACTTTAAGTCTTATATCAGCACGTACATGGAGAAAGATGTGCGGAAACTGATCAGTGCCGGCAGCGAGCTGCAGTTCCGGAATTTTTTGTCGATAATAGCCTTGCGGACTGCGCAGGAACTGCATTACGACACGATAGCTAACAGCGTCGGGATTGATGTCCGGACTTGTAAAAAATGGATTTCCATTTTGGAAACATCCGGGCTGGTTTATTTATTGCAGCCGTACATGGCGAACATATCCAAACGGATTATAAAAGCACCCAAGCTGTATTTTATGGATACCGGTCTTTGCGCCTACCTCTGCAGGTGGCCGGACGCTGTTATGCTGGAGCAGTGTGCTATGAGCGGTTATTTCTTTGAAACGTTTGTTGTCAGCGAGCTGATAAAGAATTTTTACGTTCATAATAAGGATCCGAAAGAAAGCCTGTTTTACTATCGGGACATAGATCAAAAAGAAATCGACCTGATATACGTGCAGCAAAACGGTATGTATCCGATTGAAATAAAAACAGGCAGCATGCCTAAGAACCCGACAAAAAACTACAGTGTTCTAAAAAAATATAAACTGGAGATCCGGCAGGGACTGGTCATTGACACCTGTGATAAAATGCGTCCGGTCAATGAAGAGGCCTGGTATTATCCTGTAAGTATTTTAGGAATGTGAACGCTGTAATCTGCCGCGATTCATATTTAAAAAAAACGGAATCTCGGTTTGAAATAATTACCGTTTCCCTTTATAATTTAATTATAGAATAAAATATAAGTACCAATAAGCAAAGAGATGGGTCAGGAGGTAATAGTGATGCAGTATTTGGAAACCGTTTTGACAGATTATCCCCGGATCAATGAGCTGAATAATGTGGAGCGCTGCGCCTTTGTTCAGGTAAGCGGAGCAGGCATAACTGTACCCCAATACACATATGCATGCGGCGACAGGCTGTTTATTGCGGAAAAACTTAAGGATCAGTGGCAGTTGAGAGAGGAAACAGACTTGGCGGCTACGGTATCTGAGCTGCAGGTGCTGGTGGGCAATTCGCCGTTCAGCAATGGAACGTTTAACCTGTTGCTGACGAAACCGGAGACCCTGGCATTGTTTGCATTCATGGATTACTGCCGCTGCCAGTTCCTCAGTGAGATGCTGGGCGCATCGCCGTTCAAAGGTATGGCAACGCCGGAAGAAATAGCAGCCAAGGCGGTACAGTCTCTTCCCTACAGTCTGTGCAGTCTTTTTACCATGAACGCGGGGAACACAAACGATAGTGATGTGGCTGAAAGTCTGGCGGGGCTGGAGGAGAAGTCGGTCTGTAAACCGGAGAACGGACAATACGCCCTGCGCAGTGATTTTATGACGTTGGCGAGAGGGCTGGTGGTGATTAACAGTTCCGCGTTGGTACAGGTATGGGACGGTTCCGGCAGCGGCGTGCGGAACCTGACGGGATATGTTGTGCAGGGAGGCTTGCACGATATTATCATGACCACAATGTACGGCAGCGAAGCGTTTAGAGTGCGCGGCATGAGTTCGCAGGATTTGCTGGGCGTGTTTTATAACGCCATGTCATGCCCGGAGCTGCCGGAGGCGAAAGAGGAACCGGCAAGCGCCGGCCCGGAATTCTGCAAAAACTGCGGTGCGAAGTTGGAACCCGATGTCAGGTTCTGTCCGAACTGCGGGACAAAGGTATAAGATTTAATTCGCGTGTCTTTAAAATAACAGAAATCATGCTGTTGATGAAAGTTGAGTGTGCTTCGTCAAAACTCTCTCAAACTATTTGACGACCGGAAGCAGCTCTTCTCTGTTACTACGAATTATGGAAAGGTGCCTGAAGGAAAATGATTGTGCAAAGAATTCAAGCAGCAAAACGGTTTTTTGCTTCGTTCTTTTGTATGCTCATAGTGTTTCTTTTTATGGCAATGCCGGATTTGGCTGCTTCCGAAAATAGCAGCGGAGGGGCTTTAACCACCGGCATCGGGAAAACGGTGCGCGTTGGCTGGCATGTGGTTCCGCATTTCATTACAAATAGGAATGGAAGACTCTCCGGTTATTCGTATGATTATCTGTGCAAGCTTGCAGCCTATACCGGATGGACCTATGAGTATGTGCATGGCAATTGGCCTCAGCTGCTGCAGAAGTTAAAAGATGGCGAAATAGACATGTTGAGCGATGTTTCCTTTCTGGAAGAACGCACAAAAGACATACTCTATCCATCGTATCCCATGGGTACCGAGGCGTATTATATTTTTATTGCGCCGGGCAATAAAGATATAACCATGAATGATTTTAGCTCGTTGAACGGAAAACGGGTTGGCGTGACAAAGAACAGTTTCCAGAAGCAGTTGCTCTTGCGATGGATGAAGATGCATAACGTAGACGCAGAGCTTATAGAACTGTCAAATACCGAACAAGAATCGTTGCTGTTGCTGGGCAAGCAGCTGGATGCTTTTGTCACAATGGATATCTATGGGAATCCGCAAACGGCAATTCCCATTTGTAAGATAGGCTCGTCCGATTTCTATTTTGCCGTAAAGAAAGACCGGTTGGATCTTCTGGCAGAGCTGGACGCAGCGATGAACCGGATACAGGATGAGAATAATCATTTTAACCAGCAGCTCCACGATAAATATCTCCTGAGCGCCAACACAGAACGGTATCTTAATTCCGGGGAAAAAGAGTGGCTTGCCAAACATGGAACCATCCGGGTAGGGTATCAGGACAACCATCTGGCGTTTTGTGCCAGAGACGGAGAAACAGGAGAGCTGACCGGCGCGCTGAAGGATTTTCTGGATTCCGCTTCTGCTGCCTTAGAGAACGTACGTGTGGACTTTAAACCCGTTGCGTATCCCACTGCCGCGGCTGCCATGGAAGCTTTAAAAAAAGGCGAGATTGATTGCGTATTTCCTGCCAATCTTGCGGAATATGACAGTGAAACACTGGGCGTCGTAATGACTCCGGCGCTGATGCGTACGGAGATGGACGCAGTGGTGCGGGCTTCGGAAAAGAAAGAGTTCGTCCGCAAAAAATGGATTACCGTAGCTGTCAATAAGGGTAACACCAACTACGACAGGTTTCTGGCGGAGCACTATCCCGACTGGCATCGGGCGTATTTTACGGATACGCCGGCAGGGCTGGAGGCCGTAGCAAACGGGAGGGCGGACTGTGTTATTATTAGTAACTACCGCTATAATAACATTTCCAAACAGTGCGAAAAATTGCATCTTACTACGATCTACACAGGTGTAGATATGGATTACTGTTTTGCAGTGCGTAAGGGCGATATTGAACTGTATTCCGTTCTGGCAAGGCTCATCAATGCAGTGCCTGACGCAACGGTTCACAAGGCGCTGACCTATTATTCCGCCGAGGATGTGAAGACCAGCTTTCTCGATCTGATCAAAGAGAACCTTGTCATTGTAACGTCTTTGATTTCCCTGGTGCTGCTGGTAATCGTGTTACTGCTCCTGCGAAATCTTAGGGCGGAAAAGAAGATTATTGAGGAGGAACATCTGGTACATGACCTGAATCGGAAAGTATTTATTGACGCCCTGACTTCTGTTCGGAACAAAGGCGCGTTTACCAACTATGTGAAGGACTTGCAGAAACGGTTGGATCAGGGAGAGAAGATGGATTTTGCCATAGGCGTTTTTGACTGCGATAATCTCAAAATGGTTAACGACCAGAACGGTCATGACAAAGGCGATATTTACATAAAAACTGCCAGCCGGCTGATTTGTCGTGTCTTCCAGCACAGCCCGGTTTTCCGGATCGGCGGTGATGAATTTGCGGTCGTTCTGCAGAATGAAGATTTTCAAAACAGAGACGATCTGATCGGTCAGTTTGATTCAGAAAAAAGGAAAGCCATTGTTGCATCCGGAAAAAAATGGGAACAACCACGGGTCGCCATGGGTATAGCGGTGTACGATGCAGAACTGGATGGTTCTGTGGATGATACGATTCGCCGTGCCGATAAAATTATGTATGAGAACAAACGTGTAGGAAAATTGGAATAACATTGTAAGAAGGCTGTGCGGCTTTGGGACTTTGCAACATAGTGGAACAGGCGGGCTGCTTTAAAAAACGGAATCTCGGTTTGAAATAATTACCGTTTCCCTTTATAATTTAATTAGGAAAAAGGATTGCTTCTGTTCCGAAGAAAAATGCGCAGAGAATTTTGCAAAAGGATTCAGAGATCCGATCAAATAGAAAAGGAGTGCTAACAATGGCGGAATACGATTACAATGCTGCGGATACATGGATGTGCAGTTGTGGTAAGACCAATACGGGTAAGTTTTGTGTAAAGTGCGGCGCACCGCGTCCGGCGGCGCCACCGCCACCTGCGCCTGCTCCCCGGGCGGAATGGGTGTGTACCTGTGGAAAGGTGAATACGGGCAAGTTTTGTGCTAAATGTGGGTCACCGCGTCCGGCAGCAGAACCCAAAAAACCTGCAGGGGCAAGACCTGCACCCCAGGGCGGAAGGCCTGCACCACAAGGCGTAAGACCGCAGAAACCATCTCGTCCGGCAAACGTCACAGCAGCAACGCCGCCGAGAGTTAGCAAACCTGCAGGCGGAACTGTAGCGATGCCGCCGAGACCTAGCAAACCTGCAGGCGGAACTGTAGCGATGCCGCCGAGAGTTAGTAAACCTGCAGGTGGTACTGTAGCAACGCCACCTAAAGTTAGTAAACCTGCCGGTGCGACAGTGACGATGCCGTCCCGGAGCAGCAAACCGGCTGCAGAAGCGGTAAGCGCTGTTGCAGCAGCACGCGCGGCACAGGAGGCAGCAGCACTCAGGGCGGCAGAAGAAGCAGCAGCCCGTCAGACGGCGGAAGCACGCGCAGCGCAGGAAGCGGCAGCTCGTATCGTAGCGGAAGAAGCAGCGGCCCGTCAGGCGGCAGAAGCACGCGCGGCCCAGGAGGCTGCAGCGCGCAGGGCAGCAGAAGAATCAGCGGCCCGCCATGCGGCAGAGACACGTGCAGCACAGGAAGTGGCAGCGCGTATAGCAGCGGAAGAAGCAGCCGCCCGCAAAGCAGCGGAAGCACGCGCAGCTCAGGAGGCAGCGGCCCGTCAGGCAGCAGAAGCGCGTGCGGCTCAGGAAGCGGCAGCGCGCAGAGCGGCGGAAGAAGAAGCGGCCCGTCAGGCAGCAGAAGCACGCGCGGCCCAGGAGGCAGCGGCTCGCAGGGCAGCGGAAGAAGAAGCGGAACGGCAGGCGGCAGAGGCGCGTGCGGCACAGGAAGCAAAGGCTCGCAAGGCGGCGGAAGAAGAAAAAGAACAGGAAGCGGCTAAGGCAGCTGCGGTACAGGAAACATCTGCAGAAGTTTTGACAAGCCAGGATGCGGAGTCCAAGGCAGAACAGGAAGATGCAGTTCAGGAACCAGTAGAAAAAACCGCGGAAGTACCGGAAACACCTCCGGCGCCATCCGAGGAGGAAAATGATAACAAAGGCACGATGAAGAAAGCAGCGATTGGTGCGCTGATACTGCTGTTACTCATCGGCGCGTATTTTATGTTCGGTAAAAAGAAAGAGGCGCCGCCTGCTCCCGAACCGGCAAAGGTTGAGACGAAGGCAGAGACTAAGACCGAGACTAAGACCGAAACCGATAAGCCTGCGGATCCGGCAGCCAAAGAAGCAAAGCTGAAGGAATATGCGGAAGCGGTGAAGGCGGCGAACGAGCAGAAGAAACAAGACGCCACGGCGAATGAAAAACTTGTATTTTTGGTTGAGAATGTGCAGCGCAAAGAAAAAGAACTGCTTATTACCGGTCATTTCTACAACGGCAAGAAGAATCGCACGATTACCTCGGTAAAATCGATGGAACTGGATATTGTACTCCGGGATATGGATAAGGAACTGCTAAACGAGAAGAATGTAAAATACGCGCAGCCCCTTGCCGGAATACGCATCGAGCCGCTGCAGGATTCCCCGGTGGTGACTGTGAATCTGCCGGATAAGGCGCCTGACGGTGAGTTCAACAATTTCATGGTTACGGCCCATGATGTGCATTGGGAAGGCGTAGGCAACTAATTGATCTGTATTTGCATGTGACGTTGCGTCAGCGACAGGAGGATGTGCTGCATTGAGTAAAGAGAATAAGCTTGTGCTGGTGCTGGGCGGGGCCCGCAGCGGGAAAAGTGAATTTGCGGAAAAGTTTGTGCTGCATGCGGGCAATCTGTGCGGCTATATTGCTACGGCCGAAATTCTGGACGAGGAAATGGCGGAACGTGTGAAGCTGCACAAAGCCCGCCGGGAAAAACGCTGGATCACCTTTGAAGCTCCCTACGAGGCGGAGAAAATTTTCCCGGAAGCGGGAGAACGTACGGATGCAATTTTATTTGACGATATTACCCTGTACCTGAGTAACATGCTGTATGGAAAAGATGCGCCCCGGGGCACCACGGCGGAAAAAGCCGCTGTGGTACGGCAGCGTATGCAGGCGCTGCTGGATGCGGCCAAAGCCTGCGGCAGGACGGTCGTGTTTGTTTCCAATGAAGTTGGGAACGGCATCGTACCGGATAATGCCATGGCCCGGGAATACCGTGATATTTCCGGCTGGGTGAACCAGCAGATCGGGGAGGCTGCCGACCAGGTTTTTTATGTGGTAGCCGGGCAGGCGGTGGATATCAAACGGCTTGCGTTCCGGTTTGAATAAGTTTCTGAATGGAGCAACAGTTATGTTAGAAGATTTATATATATCTTTGCCAAAGGAAAACATCCGTAAGGAAGTGCTGAAAGAATGGGCGGCTCTGGCTCCGGGCGAAGATTTTGGCATCCTGCCGGGCCTGACGGCGGATTATCTGATGATGACGGACGGAAGAGGCATCCGGGGACTGAAACCGGTGATGCTGCTCATGTGCGGGGATCACGGTATCTGCAAATACGGCGTCAGCGCCTTTCCCCAGGAAGTGACCCTGCAGATGATCAACGGGTATGGCCGGGGCACGGCAGGCGCCAATGTGATGGCCCGTCATGCCGGTGCGGATATCGTTGTGGTGGACGTAGGGACGAATTTTGACCTGAACGGGTTTTCCCATGTGCGGCAATGCAAGATTGCCTGGGGCACGGAGGATTTTACCCAGGGACCGGCGATGACCTGTGAGCAGGCGGTTGCGGCGCTGGAAACCGGCATGCGTATGGCTGATGAAGCCATTGACGGCGGCTGTAATCTTTTGGAGACCGGGGAGATGGGAATCGCCAATACAACGTCTACGGCTGCTATTGCCGCAGGCTTTCTGGATCTGCCTGCCGAGCTGACGGTCGGACGGGGCAGCGGCATCAACGATGAACGGCTGAAAATTAAAACGGAAGTGGTCCGCAGGGGACTGGAAGTAAATAAACCGAAACCCGGGGACGGGCTGGATGTGCTCTGTAAAGTGGGCGGCTATGATCACGCGGGACTGGCCGGTATGATGCTGGCAGGCGCGGCCCGGCATGTTCCCACTATGGTGGACGGGGTGAACGCCACGGCTGCCGCGCTGATTGCGTACGGAATCAATCCCAACTGCGCGAAATATTTGCTGTGCTCGCATCTTTCTTCGGATTTAAGCGCCAAAAAGATGCTGGAAGTGCTGCAGCTGAAACCTGTCGTACACGCTGGCATGCGTCTGGGTGAAGGTACCGGCGCTTCGCTGGCCATCAGTATTTTACGTTCGGCATTGGATACATACAGGGAACTGGCAGGCGAGTGAGTGAATTTTATTGCGTTGCTGATTGGGTGAGCAGGATTATTTAATTAATCGGGCGTTGTATCGAAATGCCTGCTTTTTTGCTGTAAGAATTACAAAAACGTTTGTGATTGTTAATGAGTTAGTATCTAATATTTTTTGTGTGCAAACGATTAAGGAGTAACCATGGCGGAAGAAAATTTGAAGACGAAAGGGACGGAAGTGGAAGAGGAAACCGGCTTCTGGAACCGGCTGAATATTTCGTTGCCGGAACGTTCTACGGGTCTTTTCCGTTACATTCGGGATTTTTTTACCTGCCTTGAGTTTTTAACAAGGATACGGATGACCAAACGGGAAGTCTGGTTCCCGGATGACTTTGCCCGTTCCGTGCCGTATTTCCCTCTGGTGGGAGGAATCATGGGCGCGCTGATGTGGGGCGCTGCCCGTGTTGGCGCCCTGGCCGGTTTTTCCGGCAATGTGCTGGGTGTGTTTCTGGTACTGGCGGAATTATTTTTTATCGGCACGCTGATGTACGACGGGTTCATGGATACGGCGGACGGTGTGTTCAGCGGCCGGACCCGGGAACGGAAGCTGGAGATCATGCAGGACAGTCATGTAGGCGCCAACGCAGTCATCGGCGCTATCATCCTGATCCTGGCCAAAGTTACCCTGCTGGGTTCCTTTCCAACCGCCGTGTTAGGTCCGCTTCTTGTTGCTATGTACGTTGTGACCCGGACGCTGATGGTGGTTTATATTCTGCTGTTTCCCAACGCACGGCCCGGCGGTCTGGGGGAAATGTTCAAAACCGGAGGCAGTCCGGTGTATTTGCCGCTGGCGCTTGTACTGGCGGCGGGCATTCTGTTTTACCTTGGTCCGGTCTGGTGCAGGCTGGCGGTTTTCAGCTGCGTTCCCTGTATGGCCCTTGCCTTTTACCTGAAATGGAATCTCGGCGGTCTGACCGGCGATACCTTTGGCTTTTTAACGGAATGCGGAACTGTAATCGTTTTGTTTTTGGCTTATTATTTATTCAGATAATAAACAGTATTTCGGACAGGGCTGATGATTTCTTTTAGAATGGAATCAGACGCCGGATGCTGTGCTGCATAAAGTTACGGATACATTGTTTGAGGAAGGCAATTATGCATATTGAAGAACTGGTTACGAAAATTCAGCCTTTAAGCAAAGAGATTATCAGGGCGGCGCAGAAACGGTTTGACAACCTGATCAAGCCGGTGGGTTCCCTGGCCCAGTTGGAAAGTATGACCGCGCGGTATGCGGGAATCATCGGTTCTTCGGATAAACAGCTGGTGACAGTTCCGGAGACCCGCCTTCTTTTGCTGTGGGGAGAAGCGAAGCATGCGGCGCAAATTGAGGCGGCCATGCTGCAGAAAAAAGCGCTTTCTGTTTACGCCTCTCATGTCGATGCAACCGTAGTCCCGCTGCTTGTCATCGGGGAGACGTCCTACGATCTGCTGGAAGAAGGCGCCATGCTGGCAGGAGAATATATCGGTGAGGAAAAAGCGGGGCTGATTTGTCTCGGTTCCTGTGAAAACGAGTTGAAACCTGACTGGCAGGACCTGTTGGATGAGGAAGACGGACTGGCCTTTCTGGACAGACTGCAGTGTCCTGTCGTAGCAGCAATGACCGGTGCGATCCTGCAGGCGGCGGGGATGCGCATACCGGTTATGCTGGACGGCGTCGCTACCTGTCTGGCAGCCCTGGCTGCTTCCATGTTTAATCCCTTTGCACTGCAATACTGTTTTGCCGGCGACGAATCAGCGGAAGAAGGCAGCGGACTGCTTTTGGATAAACTGAAACTGCAGGCGCCCTTACGCCTTTCCCTGAACCATTCAGAGGGCGTGGGAGCATTGACCTGTCTGCGCCTGTTTGACGCGGGCATCAAGGCTTATACGGAAATGGAAACCTTCGAAGAGGCCGGCGTGCATAATGAAAAAGAAGATTATTCGTTAAAAGTGCAGGAAGAAAAGAAAAATAGTAAAGAAGATGCTGAGTGATCAGTGTTTTTATAAGTCATCGTGCGTTTGACAGTCGTCGTGTGTTCGTAAGATATTGTATTTACAGACATAATCGTGACTTCATAATACTTCGAAGGTTACGAAAAGAAATTTGGAAGGGGATGGCTGCTGTCCAGAGCAGCAAAAGGAGGAGTTTCATGGCTAAACTTTATCTGATTCGTCACGGAGAAACGGATTACAACAACGCAATGCGTTTTCAGGGCCGGACGGATATTCTTCTGAATCAGAAAGGAATCGAACAGGCTGAAAAGGCGGCAGAATTTTTCAGGGATATCCCGTTGCAGGCGATTTATACCAGCAGCCTGAAACGCGCCAGAACCACCGCGGAGATCATCGGTAAGGTGAAGGGGCTTGAACCGCAGGCAACGGATGCGTTGCAGGAGATGAGCTTTGGTATCTGGGAAAACATGAACAGCAAAGATATCCAGAAAAAATATGCCAAAGAATGGAAAGATTTTTTTGCAAGCCCGGCTACCACAACGATCCCCCAGGGGGAATGTATGTTTGATGTGCAGAAACGCGCTTATCCTGTTGTTCAGGAAATCCTGGATCAGTATCCGGAAGGCGACGTGGCGTTTGTGGCCCACGGAGGCATTATCCGTGTGTTGATCTGCACCATGCTGGGGCTGGATCTGAACCGTGCCTGGCATGTGCATGTAGGGAATGCGTCCATAACCTGTTTTTATTACTGGGGCCGGTCCTACACGCTGGATTATGCAAACCTGACCCAATACTGAACGGTATGGCGTCAAATCAGTCTATAGTATTGATTTATAAATTTTATGACCGGTCTGATGTCCGAGCAGTCCACTATAGGATTGATTTTCGTATGACTTGACCGGTATGTCGTCCAATCAGCCGCTATAATTCAGATTTAATTCGTAATGTGGCCGCTGAAATACAGAAAACATCATTATTTTCTTCATAACAGACTTTTGTAACGAAAATGTTGTAAACGATATTACAATTATATCGACATAAATATCAACATCCAGTGCTAAAAAGATTAAAAAAGTGAATTTTACTAAAATTGTAAGCAATAATATTGCAAATTAGCATTGACAAGTTTTCTTTTTTTGGTATACTTCACTTTAGGATATCTCAAGGCCGGCTTAGTTTATTGTTTCGTTTTGTTTCGTTTTCTCACTTATTTTTCCGAGTGCGTCAATTAGGAAAAAGCGGTACAGTAAGAAGCAAGTTGTTCCTATGGGGTACAAAGGAAAAAGGAGTGACTGAACTATGTTTGAAGACAAGACCCTGAAATGCGTTGAATGCGGTAATGAATTTATTTTTTCCGCATCAGAACAGGAATTTTATGCGGAGAAAGGTTTTACCAATGAACCGAAACGCTGCTCTTCCTGCCGTGCTGCCCGTAAGGCCCGTATGAACGGGACCCAGCCGCGGGAAATGTTTAAGGCAGTTTGTGCGGAATGCGGTAAAGAGACGGAAGTTCCGTTCCGTCCTTCGGAAGATCGCCCGGTTTATTGCTTTGACTGCTTCAATAAACGTAAAGCAGGACATGATCACGAATAAATTTCTGTGAAAAGTTTTAAGAGACCCATAGTATCCTATCCTAAACCGACTGTTTAACAGGCAGTCGGTTTTATTTTTGTTTTATATTGAATAGAGTTATGATATAATTAAAAATATCTAAGAATACATAAACTGACAGCAAGTTTATTACTCCTGCTTCCATTGCGTTTTCTGTTGTTTATTGTTTCTACTGTATTTTTGTTGTTTCAGGAAAGCAGCCGGTAATTCATGTCTATTTTTGGAAAGGGGTATTTTTATTTTAGAATTTAAAGAAGTCGCGGTAAAAGACCGCGCCCTGTTTGAAACGTACTTAAATAAACCGGAGCATTTCGGCTCGGAATGCGCCTTTACGAATTTGTATATCTGGCGGGATTATTACCGTACGTGGTGGACAGAAATATTTGGCTTTCTGCTGATCAAAGTGGAACTGGAGGGGGAAAGCTATTACTTACAGCCTTTTGGAGGAAAAGACGAAGACCTGCCGCTTCTGGCAAAGGAAATCAGAGAGGCGGAGGGCGGTCCGTTTGAATTCCGCGGCATCTATGAATGTTCGCTGGAACGGTTAAGCTGTCTGAAAGGGGAAGAAGAATTCCGGGAAAACCGGGACAGTTGGGACTACGTGTACCTGCAGGAGGATCTGGCGACGCTGCGGGGACGCCGCTACCACGGGCAGAAGAATCATTACAATACCTTCAAAAGGGAGAATCCGGATTATGTATTTGAAATGATCAATCCGGAAAATTTTGCCGAGTGTCTGAATTTTGGCGAAGAGTGGTGCAAGGCTCGGATGGAGACGGATCCCAGCATTGTTTGGGAGATCCGCGCGCTGCAGGAAGCGTTTGTGAATTTTGAAGCCCTGGGATTACGGGGCGGGGCGATTCGCGTGAACGGGAAGATCGAGGCGTTCGGTTTTGGCAAGACCATTAACGGGGAAGTCTGCGATGAAAATGTGGAAAAAGCCAATCCCGATATCCGCGGTCTGTATGCGGCGATCCAGACGGAGTGCGCGCAGTATGTCTGGCCTGACATGAAATATATTAACCGGGAAGAAGATATAGGACTGGAAGGACTGCGCAAGGCAAAAGAAGCGCTGCACCCGGCGTTTATGGTGAAGAAGTACAGTCTGCTGGTAAAATAATGAAAACGGGTTGAAAAACAGCGAGTACTGCCGGAAAGCAGATGTACTGATTAAGAAAGGGAACACGGCTGTATGTCTGCCCGGTTACCGGAAGCGGTGCGGTGTTTTTCGGATTTGTAGTGTAGAGGAAGTTTATGGATTGCAGAATTGTGACGGAAACAGAGCTGCCGCAGGTTATGGCGCTTTGGGACTATTGTTTTGAAAAGAAAGATGAACCGTTTTATCAATGGTACTTTCAGGAGTATTGCCTGCAGCATAATCTGGTTGTAGGCGGTTTTTCTGAAGAAGACGGGCATCTGCAGAATATGATGCACCTGAATCCGTACAGTATTCTGCTGCGAGGTCAGGAAGAACGCGTCCCGTATATTGTGGGTGTGGCGACGGACCCGGCGGACCGGGGGCGGCATCTGACGGAAGAACTGTTGCAGTCGGCATTCCGTCTGCTGCGTAGAAAGGGCTGTGCCTTTTCGTTGCTGATGCCGGCGTATGCAGGGATTTATCAGAAATACGATTTCGCGTTCTGTTACCGCAAGCACGTGTATGAGATGCCGTTGGATAAACTGGTCGTGCCGGTTCCTTCCGGAAATCTGTGGCTGCGGCATTACAGCTCTTTAAAGAAAGAGTTGTTCGAAGGGTTATATGCGGCACTGGCAGAGGGATACAACGGGCTGCCTATTCGTACGGATTTCCAGTGGCGGAAGCTGCTGGCCGTACATCAGCTGGAAAAGATGCAGGCGGCGGTGGTGTATCACGGCAGCGAGCCGAGAGGCTATATGTTTTATCATATCGAGGATAAAACATTTTTCATCCAGGAGCTGGTTGCCCTGACGCCGGACGCCAAATTGGCGCTGCTTCGGTACGCCGGGGAACATCAGTCGTCAGCGAAAAAGTTTTACTGGGAAGCGATGGAAGACGATTACACCTGGCTGGATTTTCCGGAGGCAGACCGGGCAGGGCGTGTAAAACCGTTTATGATGGCCCGCTGTTTTGACGCGGTGCAGGCACTGCAGCGATATGAAGTGCCCGAAGATTGTCCCGACGGGCAGGTTACCCTGTTGCTGCAGGACGAACTGCTGAAGGAAAATAACAGTCTGGTTACGCTGATCGCGGACACGGGCAGCCTGTATCTGGAAAAAGCTGCCGGCGATGCGGATGCGGTGGTTCCCATGGGAGCGTTTACCCAGCTGTATTTCGGGGCGTTTACTTTTACCCAGCTGGTAGAAGCGGGCAAGATCCGGATGCGTTCCTACAGGCCGGAACTGGCGGCGTTCCTTGATGCTTTGTTTCCCAGGTGTGTAAATTTTATTAATGAGTATTATTAATATTTTTCTGTTCACGGAGGCCGGAATATGAGTGAGATCAGACGTATTTATGTAGAGAAGAAGGACGCCTTTGCCGTAGAAGCAAAAGGGTTGCTGGCAGATTTGAAAAACAATTTGTTGATGGACGGATTGGAAAAGGTCCGCGTGCTGGCCCGTTATGACGTGATGGGCCTTACGGATGAAGAATTTTCCCAGGCGTTGCAGTTGGTATTATCTGAACCGCCAGTGGATACGGTGATGGAAGAACTGGTTCCCGCTGCCGATGAAAAAGTTTTTGCGGTAGAACTGCTGCCCGGCCAGTATGACCAGCGGGAAGACTTCGCGGCCCAGTGTATCCAGCTGATCACCCAGAAAGAAAAACCCCTGGTGGCTGCGGCCAAGGTATTTGTGTTAAAAGGAAGCCTGACCGACGATGAATTTGAAAAAGTAAAAAAATATCTGGTGAACCCCATTGAAGCCAGGGAAGCGGCGCTGGATAAACCGGAGACGCTGGAAGATACCTGGGAGGAACCGGCGGATGTGGAACGGATGGAAGGATTTCTGGATCTTTCGGAGGCTGACATTACCGCCATGCAGAAAAATCTGGGCCTGGCCATGAGCGTGGAAGATCTGCTGTGGATCCAGAAATATTTTAAAGAAGAAGAAAAGCGTGTACCTACCATTACGGAAGTTCGCGTATTAGATACGTACTGGTCCGATCACTGCCGTCACACCACCTTTATGACCAATCTGGACAAGGTGGAAATCGAGCCGGGGTATTACACAAAACCTATTGAAGACGCATTTAAACAATATCTGGCCATCCGTGACAAAGTGTACGGAAAGAAAACCGACCGGCCCATCACCCTGATGGACATGGCCTGTATCGCCACGAAAAAATTAAAGAAAGAAAACAAATTCCCGGACAATGATGACTCTGAAGAGATCAACGCCTGTTCCATTGTTGTGCCTGTGGAAATTGACGGAAAGAACGAAGACTGGCTGGTTATGTTCAAAAACGAGACCCATAACCATCCCACGGAAATCGAGCCCTTTGGCGGCGCAGCCACCTGTCTGGGCGGCGCCATCCGCGATCCGCTGTCAGGCCGGGCCTATGTGTATCAGGCGATGCGTATTACCGGCGCCGGCGATCCCCGTACGCCCATCGAAAAAACGCTGGCGGGCAAACTGCCCCAGCGCAAGCTGACCATCGGGGCGGCGGCCGGGTATTCCTCTTACGGCAACCAGATCGGTCTGGCTACCGGGCAGGTACAGGAATATTATCACGACCGTTTTGTGGCGAAACGTATGGAAATCGGCGCGGTCATGGGGGCTGCTCCCAAGAGCGCGGTGATCCGGGAACGTCCGGCGGCAGGAGATATCATCGTACTGCTGGGCGGACGTACGGGCCGTGACGGCATCGGCGGGGCAACCGGTTCCTCCAAGGAACATACGGTAGATTCCCTGTCTACCTGCGGAGCGGAAGTGCAGAAAGGGAATCCGCCTACGGAACGGAAGATCCAGCGCCTGTTCCGGAATCCCGAAGTAACGGTGCTGATAAAACGCTGCAACGATTTCGGCGCCGGCGGTGTTTCCGTGGCCATCGGCGAACTGGCGGAAGGGCTGAAGATCAATCTGGACAAAGTAACCAAAAAATATGCCGGTCTGGACGGAACGGAACTGGCGATTTCCGAATCCCAGGAACGCATGGCCGTTGTGATCCGGAAAGAAGACTGGGAAAAATTCGCGAAGTTTGCGGATGAGGAAAACCTGGAAGCCACCATTGTGGCAGAAGTTACGGAGGAACCCCGTCTCGTCATGTACTGGCGGGGGGATAAGATCGTTGATATCTCCCGCAAGTTCCTGGATACCAACGGCGTGGCCCAGCATGCGGAAGTATTAGTGAAAGATATTACCGGCGCCTCTGAGTTTGATAAGACGCCGGAGGTTGTAGAAAAAGCATCGGATCTGAAAGACGCCTGGCTGAAAAATATAAGCCGGCTGAATGTTTGCAGCGAAAAAGGCCTGAGCGAACGGTTTGACTCCACCATTGGCAGAGCTACGGTGGAAATGCCCTTTGGCGGAAAATATCAGTTGACGCCGGCAGAAGGCATGGTGGCACAGATTCCCGTATTGCACGGGCACACCGACGCGGCTTCCCTCATGACCCACGGTTATAATCCGGAAGTAGCCTGTTGGAGCCCGTTCCACGGCGCTATGTATGCGGTTACGCAATCGCTGGTGAAAGCGGTTGCCTTAGGGGCGAATCCCGACACCATCCGTCTCACGTTGCAGGAATACTTCCAGGGCATGAGAGCCAAAGCGGACTGGGGTCTTCCCTTTGCCGCGCTGTTAGGCGCCAACACGGTACTGAACAGTATGGAGGTTCCGGCGGTAGGCGGCAAGGACAGCATGTCCGGCAGCTTTATGGATTTGCATGTGCCTCCTACGCTGGTATCTTTTGCAGTAAATGTCATTGACGGAAGAAAAGCGGTTTCCAGCGAATTTAAGGAGGCCGGGGACAAAGTCGTGTTCCTGAGCACGCCGTTGCTGGATGGGGATGTACTGGATTTTGCGGTACTGCGGAAAAATCTGCGCAGGGTGCATCAGCTGGTTCTTGAAGGAAAGATCAAAGCGGCGGCAGCTGTAGAAGAGGGCGGCATTGCTGCGGGTATTACCAAAATGACATTGGGCAACGCATTGGGTTTCCGTTTTGTGAAGCCGTTCCCCCATACAGAAAGCCTGTTTACCCTGCAGCCCGGCGGCATGCTGCTGGAAGTGGCGAAAGATGCCGATCTGGAAGCGCTGTTCGGTGAACTGGACTGCCTGCCGCTGGGTACCGTTACGGACAACGCGGAAATAACGGTCAATGATATTACACTGACGAATGCGGAACTGGTAAAAGCCTACACCAAAACACTGGAACCTATTTTCCCGGCCAAAACACCGGAATCCGAAACGCCGGAAGATTTGCTTTCGCAACCGTTGTATAAACGGGAACTTCCCTTAACGGCACCGGTGAACATCGCCAGACCGAAGGTGTTTATTCCCGTCTTCCCGGGACAGAACTGCGAATACGATACGGCCCGGGCCTTTGATCTGGCAGGGGCGGAAAGTAAGATTTTTATCATCCGCAACCTGACGGCCCAGGCTATCGAAGAAACGATCCAGGCGATGGTGAAGGGGATCCAAGACTCCCAGATCATCATGCTGCCGGGCGGCTTCAGCGCCGGTGATGAACCGGACGGCAGCGGCAAGTTCATCGCCACCATGTTCCGGAATCCGCGCATCGCCGAAGCAGTGAACGATTTGCTGCAGAACCGCGACGGCCTCATGCTGGGTATCTGCAACGGTTTCCAGGCGCTGATCAAATTAGGGCTGGTGCCGTACGGTGAGATCCGTCCGCTGGAAGAGAATTCGCCCACGCTGACCTTCAACACCATCGGCCGCCATGTGTCCCAGATGGTTTACACCCGTATTACTTCCAATAAATCACCCTGGCTGAATATGACGGAGCCGGGAGACGTGCATGCCATTGCGGTGTCTCATGGGGAAGGCCGTTTCTATGCGCCGGCCGAAACGATCCGCGAATTGTTCCGGAACGGACAGGTGGCTACACAATATGTGGATCTGAACGGTAATCCCACCATGGCCAGTCCGGAGAACCCCAACGGTTCCCTGTATGCTATTGAGGGCATCACCAGTCCGGACGGACGCATCTTGGGTAAAATGGGTCACAGCGAACGATATATTCCCGGCCTGATGCAAAATATTTACGGTGAAAAAGAACAGCATATTTTTGAAAGCGGCGTGAAGTACTTTAAATAAAGTTCACAATTTAAATTGCAAGAAATTTTGTGTAAAAAGAAAAAACAATCTTGCTAAATCGTGCAAACATGCATGGTTATTGGCTGCGCAAAAAGACGTCACTCAGACGTCTTTTTGTTTTTGTACACTTTTCGCAATTGCAAAGTTCACAAACTTTTGTCAAAAATATGTTATAATAGAAACCGTGGAAAGTAAATTTTGGAGATTCATATTAAAATGCAGTAATGGTTTCGTTGCTTTTACGTGTTCTTTTATGTATCTCAGACTGTTGCAAACAAAAATCTGAGAGGTGTTTTTTAAATGTATTTTAGAAAGTTAGCTACGTTTGTTGCGGCTGCGGCCCTGTCCTGTTTTTCCTTTTCAACAGCTTTCGCTGATTTTGCGGTTGGTGACCGTGGGATGGAAGTTATTGAAATCCAGAAACAGTTGGCTGTACTTCACTACAATGTAGGTGAAATTGACGGGGTGTTCGGGCCGGCTACGGAAAAAGCTGTCAAAGATTTTCAGACAGCCAAGGGTTTAAAAGTTGACGGTATTGTGAATGATGCTACGTACCGCAATCTGTTGAACAAGGAGCTGCCTCCGGATCGTTACGGTAACCATATGATGACCCGTAACATTCTGAAGACCGCATTCAGTATGCTGGGCGTACCGTATTCTTTTGGAGGAATGTCCCCGGGAGGGTTTGACTGCTCCGGTTTTGTATGTTATGTGTATGGCAAAGCCGGTATTTCCCTGCCGCGAATGGCTGATTCCCAGTATTATTCTCTGACCCATATTCCGAGGGCAAACCTGCAGAGCGGCGATCTGGTCTTTTTTGAAACCTACTGCCCGGGTCCTTCCCACGTTGGTATTTACATTGGAGACGGTAAATTTATTCATGCTTCTTCCAGCAAGGGCATTACGGTTTCTGAAGTGTTCACCGGTTACTGGGGAGCCAGATATCTTGGTGCCGGAAGGGCGTATAACTAAAACAGGCGGCATCGCATTATGTTGTGATATGAAACAGGCAAACCGTTTTGGCTTGCCTGTTTTTATTTTCTGTTTGTGTTCTTTTTACATCTATTTTGTAAATCTTTTGTGAGATGAATCGGTTTACTCTGTATTCCGCGTCTTTTATATTGTATAATATGTATGGAAGCAGATTCTCTTATCTGCAGGTTTCCCTTACATAATTTTCATCAACACAGTTGTAACAGGATGATAGACAAACAAAGAAAAGGAGAGAGCTATGTCTAAAATTTTAATTGCCGATGACGAACCCCAGATTCGTGAAATTTTGCGCGTTTATTTTAATAAGGACGGTTTTGTTACAGTGGAGGCCGAAGACGGACAGCAGGCGCTGTCAATGATTGAAAAAGAAAAACCGGACCTGGTATTGCTGGATATCATGATGCCGGTTCTGGATGGTATTACGGCCTGTGAAGAGATTCGTCACCGCTATGATCTTCCCATCATCATGCTCACGGCCAAGGACGAGGATGATGACCGCATCCTGGGTCTGGAAAAAGGCGCGGACGATTATATTACCAAGCCGTTTAACCCCCGTGAAGTCGTAGCGCGTGTTAAGGCGGTGCTGCGCCGTTCCGGCGGTTTTCAGAAGCTGAGTGACAAGCGGAAGATTGAGTTCGAGGGACTTTTCATAGACAGGGAACGGATGCAGGTTACCGCCTGGGGGAATTTGGTTACGTTTACCACGAAAGAGTTCGAACTGTTGTATTATTTGGCCTGTTCGCCCGGTAAAGTTTTTTCCCGCAACCAATTGCTTGAGTCTATCTGGGGTTACACCTATTTTGGAGATACCCGTACGGTAGATACCCATATCAAACGGATCCGGCAGAAACTGGCCATTCCGAAGGATTCTCCCTGGGATATTGAAACGGTCTGGGGCGTAGGCTACAAGTTTGAACTGAAAAACATGCCGGTAGAATCAGACAAAGCATAAAACTGCCAAAACATGCTATTTTGAGGTGAAATGTGAATAAATCCTTAAGTACCCGGCTGATGTACAGCTTCATGACTATTATCGTTATCGTGGTAGTCGGTATCACGGCCGGTACTTCCTATTTAATTGCAGATTACTTTTTTAAAATTAAAGAAGACGAACTGGCCCAGAAAGGCCATGACATGGCAGATACCGTAGAGTACTTTGTTACGAAGGACAACAACCGGTATATGCTGATGCGTTATCTGATTGCGGTAGATCATTTGGTGGGAGCCCGTATCTGGCTTTTTGACAATGAGTACAACTTGCTGGCTGCTTCCAATATTGCGGCAGATGTGGATAGCGCAGGGAAAACGGCTGCAGGCAGCAACGGCGAGGTAGGTACCGGCAAGCCGGACGTTTCTGTTCCTGCGGACCGGATTCCCGTATATGAGTACACGACGCGGCTGGCGGAAGAAATTAAAAGCGGTCAGGTATCCCGTAATGTTAATAAAATCTTAAAAGATATTTACCGCGGCGAGAGCGTGCGTTCCCAGATTTATCATCCGTATTTCAAACAGCAGGTAATTTTGGTAGGCGTACCGTACGGCGATAAATACCATCCCCGTGGCGCGATCCTCATGGCGGAACCGCTGAGCGGGTTTGGCGGCTTTTTGCGGAGCGTGTACATTTTTACAATTATTGTCGGACTGTTAGGTCTGGTGCTCAGTCTCTTCATGGTACGGAAACTTTCACGGCAGATTGTGAAGCCGCTGGTTTCCATGAAAAATGCCACGATTGCCATTGCGAAAGGAAATTATTCCCGCAGGGTGGAAGTGGAAGGCGAAGACGAGGTGGCGGAACTGGGCGATGCAATCAACCATCTGAGCACGGAACTGAGCAATTATTTAGGCAAGCTGGCCCGTATGGAAAAGATACGCCGCGACTTTGTGGCTAATGTTTCCCATGAGCTTCGGACACCGATTACGATTATACGCGGTTATAATGACATTGTCAGCGACAGTCTGGCGGAAGACGATCCCAACAAACGGTATTGCGACCTGATCGGCAGCGAAACAAAACGGCTGGAACGTCTGGTGCGCGGTCTGTTGGATATCAGCCGGCTGCAGTCGGCCGATAAGCTGAAAGTTTCGGATACGCAGCCGCTTCCCCTGACAGAGATCATCCGGAATGTGGCAGAAAAACTGAAAGTGAAAGCAGAACCGAAGCAAATCACACTGAAACTGCAGCTGGAAGAAGATTTGGAGATAATGGGGAACGGCGACCAGATCGTTCAGCTTGTGTTACTGCTGGGCGACAATGCGATCAAGTATTCGCCCCGGGGCAGTTATGTCCGCTATGAGACAAAACAGCTGGCAAACGGTTCCATTGAGATGAGTGTGGTGGATAACGGTCCCGGGATTCCGGAAGAGGACCTGCCGTTTATTTTTGAACGTTTTTATAAAGTGGACAAGTCCCATGCCCATAGTTCGTCTAAAGGAACGGGACTGGGACTGGCCATTGCCAAAGAGATCGTCCGCATGCATGGCGCGCATATTGAAGTCTTTTCACAGGTTAATGTAGGAACCCGGTTTGTTGTAACGTTTCCTTCTGAAGCGGTCATCCGTGAGGAAATCCAATCATGATAGCGGAAATAGTAAATCCTGACTATCGGTTTTCTTCCATTGTAAAAATTACGCCGGAATGGCTGCGTGTTCATAAGTACCGGGCAATTTTGATGGACATCGATAATACGCTGGCAGCCCGTAACAGCTGGGCAGTACCGGAAAAGCATATTGACTGGCTGAAGCAAATGCAGGATCAGGATATTATGATCGTATTGGCTTCCAATAACGGAGGAAAACGGATCGCGGCGATTGAAAAGCAACTGACAGACCATGGGCTTCACATCCCGCTGTTGCGATGGGCGGGGAAACCGTTTCCCCGGGCGTATGCCGGTGCCATCCGTCTGCTGGAAGAATCTGCTGCGAAAGAGGGCCGGGCAAAACTTGATTTGGCAAAGGACCCGGGCTGTATTCTGGCAGCCGGGGATCAGTTGTTCACGGATGTGCTGGGGGCTCACTGGTACAATTTACCGGTTGCCTGGCTGCGTCCGCTCTCCCGCAATGATTTTATAGGAACAAAACTCTTACGGCTGTTGGAAAAATGTGTGTCGCGGTACCTGGATAAAAAAGGAATCTTTCCGGAAGAGGATTGCTGAAACGTGAAAATTAATTGAAACAGAAAGCAGGTTTTAACATGAAAATTGCACTGGTCCAGATGGAAATCAAAGAACGAAACTGTGCCGGTAATACGGCCCATGGACTGATGCTTTTAGAGGAAGCGGCGCGGCAGAGCGATCTGGTTGTTTTGCCTGAGATCTGGACCACCGGATATTCGCTGGGACATCTGAAAGAAGAAGCGGTCACCCTAGACAGTCCGCTGGTGGAAACCTTATGCGGCATTGCCAGAAAATATAACTGCTCCCTGCTGCCCGGTTCGCTGCCGATTCGGAAAAACGGTCGCATTTACAATATGATTCCTGCCATCAGCAAAAAGGGAGACCTGGTGTATGAATATGGCAAGGCACATCTCTTCGGTATGTTTGATGAGGAAAAATTCTTTGCACCGGGGGAATCTTTTAACACATTTGATCTGGACGGAGTATGTTGCGGCGCAACCATCTGTTATGATTTACGGTTCCCGGAATTTTACCGGTATCTGGCCCTGCAGGGCGCCCGGTTGATTGTCTGCCCGGCAGAATGGCCCACACGGAGGGGAGACGGGTTTGATTTGTTGTCCCGCGCCCGGGCTTTCGAAAATCATGTGTATGTGGCTGCAGTAAACTGCGTCGGCTTTTTTAAGGGAGATCCCTTTTACGGTCACTCCCGCATCATTGATCCCATGAATCATATTGTGGCGGAAGGCGGCGACAAAGAAGAAATCATCTATGCGGATATTGATTTGGATATGGTAACAAAGGTCCGGAAGAATTTGAATGCGCTGACCGATGTTCGTTTTAAAATTATGAAACCGGGTGAATGATCTATGACTATTAGTAAAAAACTTGCTGCACTTTCTCTGGCAGTTTCCCTCAGTCTGTTTTCTGTGACACCTGCCGTGATGGCGGCAAAGGCAGTGCCGAAGGATGTGAATTATCTGTTAGGCATGTATTACGGAAGCGGTTCTGTTTTCCTGTTGCGCGAAGACAAAGGAACGCTGCAGATTGTATATCCGTCAAGTTCTGAAGAAAAAAAGTTCAGTATGGCAAATATTTTCCCGCTGAAAAAAGTTCGGTTTGATTCCTATACGCTGTATGAGGAAGGACCGCTTGTTACAATGGAAGCGCCGGTGCATTTTGAAAGGGATACAGACGGGAACGGGATTGCCTGCAAAATTGGGGGCAAGCGGTTTGCCCGGAACTTTTTCCCGGGTGAAGGAAACAAAGTGTTCCGGGTAGAAATTACCGGAGACTACCAGTCGCTGAAAGACGCGGCGCCCAGGGCCGACATGCCGGCAAAACTGCAGCAGGGAACGGCGGGAAAACTGGTTCGGATCCGATCCGTTATTCCGAATGTTAAGTTTGATCTGCGTTACGCAGGAAACAATAACATTTTCGGTGTTCCCCTGTATAATGCCGGGGAAGCGTTTGCGGAGGCAGAAACGGCCGCTGCGTTGAAAAAAGCATCGGATCTGCTTGCCGCGAAAGGGTACGGCCTTTTGGTGTGGGAAGCCTACCGACCCTGGTATGTTTCCAAACTGGCTGCGGATCTACTGCCTAAAGATAAAAAAGGCATGATGCCTGCCCCTGATAAAGGGGAAGACCGCAACACCGGACGTGTGGTAGATGTCAGCCTGTATGATCTGGCAACCGGAGAGGCGGTACCCATGATCAGTGATTTTGATGAAGTGTCTGTCCGGCAGTTACCGGATTTTTCAGGCGGTACGGAACAGCAGCGCTTCTTGCGGGATATGCTGGTTTCTGTAATGACGGAATGCGGCTTTACCCAGGGGAAAGAAGAATGGTGGCATTTTACGTTGGGGGATACAAAAGGCTGGCAGCATTTAAATATTCCCTATGGGCAGATTATGTAATTTGTGCTACAATATGTGACGTATGTAATTTTAATTATTTTGCAGAGGAGAAACAGCGATGACAGTATATGATTGTGCTAATGAACTGGCAAGGGAGATGCGTGCGACACGTGAATTTGCCGTTTTGAAAGAAGCAAAAGAAAAATTATCGGTTGAACCGGATACCAAAGCGCTGGTCAACAAGTTCATGCAGCTTGGTCAGGAAGTGGAAATTGCCCGGTATCAGAAAAAGGAGATCCCGGCAGAAAAAGAAGCGCAGTTCAATGATATGATGCGTACCCTCAGTCTGAATCCGCTGGCGATGAATTACCTGAACGCGTTCCAGCGTTTTCAGTTAATGTTTCAGGACGTATCGAAGACCATTACGGATGTCGTGAAGGAAGTTGCTGAATAATATGCTGACACAGGAAACGGTTTCACGTTTAAAATCAGAAATTGCAGGACAGGTTCGGCTTGATGAATCTATGTCCCTTCACACATCGTTTCATATCGGAGGTCCTGCCGATGCATTGGTAGTTCCTGCAGATAGGGAAGATGTGCGAAAGGTGTTGCGTATTGCGCGGGAAGAAAAAACGCCGCTCACGGTTGTGGGCAACGGATCCAACCTTCTGGTGCGGGACAAAGGAATACGCGGTATCGTGCTGAAGCTTGGCAACGCACTGAAACACTGGGAACAAAATGACGGCAGGTTCGTTTTCGGCAGCGGCGTTTCGCTGGCCCAATGCTGCCGGATTATCGGGGACGCCGGCTACACGGGCATGGAATTTGCCGTCGGCATACCGGGAAGTCTCGGAGGCGCGGTCTATATGAATGCCGGCGCTTACGACGGGGAAATGAAGGACGCGGTGGTGTCCGTACAGGTTATGACACGGTCCGGGGACGTTAAAACCCTCTCCCGTGATGACCTGCAGTTTGCCTATCGTCATTCTGCTTTACAGGATTCCGATGTCATCGTTCTGGAAGCAGAGCTGCTGGTGAAACCGGGAGATAAAGCCGCGATTCAGGCGAAGATGGATGATTTCAGCCAGCGCCGTATCAGCAAACAACCGCTGGATGTTCCCAGCGCAGGCAGTACTTTCAAACGTCCGGAGGGCCGGTTTGTAGGACAGATGGTAGAAGAATCCGGATTAAAAGGGTTCCGGATCGGCGGTGCAGAAGTATCGGTAAAGCACGCCGGGTTTATTGTCAATGTGGATCACGCTACAGCATCTGACGTGCTGCAGCTGATTGAATACATCCAGAAGAAGATTTTAGAGAATTATAATGTACAGTTAATACCTGAAGTTTTGGTATTGGGAGAAGTATGACAAATATTTATGATTTAATCAATGATTTATATACGGATGATGAGGGGTGGAATACCGTACTGGAGTTCCGGTATGCAGATCAGTTTCTGCGGATGGAAGCGTTCCGGGGTGCAACAGACGACGAGTTAATGGATATCTGGCAGCAGGTAATGTATCTGATGATCTATTGCGGCAACACTTCCTACAGAATCGGCGACATGACCTGTGAGGATTTCATTTACTGTATCAGCTGGTGCCAGCGGAATATCGGCGATTTTGAGCTGGATTACGAAGGCGTGGACTTTTTCCTGTCGGTAATCCAGCGGCTGCTTACGTTTTTAAAACAGAAACGGGCCATCAGCAATGATACGGCGGCGGCTAAGTGCCGGTTAAAACTGTTGGGGCCGGATGGCAGCCTGTTGCTCTTTCGGAAAGACGGATCCCTTCCGGAAGAATATGACAGATACAGGACAAACCAGGAACCTGATCTGGAAGCCAAGGTCTTCATGCAGTTAGGACAGAAGCTTAGCACGCTGTCTGACATGATGCAGAAATTTTTTGGCGAACCCCGTTTCAGTCTGGACAGACGGCGGGCCAGTTACGCTTATTTTGGGGTGGATGCGGAACCGGAATTTGATCCGGACAGACCGGAGCTTTTTGCAGCCTTTTGGGAATATTTTATTTTTGATTATCATTTGAGGGATACGGACGAAAGGGGCATTGACCACTTTTATGAGTATTACAGGAAACATCCTGATCCCAAATACGGCAAACGTAATAAAGCCCTGATCGAATTACTGGCGTCGATGCAGAAAATCCAGCTGATGGTTTTTACCATTGAAAAGGAGGAAACTGACGGGTGGTTCAGTTGCAGGGACTTCTTTACGGGAAGCATATCCGAATTGAGTCTGCCTGTGGATGAAACGGTGGATACCCGGGATCTTTTATGTATCGCCCATGTTTTTGAAGACGGTAATCTGATTACCGACTATCTGCGCAGCATCAAGATTGCGCCCTTAGGGCTGAAAACACTTCATAACCGCCTGGCGAAATTTCTTGCTTATTACAGGGTTGCCAATCCTCTTGCGGACTGGGAACAGTTCGTGAAAGACAACCCGGCGCTGGTTACGCATTTGGTTGCCTCTGCAGGGGCTACGGACATGCTTAGCAAACCGATGCACTTTCCTGCAAAGGAGTTGGATTATAAGCCGGCTGCCGTTAAAAAAGAAAATGCTGTCTGCCAGTTTCTCCTGCAATTTGGAAAACTGTTGCATTTGTCATGGCAGGACAGGAAAAACCTGTCGCAGATGTGGAGCGATTTTTATGCGCTGCGTCCCGTTTCCTGTTTCAGTGACCAGGATTTTATGATCTGGACCCTTGCAATACTTGATAATTATATGAAGATCACCAAAACATATCTGATGGATGTTGCGCCGTATGCAGAACAGGTGCATATTGACAGCAATCGTGTTGCGAAACGAAGCGAAATCATTCAGGATGTATTGCACCTGAAACCGTTCGATTCGCGATATATCAGTGAAGACGGTCTCATCAATATGGCTTTTTCGTAAGGAGGATGACCCATGTTATGTAAATTCTGTCAGCATGAGTTTGATGACAGTCTTACAGAATGTCCCTATTGCCACAAACAGGTTGACTTTGAACCGAAAAGCCTGACAAGGGAAGAGCGGGACAACTTCGTCGGAACAACCATAGAAATGGAAGGGAATCCCGGAGAAGAAGGTTATACAAAACGTGCTGAATATCAGGAAAAAGACAGTTATTATCAACAGGATGACGCGTACCAGCGGGCGGATAAATCCAATGAAGACAACAGCAATTCATCCGGATTTAAGGTGTATCGCATGGGCGGCGGACTGCTGACATGGATCATCTTTGCCCTGATCGTGCTGGGAATCATCTTTTTCATTCTTCCGGCATTTCTGTTTGTAGGTATTATCGGTGCGGTGGCTGCCACGATTATCCTCTTCGTGCTGCGATTGTTTCACTGATTGAGATTTTGTTGTTTTTATTATTTTATTTTTTTATTATTTTTACTTGTCGGACGTTTGTCAGAATGGAGGTTTTTTATGAAGAATCGTTTTTGCGAAATGTTAGGGATCCGCTATCCGATCATCCAGGGCGGCATGGCCTGGAGCAGTGACGGAACACTGGCGGCTGCCGTATCCAATGCAGGCGGCGCCGGTATTATCGGTACTGGAGGCCGTACCACGGAGTGGGTAGAAGAAGAAATTAAAAAGGCGAAGAGCCTGACGGACAAGCCTTTTGGCGTAAACCTGATGCTGATGGCTCCGAATGTAAAAGAAATTGCAGATGTTGTCTGCAGGGAAAAGGTGGCATTTGTCACCACCGGCGCCGGCAGCCCGGTACCCTGGATCGAACCGATGCACAAAGCCGGAATCAAAGTGATTCCCGTAGTACCTAATGTAAAACTGGCAAAACGGATTGCAACTTCCGGAGCGGACGCAATGGTAATCGAAGGCATGGAGGGCGGCGGACATATCGGAACCCTGACCACGATGGCCTTGCTTTCCAATGTGCTTAAAGATAAGTATCCCATACCTGTACTTGCGGCAGGAGGTATTTCTGACGGACGCGCAATGGCTGCAGCCCTGCTGATGGGCGCAGACGGTGTGCAGATGGGCTCCCGGTTCCTTGTGACAACAGAATGCCCCATTCACGAGAAAACAAAAGAAATGATTGTGAAGGCAACCGATACGGACTGCGTGGTAACCGGTTATTCCAGAAATATGGGCGTACGGTGTCTGAAGAATGCTTTTACGCAGAAATATCTTGAAGCAGAAACAAGCGGCGCGCCCAAAGAGAAACTGATGGAACTGGGTACCGGGACTTCCCGTATGGGCATGAAGGAAGGCGACATCGAAAATGGCAGCGTTATGGTAGGTGAGAGCCTGAACGTGTTGAATGAAATATTGCCCTGCAAAGATGTAATCGAAAAGATTATTGCAGACGCAAAAGCAACGCTGGCTAACGCGGTCGCTATTGAATTGTAATCTGCCTCTGTCGAATTATTTTTTTTATTGAAGCTGGATCATATAGTAACCTGGATAAAATACAACAGGAATACGTATAATAATCTGCAGTTCCTATTTGCGGTTCTTAAATAAAAAACAGACCGGAGCATCCTCTCTGCAATGTACCGGCAATTCATCGCGTGAATTGCTGTACAGAGACAGGCTCCGGTCTTCTGTTTTGTTTGTGTGCGAATCAGTTCTCGCTCGTCAGGGGCGTACCTGAGGCTTAAACACCGGGGCGGCAGCCGGACTGTGGGAACGCGAACTGTTGTCAGATTTATTTTGAATTTTGGTTTCTTCGGTTGGAATCTGCTGTTTTGGTGCTGTTTTAGTTTCTTCGGTTGGAATCTGCTGTTTTGGTGCTGTTTTAGTTTCTTCGGTTGGGATATGTTGTTTTGGTGTCGGTTTTGTTTCTTCGGTTGGAATCTGTTTTTTTGATTCCGTTTTTGTTTCAATTTGTTTGCTTCTGTTCTCTTTGTTTTTGTGTTTATTCTCTTTCGGAAGCTTTACCTGCTTGTCGTCCGGGGTGATGACCTGGACTTTTGCATTCTTTCGGCCGAACTGCAGGGCTTTTTTATGGGATTCCATAAAAATATCTACATGCCGGTTGTATTTTGGATTCATTCGGTCCTGCACGACGTATTTATGGCCTTCATAAATGATGACGCTTCCCATCGGCACAAAATTAGCCGCACAGGTGTATCCTTCTTTGGCTCTGGCGCCGCTGGCGGTAGTCCGGGACCCGGTTTCGTGCGGAGTATAGGCAGACATGGACACGGTTGTCCAGAAAACAGCGGCCAGGGATATCCCGCGATACAATGAATTCATAGATACCTCTTTCACAAACTCTGTGTTTTCACCACAATTAAAATAACCGTTCCTGCACCAGCAGTTTTTCCTTCAAGGATTTATATTCCAACGAATAATACGTGGTCAGCTGCGCTTCCCGGTAATCGGTACCGAAGGCTCTTTTGCTTAAGCTAAGGATTGGCGGAGCCTGAATGCGTTTGGCAACCGCAAGCCCGGTAAACAATCCGTACCATCGCTCCAGATCCTTGCAAAAGGCAGCGTGGGTGTGAAAAATTTGAGAGAGGATACCCGCTCTGCAGCCTAAAAACGCTTCCAAATCGTGATGGATATAGTGTTTGAGGATTTCTGCAGGGGAGGACGTGTCCCAGTTTTCAACAAAAGCACGCAGCAGATAATCGTGATATTCGTAAACCAGCGGATCGCCGCCGTTTCCTACCGTCTGTTCCTGTGACAGTTCAGCGCTGGGACGGATCGTGAAAATCTGTTCCGGAATTACGTTTCGTTTAAATACAGATTCATTAAGATATTTTCCCAGGGCATAGACCTGATGCTTCCATAAATCTCCCAGCGGGCAGAACAAGCCGATCAGGTCTCCGTAAAATGTGCCATAACCGACCGTAATTTCTGCTTTGTTGGCATTACAGCTGATACCACCCTTAAATGCAGCGGAAAAACCGGCCAAAATCCGGGAACCGCGATCACGGGCCTGGATGTTTTCGTACATGAGGCCGGTCAGTTCCACCTTAAAATCGCGGTTGGTTGTGTAATTATGGATCGGCGTGTACAACTGTTCAACCGTGTGTGAAACACTTTCATTAATAGGGGTAATGGTGTAGCAGCAGCCAAGATTTTCTGCCAGATTCTGCGCCAGATTCTTGGTCAGTTCGGAATTATAACGGCTGGGCATGTTTACAAGCAATACCTGATGCGGTCCCAGAATATCGGTAAACAGGGCGGCAGTAACAGCAGAATCAATGCCGCCGGAAGCACCCAGTACCATACGTTTGATTCCGGTTTGTTGAAGAAAACGCGATGTTCCGTAACGAATGGTTTTATATAAGATTTCCGCGTCGTCGTCTTCTGTGGTGATCAGTTCATCCTGTGCTGCATAAGCCCGTATTTTATCGTGTTCCTTGTCCCAGGAAAATGTCAGCAGTTTTTCTTCAAACATGGGCGCTGCCGCCTTGACCATGCCATCGGGTCCGTAAACGCAGCTTTGTCCGTCAAAGGTGTAAATGTTTTTGCCAGTGTTCTGTATACCTGTATTATTACAGTAGATAACAGGAAGCTGCAATTCCTTTGCCTGGCTGCCAAACAATGCGTGCCGTTTGCTGTTTTTACCCAAGGTAAAAGGTGAATTGGAAAGATTACATAATATATCAGCGCCGCTCTGTTTTAACATGACAGGTACGTTTATGGGATAATTGTCAGTCCAGCCATCTTCACAGAGAAGCAAACCCATCTTATACTCCTGGCCGTATAATGTTACTGTTACCAATCCCATTCCGTTTTTCAGAGATATACGTTTATCTTTCAGCAGCATCTCCTGACCTGAAAAATATCTGGGGTCATCGAACTCCCGGTAAGCGGGAAGGGAAGTTTTGGCAACATAGTCAAGTCCCTGTCCGGTTGGAACAAGCTTTCCATCCTGTGCGGCAAAGGCCGCATTGTATTTCCTAACATGGCCGTCCTTGTTTTTTCGTTTCCAGTCAGCGGCCACATTACCGAAAACAACAGTGATTCCCTTTGTCGCGGCAATGATCTGTCGCCCGTAAGTCTCACAGTCTTTCAGAAAATCGGTCTGTTCCCACAAATCACCGATCATGGAACCGGGAACAGCCAGTTCGGGAAACAGAAGGATATCAACCTTATCATTTTTCGCCAGACCAATCAACTCCAACATTTTATTACTATTCAAGTCCGGACGTCCGGCGATAATTTCCATTTGTCCGCAGGCAATTTTTAACGCCATTTTCCGCGCCTCTTTCTGTAAAATATATAAGCGATACAATTCCAATTATTATATGTAATTGTAACAGGAAAAACCGGTTTTGAAAAATAAAAATAAAGTAATTTTAAGGAAATGTGCTAACAGATTTTATAAAATTTGTTGTTTTCTCAGTTAATTATAACAGAGATATTTGCGTTTTTCCACATTTTAGTTTACTATATATAAACGCAGGAGGATTTATTTGTGAAAAAAATAAAGAAAACAAATGCAGCCCGTATCCTGGATGATTTAAAGATTCAGTACGAATTAAAAACATATCCTGTAGATGAAGAACATCTGGACGCCGTTCATGTGGCAAAGGAAGTTGGCATGCCGCCGGAACAGGTGTTTAAAACGCTGTGTGTACGCGGCGACAAAACAGGCGTACTGTTTGCTGTAATTCCGGGAAACGGGGAACTGGACTTAAAAGCACTTGCCAGAGCCAGCGGGAACAAGAGCTGCGAAATGGTCCATCTGAAAGAAGTTTTGCCCCTGACCGGCTATATCCGGGGCGGCTGTTCGCCTCTGGGAGCAAAGAAAGAATATCCGGTCTTTATGGATGAAACCTGCCGGATGTTTGACCGAATTGCCATCAGCGCAGGTATGCGCGGTATGCAGATTCTGGCCGGCCCCGAAGATCTGGTCAGGGCGACCCGTGCCACAGTAGTTTTGCTGACAATGTAAAGGAGAAGAAAAAATGTTATTTGTGAGTACAAGAGGGCAGACTGGAAAGGTTTCTGCTGCCCACGCAATTAAAGAAGGCCTGGCCGACGACGGCGGATTGTTTGTGCCTCAGTCTTTTCCGTACTTTTCCCTGGAAACGATTCTGGGTATGCATGCATTGCCCTACGAACAGTTCGCCGCCAAAATACTGAGTTATTTTCTTACGGACTACACGGCAGACGAGCTGACAGAGTGTGCTGCGGCAGCCTATGCTGCCGGGAAGTTCGGGCCTGATCCCGCACCGCTCCGTAAGGTTGGGGAACGCACGGATGTACTGGAATTATGGCATGGTCCCACCATGGCATTTAAGGATATTGCATTACAGATTCTGCCGCATCTTATGACAAAAGCCCAGGAAAAAACCGGCTCCGACACAAGAATCGTCATCCTGGCCGCTACGTCCGGAGATACCGGAAAAGCTGCGTTAGAAGGTTTTGAAGATGTACCAGGCACGGAAATCATTGTCTTTTATCCGGAAAACGGCGTAAGTCCTGTACAGAAATTACAGATGGTGACACAGCCGGGAAAAAACACGAAAGTGTTCGGTATCCGCGGCAACTTTGATGATGCGCAGCGGGGCGTAAAAGATATTTTCAGTGATGAGTCGCTGGAAAATGAACTGAAAGACTGCGGCTGGGTATTTTCTTCGGCGAACTCCATCAACTGGGGAAGACTGGCTCCGCAGATTACCTATTATTTTAAAGCGTATGCGGATGCGGTTGCCAGTGAACGCATTAAACCGGGTGAACGAATTATTTTTGCTGTTCCCACCGGGAACTTCGGCGATATACTGGCAGGCTATTACGCGAAGAAAATGGGACTGCCGGTAAAACAGTTTATTTGTGCATCCAACTCGAATAATGTGCTTACGGATTTTGTCAACACCGGCGTTTATGACAAGAACCGCGTACTGAATAAAACCGTTTCGCCTTCCATGGATATTTTGGTTTCCAGTAATCTGGAACGCCTGTTGTTTGATTTAACGGAAAACGATGCTGCGCAGGTTGCAGCCTGGATGAAGCAGTTAAATACTGTTGGGAAATACCAGGTTTCCAAAGATGTGGCGGAGCAGGTGCGTGAACTGTTTTTTGCTGCCTGGATCGACGAACAGGAAACGGTTGACGCTATAGGGCGGGTCCACAATGATTTTGAGTATTTGATTGACCCGCATACGGCTGTGGCCTGGCGGGCTGCTGAAAAATACCGTCTGCTGAGCGGAGATGACAGCTATATTGTTGTGCTGTCTACTGCCAGTCCCTTTAAATTCTGCAAAACGGTTCTGGAAGGCATCGGCAAGGCGGCCGGATTAAATGAAAACGATCCGTTTGAAGCAGCGCACCGGCTTGCGGAAGAAACAGAAAGTACGGTGCCTGCACAGGTTACTGCCCTTGAATCGATGCCCATCCTGCACAAAGACGTTATTGCAGCGGAAGAGATGGCACAGTACATTAAAAAGACGCTGGAAATCATAAAATAAAATATTTTGATATGTTATTAAAAAAGTCTTGCCTGATGGCAGTGACTGTGCTATAATACTTCAAGTGTTTCAATACACACGCAGTCGGATGGGTACTGTCCGCGCAAGCGGTGAGCCCGAATACAAAGAAGGCTGCGGAGGAAAAAACAGGAGGAAAAAAACATGAGCACAATTATTTCCATGAAACAGCTGCTGGAAGCCGGCGTACATTTCGGTCATCAGACCCGCCGCTGGAATCCCAAAATGGCGAAGTACATCTTCACCGAACGTAACGGTATCTACATCATTGATCTGCAGAAGACCGTTAAAAAAGTTGACGAAGCGTACAACTTCATTCGTGAGACTGCGCAGAACGGCGGCAACATTCTGTTCGTCGGCACCAAAAAGCAGGCGCAGGAAGCCATGCGTGAAGAAGCGATCCGTTGCAACCAGTACTATGTAAATGAACGCTGGCTGGGCGGCATGATGACCAACTTCAAAACCATTCAGAAGCGCGTAGCCCGTCTGCGTCAGCTGGAAAAGATGGAAGAAGACGGAACTTTTGACGTACTGCCGAAAAAAGAAGTGCTGGGTCTGCGTCATGAAATGGAAAAGCTGAACAAGAACCTGGGCGGTATCAAAGAGATGAAAAAACTGCCGGCAGCCCTGTTCGTAGTCGATCCCCGCAAAGAACACATTGCTGTTCTGGAAGCCCGCAAGCTGAATATTCCTATCGTAGCAACGGTTGATACCAACTGCGATCCGGATGAAGTGGATTATGTAATTCCGGCAAACGATGACGCAATCCGCGCCGTACGTTTACTGGCCAGCAAGATGGCTGATGCTGTACTGGAAGGACGCCAGGGCCAGCAGACCGCTGAAGCTGCAGAAGCACCTGCTGAAGAAGCTGCTGCTGACGCAGAATAATTTTCAACTGGTTTTCGGTTCCGGGAACCTTTAGTGTAATGATTTCGAAGGGAACCCGTTGCGGTTCCCTTTATTTATAACCGGTAAATACTATATTGTTTTTTAATACAGGAGGATGAAACTATGGCACAGATTACTGCTGCAATTGTAAAAGAGCTGCGTGAACGCACCGGCGCAGGTATGATGGACTGCAAAAAGGCACTGGTAGCTACGGAAGGCAATATGGAAAAAGCAATTGACTTCCTGCGTGAAAAGGGTCTTTCCCAGGCTGCTAAAAAGGCCGGTCGTGTTGCCGCAGAAGGCGCTGTAGTAGCATATGTTACCGAAGACGGCAAAACCGGCGCAATCGTAGAAGTTAACTGCGAAACCGACTTTGTAGGCAAAAATGAAAACTTCCAGGCTCTGGCAAAATCCATTGCTGAACTTATTGTAAAAACCAATCCGGCTGATGTTGATGCGCTGCTGGCTTCCGAAATGGACGGCAAGACCGTTAAAGATGTTGTTACCGAAGCCATTGCCAAGATCGGCGAAAACATTTCCGTTCGTCGTTTTGTCCGCTACGAAAGCGCAGAAGGCAAAGTGTACAGCTATATCCATGGCGGCGGCAAGATTGGTGTTCTTGTTGATATGAAAGGTGGCGACGCGGAACTGGGCAAGGATATTGCCATGCAGGTTGCCGCAGCCAATCCCCAGTTCTTAAACCGTAATGAAGTACCTGATTCCGAACTGGAACATGAAAAAGATATTCTGACCGAACAGGCCCGCAACGAGGGTAAACCGGAAAACATTATCGCCAAGATGGTTATGGGACGCATCAATAAATACTACAAGGAAGTTTGCCTGGTAGACCAGGAATTTATCCGCGACGGCGACCTGACCATCAGCAAGCTGCTGAAATCCAAGAATGCGGATGTTGCCCGTTTTGCCCGCTTCCAGTTAGGCGAAGGCATTGAAAAGAAACAGGAAAACTTCGCAGATGAAGTTGCTGCTTTCATTAAAAAATAATCAGTTTATCATTAAAGACTGCAAATTTTTTGCAGTCTTTTTTTGTGACCGGCTGCAAAAAATTCAGGATGGGAAAAAGAGGAAAAACATAATCCAAAAATAATGTTAGCAAATTTTCACAATTTCTGAGGTATTTGTTGTGTTCTGCTATTTTTCTAAAACGCAAGATGTGGTATAATAATATGAAATTATCAGCAAGTATCATCTTTCCGAATTTAGTTCGTATATGACAAAAAAGGAAATAGGAGGGTGTCGGCGTGGCGAATGAATTGAAATACAAACGTATCGTATTAAAGTTAAGCGGGGAAGCACTTGCGGGAGAAAAGGGCTTCGGAATTGACCCGAATGTTGTAAACTCCATTGCAAGGCAAATCAAGGAAGTGTTGGACTACGGACTGGAAATCGCAGTAGTAAACGGCGGCGGCAATATCTGGCGCGGCCTGTCCGGTGCAAATAAAGGTATGGACCGTGCTACAGCAGATTATATGGGAATGCTGGCTACGGTAATCAATTCACTGGCGCTGCAGGATGCACTGGAGCAGATCGGCGTACCGACACGGGTGCAGACGGCCATTGAAATGCGTCAGATCGCGGAGCCGTATATTCGTCGCAGGGCCGTTCGTCATTTGGAAAAGGAACGGGTGGTCATTTTTGCGGCCGGTACCGGAAATCCTTACTTTTCTACAGATACAACAGCAGCTCTGCGGGCTGCTGAAATTGAAGCAGATGCCATCCTGATGGGAAAGAATGGGGTAGACGGTGTATACGATGCAGACCCCGCCACCCATCCGGAAGCAAAGAAGTTTGATTATCTTGATTATATTGATGTTATCAACAAACATTTAAGCGTGATGGATACAACGGCGATCAGCCTGTGTATGGATAATAAGATCCCGATTATAGTTTTTAATATCGAAAAACAGGGTAATATCCTGAAAGCCGCACTGGGAACAGTCACCGGCACAACGGTAGGAGGTAAATGATTATGGCGACAATTGAGGAACTTTTAACAAACAACGAAGAAAAAATGAAGAAAACAATTTCTTTTCTTCGGGAAGATTTGGCGGGTCTCCGGGCCGGAAGAGCAACTCCGGCACTGCTGAATAAAATTACGGTGGATTATTACGGAACTCCGACTCCGATTAATCAGGTCGCCAATATTGGCGTACCTGAACCCCGCATGATCGTAATCACTCCCTGGGAGAAGACCATGATCAAAGCCATATCCAAGGCAATTATGACATCGGACCTGGGGCTGAATCCCAACACTGACGGGTCTGTCATTCGGTTAAATCTGCCTCAGCTGACAGAAGAACGCAGAAAAGAACTGGTAAAAACTGCCAATAAACGTACAGAAGAAGCTCGCGTAAGTATTCGCAATATGCGCCGCGATATTATTGAAGGCATCAAAAAGGCTGAAAAGGCGAAACAGATTACGGAAGACGATTCGAAAGACGGTCAGGACAAGGCGCAGAAGCTGACGGATAAAATGATGAAAGAAATCGACAAAGTAATCGAAGCAAAAGAAAAAGAAATTATGGAAGTGTAACCGATGCCGGATGTTGTAGCCCTGCCTCTGCATGAAGCAGAAAAACTGTTGTCGGCGTCTGGCTGGGAATATCAGGTTGTACGTATTTCTTCCGCTTACCGGCATGATACTATAGAGAATTGCCTTATGGAAGAATATGTTGTCAGACAGCAGGAGCTGGCTGATCATAAAATACTTTTGAGTACTATTATGAAGAGGAGAAAGGAGGTGCTCGAGTATGGCTTACAAAATTGATACTGACGCTTGCGTAGGCTGCGGCACTTGTGCCAGCACTTGCCCCGTTGGCGCACCGAAAGAAGACGGTGAAGGCAAATACCAGATCACTGCCGACGAATGTGTAGAATGCGGCGCATGCGCAGCAAACTGCCCGGTTGGCGCTATTTCTCAGGAATAATTTCTTGAAAAAACTCCCCTTCTGTTCCGACAGGAGGGGAGGCACATTTTTCTTTACGTACAAGGATGTTATTTTATGTTTAATTCTTTGTTTTTAAAACCTGTCCGCTCCATGCCTGCCAAAGTCACCATGAATGTTGACGGTCTGGATATGGATAATATTCCGCAGCATGTGGCAATTATCATGGACGGTAATGGACGCTGGGCCAAAGCCCGTGGTAAGATCCGCACACAAGGCCATAAAGTAGGTGCTGAAACGCTGAAAACGATTGTACGGGCTGCTGACACTCTGGGCATTAAGGCGATTACAGCGTACGCCTTTTCTACAGAAAACTGGAAACGTCCTGTAACGGAAGTCCATTTTATTATGGAGCTGTTAAGCCGGTATCTTACTTCTGAAATTGAGGAATTTAAGGAAAACAATGTTCAGGTACGCTTCATGGGTTCGAGACAGGGGCTTCCTGAGGTTGTAAAAGAAAAGATGGATCATGCCATCGAAGAAACAAAAAACGATACAGGAATTATTTTAAATCTTGCAATTAATTACGGAGGACAGGCGGAAATCCTGCACGCGGTCAGATCCATTGCACAGCAGGTTGCAGACGGCTCGCTGAAGGCCGAAGATATCGATGCTTCCGTATTTGAAAATAATTTATATTCCCAGGGGCTTCCGTCACCGGATTTATTGATCCGAACAGGCGGGGACCTGCGGGTCAGCAACTTTTTATTATGGCAGATTGCCTATTCGGAAATTTGGACGACCCAGGTTTTCTGGCCTGATTTTACCCCGGATATGCTGGTAGAAGCCATTAAAGTATATCAGAAACGGGAGCGCCGGTTTGGCGGGCTTGTCCAAAAATAACACAAAGGTTGGATTATTTTGTTAAAACGTATTTTGACGGCAATAGTCGGGATTCCGATTGCTGTTTTTCTGGTAACCAAGGGCGGATTGTTTTTTGCTGCCGCTGTTTTTGTTTTGGCTGCGGCTGCCTGGAGAGAATATGCCAGGATGGCCGGATCCAAAGATGTTCATACGTATAAGCTTACGTCTTTGCTTCCGTCTATGCTTCTTGTTGCTGCAGCAGGAGCTGGCAAAACGGAATACTTTTTACCGGTTTTGACATTTGCGGTCTTAGGCATTTTGATTGAGGGGCTCTGGCGGCATTGCAACTGCGGCGAAACGAACTGGCCCCTGCACGTATCCAATTCGCTGATGGCCTTAGTATATGTAGGATTATTGTTTGCACATATTCCGCTCATGCGGGATTATTCCGCAAACAGTTTCCGGTTTTTGGGATTTGTTTTTTCCCAGGGAGAACTGGCTTTGTGGATGGTACTGTTAGGTACCTGGGCCAGCGATACCTTCGCGTATTTCTTTGGCATGGCTCTGGGCAAACACCGGTTTTGTTCCGTGAGTCCTAAAAAATCCATGGAAGGCGCAGCGGCAGGCTTTGTCTTTTCTATTGCGGTAACCGCGGGAATTGCATATCACGGCTTACATACGGGTCTGGTTTCTGCGCTGATACTGGGATTGACAGTAGCGTTTTTTGCCCCGGTAGGAGATTTGATTGAATCCATACTGAAGCGTTCCTTCGAGATTAAGGATTCCGGTAATTTTTTCCCTGGCCACGGCGGCGTGTTAGACCGTTTCGACAGTCTGCTTTTTGCAGTACCGGCCGTCTATTATGTAATGAAATTCATGGGGATTTAGGGAGACGAATGAAGCAGTGTTTCCTTAGATTATCAGAATCGCTATATACGCTGTTTATGGCCCTGCTTTTGCAGGTGAATAATCAGCGAAACAGGAGTTCATAATGAAAAATATTTCTGTGCTTGGAAGTACAGGTTCCATTGGCCGGCAAACGCTGGAAGTAGCAGCTGCCAATCCGGAACAACTGAAGATTCGTGCTTTGGCGGCTCACCGGAATGTGGACCTGATGCTGCAGCAGATTGAACTGTATCATCCGGATCTGGCTGTATTGACAGATAAAAAAGCGGCTGACAAACTGCAGAAACAATATCATGGGAAAACCGAAATTTTAAGCGGACAGGAAGGTTTGCTTGCTGCCGCAACGTATGAAAAAGTTGATACCGTACTGGGCGCTATGGTTGGATATGCAGGATTGCGTCCGACACTGGCGGCCATTAATGCAGGTAAGGATATAGCCCTTGCGAATAAGGAGACCCTGGTAGCTGCCGGTCATATTGTAATGGAGGCGGTAAAGGAGAATCACGTGAACCTGCTGCCTGTAGACAGCGAACACAGTGCCATATTCCAGTCCCTTCGCGGAGGGTATCATCCGTGTCTGACATTTACAGAAACGGAAAACAGGTCCAGTGAAGTAAAAAAACTGATTTTAACTGCGTCCGGCGGACCGTTCCGGGGAAAAACAAAAGACGAACTGAAACAGGTTTCGCTTGCGCAGTGCCTGAAGCATCCCAACTGGAGCATGGGGAAAAAGGTTACCATCGACAGCTCTACATTGGCCAATAAAGGATTGGAAGTAATGGAAGCCCACTGGCTGTTCAATATGCCCTATGAAAAGATTGAAGTCGTGATCCATCCGCAGAGCATTGTACATTCCCTGGTAGAGTTTAATGACGGCGCCGTGATTGCCCAGCTGGGCATTCCCGATATGAAGCTCCCGATTCAATACGCGCTTTCCTATCCGCAACGATATGATTGCAGCTTTGGCCAGCTTGATTTGATAAAATGCGGTACCCTGACCTTTGAAGCCCCCGACAGGGAAGCGTTTCCGTCCCTGCAGATTGCTATCGAATGCGGCAAAGCGGGCGGCAGTCTGCCTTGCGCGTTTAATGCGGCGAATGAAGAGTGCGTAACTGCGTTTTTGGACGGAAAAATTGCATACCTGGATATACCGGATATTGTAAGACGTGTAGTTAATTCCCATATTCCGATTTCGCATCCCTGTCTGGATGAAATTGAAGAGACTGATCAAAATGTGCGTTTAATGACAAGGATTTTGATTCAGCATCAGTAGGATACTCTTTGCCCGGGCGGATTTTATAAGGTTACGGATGAGTGAGATTATGACAGCGTGAGAATACGATGCTGACAGAATTTTCAGCAGCCGGGAATACGTAACAGGTTTTTATAAATAAGGAGATTTGCTTTTGTTAACGATATTGGCTTGTATTTTTGTATTTGGCGTTTTAGTTACGGTTCATGAATTCGGGCATTTCATTACTGCCAAATTAACAGGGATGAAGGTGGAAGAATTCTCTATCGGATTCGGACCTAACATTTATCAGCAGCAGGAGGGCGAAACCCTGTACTCGCTGCGCATGCTCCCGTTAGGCGGTTATAATAAAATAGCAGGCATGGATCCGGACGATCCGGACGATCCGGAGCGTGGCTTTAATGCTAAACCCGTTACGTCACGGATGCTGGTGATTTTGGCCGGCTCCCTGATGAATATACTTTTGCCGGTAGTGATCTTTTTCGGTCTCTTTCTCGCCTTTGGGATGGATGTGCCGGAGAATAAACCGGTATTAGGGCAAATTATTGAAGGGTACCCGGCGGAACAAAGCGGTTTGAAAGAAGGGGACCGGATCCTGTCTATTAACGGAAAACCGGTTCATGAATGGCTGGATATACGGAAGAATATAGCGGATTCCGGAATGCAGCCCATCCCATTTGAAATTCAAAGGGATACGGAAAAGCTGACAATCACCGTTACGCCCGGAGTGAATCCGGAAACAGGGAAACCGTTTATCGGTGTGGTATCTTCGCTGAAGAATGTCCGGCTTACTCCTGTACAGGCTGTTGTTGCTTCTGTAACTGCCACAAAGAATATTATTAAGAACATGTATGCTTCGCTGTACCATATGGTGACAGGAAAAACCAAAGCGGAGTTTTCCGGACCGGTGGGAGTGGCAAAGATGGCCGGCGAAGTGGCCCATAAAGGTTTTGACAGGCTTATGCAGTTTACGGCTATGCTGAGTCTGAATCTGGCCATCATCAACCTGTTGCCACTGCCTGCGCTGGATGGCGGTCATTTTCTGATTCTGCTGATTGAAGCAGTGACCGGGCATAAGCTTGGGAAAACAGCCATGCAGAATATCCAGAAAGTCGGTGTGGCGATGATCCTGGCTCTTACCATTTTTGCAACGTTTAAAGATCTGACGCGGTGATAAACCGTAAAACTTATTTGGAAGGTGACCCATGAAACGTAGAACTACCCGGCAAATTTATGTCGGACCAGTTGCGATTGGCGGAGATGCTCCTGTCGCCGTCCAATCTATGACTAATACCAAAACCCAGGATGCCAAGGCTACGCTGGAACAGATTCATAAACTGGCAGATGCCGGCTGTGATATAATACGCTGCGCGGTACCGGATATGGATGCTGCCCTGGCGTTAAAAGAAATTGTGCAAGGCAGCCCCATACCCGTCATCGCCGATATCCATTTTGATTACCGGCTTGCCCTGCAGGCCATTGAATCCGGGGTACACGGACTCCGGCTGAATCCCGGTAATATCGGCGGAACCGAAAAGGTTAAAGCGGTAGTAGAAGCTGCCAAACCGAAAAATATCCCGATCCGTATCGGTGTAAATGCCGGTTCTCTGCCAAAAGACTTATTGGAAACATACGGTCATCCCACGGCGGAAGCTTTAGTGGAAGCAGCCTGGAGGCATATCCGTATTCTGGAAGAGATGGATTATCGCAATATAAAGATATCCCTGAAATGTCATGATGTTCCTCTTACGCTGGCGGCTTACAGACTGCTGGCATCCCAGTGTGATTATCCCTTACATGTGGGGATCACGGAAGCCGGTACGGTGCATTCCGGAATCATTAAATCTGCAGTAGGGATCGGCACATTACTCGCAGAAGGCATTGGCGATACAATCAGAGTTTCACTGACCGGCGATCCGGTAAATGAGGTGAAGGTTGGTTTTGAAATATTAAAATCCTTAGGCCTGCGTTCGTATGGCCCGACACTGATCAGCTGCCCGACCTGCGGACGTACCAGCATTGATCTGGAAAAACTGGCAGCTGCTGTGGAAGCAAGGCTGGCAGATATTAAGGAACCCATCAGCGTTGCAGTCATGGGCTGTATCGTAAACGGTCCCGGCGAGGCCAGGGAAGCCGATGTAGGCATTGCCGGCGGCAAAGGGGAAGGCCTTGTCTTCCGTAAAGGACAGGTTATCAAAAAAGTTCCGGAAGCATGCCTTGTAAATGAATTGTTTGATGAAATTGATAAAATTTTAGTTGAAAGGGAGAATCAATAAATGTTAGTCAGCAAATTATACGCACCTACCTTACGTGAAGTTCCGGCAGAAGCAGAAATTCCCAGCCATAAACTGATGCTGCGGGCCGGTTATATGAGAAAATCCGCTACCGGCATGTATTCCTATCTGCCGCTGGCACAGCGTGTCCTGCAAAAAATTGAAACGATTATCCGGGAAGAACTGAATGCCATTGACTCCCAGGAAATCCTGATGCCGATCGTACAGCCTGCTGAAATCTGGCAGCAGAGCGGACGCTGGGACGTATACGGGGCGGAAATGTGGCGTCTGAAAGACCGGCACGGACACGATTACTGTCTGGGACCTACCCATGAAGAAATGATCACGACGCTGGCTCATATGGACGTGAATTCATATCGGCAGCTGCCTCTCTCCCTGTATCAGATCCAGGATAAATTCCGTGACGAACGCCGTCCCCGTTTTGGTCTGATGCGCAGCCGTGAATTTATCATGAAAGACGCCTACACCTTTGACAAAGATGAAGAAGGACTGAATAAATCGTATCAGGATATGTACGATGCATACAGCAAGATCTTCACCCGCTGCGGTCTTACGTTCCGTCCGGTAGAAGCAGATAGCGGCGCCATCGGCGGCAGCGGTTCCCATGAATTTATGGTTCTGGCAGATTCCGGGGAAGCAGAGATCAGCTACTGCACACAGTGCGATTATGCAGCGGATACGGAAAAGGCTGAACTGAATCTGATTGAAGCCTCTGCCGAAGCAGAACTTCCGAAAGAAAGAGTTGCTACACCGGACTGCAAAACCATTGCGGATGTCTGCGCGTATTTAAAATCACCTGTAGAAAAATCGGTAAAAGCGGTTGCGTACCAGAGCGAAAAAGGACTGATCCTCTGCTTTGTACGGGGCGATCACGAAGTCAATGATATCAAAGTCATCAACACCTGCGGCGTCAACCAACTGGAAATGGCTCCCGCCGAACTGTTGGAAGCGGCAGGAACTGCAGGCGGTTACATGGGCCCCTGCGGAATCGATCCGGAAAAGGCCATTGTTGTCTGCGATCAGTCCGTAATGAAGATGCACAATTTCTGCTGCGGCGCCAATGAAGAGGGATATCATTTTATCAATGTGAATCCGGGGCGTGATTTTACACCGGCGTTTGTTGCCGATATCCGTCTGATGCAGGAGGGGGATCCCTGTCCGCGGTGCGGCGGTAAGATTGCCAAAGCGCGCGGCATTGAAGTAGGACAGGTATTCAAACTGTTCACAAAATACAGCGAAAAACTGAACGCGACCTATTTGGATGAAAACGGCAAGGCAAATCCGATGTACATGGGCTGTTACGGCATCGGTGTGGGCCGTACTATGGCGGCTGCCGTAGAACAGAATAACGATAAGGACGGCATCATCTGGCCGGTGGAAATCGCACCGTACCATGTAATTGTTGTACCCATCAACATCAAAGACGAAGCCGTTAAAGAAAAAGCGTTTGCGATTTACAACGAACTCAAGAAAGCCGGTATCGAAGTGATTCTGGATGATCGTGACGAACGTCCCGGCGTCAAATTTAAAGATGCCGACCTGATCGGTTATCCTGTTCGCGTGGTAATCGGCAAAAAGACGTTGGATAACGGGCAGATTGAAGTAAAGGCCCGCAAGACCGGAAATGTACAGATGCTGCCTGCAGATGATTTTGTTGCCGGAATCAGGACTGTGCTGGAAGAACTGAAAAAATCGGAATAAAGGAGACGCTGATTCATACAGACGAATTAATCCGTGTTTCCTGAAGCTTTTACTGAAATACCTGTAATAATGAGTACCGGGGTGATAGAAATGGATACTTGGCTGAGTAGTTTTGTGAACACCATCCAAGGTGAAATGGTAATTCGCCTTCTGCTTGCCGCCTTATTTGGCGGTGTCGTCGGTATGGAACGGGGCAGCGGCGACCGGCCGGCAGGATTTCGTACACATATTCTGGTATGTGCGGGGTCTGCCCTGATCATGCTGGTGTCCATGTATGGCTTTGAAGGCTATGATGTTGTTCCCCTTGAGTATCCCAGAAACCGTGATTCCGCCCGAATTGCCGCACAGGTGGTAAGCGGCATCGGCTTTCTGGGCGCCGGTACAATTTTGCACGAAGGAATCACGGTGCGCGGACTTACTACAGCCGCCAGTCTCTGGATGATTTCCGCCATAGGCCTGGCTACCGGGGCCGGCATGTATTCCATAGGAGCAGCAGCTACATTGATTACGTTTATCACGCTGACCACATTTCACAGCGTTGAAAAACGGTTTGCTGTTGCCAGCAGTAAATCCGACAGGAAATATATACGGGTTGTCACAGCTAATATCCCTGGGACCGTTGCGCGGGTTGCAACCTTTCTTGCCCAAAATGACGTAAAAGTCAAAACCATCAATGTCCAGAACAGTACCTTAAGTGATAAAGTTGTACTGGAATTATATCTTAAATTCAATAAAGATTTGGATTTGGGAATGATTATGGACGGACTGCAGCAGATTGAAGGAATCCAATCAATTGAGAATGTTGGATAGTTTTTTATGAGGAAGACATATGAAACCCTCTTTTTATTTGGAACCTGATGCGGAAAAAATGCGGTCTTTTTTCCGCACTTTTTCTTTACATGAGGATTTGATTGCTGATTTGAAAAAAATCAGTATCAGTAAAATTTGGATTGATGAAGCAAATAACAGCTGGGAATTGGAGTATACTCATTCAGAATCGATAGATTCCCGGCTGCCGGATGCGCTGACGGGCCAAATTATTAATTATTTCAATTTAAAAAATCTGTGCTGGAAGAAACCGGAACAGGAAACCGGTTCGGTCCCGCTTCCTGATTCGGAAGTACAGAAGGATAACAATCCCACTGCCATAGAAACTGAACAGAAGGATAACAATCCCACTGCCGAAGATAATGCACCGGAAGCAGGATATTACCCGGATGTTTCTGCAGAAGAACCGCCTCCGGATGCAGATTGCGGGTTTGATTCTAATATCGAAGAAGACGAAACCTATATGCAGGCCTACAATGCCTTATATGGGAAAAAGTTTGCGGACGGATGCCTGTTTGGTAAAAATTTTAAAGCTGATACTGTCATTCCGCTGAACGAATTGACGGAAGCCCGCCGCCACATTGTGATTCAGGGACATATCGGCACACAGCGGGATAAAGATGATAAACTTGTCGCTTTTGCTGAACGGGAAGTTCGGGGACGGAATAAAGATTCTTCCCGGTTACTGGTTTTATTTAATATTATCGATGCAGACGGCGGCATCTATGTAAAAGTTTTCTTTGATGACCGTGAGGAAGGGAACGAGTTTAAAAAACAGCTGAAAGCCGGCACAGAGTTGCAGTTGCTGGGAAATGCAGAACCGGATCAGTATAATCATGAGGCCATGACATTTACACCGATTGCCATTAAGAAGATAGAAGTCCGGCAAAGAGAAGATAATGCCCCTGTCAAACGGGTGGAACTGCATTGCCACACAAAAATGAGCAAGCTGGATGCTATCACGCCAATGGCAGACCTGGTTAAGACTGCGATCCGGTTTGGTCATAAAGCGCTGGCCATTACAGATCATGGCGTGATACAGGCATTTCCGTTTTGTCAGGATGCGGTAGAGGATTCCGGCAGTGACCTTAAGCTTATTTACGGTTGTGAAGGTTACCTGACCAGTGATGAAAACGGAGAAATTTTGCGGGAAGGACTGCCGCATACGCAAAAAATCCGTTCCAATCATATTATTCTACTGGCAAAAAACTATACCGGGCTGCGTAATTTATACAAATTGGTTACGCTGTCTCATCTGAGTTATCAGAACGGGACAGGGGTTCGGGCCCGTCCGTTAATTCCCCGCAGCATACTGGAAGAACTTCGGGACGGCCTTCTGTTAGGCAGCGCCTGTGAGATCGGTGAACTCTATCAGGCGGTGGAACAGGGAAAGTCAGAAGAAGAATTACTGAAAATTGCTGACTTTTACGATTATCTTGAAATACAGCCGCTTGGCAATAACGCGTTTCTGGAACGGGAAGGGCGTTTTACCCATGACCAGCTGATCGAACACAATAAGCTGATTTACCGGCTGGCAAAGAAACTGGGAAAACTTTGTGTGGCAACCTGTGATTCCCATTTCCTTAACCCGGAAGATGCCAAGACGCGCGCCATCCTGCAATACAGCCAGGGATATAATGATGCGGATATGCAGGCGCCCCTGTATTTCCGCACAACAGAAGAAATGCTTGCGGAGTTCACGTATTTTGATGAAGAAACCGCTTACGAAATCTGTGTGACCAATCCAAATAAAATTGCGGACCAGATCTGTCGGCTCAAACCGGTTCCGGACCGTGACCAGCTGTATTCTCCTGCCATATCCGGCGCCGAAGAAGAAATTGAAAGAAAGAGTTATGAGAAAGCGCATCGTTATTATGGAGATACGTTGCCGAAGGTTGTAGAAGACCGGCTGAAGATGGAACTGGATGCAATCATCGGTCACGGGTATGCCGTTTTGTATGAGATTGCCCATAAACTGGTAAAGCATTCCATGGATGAAGGATATCTGGTTGGTTCCCGGGGTTCTGTGGGCTCCAGCTTTGTTGCCTGCATGACGGACATTACGGAAGTCAATCCCTTAATACCTCATTACCGTTGCCCGAAATGCCGGCACACTGAATTTTTTGAACACAATGAATATGCCAGCGGATTTGATCTTCCTCCCAAGAACTGTCCGGAATGCGGAACCGATATGGCCCGTGACGGTCACAATATTCCTTTTGCTGTATTTATGGGATTCCATGGTGACAAAGTTCCGGATATCGATTTAAATTTCTCTGATGAATATCAGCACAGGGCCCATAAATATACGGAAGAACTATTTGGGCGTGATAATGTCTGCCGGGCCGGAACCATTGCTACGATCGCACCGAAAACCGCATGGTCTTATGCAAAAAAATATTTTGAAGAACATAATATTCCGGCGCATCCGGCCTATGTGGAAAGTTTTATTGCCGGCCTGAACGGGGTAAAACGTACAACAGGGCAGCACCCTGCGGGAATCATGGTTATCCCGAGGGATATGGATATCCACTATATCACCCCTATGAGTCATCCTGCCGATGATAAAAACAGCAATATTATTACGACGCACTACGATTACCATTCCATCAACGATCGCCTGGTAAAACTGGATATTCTGGGTCATGTTGACCCGACGATGATCAAACGTCTGGAAGAATTCACCGGTATCAACGCGATGGATATTCCCGTCGGGGATCCGGACACCATGTCCATCTTTTCCTCAACAGAAAAACTGGGGGTCACTCCTGAACAGATTGGAACAAACGTAGGGACACTGGGCATACCGGAATGTGGGACCCGTTTTACCTTGGACATGATCCACGAACTGAAGCCGAAGCTGTTCAGCGACATTGTCAGGGTATCCGGTTATTCTCACGGCACCAATGTGTGGATCGGCAATGCCAAAGATCTGATAGAATCTGGTCATCCGGTCGAGCAGACCATTTCCACGCGGGATGACGTGATGACTTCTTTAATTGCAAAAGGTGTGGATCCGGCACTTGCTTTTAAAACCATGGAGTATGTCCGTAAAGGAAAGGCAGCAAAAAAAGGTTTGGAACCCGCAATGAAGGAAGCAATGGAAAAAGCCCATGTGCCTGACTGGTATATGAAATCCTGCGAGACTGTCCAGTACCTGTTCCCGAAAGCCCATGCCGTGGCGTATGTACTGAATGCATATCGGATTGCTTACTGTAAAGTGCATCACCCGCTTGCATATTACGCCGCGTATTTTTCACAGCGTGCTGACGTGGACGCCACATACATTGCCAAAGGAGAATCCTTTATCCGGCAATATATAAAGAATGTCGAGTTGCAGGGAAAAGAAGCCAAAGCCGTAGATAAAGACAACGTCGTTTATCTGCAGTTGATTCTGGAAATGCTGGCAAGGGGATTTGTTTTTTATCCCATTGATTTATACAAATCTCACGCCTATCAGTTCCGTCCGGAAGATGAAAAGGGAATCCGCATACCGTTATGCTGTCTGCCGGGTGTTGGCAAAGGTGTGGCCAGGACGCTTTCCTTAACGGTAAAAAACAACCCCCGTGATTTTATTTCTCAGGAAGACCTGCTTTCCTGCTGCCGACAGACAGAGCAGAATATTACGGATAAGATTGCAAGACGTGAAGAACTGTTGCCGGAAGAAGAGGAGCTTGGACATGTGGGGCAGACGGCCCTGGATGCGTTGGCGGATTACGGCGCTCTTGGCGATTTGCCGTTAAGCAATCAGATGGACCTGTTCAGTTTTTCCTGACCTGTTGGTTACGACGGTCAAAAGGCCGTAATACCAGAGATAAAGCGCAGTTTTTTAACTAAATGCGCGTTACAGCAAAGATTCTTCTAAAAACACTTTGCAATTATGTTTTTTAATGTTATAATATGTAAAGAAAATTTATGAAGTAATGAGAAAGAGTGGGCGCAAAACCCGCTCTTTCGTTATATTGGAATATGCTAAGCGGGGAGTGAAGCCATGAAACGTGAGGAAGTGGAGAAGTTTATAACAGAACTGGTCATGCCTATACTGAAAGATACAGATCTTATGCTGGTAGATGTGGAATATGTGCGTGAGAAAGACTGGTATCTTCGTATCTTTATTGACAAACCGGAAGGCATCGAAATAGATGATTGTCAGTTTGTAAGTGAAAAACTGGCAGAAGTGTTGGATGACAGGGACCCCATTAAAGAAAAATATTATTTGGAGGTTTCTTCCCCCGGCATTGACCGCCCGTTAAAGAAAGATAAGGATTTTACAGGGAATTACGGTAAGAAGGTGGATGTCCAGTTCTTTTCACCGTTTGACGGCAATAAAGAACTGACGGGCATTCTGCTTTCCCATTCCGAAACAGATATAGAATTGAAACGGATTATAAAAGGCAAAGAAGAAAAGAATCCGATTCGAATCGAACGTAATCTGATTGCGGTAATCAGACCACATATTGATTTTTAAGGAGGAATTAGAAAAGTGAGTTCAGAGTTCGTGCAGGCAATTGAAGCATTAGGAAAGGAAAAGGGCATTAATTCGGATATATTGTTTCAGGCTGTGGAAGAAGCCGTGGTAAGCGCATACAAAAAGAATTATGACAGTTCCCAGAACGTACGGGTGGAAATGTCAAAAAACACCGGTGAGTTTCACGTTTTTGAACAGCGCAGAATCGTGGAACAGGTAGTGAAACCTCACGACGAAATTTCACTGGAAGAAGCCATTAAAATCAATCCCAACTATATTTTGGGCGATATTGTGGAACAGGAAGTGTTCCCGAAAAACTTCAGCCGTGTTGCAGTCCAGAATGCCAAGCAAATCATCATGCAGCGCATTCGGGAAGCGGAACGGAACATGGTATACGATAAGTTTTCGGAACGTGAGGATGATATTGTAAACGGATCAATCCAGCGTGTGGAACGCGGAACCGTATATGTTGATCTGGGTGCAACAGAAGGCCTGTTAATGGCAAATGAACAGGTTCCCGGAGAACGGTATCTTCCCCACGACCGGATGAAGTTCTACATCATCGAAGTTAAAAAGACCGGAAAAGGTCCTCAAATCATGCTGTCCCGCACGCATCCCGGTCTGTTAAAACGGTTGTTTGAACTGGAAGTTCCGGAAATCCATGATGGTGTCGTTGAATTAAAATCCATCGCAAGAGAGGCCGGAATGCGTTCCAAGATTGCCGTTTTCTCCAACGATGAAAAAGTAGATCCCGTAGGCTCCTGTGTAGGGCACAAAGGAATGCGGGTGCAGAATATCGTAAATGAATTGCGCGGTGAAAAAATCGATATTGTTAAATTTAATGTGGACCCGGCACAATATGTGGCTAACGCGTTGTCACCTGCCCAGGTTATCAGCGCAGTTGCCAGTGAAACAGAAAAAATCTGCTGGGTTGTCGTTCCTGATTACCAGCTTTCGCTGGCCATTGGCAAAGAAGGACAAAATGCCCGTCTGGCAGCCAAACTGACCGGCTGGAAAATAGATATCAAACCGGAATCTGAAGTAAATACTGATGAGGATGTCCAGGAAGGGAGCGGTGAAGAAGCGTGAAAGTAAAAAAAATCCCACAGCGGAAATGCGTCGGCTGTGGTGAGATGAAGTCCAAAAAGGAACTGATTCGCGTTGTCCGTTCTCCCGAAGGAGACATCTCGTTAGACCTGACCGGCAAAAAAGCCGGCCGCGGCGCTTATGTGTGTCCGGATAAGGAATGCATAACCAAAGCGTACAAGGCGCACCGGCTGGAAAAGGCCCTGGAAAAACAGGTAAATGATGATGTGTATAAAAAACTTCTGGAGGAAATGAAACATGAGTGAGAAAGATGTGGCAGGCGCGTTAGGCCTGGCGCAGAAAGCCGGTAAACTTTCCTCCGGGGATCTGGGTGTGAAAGATGCCTTGTCTGATGGCAAGGCAATGCTTCTTGTCATTGCTACGGATGCAGCTCCCAATACGGTAAAAGAGCTGAAGTTCCTGGCAGAAAAAGCATCTGTACCTGTTGTCTTCTGTATGCAGCGGACAGCGTTAGGTCTCTGCATCGGGAAAGCCCCCCGGGCAGCGGTTGCTGTACTGGATAAAGGGTTTGCCGGATTGATTATGAAAAAGTGGAACGTGTGATATAAGCTGGAGGTAGCTGAATGGGGAAGAAACGAATTTTTGAGATTGCAAAAGAATACGGAGTAAAAAGTCCTGAAATCATAGAATTACTGGCTAAACATAATATAACCAAGACAAATTTCAGCAGTGTGGAAGAAAGTGACGTTGCCATTATTCATGCAGCGTTTTCCAAAAAAGCCGTAAAACAGGAACAACCACAGGCGGTACATAAAACGGAAAAGCCGCAAGCTTCAGGAAGCGCTGAAAAAGTAAAACCTGCAGCCACTTCGTCTCCGGCAAAACCAAGGCCGGAAAAAACGGAGCGGCCTTCTATGATCGTCAAGCCTATCATTATGACTGTTGAAACCAATGCGGAGGGCAAAAGCACGATTACGCATAATGCCCTGCAAAGGGACAAAGCGGTTAAGCCTGTTTCTACGGAAAATAAACCGGAAAACCGGGCTGCAGTTCCGCAGAATCAGACAGTTAATAATGACGGAAAGAATAAATATCGCAACGCGCCGAATCATATTAATGCAGACAACAAGGGGCCGAAAACGGAAAAAGGATTTGGCTCTGCTGCAACACCTGCAAAGGCGGCAGAAAAACCGGCCGGTACAGGACAGGTTACGGGAGAACGTAATCTGAACGCCAATCTGAACAGAGGTCCCCAAAACCGTCCCACGTCATCGCAGGGAAATGTAAATCGTCCCAATCCGAATCGTGATTTTAACCGTCAGGGACAAAACCAGAGCCAGGGCTTCAACCGCCAGGGACAGAACTTTAATCGGGGCGACCGTCAGGGACAAGGGCAGGGCCAGGGCTTCAACCGCCAGGGACAGAACTTTAACCGGGGCGACCGTCAGGGACAAGGACAGGGCCAGGGCTTCAACCGCCAGGGACAGAACTTTAACCGGGGCGACCGTCAGGGACAAGGTCAGGGTCAGGGTTTCAACCGCCAGGGACAGAACTTTAACCGGGGCGACCGTCAGGGACAAGGACAGGGCCAGGGTTTCAATCGACAGAGTCAGGGCTTTAATAAAGATAAAGATGCAAATCAGGGTAATAAATTTGGTGGAAACCGCCCGGGCAACCGCAACAATAACGCGGCTAAAAAACCTGCCGGTGGTTTTGAAGAGATTCCACGCGGTAAGGAAAGCCGGGAAAAATATAATAAAAAGCACGAAAAACAGTTAAAAGGTTCCTATGCTTCCCGTGACAGCAGACCGATGCGCAGCGCAGACCATATGCGTCCCACAAAGCACCTGAAATCCAAAACTGGTGCTCCCGTACGCAATGAACAGCATATTACTGTGGTACGTCCTACCATGGTGCAGATTGCTGAATCTATCAACGTGCAGGAATTTGCGAAGATGATCAAACGGGAAGTTGCGGAAGTCATCAAGAGCCTCTTCCTGTTAGGAGAAATGGTGACGATCAATCAGGATATTGATTTTGATACAGCAACACTGGTCGGCAACGAATTCGGTGTCGATGTACAGCCGTTACCGCCGGAAGAAGATCCTACCGAAATTCCCGAAATCGAAGACGATCCGGCAGAACAGGTTGTTCGTCCTCCGGTTGTTACCGTTATGGGCCACGTTGACCACGGTAAAACCTCGTTGCTGGACGCAATCCGCAAAACGCATGTTACAGCCCGTGAAGCCGGCGGCATTACCCAGCATATCGGCGCCTATACCGTAACTACCGGCGGAAAGAAGATTACGTTCCTTGATACGCCGGGCCATGAAGCGTTTACAGCCATGCGTGCCAGAGGCGCACAGTGCACGGACATCTCAGTTTTGGTAGTAGCGGCGGACGACGGCGTAATGCCACAGACCGTGGAAGCAATCAACCATTCCAAAGCGGCCGGAGTGCCTATTATTGTTGCCATCAACAAAATGGATAAACCGGCTGCGAATCCGGAACACGTAAAGCAGCAGCTTTCCGAGATGGAACTGATTCCGGAAGACTGGGGCGGCGATACCATTATGGTTCCCGTTTCCGCACATTCCCATCAGGGCATTGACGATTTGCTGGAAATGATTCTTCTGGTAGCAGAAGTAAAAGAACTGAAAGCCAATCCGAAACTGCCTGCTCACGGTACCATTGTTGAAGCAAAACTGGATAAAGGCCGCGGACCGGTTGCCACTGTATTGGTACAGCGCGGTACGCTGACCATTGGCGACTATATTATTGCAGGAACCGCCCATGGACGGGTGCGCGCCCTGATTAACGACCGTGGCGAAAAAGTCCGCAAAGCCGGTCCTTCCACACCGGTAGAAGTATTAGGTCTGAACGAAGTACCCCAGGCCGGTGATATCCTGGATGCAGCGGATGAAAAGATTGCCCGCGGTGTAGCGGAAAAACGTATCGCCAAAGCAAAAGCGGAACAGCAGAAAGCCGCCAAGGTATCTCTGGATGACATTTTCAGCCGCATCAAAGAAGGCGAACTGAAGGAACTGAATATCGTTGTCAAAGCGGACGTTCAGGGTTCTGTGGAAGCGTTGTGCGCTTCTCTCGTCAAGATTCAGAACGAAGAAGTTAAAGTGACTGTGGTTCATTCCGGCGTAGGCGCCATCAATGAATCGGACGTTATGCTTGCTTCTGCAGCCAATGCATTAATTATCGGTTTCAATGTGCGCCCGGATGCGAATGCCCGCAAGATTGCGGAAAGCGAAAAAGTGGATATCCGTCCGTACCGCGTCATCTATGATGCCATCAATGACGTGGAAGCTGCCATCAAAGGTATGCTGGCTCCCAAATTTGAAGAAGACGTTATCGGCCGCGTCGAGGTCCGTCAGGTCATCACGATTTCCAAGATGATCATTGCCGGCTGCTACGTAACGGAAGGCAAAGTTACCAACAACGCCAAAATCCGTGTGGTGCGTGACGGTATTGTCATTGCCGAGGATGAGATGGAATCCCTGCGCCGCTTCAAGGACGATGTAAAAGAAGTGGCTGCCGGCTACGAATGCGGTATCACGCTGGCCAAATTCCACGATATCAAAGAGAATGACCAGTTTGAAGTTTATGTTATGAAAGAAGTTTCTCCCGCATAAGGGATCAGGTACAGGTGAATTATGGCCAGATTACGAGTAGAAAAAGTTCAGGAAGCCATCCAGCGCGAAATCTCCAATATGCTTTTGCTGGACATCAAGGATCCGCGTATCAAACTGGTAACAGTTACGGGTGTGGACCTGACAGACGATATGAGCCAGGCTAAAGTTTTCGTAAGCCTGTATGGGTCTGCGGAAGAGCAGGAACAGGCGTGGAAAGCACTGAACAAAGCAAAAGGATTCATGAGAACGGAAATAGCAAAACGCATCCGTCTGCGCTTTGCTCCGGAACTGATACTGGAAAAAGATACCTCCCTTGAATACGGTGCGCATATTGACAGCTTGCTGCGCCAGATTAAAGAAAATGAAGGAAATAAAAATGAGTAAGAACTGTTCATTAGCGGAAACCGGCGAATTGCTCAAAGCAGCAAAAAAACTGGTAATCGTCAGCCACGTCAGTCCTGACGGCGACACACTCGGCTCATCCCTTGCCCTTATGCATGCCCTGCGTGCGCTGGGAAAAGATGTAATCATGAACGTGGACGATGATATTTCCACTGTCTATTCATTTCTTCCCGGAATTCAGGAATACCGGCGTTTTGGAGCAGACGAAACAATAGAAGCAGATCTTTTGGTCATCATAGATGCCAGTTCGGCAGACAGGGCCGGCAACGCCATGGAAGTCGTCAGGCCCGGCGCCGTTCTCAATATTGATCATCATAAAACAAATACACGGTTTGCGGATTATCTGTATCTGGATTCCGATGCTGCGGCAACCGCTGAAATCATTTACGCGCTGCTGCTGGAGATGGGAACAGAGTTTACCACAGATATCGCAACCTGTATTTACGAAGGCATCTATACGGATACAGGTTCATTCAAATATTCCAATACCACCTCCAAAACAATGGAAACAGCCGCTGCGTTACTGAAACACGGCGTAAATCCCAGCCTGGTTTCAGACAACATGGAATTACGGTCCCGGTCGCAGGTAGAGATGCTCCGGAAAGTTCTGGAAACGCTGACCTTCTTAAAAGACGGAAAGATTGCTTATATTGAGATCGCGCCGGAATTATATGATCGTAACGTAGATACGGATGCTTTTATTTCCTATCCCCGTTACATAGAAGGTGTAGAGATTGCCCTGTTGTTTAAGCAGCCGGAAGAAAATCTGACCCGAGTCAGCTTCCGTTCCAAAGAAATCGATGTAGCAAAAATCGCAGTATCCTTCGGTGGCGGCGGACATAAAAAGGCGGCTGGCTGCTCAATTTATGCGCCGATGAAAGAAGCCGAAAAAATTGTGCTGCAGGCTGTTGAGGATCTGTTTGTATGACGGACGGTATCGTAAATGTCCTCAAGCCGCCCGGTATGACATCCCACGATGTGGTAAGCCGGATCCGTCGAATTTACGGAGTTAAGAAGGCCGGCCACTCCGGTACTCTGGACCCGGATGCTGCCGGCGTGCTGCCTGTCTTTATCGGCAACGCGACCCGTCTTCTGGAATACGCATCAACAAATACAAAGCATTACCGTGCCGAGGGGATTTTTGGTATTCGTACCGACACCGGAGACGACAGCGGAAACGTGTTGGAAACAAAACCCGTTCCGGATTTTTCCGCAGCAAGGTTGGAAGAAATTTTACAACAGTTCAGGGGGAAAATTTTACAGGTTCCTCCCATGTATTCCGCGTTAAAAGTCAATGGAAAAAAACTGTATGAATATGCCCGGCAGGGAATAGAACTTGCGCGTTCTGCACGTCCCATTGAAATTTTCCGTCTGGAACTCATCCGGTTTTATCCTCCGTATTTTTGTCTGGACATCGCATGTTCCAAAGGCACCTATGTCCGCACTTTACTGGAAGACATTGCAGCTGCTGCAGGAACCTGTGCCTGCATGACTTTTTTGTTGCGGACCAGGGCCGGGGACTTTTGCATAGAAGAATCCCATACGCTGGAAGAAATTGCGGCAGAGCCGGAAGCTGTGTTGCTGCCAATGGAAACGGCAGTCAGCAAAACCGGTAAACTTACTGTAAATGCGTTGCAGGCCTTTCGTATTACAAACGGCGTTCGTACCACAATAAAAGGCACAGCAGAAGGGGTTTATTCCCTTTATCTTACAGATTTATTTCTGGGCATCGTTACCGTAGAGAATGAAGTCGTAAAGCCGGAAAAAATATTGGTTCAGGTTCAGAAGCCGGATCCGGATTAAAAAATTTATCTGAAACGTCTTGCCTAATATTATGCTTTGCGCAGAGAGAGCTTACGCTTTGCACAGAAATTTCAAAGAGTGCAAGCAAATCATTTTTTTGTCTGCTGTGGCGGAAGCAAATATTTTTTTCTCCGCTGTGATTGTTTACAATGCTATGGAAATCGTTAAACATCTGAATTTAGATAACAAAGAAATAAAAACATATCAGGCCAAAGCCTGTGTAATTGCAATGGGTACCTTTGACGGTCTGCATAAAGGACACCGTGATGTGATTGATGCCGCTGCATCTTATGCGAGGACGAATCAGTTACGGCTGGCTGTTTTTACATTCAGTAACCATCCTTACGCAGCAATCCATCCATCCGCCATTCCACAGGCCCTGATTTCCCCGGAGGAAAAGGTCAGGCTTTTAAAGCGGTGGGGTGTGGACCTGCTGATTGATGTTCCCTTTAACCGACAGTTATCGCTTTTATCCCCGGACGATTTTCTGCAAAAGTTACGTCACTTCAATTTTTCCTGTCTCGTCTGCGGAACCAATTTTTCATACGGTTTTAAAGGAACAGGAAATACGGAATCCCTGGCTAAAAGCGGAAGGGAACAGGGGTTTGATGTGATTATCAGACCGCTTTTGGAATATAAGAACCGGATTATCAGCAGCACCCGGATCCGTCGGGCCATTGCGGAAGGAAACCTCCGGGATGCGGAATATATGCTCGGGCGATTCTGCAGTGTACAGGGTACGGTTCACCAGGGCTTTAAAAGAGGCAGAACGTTGGGTTTCCCTACTGCAAACCTGTATGTAAACCGAAACGGTTCGGCGCTTCCGCCTGCCGGGGTCTACGCATTGCAGGTACGGGATGGAGAAAAGATGTATAACGGAGTAGGGAACCTGGGCATGAATCCGACTTTTGATGACGTAGTCCGGGAAGTATTAGAGGTTCACCTGTTTGGTTGCAATGAGGATTTGTACGGTCATGTTCTGGAAACATCCTTTTGCAGGTTTCTCCGCAATGAACGAAGATTTTCATCCTTACATGAATTAAAAGCACAGCTGGAGAAAGACAAATCGGATGCCCTTGCCTGGTTTACCGCACAGGATGGTGAACAGTGACCGCGAAGGCAAAACTGCGTTTAAAATGAATTTTGCTCTTTGCATAGATGATTCTGAAAATATTTTTATAAAAACATTTGCATTATATTTGTTTCTGTGCTACAATACATCAGTATCCTAACCGGAGCTACGAAGAGCGCTTCTCCAACGCCTGCCTGGTTCCGGCCGGACAATATATTTATATGGAGGTTTGTTACGATGTTAACAACAGAAGAAAAACAGGCTATTATCAAAGAAAACGCCCGTCACGAAGGTGACACCGGTTCTCCGGAAGTTCAGATTGCGGTTCTCACCACACGTATCGCCGCTCTGACGGAACACCTGAAAACCAACAAAAAGGACCATCATTCCCGTCGCGGTCTGCTGAAAATGGTTGGTCAGCGTCGCGGTCTGCTGAATTATCTGCAGAAAAAGGATATTGAACGGTATCGTGCAATCATTGCAAAACTGAATATCCGTAAGTAATCTTTGTAAGCCCAAAGGCCCGCTTGAAAAAAGCGGGCCTTTTTGCTTTTTTACAATGCACATTTGTTTTTTTGTGAAAAATTTTGTATAATAATAGTAGATATTTTGGAGGCAGTATGGAAACAGGTTCGGAAGGAAAAATCAGTTCAGTCAGAAAACATAGCGCGGCAGAAGCTGCCGGCATTATTGCCGGCGAATCGCTCTGCGCCATCAACGGTATGCCCTTGCGGGACATACTGGATGTAAGTTTTGCAGCTGCTGACTATGAACCGGTACTGTCAATCCGCGGAACAGACGGTGCACTGCGTGAAGTGACCGTTTCCAAGGAAATTGATGAAGAACTTGGATTATCCTTTGAAAGCGCTGTCTTTGATAAAGTACGACTTTGTCATAACCACTGTGTATTCTGTTTTGTAGACCGTATGATCCCCGGTCTGCGCAAAGGCCTTTACGTCCGGGATGATGACTACCGTTTGTCCTTTTTATACGGTAATTTTGTAACACTTACCAATTTGACAGAAGAGGATTTTGACCGCATCATCCGGAATCATATGTCGCCTTTATATGTATCCGTTCATGCGACGGACCCGAAGGTACGGCAGGCTATGATGAAGAACAGCCATTCCGGTGAGATAATGCATAAACTGCAACGTTTGTTTGACGCAGGAATCCATATTCATGCGCAGATTGTTTGCTGTCCTGGCTGGAATGATGGCGCTGTACTGGAAAAGTCATACAGAGATTTGTCTGCAATGTCTGATTATGTAGAGGATATGGCCGTCGTACCGGTTGGTATTACAAAAAACAAAAAAGGTCTGCCCGATTTACAGCTTTTCACCAGAGAGAATGCCTTACCTGTAGTAGAGACCGTGACACAGTGGCAGGAAGAATGCCGTCGCCGCCTTGGGCGTTCTTTCATCTATCTGGGCGATGAATTTTACATTCTGGCAGGAAAAGAAATGCCGCCTGTCGCCTGGTATGATGGATTTCCACAGTTAGAGAACGGGATCGGACTGACGCAGAATTTTCTTGCGGAATGGGAAAAAGCTATGCAGCGCAGTAGGGAACATCTGCAGCCTGCACATAAAAATTATGTGATTCCGGTAGGGGTGTCCGCGGCAACCCTGCTGCAGCCGGTCATGGAGGAGTTCAATGCGCGTTATCATACGAATCATATATTCCTTCCGGTAACGAATGATTTCTTTGGTCACTCCATTAATGTAACCGGCTTATTGACAGGTACGGACATCCTGGCGCAGATTCCGGAGAATACTCCGGTAATTCTGCCATCCGTGGTTTTAAATCAGGACAACTTGTTTTTGGACGATATGTCATTAGCAGAGTTTATTCGTAAAAGCGGAAGGGAAGTTAAAATTGCCCAGGGAGCAGCAGAATTATATAACCTGCTGCTGAGGCAGCCATTGCCGCATAACGGTACCGCCGGCAGAAATTCCGTTCCGGAACGGAAGGGAATCCTTACCGGAAACAATACGGAGTATGTGAAACAGTTTTCCTGAATTACATAATAAGTGAGGCTCAAGGCAATGAAAGATTTTGGTATGCTGCATGTTTATACCGGAACAGGAAAAGGTAAAACATCCGCTGCGTTAGGGCTTGCGATGCGGGCTGTGGGCCATGGGGCAAAAGTGGTTATGATCTGCTTTATGAAAGGCGATCCCACCTATGGGGAAGCACAGGCGTTCCGTTTTCTGCCCGGTTTTACCATACTGCAGATGGGACGCGACAGTTTTGTTAATTTCCGTAACCCGGATCCCATTGACGTACAAATGGCAAAGGAAGCATGGGAGGAAGGGAAACGCATTCTGTCAGAACAGAAAACCGATGTTTTGATTTTGGACGAAATCAATCTTGCCATGGCCAAACAACTGATAGATACCCATGAAGTAGTAGCCTTCCTTCATGCGCACCGTAAAAACACAGAAGTGGTATGTACGGGCCGGGAAGCGCCGCAGGAACTGATAGACGAGGCAGATCTGGTTACGGATATGCAGGAAGTCAGGCATTATTTTACAGAAAAGAATATTACAATCCGGGATGGAATCGACCACTGATATACGGAAGATTAACAGTAATTCCGTATTATCATTTCCCAATGTAATATCACATAATATTTTTTAAATTCGTTATAGAAAGTCAGAGGATTATCACTATGGCAAAACCGATTGTTGCTATTGTAGGAAGGCCGAACGTTGGTAAATCAACATTATTCAACGTGCTGGCCAATGAACGAATCTCTATTGTGGAAGATATTCCCGGCGTGACCCGGGACAGATTATATGCTACGACCGAGTGGCTGGACCGGGAATTTGTTATTATCGATACCGGTGGTATTGAAATTGCCAATACCGACAAGATTGCTGTTTCCATCCGGGAACAGGCACAGATTGCCATCCGGGAAGCAGATGTGATTTTATTTGTGTGCGACGCCCGCACCGGAATCACCGACGAAGACGCGGAAGTCGCGAAACTGTTACGGAAATCCAGAAAGCCTATCGTATTGGCAGTAAACAAAGCGGATTCCTTTAAACAGGAAATGGAAATATTTGAATTCTATAATTTGGGATTAGGCGAACCGATTCCTATTTCCGCCGCCAACCACCTGGGTCTGGGCGATATGCTGGATTCTGTCATGGACAAGGTGCAGCAGACCGTACCCCAGTTAAATGAAGAAGATGATGATGAAATCAAGGTAGCCCTGATCGGCAGGCCTAACGTGGGAAAATCCTCTATCTTCAACGCACTGGTAGGGGAAGAACGTTCGATTGTCAGTGACCAGGCCGGTACGACCAGGGATGCCATCGATACGCCGGTGGTAAAAGAAGGGCAGCGGTTCCTGTTCATTGATACCGCAGGGATGCGCCGTAAAGGAAAAATTGAAGAGCTGATTGAAAAATACAGTATTGTGCGTTCCCTCCGCGCCGTAGATCGTTCCGACGTGGTACTGATGGTAATCGACGCGGTGGAAGGTGTCACCGAACAGGATAAAAAAATTGTCGGTTACGCCCATGAAGCTGGCAAAGGCGTCATCCTTGTGGTCAACAAATGGGACTTATATAAAAAAGATACCGGTTCTACGCTGCGTTATACGGAAGAATTGCGAAAAGAGCTGGTATTTCTCCAGTATGCGCCGGTGGTATTTGTTTCGGCAGTCACCATGCAGCGCATACACCGGCTGCCGGAGGTCATTAAATATGTAGCGGAACAGAACGCCATGCGCATCTCCACATCGGTCATCAACCAGATTATCGAAGATGCCTGTGCTATTAACCCGCCTCCTACCGACAAAGGGCGTCAGTTAAAGATTTATTTTGTAACACAGGTGAAAATTAAGCCTCCAACCTTTGTATTGTTTGTCAACAATCCGGAAATCATGCATTTTTCCTACCAGCGTTATCTGGAAAATAAATTGAGAGAAGCCTTCGGATTTGAAGGCACGCCCATCCAGATGATCATCAGGGCGAAGAATGAAGAGGATTTGTAACATGGACTATTTGTTAGGGTTAGGCGCTTTTCTGCTGGGATATGTGTTTGGCTCCATACCCTGCGGATTGTGGCTAGTACAGGCCTTTCACGGTATCGATATCCGCAACTATGGCAGCGGCAATATCGGCACCACGAATGTGTTCCGCACGGTAGGACCAAAAACAGCCGCTGCTGTACTGATTGGAGATATGCTGAAAGGGATTTTGGCATTGTATATCACATCGCAGTTTACCCAAAATCCCACTGTCGTTGCAGTTGCCGCGTTAGGCGCTCTGCTCGGGCACAACTATTCGCTGTTTCTGGGTTTTAAAGGCGGAAAAGGCGTAGCAACCGGCCTGGGTCTGTTCCTGTATATGCTTCCGTTAGGTGCAGCTGCCGGTTTTGGCGTTTGGGTGATGATTGTCCTGATTACCCGGTACGTGTCGTTAGGATCTGTTGTCGCAGCTGTGGTTGCCGCTGCCGCAGGCTGGTACCTGAAATACCCGGTGCCCTATGCAGTATTCGGAACACTGGCCTGTCTGTTTGTCATTATCCGTCACAAGGATAATATCAACAGATTACGCAATGGAACAGAAAGTAAAATCAAGCCGGGGCACCTGGACACTAAATAATAATTTCAGAAACAAAATGGTACTCATACTTATAAATCAAAAGGGAAGGAGTTATGGAAATGGCACGAAGCAGAGTTGTGGATTTGAACACGATATCAGAAAAGCCCGGTTACGAGAAAACCTCGTTTTATCTTGTGAAAGAAGATATTTTGCCGGAAGCGATTAAAAAGACCATCAAGGTAAAGGAAATTCTGAAACGGGGCGAAGTCAAAACAATCAATGAAGCCGTTGTTCGTTTAGGCCTGAGCCGCAGCGCATATTATAAATACAAAGATTACGTCTTCCCGTTTTATGAAGCCAGCAAGGACAAAATTATCACCCTGTCTTTACTGCTGGAGCATAAATCCGGCGTGTTGAGCCGCGTGCTGAATCTGATTGCATTGGATTCTGGCAGCATTATGACCATTAATCAGGGAATCCCCTTGCAGGGCGTGGCTAACACTACCATTTCCATCGAAACGAAAAATATGAAAGTGGATTTGGAAGCGTTGCTTGACAAACTGCGCATGATTGACGGTGTCAAACGGTTGGAAGTTTTGGGACAGGTGTAAAAACTGTTCTGGCAATCCCGGGGATATCGCCAGACAGAATTTTTATAAATAATACTATGAATTTATTTGAGGGAGAAGGCATTATGGGAAAAACAGTAAAAATCGGCCTGTTGGGCTGCGGCACGGTAGGCGGCGGCGTCATTATCGTGTTAAACGAAAACCGGGATGATATTGCCAGAAAAGCAGGCTGCACCATTGAAGTCAAAACCGTCCTGGTCCGTGATAAAGCGAATCTGAAACCGGAAATCAAAAAATACAACGTAGGTTATACGGATAATCTGGATGATATTCTGAACGATCCGGAAATTGATATTGTTGTAGAACTCATTGGCCGTGTTCATCCTGCCAAAGAATATATCGAGGCGGCACTGAAACGCGGAAAGCATGTGGTCACTGCTAACAAAGATGTACTGGCGGAATACGGCAAAGCACTCTTTACGCTGGCGGAGGAAAATCATGTAGATTTCCAGTTTGAAGGCGCAGTAGGCGGCGGCATTCCCATTATCCGTCCGTTACGTTCCTGTCTGGCAGCCAATAAGATATCCAGTATCATGGGTATCGTAAACGGTACTACCAATTATATGCTGACCCGGATGACCGAGGCTGGTCTTTCTTATGAAAACGCGCTTGCAGAAGCACAGGCTAAAGGGTATGCCGAGTCTGATCCCACAGCGGATGTGGAAGGCATCGACGCCGCCCGCAAAATCACAGTGCTGGCATCGCTGGCATTTAATACGGCGCTTACCCTGAAAGATGTGCATATTGAAGGGATAGACAATGTGGATGCCTGCGATATCAGTTACGCCCGCGATTTGGGATATGTGGTAAAATTGCTGGGTGTTGCGAAGAACGACCCGGAAAATGGCATCACCGCCAACGTGTATCCTGTTATGCTGCCGAAAAATCATCCGTTGGCCAGTGTAAACGATGTGTATAACGCAATTTATGTTAACGGCGATGCGGTGGGCGACGCTATGTTCATGGGACGCGGCGCAGGCCGGCTGCCTACTGCCAGCGCTGTATGCGGCGATATCATCGATACTGCCCGGAATATTTGCAACAACTGTTGCGGACGGATCAAAGGCAATCTGTTTGAAGAAAAGAAAATGTGCCCGCCGGAAAAAGAAATGGCGCCCTGCTATTTCCGTCTGCTGGTAAACGACCGTCCCGGCGTACTGGCCGCTATTGCTTCCACCCTTGCCGCACAGCAGATGAGTATTGCCTCCGTCATTCAGAAAAATGTTCTTGAAAACGGATTGGCAGAGCTGATCATCATCACGTATAAAGTGAGCCGGTTAAGCCTGGAGCTTTCCATGCGTACCCTGCAGGTCTTGCCGGTTGTAAAAAAAGTTTGCAGTGTATTGCGTGTCGAAGATCCAAACTTATAAACATAGCGGAGCGAATCATGAAAAAATCTGTAACCGTCCGGGTACCGGCGACCTCTGCAAATTGCGGGCCCGGTTTCGACAGCCTTGGCTTGGCTTTAACTTTATACAATGAATTTACCTTTACTATTTCTGATGAAAAATTTGGTTTTACTTTGGAAGTTGAAGGGGAAGGCAAGGACAGTTTCCATGCTTCCGGGCGTAATATGGCTTTCGCCTCATTCCTTTCCATATGGAACAGAATTACAAACCACAAACGTATCGGAATTGATATGCACATGCGGAACCAGGTTCCCAAAAGCCGTGGTTTGGGCAGCAGTTCTACCGCGATTGTGGCAGGCGTAACCGCCGCGAGTATTTTAAGCGGAGCCAATCTGACACAGGACGAAATATTACAGGAAACCAACAGACTGGAAGGGCATCCGGACAACGTGGCGCCTGCTATCTACGGCGGCTTTACCATCAGTTTTCAGGAAAACGGGGTTGCGCATACTCTGCGCACGGTTCCGAAGATGCCGCTGCAATTCATTGCGGTGGTACCGGATTTTCAGCTTTCTACCCATATGGCAAGGGAAGCGATTCCCAAGGAAATCGCACATCCCGACGCAGTATTTAATGCGTCCCGTACTGCGCTGCTTACGGCCGCTTTGTTGGAAAACCGTCCGGAACTGCTACAGTACGCATTAGAGGATAAACTGCATCAGCCGTACCGGGCAAAACTGATTCCGGGGTTAACAGAAGTTTTTGCCGCCGGGAAAAAAGTGGGGGCCTATCAATGTATCATCAGCGGCTCCGGATCCACACTGCTTGCCTATGCTTCACCGGAAGTTGACGGCGATGGTATCGGTAAAGCAATGGTGGATGCGTTTGCTGCCTGCGGACAGAACGCGGTATATCATATTCTGCAGTTAAATACAAAAGGAACCGAGATATTACACACGGAACTGTAACCGCGTTACGCGGCATAGTAATGAATTATATCTGCCATATTCACGATGAAACCGCGATAACTTTCTGTATATCAAAAAAAGTGGTTGACATAATCGTATTTCTATACTAAAATATCCTATGTATTCGGGGCGTGGCTCAGCTTGGTAGAGCGCTTCCTTGGGGTGGAAGAGGTCGCTAGTTCAAATCTAGTCGCTCCGACCAATTAAAAAACATCGGGAATCCGCATAATAAGCGGGTTCCCGATTTTTCTATGTTATCATGAAATGATAACTGATTTTTCACAATTATACTTAAAAGATTTCAGCCGTGATTTGATTTCTGCGGCTGTTTTGTTATAATTATGTAAATCAAAGTTAATCGTACAAATCGTGATCAAAGGAATACACGCTGCAGACGATAAAGACCAGAAGCGATGATAAGTACCATATAGTGATTGGCGTGAAGTAAGGAGGATCACTATGAATTCAAAAGTTGACTTACACATGCATACCGTCGTTTCGGATGGAACGGATACGATTTCGGAATTGTTGAAAAAAATACAAACCCTCGGCATAACTACATTTGCGGTAACAGACCATGACGCAATTGACGGCGCGTTGGAAATGGAACGCATTGTACCTGCCGAAATAAAATTTATAAAAGGCGTTGAGCTTTCGTGCAAAACAGATGTTGCCAAGTGTCATATTCTTGGTTATAACTATGATCCCAATCATGCAGTGTTTCGAAAATTTGTTGAAGAAGCGAATGATGTGCGGATGAATAAAACGGAACGGCGTTGGAAGTACTTGACAGAAGAATTTGGTTTTGCGTTCAGCGAAGAAGAAAAAGCAGAGCTGTTTAAAAAGAAAAGTCCCGGTAAGCCGGCTTTTGCCGATCTTATCCAGAAACACTTACCGCCTGTACAACCGGCCGAAGCGCCAATAGATATTTACAAAACCTATTTAAAGAGTCTGCCCGGCGGCAGAGTGGATGCCATAGGCGCCATTAAAGCCATAAAAGCTGCCGGAGGCGTTGCGGTGTGGGCGCACCCTTTTGGGGGAGTCAGGGAGAAACGGTTAACGCAAGAACAATTCCGGGAGCAGTTGGAACTGTTACGCAATGCAGGCATTGACGGACTGGAATGTTATTATTCCGAATACACAATGGAGGAAGTGGAAGCGCTGTGCCGCGCTGCCTGTGAAAAGGGGCTGCGGATCAGTGGCGGCAGTGATTACCACGGCACAGGAAAACCGCATTTGCACCTGGGGATGCTGAATAAGGAAGATACGATCATAAGAGAAGAACAGCTTACGGTGTTGGATATGTGGAGATAAGGAAATACGATTGTGTCATAACCGTGGAAACAGGTGTGAGGATTGGCGTGGCAATGTCATTAAGTTAAGCTGATTTCAGTTTTGCTTATCAAAGATGAGTATGATATAATAAAAAAAATATTTTCCAACAATGTCAAGTTTGCTGAACCTGTTTTGTATATATTAATAAAAGCATTTTATAATTAATAATTAATGGAGGATTTTATAATGCCGATTAACAAAAATGAAATCACAAAAGAAATGCTGAAACAAGCTCTGGAGTGCAAAACTGCGGAAGATTTGATTGCATTCGCTAAAACCGAAGGCGTTGACCTTACGAAAGAGGAAGCCGAGGCGTACTTTGATGAGTTATCAGAATGTGAACTGAAAGACGGTGAACTCAAACATATTGCGGGAGGAAAGGCGCCGGGTGGCGGTGATAAAAGTATCCCTCCAGAATCCCGCTATTGAGGACTCTATGGCAAATTGCATTTTTGTACAGTTAAGTTATTCAACAGCCGTGAAAAAATCCATGGCTGTTTTGTTATAATGATGACAGTGATATATAGAAACAAACCGCCTCATACCATTGGGAGCGGATGCATAGACAATTCTCGCTTCATTTGTGGGATGCTGTCTGCTCAACCGAAGCTCTGTGTCAGCATAAAAAACGTCGTCGTAGGAGGGACAACAGGTTATGAATAGCATGAAGATGTATCAGGTTTCAACACTGCAAGCTCTGATGCTTGGATATTCGAGGGCTGTTATACCCGTTTCGGAGTTGCTTAACCACGGTAATATCGGGCTTGGCACATTCAAAGACGTAGATGGCGAAATGATCGTACTTGACGGTTCCTGTTACAGAGCTATGGAAAACGGTGATGTTGTTGTGGCAGAACCAGACCGTGGCGTTCCGTTTTCTACTGTTTGCGTAATGAAAGAGAGTACCCCTATAGAATTCGGTTGTATTAATAGCATAGAAGAACTGAAGATGGCGCTTAATAATATTATTGATTCCCACTTTGGCCTTAACAGCATGCATATGGCTCGTATTGACGGAGAATTTGATATTGTGGATGCCAGGTCGGAATCAGGCTATGAGTCCGTGCATGTGGACCTGAAAACAATACTTGGAAAAACCCAGAAAGCTTTTAAATTTGAAAAAATTAAGGGTACTCTTGTCTGTGTCTATTTTCCTGACTATATGGACGGAATCAATGCCTTCGGATGGCATTTGCATTTTATATCCGATGACAGAGCGCATGGCGGGCATGTGTTTGACATTATCATGAAATCCGGAAAAGGACAGATTTCAAAAATCAATTCGATCGAAATTAAACTCCCGGAAGGACCGATGTTTGACACTTACAGCTTAAAACAGGCGTCAGAAGAGGAAATAAAGGCTGTTGAGCAGGGGCACGGCACCGTATGACTGTGCATTACCTGTTTGCAAAATCATTTTGCGGATAATTTAAAAGAATATTTCCTTCGCAAAATATTTCCATCAATGTCAATTTTGCTGAACCTGTTTTGTATATATTATAAAAGGCATTTAATATTTTACACCTAAGGAGGAACCTGTTATGCCAATTAACAAAAATGAACTCACAAAAGAAATGATTGCAAAAGCGATGCAATGTCGTACTACGGAAGAACTGATGGCTTTAGCCAAATCGGAGGGTTTTGAAGTGACAAAAGAGGAGGCTGAAGCCTATTTGGCCGAGATGGACGATATGGAGTTGGAAGAAGAAGCACTGAAAAAAGTTGCAGGCGGCTATAATGTATGCGAAAATTATGGGCAAGCTTGTCCGAGTTATATAAATGTAGGTTAAATCGTCCTGATTAAAGTTTTTAGTTTGTGCAAAAATAGAAAAATAGAAAATTTAATAAGTTTTGTTTTCCCGACAGCCGTGGAATTAATTTATGTTCCGCGGCTGTTTTGTTTATAATGAATAATAGTTGAGACTATTGAGACAAATTTCAGTTTTGCTCAACAGCTGTGGATTTTATTACCACGGGTGTTTTGATTTGATATAATGAAGTAAAAAAAGATGATGTCTTTACAATATTTTTTTGTGAGGGTAATTTGAACGACGGAGGATTTGTCAGGATGAAATTGCGATTGGCACAGCAAAATGAGGCAAGGATATGCTATCAGTGTATAGAAGATGCGAGAGCCTATCATAAATCGTTAGGGTTTGAGCAGTGGCACCCGGGTTACCCGACGCAGAAGACGATTCTTGATGATATTTCGCAAGGCACTGGGTATGCGTTTGTTGATGAGAGCAGGGTCATTGGCTATGCATGTATTATTATTGGCGATGAACCTGCGTATAAAAAAATAGACGGAGCGTGGAAAACGGACAGGCCTTATGCTGTGGTTCACAGGATGGCTTTTAGCAAAATGGAAAGGGGCAGCGGACTGTCAAAAGAGGCAATCCGTTTAATCAAGGAGCTTTGCCTGTCGCGCCATGTTGAGGCAATCCGAGTGGATACGCAGGATGAAAACAAGGTGATGCAGCACATACTTGTCCGGGAAGGCTTTGCGTATTGCGGTCTGGTTCAGTTTGATGGGGGACCGAAGCTGGCGTACGAGTGGGATAGATAGCTAAATCGCAATTTATCTCAGTAATACTATGAGTGAACGATTACAGGAAAACTGTGAAAAAGAATAAATAACAGGGCATAAATATAGGACACTGAACGATTGTGTACATTCAGTGTCTTTATGCTTTTTAGTACGTTTTCCTCATCAATTCCTAATCATCTTAACATGTTATGATTTTCAAAGGCATAAACTAGTCATTCACCGCCATGCCTGGAGAAGTTCGAAAATGTTCCTTGACAAAATGTTGATGGCCTTTCATACTTAATTATAGAGAACTAGCGAAACAAAGGGGGAAAATAAGTTTATGAAAACAGTGTCCAAATTCTTTTTGCTTTTCGTTCTTACTGCGCTCTGCACGGTAATTTTCCCGCTGGCAGCGTCAGCAAAGCCCGTCATCCGATTCCATACCCAACATGTTTATCTGTACCCGGGCAGAGTGGAACTTGTCGGTTATTTTGAAAATACCGGGGACGAAATGGCTTATGCCAAGCGGTATGAATTTGATTTAATACTTACTGCCGACAATGGCAAGCAACTGTGGACGAATTACGGCACCCAGCACTATGTGAACAGTATCAGGGTTCCGGCAGGCAGACGTGTCTCATACACAATCAATGTACGTAATCCTCATATCCCCGGATACAAGGGACATTTTCGCTGGAGAACCCAAAATGTCCACACGTATTTCTCTAAGATAGCCGGTTAAAACTATGGGGGAATTCTGGAAATACGAGGATCCTTATACAGAGTACGGGCCGATTGACCTGTATCATTATGAAGAGGTTTTCATTAAGGCCCTATAATCAGTGGAAAACGCATATGATTTTGAGGATTTCAAATCGCATTTTATACGAGTAACTATCAACAAAAAACAAGTTAAAAAGTAATTCCCTCTGCTTATTTGAGCAGAGGGGAATTTTTATGGGAACGATTATCATTATTTCTTATTGACATTGCACCCTGTTTATAATTGCAAATTGTGTAATGAATAATTGTCCATTTTTATCCTTCGGATTTGCGGTTTTATATTTTAGAAAACATGCTCTACATGCCGGTGGCCATGGCGGTCACGCCAGACTCTGTCCAGATGTCTGTGGCCATGGTAGTCAAGCCACTTGTGTTCTCTTACAAGAACATAACCGTGATGGTGGCTGAACCTATGCAGCGGTTTGTGATGTTCCACTTTAACCGGATGCGGTGGCGGAGTTTTATGCTTTGGAGCGGCTTCTACGCTTGATATGCTCATGATGCCGGCCAAGGCTGCAACAGCTAATACTCCTAACATTCTCTTCATATCAATCAACCTCCTTCGTTCTGTTGTTGTCTGTATTATAAAATGAAAATGGCACAGAACTATGACGAAAAAAGCACAAATCTTTGTCATAGCAGAAATAAAGGTGGGGAGAGCGTGTATGACGGTGGGGGAAACTATTGATGTAATATAAAACAGCTAATCCATAGTTGACTTAATTTTGACACGTTTGGCTGTTAGAATTAATAACAAGAAGAACATTTGAGGTAATATACCTACCTTGACGCACATTAAGGATTGCAACAACAATGAAGTAGTAACAACTTAATATATTAAGAATTCCAGTTTTGCTCCGCAAAGATGAGTATGATATAATTAAAAAAAATATTTCCATCAATGTCAATTTTGCTGAACCTGTTTTGTATATATTATAAAAGGCATTTAATATTTTACACCTAAGGAGGAACCTATTATGCCAATTAACAAAAATGAACTCACAAAAGAAATGATTGCAAAAGCGATGCAATGTCGTACTACGGAAGAACTGATGGCTTTAGCCAAATCGGAGGGTTTTGAAGTGACAAAAGAGGAGGCTGAAGCCTATTTGGCCGAGATGGACGATATGGAGTTGGAAGAAGAAGCACTGAAAAAAGTTGCAGGCGGCTATAATGTATGCGAAAATTATGGGCAAGCTTGTCCGAGTTATATAAATGTAGGTTAAATCGTCCTGATTAAAGTTTTTAGTTTGTGCAAATATTTTACGTTTAATTATGGTATTATTATAAAAGAGAGTTGTCTCTGTTGTACCTCAATTTAGTAAATTATTAAATCTTTTTTTTCACAGCAAAGGATTCGACAGTCGTGGAAATTCAGCATCCACGGCTGTTGTTTTAGTATGACAAATCCCTGTTTAAATCTTCTGTTACAAGTTCTCTTTGGAGGAAAAAAATGAAAAAACAAATCAAAACCGTGAGTCTTCTGATTGTTGCGATTCTTCTCGTATCTGTGCTTGCAGGCTTCGCAGGAAATCGTGAAAAACCCATCAAAACCGGGATTATTGGCGCGGTTGATATGGAGGTAGACTCCTTAAAAAGGGAGGTCAGAAACGCAAAGACAACAAGCATTGCGGGTATGGAGTTTTGCGAGGGATTGTTGGATGGTGCGGATGTTGTTATTGTAAAATGCGGTATGGGAAAGGTTAACGCCGGAACATGCGCCCAACTTCTTATCAACGTCTTTGGCGCAAAACGCATTATCAATACCGGAGTAGCCGGTTCCCTGGATGCCTCAATCAATATCGGAGATATTGTTGTATCCAAGGATGTGGTGCAACATGATTTTGACTTGACCCCATTGGGCTATGCTCCCGGTGAGTTGTTTGGCATCGGTTCACCGTCTTTACCTGCGGACGCAACTATGCGCAAAAGCGCAGTGAAGGCTGTCAGGAAGTGTGCGCCGGAAGTCAACGTTTTCGAAGGCCGTGTCTGTACCGGCGATCAGTTCATCTCGACTACAGAGCAAAAGAATGCCATTGTTGCAAAATTTGGCGGTCTCTGTTGTGAGATGGAGGGCGGAGCGATTGCACAGATTTGTTACCAGAACAAAATACCTTTTGTTATCATACGGGCAATCTCCGATAAAGCGGATGGCTCTGCGAAAATGGACTACGCTACATTTGAGCAGGGTGCAGCAATCCGATGTGCAGCCATCACCCGTTACATGATTTCCCACTAAAAGCTGAACGATGAAAAAACGTATTCGCAAATTATAAAGCTGTTGTCTAATAAAATGCTGTAGAAAACGGATTGACAAATCCCAGTTTTGCTCGGTAAAGATGAGTATGATATAATTTAAATAAACATTTCCGTCAATGTCAATTTTGATGAACCTGTTTTGTATATATAATAAAAAGCATTTAAGTATTAACAGTTAAGGGAGGAATTGATTATGCCAATCAACAAAAAAGAACTCACAAAAGAAATGCTGGAAAAAGCGATACAGTGCAAATCGGCCGATGAACTGATTACATTGGCAAAGACAGGCGGTTATGAGATGACAAAAGAGGAAGCGGAAGCTTACATGACGGAATTGTCTGATTTTGAATTAGATGATATAGCACTAAAGAATATTGCCGGTGGTGAGTGTTATATGAGAACTTCCCTGGATGATATGATGTGAAGATTTTTCTGTAAATCGGATTTCCTGTCATATTGTTTAAGCCATGATATATGTAAGAGTCAGCAAACTTTCCGAGGCCGCTGTTCGCAAACTTGCCAAGTCTATTGGCGTAGCAGTGCTTTAAGTTTTAATCTCCACACCGGGCGTGTAAAAACGTCCGGTGTTTTTTGTTTTGATCCTTTTGGTCGGATTTTGCGGGTCGGCGCAGTGGCAGCTCTCTCGAACAGACAATAGAATGCTGGCATGTTAAGTTACAAAGAGACAAACAAATAGTCTGTCTATATTTATAACAGAGAGCAGGCTCCAAATCCGCACTATGACTGGACTCCCAAAAATCTTTCGGTCACTAAACTGACCGGATGCAATGTCAGTGCGACGATGTTGCCGTGAAATCGGATAAAAAGAAAACTGTTAATGATAAACTGTCATTTTTGTCATTTTTTCATGGCTGATATTGCATCCTCTGTATTGGCGAGACTAAATAATAAAGCAAAAGAAAGCGGTAGAGAAGGAGTAATTTAACGGAGGGTAGTTTAAGAACGTTTTATAAAAGGTTCTTTTCATCAAAACTTCATAGAAAACGCATGAAATCTATGCTATAATACAACTGCGGAAGGAATCGTGCCGGTCGGAAAGACAGGTGTCGATTTGAAAGATTTTGAAAAGATTGATTGGGATTCTTTAACCTTCGCCAACAATTACATTTTTCTGGAGGTGATGAACAACAAAAATCGCTGCCAGTACTTAATAGAGAAGGTTTTGCACATACCTATTAAGAAGATACTGCACATTGTTGCGGAGCGCCACACGAACAGCCCGCGGGTCAGCAGTAAGAGTATTCGGCTTGATGTGTATGTGGAAATTCTGGACTATAAATGAATTTACGCAGGAGATTGACGAGGAAACAAAGCGTGTGAGGAATGACACGAAATGGAGGGAACGCATTGTGACCTGGGAAATGGATTTGCGGATTATGAAGAAAAGGGCGCATGAAAAAGGAAAACAGGAAGGAATTGACATTGGTAAACAGGAAGTTGCGGAAGCGTTACGCAAAAAAGGTATGTCTGAAGCAGAAATTGCTGAAGTAACTGGACTTCCTGAAAAAAAGGAAACGCTGAAGTAATAAATGGTAACTATAATACTATTTTTGCTTTAACGAGTAACAAGTTTTGCTCAGTGAGAGTTGATTAAAAATATGTATTTAGACCGCATGACCTTTCGCAGCGCCTGTAACCATGCAGGCGCTTTTTGATTTGGTCCTTTTGGTCGGATTTTGCGGGTCGGCGCAGTGGCAGCTCTCTCGAACAAACAATAGAATGCTGGCATGTTAAGTTACAAAGAGACAAACAAATAGTCTGTCTATATTTATAACAGAGAGCAGGTTCCAAATCCACACTATGACTGGACTCCCGTAAATCTTCCGGTCACTAAACTGACCGGATGCAATGTCAGTCCGGTAAGTTGCAGTGGAATTGGGTAAAAAGATTATAGATTTTTTGAAGGCATAACCAGCACGGAAAACATCCTGATTTACATGTCACAGTTCATGCCATCTGGCAACTGTGAAAAGGAAATCGTTGCGTTACTCACTGTGAAATAATTGAAACCACAACGGAAAAACCGCCATGGATGAAGTAAGGTTTACATCAGGATGTTGGCTTTTTCTATGAAGCTGTGTATAATTAAATAAAAAACAATTGTGAGGTTGGTGGATATGGCAAAGGGATTTATTTACATAATGACGAACCCTGCATTAAAGGGTATGGTTAAAATTGGTTATGCTTCTGATGTAGAGGCTCGGCGTAAACAGCTATCTACCACTGCTTTGCCGTATGATTATGAAGTCTTTGCCACATACGAAACATCCGGGAATCTGGAAGACAAAAAACTGCATAAAATGATAGATAACTTGAATCCCGACTTAAGGGTATCAGGCAACCGCGAGTTTTTTGTAATGTCACCGCAGGAAGCCTATGATTTACTGGAATCTATCGCCATTATCAGCGGAACGAAGGAAAAGCTGAAAAAAGCCAAAATTGAAGATGGGAAAAAACAAAAAATCCGTCGTCCGCCTGTGAATTTTGCAAAGTGCGGAATTCCTGTTGGTGCAAAGTTAGAGTTTATCGATGATCCGAATGTAGTAGTTACGGTTGTGGATGAAAGAAAAGTTTCATACAAAGATGAGATTACTTCACTGTCAGCTGTTTCAGACAGTATCAAGGGATATTCGACAAGCGGACCCTTTATGTTCACTTATAACGGAAAACGTGTCAGCGAAATTGCGCATGAAACGCAGTGGAAGGATTACGACTAAACGTAGGAAATAAAATAAAGCATCACTGTTAGCCCTTATTGGTCAGTGATGCTTTTGTATTTACTTAAATGGATTTTATGAGCCGATAAGTGCAGGGGAGATAACTTGGTTGATGATTGTCCGTGTATGTATAAGTTTTACGATACAGTAAAAATGATATATAATAGTAATAATAACTTTGATAAACTAACAAGAGAATAATAATCGTTAATCAACAAGAAAAAACCATAGAAGGAAGGCCAAGGCGATGGCAAAGAAAAAAGCTGAAGAAACCATTAATTTAGATGCTATTCTTTTTAAATGCCGTGATATTTTACGCAATGCGCGTAATTCCGGATCATTCTTTGAAAAACGCGATATGATGCTGACCCTTGTATTTTTGCGTTTTATTGGGGAAAAGTTTGAAGACGGTGTGGAAGGATTGCGACAGGATTTAATTGCGCAGGGACTTGATCCTGATGACGAAAATATCAGAGCAGCTTTTTTTGAGGACGCTACGTTTACTGACGGTACTTATAACCTGCCGCCTGAAGCGCGTTGGTCAACGATTATTAATACACCAGCGCCAAAACTGAATGTCGCGCTTGATACAGCACTGCACAGCATTGGGGCCAGCAGCAAACAGTTAAAGGGATGTTTTGTGGAAGGCACTTTTACAACCCGCAATCTTGCTGCGAATGATATTAAAAAGATTGTGGATGAGGTAAATAAAATCAGCCATAAGGCTTTTGGTGAGGAAAAAGACTTAATTGGCCGTGTGTATGAGTATTTCCTGAAAGAATTTGCCGTGAATGCGACAAAAGAAGAAGGCGAATACTATACGCCTCATGATGTAGTTCAGTTAATCGCTTCCCTGATAGAGCCTTTTGACGGTACGTTATATGATCCCTGCTGCGGTTCCGGTGGTATGTTTATTCAGAGTGCAGAACTGGTGAAAGCAAAGAAAGGGGACATCAGCCGAATCAATGTATATGGGCAGGAGAAAGAACCTGCAACGTATCGGCTGGCAAAAATGAACCTCGCCTTGCGGGGTATTAGCCATAATCTGGGTGATACAAGCGATTCCTCATTTACGCATGATTTGCACAAAGGATTATATTTTAACTATATTATGGCAAATCCGCCTTTTAATCTTAAGGGCTGGTTTGATAGCAACTTAGCGAATGATTCCCGCTGGGCAGATTATGAGACGCCGCCGGAAAGTAATGCAAACTATGCCTGGATTTTACATATGCTTTCCCATTTAAAACCATTGAACGGGGTGGCGGGATTTCTTTTGGCTAATGGAGCGTTAGGCGACAGCGATACACTGGGAATCCGTAAAAAACTGATTCAGAATGACAAAGTGGAAGCGATTATTATTTTGCCACGTGAATTATTTATTACCACGGATATCAGCGTAACACTTTGGATTTTGAACCAAAACAAAAAAGGCGGAACATACCACGGCAGGGAACTTCGCAACCGTGAGCATGAAATACTATTTATTGACTTGCGTACATGGACAGAAAATCCTGTAAAAAATGAAGCCAAGAAAAAAGTTCGGCTTATAACAGAGCAGATACAAAAAGTTGTAGACATTTATCATGGCTGGCAAACGGAGGGGACTGATGGAACTAATTATGCAGTGCCGGAGCTTTACCGAAGTGTAAGCATGAAAGAAATTGAAAAACAGAACTGGAGCCTTGTACCAAGCAAGTATATTGAGTTTATCGATCATGACTTGGAAATAGATTATGAAGCGGAAATGGCACGGATTCAGAACGAAATGAAGCAAATGTTGATTTCAGAGAAGCAGTCTCAATATATGCTGGAAAATGCATTCAGGGGGATTGGTTATGAAATCTGATAAATACAGTATTGGAGAGTTAATTGAACAAGTAACAGAAACAAATTCAGATAACATGTTTGGATCTTCTGATGTTATGGGAATGACAATAACAAAGGAGATAATACCAACAAAAGCCAATGTGAATAATACGGATTTAAAGAACTTTTTAGTTATAAAACCAGGCGAATTCATATTTAATCCGCGGACACATGGTAAACACATCGGTTTTGGATATAATAATTCAAATCGTTCCTTTATCATTAGTTGGAATAATATAGGTTTTCGAGTTAAAGAAGAAATGAGAAAAAAAGTATTATCTGAGTATTTGTTTCTTCATTTTAATCGAGATGAATGGGATCGGGAAGCCTGTTATAGGTCGTGGGGTAGTTCAACAGAAGTGTTTACATGGGATGCCTTGTGTGAGATGAAACTGGTATTGCCACCATTAAATGTTCAGCAAAAATACGTTGACATCTACAAAGCTATGGTCGCTAACCAGCAGAGTTATGAGCGTGGGTTAGAAGATTTGAAACTAACTTGTGATGCATATATTGAAGATTTACGTCGAAAGTTGGATTGTAAAAGAATAGGCTTTTATTTGGAAGAGAGTGATCAAAGAAATAATATAGGTCTTACTGCTGAAGCTGTGCGAGGATTGTCGACAGGTAAAGAATTTATAAATACTAAAGCCGATATGAATGGTGTCGTTCTAGATAACTATAAGATTGTAAAACCCGGACAGATTGCTTATGTATCTGATACGTCAAGACGTGGAGAAAAGATTTCCTTGGCTTTTAATAATACTCAAGAGTTTTTTTTAGTATCGTCCATTTCAACAGTTTTTAGTACAAATAATAAGAATCTTCTTCCAGAATATCTTATGCTATTTCTCACACGTTCGGAATTTGATCGTTATACTCGTTTTAATTCCTGGGGCTCAGCAAGAGAAACATTTGATTGGGACGAGATGTGCAATGTTCAAATTCCTATCCCCGATATAAAAACCCAAAAAGCAATTGCTGATATTTTTACTGTCTATACGACCAGAAAAAAGATTAACGAGCAACTGAAAGCACAAATCAAGGCGATCTGCCCGATTCTGATACGCGGTTCCCTTGCGAACGGAGGCTGACACTGATGGCAAAGCTAAAGAATTATAATGGACGTTTTTGTGAATCTGATTTTGAAAACGCCTTTCTTAGCTTTTTGCAAAGTGAAGATTGGCAATACCTTGCCGGTGACAGTATTCCCAGAGCTTCCCGGCGTGATGTTTTATATGTAGATGATCTAGAACAGTTTTTAAGCAAAAAGAATCCGGATCTAACAGAGGAAGAAATAGTTCAGATTATAGATACTGTCCGTCTGGCAGGCGGCACCAGCGATTTTGCAACGCTGCATAAAGTGTATGGCTGGATGGTAAATGGCATACAATTTACCCCACAAAGCGGACTTGCGCGCATGGTTGACCTGATAGACTTTGTCAATCCGCAAAGCAACATTTTCCGTGCCGTGAATCAGTTTACGGTTGAATATACTAATAATGGCATAACAGAAAATCGCAGACCGGATATTCTTCTATTCGTGAATGGTATGCCTCTGTGCATTATAGAATTGAAAAATCCGTCCAATGCAAGCACCACGATATATGATGCATGGGAGCAGATTAACATTCGTTACTGGCGGGATATTCCGCAATTGTTGCATTATTGTCCTTTGGCTTGTATTTCGGATGGCGTAAAAACGAGGCTGGGGAGTGTACGTACCCCGTATGAACATTTTTATGCCTGGCGGCGGATAAATGATGGCGATGCAGTAAGTACGCTGCCGTTTGCAGAAATGGAAACCATGATTAAAGGCGTGTATAGCCCGGAACGGTTCCTTGAGATCTTCAGGGATTATATCTATTTTCAGGACAGTCAGTATGACAGTGAAGAATTGGAAATAATCTGTCGCTATCCGCAGTTTTTTGCTACACGGTTATTGAAGGAAAGCATAATTAAGTCTGTAATTCAGAAAAGCGGCAAGGGTGGAACCTATTTTGGCGCAACCGGTTGCGGAAAAACTTTTACCATGGCGTTTTTGGCGCGACAGCTTGCATTGCGTTGTGAACATATTTCAGATATGGGTTCGCCTACCATCGTGTTGATTGTTGACAGGGACGAACTGCAAAAGCAGGGCGCTCAGTTATTTACAAAAAGCAAAGAGTTTTTGGAACTTGGCGAGGTCAGTGTTGTCGCCAGCCGTAAAGTGTTGCGTAGCGAACTTGGCGCGCGGGAAAGTGGAGGATTTTATATTTGCACGATTCAGAAGTTTTGTGACAGGAAAGATGATGCAATCGGTCTGATTAACAAACGAGCTAATATAATCTGTTTTTCTGATGAAGCCCATAGGACGCAGTTGGAACATTCAAAACAGATAAAATTCAGTAAAGACGCAGATGACAATATGAAGGCGATGATTTCCAAACCCTATGCAAAAGTTTTGCGGGAAGCATTCCCCCATGCGACTTTCGTAGGGTTTACCGGTACGCCTATTGCGGAGACTTATCAAACATTTGGCGATGAAATTGACCGCTATACTATGGACCAGGCGGTTGCTGACGGGCTTACAGTATCAATAAAGTATCACCCGCGCATTGCCAAAGTGCTGTTAGATCAGGAAAAAGTTAAGCAGATAGAAGATTATTATAAAAAATGTGCGGACACAGGCGCAACGGCGGCGGATATAGAAGCAAGCAAAAAGGCCATGAGTTCCATGGAAATCATTTTGGGTGAACCGTTACGGTTGGAGCGACTGGCTGTGGATATACATGACCATTATGTTTCCATGTGCGCTAATGATCCGGACAGAGTGCAAAAAGCTATGGTAGTTTGTTCTACCAGGCCTATTGCGTATTCATTATTGAAAAAGTTCCAGGAAAAATACCCAGAATGGTTTGTAGAGAAAAAAGTGCCGGATGGAGTTGTGGTTAGCGAAGAAGATAAACGTAAACTGAAGCCCATGCCTTTTATGGCGATGGTGGCCAGTGTTGGCAGCAACGATCCGAAGGATATGTATAATTATCTGGGCGGCGTAAAAAACGATAAACGCTCTGATGATTTGGACGCTGCTTTTAAACAGGAAAAGTCAAACTTCCGTATTGTAATCGTAGTTGATATGTGGATTACCGGCTTTGATGTTCCCACACTCACATACATGTACAATGACAAGCCGCTTCAAAAGCATATGCTGATTCAGACAATCAGCCGTGTTAATCGAAAATACCCGGGCAAGGAATATGGCCTGATTGTTGACTATATTGGCATACGCGACAATATGCGTGAAGCTATGAAACTGTATGGCGGCAATAATTCTGTTGCGCCTACTGAAGATGACGTGGAGCAGGCAACCACAATTTTCAGGGAAGAACTGGAAATACTGAAAAAACTGTTTGGTGATTATGACCTTGGACCGTTCCTTGATCCTGCAGGTGATCCTGTAGAACGTTACATACTGTTAGCCAAAGCTGCGGAATTTGTTTTTATGAATACGCAGGTTTTGGAGCATGAAGACGGAAAAACTGTGCAAACAGTTTCCTTTAAAACCTATTTCCTTAAAACAGTGAAACGAATGCGGGCTGCTTATAACATATGTCAGCCTTCTGGTGTTTTAAGTGAAGAAGAATCTGCACTTGCTCAATGTTTCATGGCTATTGCAGGTTTTGTAAGAAAGATGGGCGGAACCACTGAGCTTGATACAGATTCTATGAATTGCAACGTTGCCAAAATGGTGGAAGAGGCTTTGAAATATAACAAAGTTGAAAGCATTTTGGAAACTGGTGAGGAAGAAGATATTTTCAGCCCTGAATATTTTGAAAAGTTGTCAGATGTAAAAATGCCTGCCACAAAACTGGAATTGCTGATAAAAATGTTGCGGAAACAAATTACCGAATATGGCAAGACGAATCAGATGGCAGCAAAGAAATATCAGGAAATGCTGGAAGAAACCATTAAGCAGTATCATGAACGACGCAAACATCTTTCTGCAGAAGAGGCTGGGGTTGCCCAGGAAGAAACTTCTGAAGAAATTATCAAAAATGCTACTGCACAGGCGTTACGTATTTTGAAAGAAATGAAAGCCAACCGTGAAAGCTTCCGCAAGGTTGGACTGACATTTGAGGAAAAAGCATTTTATGACATTTTGATGGCTTTGCGTGACCAATATAATTTTGAGTACGGCACAGATAAAGTCATTGACGGTATTTCTGTCAATGACAAATGCAAGTCTTTGGCTCAAAAAATTAAAGAAATAATTGATACAAAATCATCGTTCGCAGATTGGCTTAATAATCAGATTGTACGTGATCAGCTAAAATTTGAGATTAAGATTTGTCTTGTTAAGAATGGCTATCCACCGCAATACAGTCCTGAGGTTTTCCGTAAAGTTATGGAGCAAGTAGAAAATTTTGAGGAAAATCAGTAAGAAAAAACTTTATTCGTGATTATATTCTAATACTATAGTAAAAACAAAAGTCATCCTAGAGTTTTTTTTACACGAAAAGGATAACATTCGGTCTTTATCGAAAATAGAAACACCATATTTTTTAACGCTGACAAGACAATCAGCTTACGGTTTTTTCTAAAAAGATAAACTTAAAAACCATTTTAACTGAGGAGGGTACCTTATGGAGTTTCAAAAGTTTGCGGATACGTATGTAGTACGACTGGACAAGGGAGAGGAAGTGATTGCTTCTCTCCAGAAATTGTGTGAAACAGAACAGATTGCGCTAGCCAGTGTTACGGGTATCGGCGCGGCCGATCATGCGGTGGTCGGTTTATACGATGTGGGACAGCGCCAGTATCACAAAACGGAACTGAACGGCCCTATGGAGATTACCTCCCTGATAGGGAACGTGACACAGAAAGAGGGGGCCGTGTACCTTCATCTTCATATTAATCTGTGCAATACGAAAATGCAGATTATGGGCGGTCATTTAAATGAGTGCCGTATCGGCGCCACGGGCGAAATCGTGGTTCGTACGCTGCCCGGCAAGGTGGAACGCCTGCTGGATGAAAAGGTGACGGGACTGAATCTGTTTCGGTTTGTGTGAAGAGTGTTTTGATTGTTTTTGTTTTTTTTGGAGGGGGGAGCATTCATGATTAAATTTTTTGCCGCGTTACTGTTTTGTGTATGCACATCCGTGTCTGCCTGGGCAGGCAATATGGAAACGGTTACTCTTTTTGACAAGCAGTCGCACCCGGACACGTCCATACTTATGGGAGCGGATGCGGAACAGAAGGCCAAATACTTCCCGGACGGAAAAATGGAGGGGAATGTGCTGGCGTTTCTCGTGAAAATAAAGGGACGTGAAATTTTGTTTGATACCGGTCTGCCTGACGGTCGTATCGCAGCAGAGCTGAAGAAAAACGGGCGGACGGCCGGTGACGTGAAGACCATTCTGCTGACCCATCTGCACCGTGACCATTACGGCGGACTGGTAGACGCGTCAGGGAAGGCAGCGTTCCCCAACGCGGCGGTGTATGTCAGCAGGGCGGAACGGGCTTACTGGGTCGATGAAAAGAAAGACGTAAATGTGATTCATGCCCTTGCACAGTATGCAGGCAGAGTGCATGAGTTCGAGCCCGGCGATAAGGTGATGTCGGGGGTGAAGGCGCTGGATACCAGCGGACATACGCCGGGCCATGTTTCGTTTTTGCTGAAAAACGGCAGGGAAACGCTGTTGATCCTCGGAGACCTCATCCATTTCCCGCGTATCCAGCTCCCGCTTCCCGAAGTAGCGGTCAGGTATGATGTGGATCCGGACAAGGCCGTGCAGGCCCGCAAACGGATCTTTGACTATGCGTGTGAAAACAAGATTCCGGTGGCCGGCATGCACATCCCGTTTCCCGGTACGTTGAAACTAAAGAAGACCGGCACAGGGTATGAGGCTTATTGATCAGTCATTCTTATAATGCATCACACCCTTTGAAATGGGGAAGTTCTCACCACAGGCGTAGTTAAAAACGGAAATCCCGGAGCGAACCGGTGCAGGGCAGCTGTGCCGGATATACAGCCCCGGGATTTTTTTATGGAAGGAAGGAGTAAAAATTCTATAATGATGTGGATTCCTCCCCGTTGTTGTGATATAATATTATGTATTTTATTTTCGGCAATTCAGAATTAAAGGAGTTCGCTATGATTCGTACGTTGTCTCTGACTTGTTCCCGCTGCGGCAAAGCCTTCAGCGCCCAGAATCATTTGTATTATCAGGACGATTTTTCCGTGCAGAGTTTTCAGGATATTAAGCTGGTCTGTGATGACTGCATCCGGGCCTGGAAAGAGAAATGGCAGATTGCCCATGCTGAATTTCATGAGCATAATTATGTGCTGACCGTTACTATTACGCTTCAGGACGGAACGGTGTATGACAATATGGACTGCACGCCCATGGAAGATACGCAGTCGGTGATTACCGGGGAGGATATTCCGCCGGAAGCGCAGCATGCGCTGTATGAATATTATGTTGCCTTTGCCCGGCAGCGGGAAGCGCAGCAGCTGAAGGACTGCTTTTTCTCCAAAGGGGAAGACGGAAAAATGGTTGCCGATCTGACCACAGTGGGCGGCGAGCAGTATGACAAACTGGCCTTTTCCGTGGAAGAAGGGTATCTGAAAACGGAGCAGGACGTGCCGGATTATATTTTGGAAGGTCTGGTTACCGCGTACAAATCGTATTTGGCCCAGGAGCAGATGCTTTCCACCGCGTCCCAGCCTGCGCCCCGCATGCCCCAGCGCAAGCCCATGCCGGAAAGCCAGTGGAATACCGGCGACAGTTACGGAAGCGGCAATACAGGCGGCGGTTTCGGGCGCTGGAACAAAAATCCCTTCGGGGGATTTTAATTGAGATTGTTATAAACCATTTGCAAATAAAAAGTAATATTGTTTGACGGATGCCTTTCAGGGAAAGGGGATCCGGGGACAGGAAAAGAAAATTTGGGAGATGCCATGAGCGAATTAAAAGAAAAAATAGAGAAGCGGCGTACCTTTGCCATCATTTCACATCCGGACGCCGGTAAGACAACCTTAACCGAAAAGCTGCTGTTATACGGCGGCGCCATCCACCTGGCAGGCAGTGTTAAAGCCAGAAAGGCTAACAAGCATGCCGTTTCCGACTGGATGGAAATTGAAAAGCAGCGCGGGATCTCCGTTACCTCTTCGGTGCTGCAGTTTGATTACCAGGGATACCGTGTCAATATTTTGGATACGCCCGGGCATCAGGACTTTTCGGAAGACACGTACCGCACCCTGATGGCAGCGGACAGCGCCGTCATGCTGATTGACGCGGCCAAGGGCGTGGAACCCCAGACCAAGAAGCTGTTCTGGGTCTGCCACCGCCGGCATCTGCCGATTTTTACGTTTATCAACAAGCTGGACCGTTTCGGCCGGGAGCCTCTTGATCTGATGGAAGAAGTGGAAAAGATTTTGCAGATCAAGGTGTATCCCATCACCTGGCCGGTGGGTCTGGACGGAAGATATAAAGGCGTGTATAACCGCCTGACCAGAGAGGTTTCTTTATTTAAAACGGATGCCAGCCACGGCAGCAAACAGTTGGAAGAGTTTTCCGCGGACATCGACGATCCCCGCATTAAGGAAATGATCGGTGAGGAACTGTTCGATGCGCTGCTGGGTGACATTGAGCTGCTGGACATGGCAGGGGAAGAATTCCATATCGAAGACGTGTTAAAAGGGGAGCTGACCCCCATGTTCTTCGGCAGTGCCATGACCAACTTCGGCGTGCAGGAGTTTCTGGAAAAGTTTCTGGAAATGTCTCCGGCGCCACAACCCCGCACTCTGTTAAACGGCGATGTGTTGGAACCGGACAATCCGCTGTTCAGCGCTTTTGTCTTTAAGATCCAGGCGAATATGAATCCGGCCCACCGGGACCGCATCGCGTTCATGCGCATCTGCTCCGGCGAATTTGATAAAGGCATGACCGTGTATCATGCCCAGAGCGGCAAGCCGGTAAAGCTGGCCCAGCCGCAACAGTTTTTGGCCCAGGAACGTACCATTGTGGAGAAGGCGTACCCCGGGGACATCATCGGGTTGTTTGATCCTGGCATCTTCGGCATCGGCGACAGTCTCAGCGATGAGAAACTGAAATTACGGTTTGAGGATTTTCCCGTGTTCCCGGCGGAAATTTTTGCCCGGGTGCAGCCAAAGGATTCCCTGAAGCGAAAACAGTTTGAAAAAGGAATCCTGCAACTTTCCCAGGAGGGCGCCGTGCAGGTGTTCACCCAGAAACATGTGGGCCTGGAAAGTTTTATCGTGGGCGTAGTGGGGCAGCTGCAGCTGGAAGTGCTGGAATACCGTCTGAAGAATGAATACAACGCCCAGCTTGTGATGACGCAGCTTCCCTTTTCCGTGGCCCGCTGGGTCTATGCGGAAAAGCCGGAGGATATTGAAAAGCTCCGTGGTCTTGATAACGGCATGCTGGTGTATGATAAAAAAGACCGCCCGGTGATTTTAGTGAATAATGAATGGGCGCTGAACTGGATTCTGCAGCGCAATCCGGGACTGGAGTTCCTGATTGTGCCTTCCGATAAGGCGACAGTGTAAGTGAGTTGCGATGGCGAACATGTAAACGTATTGATAAGGCGAACATGTAAACGGGCTTCGTGGGCAAAACTTTTTGTGAGTGATCACGGTTTTGCCGGCAAAAATGTAACAGAATAAAGGTTTGAAAGTATGAAAGAGATTGCAACAATTTTAGGTGTGCCTGTGGTACCTTACACCATGGACGAAGCGGTAGCAAAGCTGACGCAGGATACGCTGCAGCGGAAACGAAACTTTGTGGTCACGGCCAATGCGGAAATTATTATGATGGCCCAGGATGACAAAGAATATAAAACACTGCTGGCGGAAACGGCGGATTTGATTCTGCCGGACGGAGCCGGAACGGTGTGGGCCGGAAACTATCTGGGCTATACCGTACCGGAACGGGTCGCGGGGTATGATTTATATCTGCGTCTGCTGGAAGAAGCCGCAAGAAATAAAATTCCGGTTTACTTTTTCGGCGGAAAACCCGGCATTGCGGAAGAAGCGGCGGCGGAAGGCAAACGCCGTTGGCCCGGTTTGCATGTGGCCGGCTGCCGCAACGGGTATTTTTCGGCGGAAGAAGAACCGGAGATTATAGAAGACATCAACCGGAGCGGGGCAGCCATGCTTTTCGCCGCCTTAGGCGCGCCCAAGCAGGAAAAGTGGCTGGCACAATACCGGAATCAGTTAAAACCCTGTTTGCTGATGGGCATCGGCGGCAGTTTTGATGTGCTGGCCGGAAAAATGCAGCGGGCGCCCAAATGGATGCAGGACGCCAAACTGGAATGGCTCTTCCGTCTGATGAAACAGCCCAGCCGTTTTGGAAGAATGCTGGCGCTGCCAAAATTCGTTTTTGCGGTGCGCGATGAAAAAAGCAAGAAAAAATAACTAAATATTGTAGACAAATTTGGTTTTACATACTATAATGTACAAGTTAATGTTAGTATAGATATTTTTCAGAGATTACGCAGGATAAATTTTCCGGTACAAAACGGAGGAAGGAACGCGTAGTGAAGCTACGCGGACCGACGACAACGTGGTACAGGGAAAATATAGATATTACGCAGGATAACTTTCCCGGTACAAGGCGGAGGAGGGAACGCGTAGTGAAGCTACGCGGACTGACGACAACGCAGTACAGGGAAATTTAGACAAGTAAGAGAAAGGAGGCCGCTCACATGCATATCGTACGACAGGGATACCCCTTTATTACCGGCGCACTGGTGCTGGCAGTTGTCTGCTTTATTGCGTTCGGAATTCACATTGCGGTAATTCCGGTAGTGCTGGCCTGCTATTTTGCATATTTTTTCCGTAATCCGGAACGAACCGTCAATCCGGATGCGTCCCTGTTGTATTCTCCGGCCGACGGAACCGTCATGGGCGTAACCGAGTTTTTTGACGAGGAGTTCTTACATGCAAAGGCCAAAAAGGTTACGATTTTCCTTTCGGTCTTCAATGTACATGTGAACCGGAGTCCGGCGGAAGGAACCATAAAATTCCAGCGGTACACGGTAGGGGATTTCCTGCCGGCCTTTAATAAAAAGGCTACCTTTGAAAACGAACGGTTCGCCATGGGGATTGAGAATGCCCGTATGAAAATTCTGGTCATCCAGATTGCCGGCATTCTGGCCCGGCGTATCGATAACTGGGTCAATCTGGGCAACCATCTGGACCAGGGCGAAGTGTACGGCATGATCAAATTCGGTTCCTGTACGGAACTGGTCGTGCCTGCCGATGTGGAGATCCTTTGCAAAAAAGGGGATAAGGTGAAAGGCGGCATCACGGTATTGGGCCGCATAAACGGATAACCGGGAAGTTTGACACGCTTCCGCTAACAGCATCTCGAAGCTTGGGAGGACATTCGCGTGAATTATAAACGCATCATACCTAACACCATCAGCGGTATCAGTTTAGTGTTGGGCGTTTTTTCCATTTTTTATACGCAGGAACAGAATTATTTTATGGCGGCCGTCTGTATCGTCCTGTCCGTTGTGGCGGATTCGTTAGACGGAAGGGCTGCCCGTGCCCTGGGTGTGCAGGGTCCTTTCGGAGTAGAGATGGATTCCCTTTGCGATCTGGGAGCCTTTGGTGTGGCGCCTGCGATTTTAATTTATCAGTTCGCCTTGACAGACCTGGGCTGGTGGGGTAAAATAATCGCCGGACTGTACACGTTCTTCGGCGCCATGCGGCTGGCCCGCTTTAATGTGAACACCTCTGTGGTGCACGGATATTTCCAGGGCATGCCGATTCCGGCAGGAGCCTGTTGTATCGCCACCTATGTGATTTCCGGATTTAATTTTACGCCGGTTGCGGCAGGCATCATGACGCTGGCAGTCGCCCTCATCCTGTACAGCAACGTAAAGTTTCCGGATTTTAAGGGAAAGGGCAATCCCATGTACCGCTATCCCGTGATTATTGCGGTTTTGATCGGCGCGTATCTGTTGTGGCAAAAGCCTTCCGGCTGGCCTTTTGTAGGTATGTTTACCTATTTTATTGCCGGTGTGATAAATGCTGTGTATTGTATGTTGTTTGTAAAAGAAGAATAAGGATTTGTGAAAGAAGAATAGGAAAGGATAGGGTGCATAGGTCCAAATGCATTTCAATTACGATGTGGTGATGATCCCACTCCAGTTGATCATCGTGTTCTTTACCATTTATTATTTCGTGGTATCCTGGTTCGGTCTCTTCGGCAAAATGAGAGAGACGAAACAGTTCCCGGAAAAAAGTACCTTCGCGCTGATCGTCTGTGCGCATAACGAGCAGCAGGTCATTGCCAAGCTGGTGGAAAACCTGAAGCAGCTGAACTATTCCGACAAGTTATACGACATTTTTGTGGTGGCGGATAACTGCGTGGATAAAACCGCAGAAGCTGCCCGCAACGCCGGCGCCATTGTGTATGAACGCTTCAGTGAAACGGGGAAGGGAAAAGGCTTTGCCATGGAATGGATGTTCCACCGCCTGTTCGGTCTGGAACGCCAGTACGATGCAGTCTGTGTATTCGACGCGGATAATCTGGTGCATCCGGATTTCCTGAAGATCATGAACAAGCACCTGTGCAGCGGGGAGCGTCTGATCCAGGGCTATATGGATTCCAAAAATCCGGAAGACACCTGGGTGTCCGGCATGTTCTCCATTTCCTTCTGGATCGTGAACCACATCTGGCATCTGGCCAAATATAACATCGGCCTTTCCTGCGTGCTGGGCGGTACCGGCATGTGCATCGATACCAAATTGCTGAAACAGTACGGATGGGGCGCCACCTGCCTGACGGAAGACATGGAATTCACCATGAAAGCCCTGATGGAAAATATTCCCACCACCTGGGCGCATGACGCCGTGATCTACGACGAAAAACCGCTGACCTTTAAAGCGGCCTGGAATCAGCGGAAACGTTGGGCCCAGGGACATTTTGACGTAGCCAACCGCTACATCCCCAAAATGTTATGGAAAGGAATTACGGAACACAATATCGTGGTGCTGGACGGCATGATTAATCTGGTGCAGCCGTACTTCCTGCTTTTGTCAACCTTCTTTGTGTTCTGCACGTACATTTACAACCTGGTGCCTTTTTACACCAACGTGTTGTACGAGGTGCTGCCCATCCAGGTTTGGCAGATCATCGGCGTGGGCCAGTACATTTTCCCGGTAGCGGTGCTGTGGAAGATTCGTGCTTCCTTTAAATCCTGGCTGTATCTGTTGGTATATCCCGTTTTCATTTACAGCTGGATTCCCATTGTAATGCTTGGGTTCCTGCACCGGAACGAACACGAATGGTGTCACACCCTGCACACGCGCAGCATCGGCTTCGACGACGTCATCATTCCGGAAGACGTGGTCAATTTGGGGCCGAAACAGGTCGCTTTCAGAAAAAAATAAGGATGATATCTCTCTTCTGGACAGAACAGAAGAGAGATTTTTTTATGATGAGGTTGTTGTTTCTTGTCATTTTTAAATTTTTCATTTATAATTAATACATATGTGAATTTTTATAACGCTGTTACGTAAGACACACACTTTATCTCCGAAAGTATTTTCTAGAAAATTTCCGAAGGGGAAAATCTGTATGAAACCGTTAACTGACAAAGAATCTTTAGTGTACACAAACGAGAATTGTGTCGGCTGCAACAAATGTATTAAAGTCTGCAGTTGTGTAGGCGCCTGTATTTCTACCGAACCGGATGAACGCGGCGTATCCCGGATTAATGTTGATCCGAAACGATGTGTCGCCTGCGGCGCGTGCTTTGATGCCTGCGACCACAACGCCCGTTCCTGGCGTGACGATACGGACGCCTTTTTTGCTGACCTGCAGAAGGGCGACAGCATTTCTGTTCTGATCGCCCCGGCCTTTAAGGCCAATTATCCGGATGAATACGAGCAGGTGCTGGGCGGACTGAAAAAGCTCGGCGTCAAACGTTTCATCAACGTTTCTTTCGGCGCGGATATCACCACCTGGGGTTACATCAATTATATCCGGCAATACGGTTTCACCGGCGGCATATCCCAGCCCTGTCCCGCTGTGGTAGCTTATATCGAAAAATATCATCCCGAGTTACTCCCGAAACTCTTCCCGGTACAGAGTCCCCTCATGTGTGCCGCGATTTATGCCCGGAAGGAAATGGGCATTACCGATAAATTCGCGTTTATCAGTCCCTGTATCGCCAAGAAGATGGAAATCGAAGACCCCCATAACAACGGCCTGGTACAGTATAACGTCACCTTCGATCACCTGATGCATTATGTACGTTCTCATCAGATTGAAGGGGAACCGGTAACGGACGAAATCGGTTACGGTCTGGGCGCGTATTATCCGACGCCCGGCGGCCTCATGGAAAATGTAAGATGGCTGGTTGGCGATGAAGCCTTTATCCGGGAAATCAGCGGTGAAAAACGCATGTACCGCTATCTGGATAAAAACGCAAAACTGATTGCGGACGGAGAGACTCCGTTTTTGATGATTGACGCGCTGAACTGTGAAAAGGGCTGCATCTGCGGCACTGCGGTGGACCTTAGCATGGCTTCCACAGACAAGGCGCTGTATAATCTGTTGAAGATTCGCGAAAGCGTGAAGAATAATAATAAAAACGACGCCTGGGGCCGGAACCTTTCGGCGCAGGAGCGCATGGACGCCCTGAACAGACAGTTCGCCTCCCTGCGTCTGGATGATTATCTCCGTGAATATACAGACCGATCCGCAACCTGCCGCGTCCGCGAACCGCTGGAAGAGGACATGGAAAAGATTTTTATCTCCATGCGCAAGTTTACGGAAGAGTCCCGCAACATTAACTGCACCAGCTGCGGTTACGATACCTGCAGGCAAATGGCGAAGGCCATCTATAACGGGTTCAACCACCGTGAGAACTGCATTTATTATCTGAAGCGGGAAGTGGAAGACGAAAAAGAGCTGTTGAATTATGAGACCACCCACGATGCGGATCTGCGTATCTGGCGTCGTCGTCTTGCGGTACCGCTGCTGTCTAAAATTATGCGGAATTCCACGGACTGGTCCGTGGTCATGGCTGATATCGACGGGTTCCGGAATGTCAACAGCACCTATGGAACGCAGATTGCGGATAAAGTACTTCTTACCCTGACGGAACGGTTAAAAACCATTTCCGGAAAGTGGCGGATGGAACTGATTCGTTACGCAGGGGATGAGTTTTTATTCCTCATGCCGGACCTGCTGGCGAAGAGCGATCATCCGGCCGTACTGGAAATCCTGAAAGCGTTTTCGGATCCTATCATCCTGGATAATATTTTCCTGAAACTCAGCGCCAGCGTGGGCATTGCCCTGCCGGTGGATAACCTGGAAGCGGAACATCTGATCGCCAATGCGGAAGACGCCATGGACGAAGCACGTCGGCGCGGCAAGAACCAGGTCTACGTGTATTCCGAAGAATTGAAGGACCGCGCCCACGAAGAGCATACCATCAGTGAAAAACTGATTGATGCCATTGAAAACGACAAGTTTTATATGCTGTACCAGCCCAAGGTGGACGTTAAAACAAAACTTGTCAACGGGTATGAAGCGCTGGTCCGCATGAAGGACTCCAAGATCGGCCCCGCCCAGTTCATCCCGGTAGCGGAAAAAAACGGCTGGATCTGGCGCATCGGGCGTATCACCACCGAGCTTACCATCCGGCAGATGGCTGTCTGGAGAGGACTGGGGTATCCGTTGCAACCGGTTTCCATCAATTACTCCAGCCGACAGATCAGCGATTCGGAGTATGTGTCATTCCTGGAAGAAATGCTGCAGCGGTATAATATTCCGTCCAATCTTGTGGAAATTGAAATTACGGAAAGTGTATTCCTGGACCGGACGGCTCATGCCGAACTCCTGCTGGACCGTTTCCGGAAAGCGGGAATTCGTCTGGTCATGGATGACTTCGGCATCGGGTACTCCGCGCTGGGATACCTGACGTACATTCCGGTGGAAACCATTAAACTGGACAAATCACTGGTGGACAATTACCTGGTGCAAGGGAACGACGCCATCATCAAAGATGTCATTAACCTGTCCCACGATCTGGGGAAGGGTATGGTGGTCGAAGGCGTAGAAACTGGCTGGCAGTATGAACGCCTGAAAGAATTTGGGGCAGACACCATTCAGGGGTATTATTTCAGCAAGCCCCTGGAGCCGAAAGAAGCCATCGCATTCCAGAACGCAATTTCATAATATGGAAGCTATCGCGTTTTAAAATGCAATTTCATAATATAGAAACCATTGCATTCCAAAATACAATTTTTAGGATTCGTGTTGTGTAGTATCGCCTGTCACGTGACAGGCGATTTTTTTTTGCATAGTATATGAACCCCGCAAAAAAATTAACAAAAATTATTTCTATAATATGTAACATTTTTTGGAGAATGTGGTAAAATAAAATAGATTAATTATGCAAAGATGTAAAGTGATTTAACTTTAAAGTGGTTTAATAAAAAAACTTTTGCGAGAAAAAACTTTTTATGTTTTCACAGCGTATATCCAAATGATAAAGGTGTAATCATCATGAAAATTATTTTGGCCTCCGGGTCGCCCCGCCGTTATGATTTACTGAAGCAAATGGGCTGGGACGTGGAAGTACGTTCTCTTCCGTTTGCGGAAGTGGAGACGGTAAACGAGGCAACGGAGCAGTTGACACAATTACGAAAAAACTTTTTGTCTGCGGATTCCACGCAACAGGACGTAACGTTTTGCGAAAAAGATCTGGTGCTGCTTTCCCAGTACCGGGACGCAGATCTTGTCTGCGCCTATAACGCGTTGGGCAAAGGCAAGGCTGCCGCGGCCGTGACGAGAACCTGGACGCCGGTCATCGCCGCCGATACCATTGTCGTACTGGGAAATAAAATATTAGGCAAACCCACAGACCCGGACAACGCGAAGGACATGCTCAGACAGCTGAGCGGCAACGTGCACGAAGTCAAAACGGCGGCTGTCGTGTTGTATCGGGATAAGACGATGCTGCAGGTCATCACCACCAACGTGCACTTCCGTAAGCTTACGGAAAAAAGAATTGACCGGTATGTCAGCACCGGCGAGCCGCTGGACAAGGCCGGCGCTTACGGCATTCAGGGCAAAGGCGCCGATCTGGTGGCACGGATCGAAGGCAGTTACGATAATGTAGTAGGGTTGCCACTGATTACCGTTTATAATATGCTGATGAAGCTGCAGGAAATAACATAGTTCACAAATTAGAAAGAAGGATAGTCTATGCTTCAGACGGAGGAACAATTTACTCCTGAAAATAAAAAGCTAATGGTACTGGTTGTGGACGACGAACTGATCAACCGGGAGATTCTCGGGCAGATTCTTTCGGAAGAGTATCATGTAATTTTTGCGGAGGACGGCAAAAAAGGGCTGGCTGCCATCCGCGATCACAGAAACGATCTGGCGCTGATCTTATTGGATTTGGTTATGCCGGGGATACACGGGCTTGATTTGCTGAAGCTGATCAAGAGCAATAAGGAAATGAAACATATTCCCGTGATTGTGCTGACCTCCGATCACAAATCAGAAGTTCCCAGCCTGCAGCTGGGCGCCAGCGATTTTATTCCCAAACCGTACCCGTTGCCGGAAATTATCATGGCCCGGGTAAAGCGCACCATTGAGTTGGAGGAAGACCGGAAACTGATCCAGTCAACGGAAAAGGATTCCCTGACCGGACTCTACAACCGTGAATTTTTTTTCCGTTATGCCGAACAGTTTGATTTGCGTAACAAAGAAATCCCCATGGACGCGATCCTGGTAAACATCAATCATTTTCATAACATCAACGAACGGTATGGCAAGGAATACGGTAACACGGTGCTTCGCCATCTTGCGGATCTGATCCGGGTGCTGCTCCGCAAATCCGGCGGCTTTGCCTGTCGTCTGGAGGCGGATACGTTTTTGATCTATTGCCGCCACGGTGAGCATTATAAAGAAATGATGGAGCAGGCAGCCTCGGATTTTGATGATAACGCGGCCGAATCCGGAAACCGGTTTCATCTGCGTATGGGAGTGTATCCTGACGTAGATAAAAGCATTGATATTGAACGGCGTTTTGACCGGGCAAAGATGGCGGCCGACACCGGACGAAACAAGTATGGACAGACGATTTCGTATTATGATAATAAACTTCACAACGAAAAACTGTATGAAGAGCAGTTGCTGGATGATTTCCGGAGTGCGCTGGAGCAGCGCCAGTTCCTGGTTTACTACCAGCCAAAATTTGACGTGCGTAAGGACAAGCCTGTCCTTGCCAGTGCGGAAGCGCTGGTCCGCTGGAAACATCCCCGGCTGGGCATGATCGACCCGGGTCTGTTTATTCCGCTGCTGGAAGACAACGGCCTGGTCCAGAAGCTGGACCATTACGTCTGGCAGGAAGCCGCCGCACAGATCCGCCGTTGGAAAGATACGCTGGGCGTTACCGTGCCGGTATCGGTCAATGTATCCCGCGTGGATATGTATGATCCGGAACTTATTTCCATATTTAAAAAAATTATTGAAGAAAACCGGTTAACCACGGCAGAGTACCTGCTGGAAATTACGGAATCCGCCTACACCGATAATTCCATACAGATTATCAACATCGTAAAGCAGCTCCGTAAGTTAGGCTTCCGCATTGAGATGGATGATTTCGGAACCGGGTATTCGTCCCTGAATATGTTGTCCATGCTGCCCATCGACGCGCTGAAGCTGGACATGAAATTTATCCGCACTGCGTTCAGCGAGCGAAAGGATACCCGCATGATCGAGCTGATCATCGACATTGCGGAGTATCTGAAGGTGCCGGTGATTGCAGAAGGGGTGGAAACGGAAGAACAGCTCACCACGTTAAAAGCGTTGGGCTGCGACATTGTACAGGGATATTATTTTTCCAGGCCGGTACCGGCGGAAGAATTTGAAACATTTATTATACAAAAGAAGAAACAGTCCGAGGCTGCAAGTGCCGGCGTTACAAAACCGGACCGGGAGGCTGCCGCTATGGAAGGCAGCCATTCGGCACAGGATGCAGATGTAGAAGGGAACGCTTCTGCGGAAGCGGAGCAAAAGCTGAAAATCGTAGAGCTGTATGGCATCGCCCATGCTCTTTCCAGCGATTTTGAAAGAGTGTATTATGTAGATTTGGACACGGAAGAATATACAGCGTTTAAAGCAGAAGATGCCTATGCGGATCTGCACCTGGAGCACAGCGGCTCCAGCTTTTTCCGGGAGTGCAGGAAGAACTTAAAAAAAGTGATTCATCCGGAAGACCTGGAAAAAATACTGGCTGTCATGGAGAAGAAAGAAGTGATCAGCCTGCTGGACAAAATGCCGGTATACTCCATCGATTATCGAAAGCTGGCGAATGGTCAGACGGAATACTGTCGCCTGAAGCTGGCGCGGCCCGGCAGTGAAAGCCGGGGCGTGGTCATCGGCATCAGTAATATTCATACCCAGTCGCTGTACCGGCAGACACAGGAGACGAAACTGCAGAAAGTACACAGGGACAGCCTGACCTATGCCCGCATTGCCCAGGCGCTCGCCGGCGAGTATTTCAGCATTTATTATGTGAACCTGGATACAAACGCCTTCATTGAATTCAGCTCCGCCGATAAATACAAGGAACTGCAAACGGAAAACAACGGCATTGATTTCTTTGAAAGCTGTCTGCACAATGCGCCCCTTGCGGTTCATGAAGACGATCTTGATACAGTACTTTATGTGCTGAACAAAGAAAACATGCTGAAAGAATTGGACGAAAATGGAAGTATCTCGGTTACCTACCGCCTGGTTAACGGCGGAAAAAGCGTATATGCCCATATGAAAATCATTCTCATGGAAGATCCCGAAACGGAAAGCCGTCACGTTGTGGTAGGCGTCAGCAACATCGACGCCCAGATCAGACGGGAGCAGAAATTTGCGGAAGCACAGGCTCTTGCCAAACAGAACGGTGCAAAACATACAGGAGCGTGATACACAATGGCCAATAATATGGAAAGCAGCAATTCAAACGGGATTAAGAAAGCCGCGATCATAGGCGGTATCATTGTATCGGTTATCTTGATCTTTGGCACCATGTGGATGGGCCGGATCGCAAAAAAAGATACCGAAGATGCCGTACGTTCCGTAAGCCTGTTATATCTTGACGAACTGGCAGGGCGGCGGGAACAGGTCATTGCGTCCAACCTCAAAAAGACGATTGATAATTTTCAGGTGGCAACGGGCCTGCTTGAGCCTTACGATTTGCAGGACATAGACCATCTGCAGGCGTTCCAGCGCAGGATGAAACAATTGTACGGACTGGAAAAGTTTGCCTTTGTGGACAGCAACGGGCTGATTTATACGGCCCAGGGGCTGCAGAATGATATTGATTCCTACCAGTTTGATTACCGGGCTCTCACAGGTCCTGAGATTTCCATAAAGAATATCGAAAGCAAAAACAAAAGCGTAATCATCGCCATTCCGCTGAAAAAACTCCCGTTTAACGGGCAGACGCTGGTTGCTAGCTTCGTGGAAATCGACATGCAGCGTATGCTGGAAGGCGTTTCCCTGCAGGCCGATGGCAACAAAACCACGTTTTGTAACATTTATACAAAAGCCGGAATCCCGCTGACGAATGTGGTACTGGGCGGTCTGTCTGCCGATGCCAATCTGCTGCAGGCGATGGAATCCGCCACCTTTGAACCCGGATTTTCCCTGGAAAAGATGAAACAGGATTTTGCCAGGGGGAAAGACGGTTATGTTTCTTTCACATATAATAAAATCGCGGAAACCATGTATTATGTTCCTATCAAGGGGACAACCTGGATGCTTACCTACCTGATCCGGGAAAGCCTGATCAGTGAACAGATCAGTTCCATTACCGACAGTATGATGTCGCGCAACCTGGCGCAGATCCTTCTGACCGCGGCCGTACTGATGGCTATGTTTATGTTCATGCTGCGGCAGATGCGCCGTGCCGCCAGGCTGGAACTGGAAAAAGAAACCTTTGAGGCGGAGACCCGGGTAAAGCAGCAGGAACTGGAGCAACGCCTGTCCCTGCAGGAGAAGCTGCTGGAGCAGGAAAAGCAGCGCGTACGGCAGGATAAGATGATCACGGCGCTGGCTTCCGATTACCGAAGCGTTTATTTTGTAGACCTGGATACCGACCAGAGTATCTGTGTCCGTTCCGGCTCCAAACTTCCCGGTATGCCGAAAGAAGGAGAGAACGTTTCCTTCCATGACTTTTTTGTCAAGTATGCGGAAAACTACATAACAGACAGTTACCGGGAAGGTTTCCTGAACTTTATTAACCCGGAATCCATACGGGCGGCGCTGGAAAAAGGCCTCGTGATCAGCTACCGTTACCTTGTGAACCGGGACGGGAAAGAAACCTACGAGATGCTTCGCATGGCCGGCGTCCGTCATGCGGAGGACCGGGAGGATCATATCGTCCACGCGATTGGTGTGGGCTTTACGGATGTTGACCAGGAAACCCGGGAGGACATGGCAAAGAATCAGGCGCTCAGCGACGCCCTTACGGTAGCTGAGGAAGCAAACAAAGCCAAAACCGCGTTCCTTTCCAACATGAGCCACGAAATCCGTACGCCGATGAATGCCATCATCGGACTGGATAATATCGCCCTCAGCGAAAAGGGTCTTTCTCCATCCACGAAAGAATATCTGGAAAAAATCGGGGACTCGGCCCAGCATCTGCTGCATCTGATCAACGACATCCTGGATATGTCGCGCATCGAATCCGGGCGTATGAGCCTGAAGAATGAAGAGTTTTCTATTTCGCACCTGCTGGAACAGATCAATACGCTGGTCAGCGGCCAGTGCACCGAGAAAGGCATCAACTACCGCTGCAACATCAACGGGCATATTGATGACTATTATATCGGCGACGATATGAAGCTGCGCCAAATCATCCTGAATATTTTAAGCAATGCGGTGAAGTTTACACCGAAGAACGGCAATATTGACTTTACGGTAGAACGAGTCGCCAGCTTCGATAATAAATCGACGCTTCAGTTTGTCATAAAAGATACCGGCATCGGTATGAGTAAAGAATTCCTGCCGAAGCTTTTTGATGCCTTCAGCCAGGAGGATTCTTCTACGACCAATAAATACGGAAGTTCCGGTTTGGGCATGGCCATCACCAAAAACATGGTGGACGTAATGAACGGAAAGCTGGAAGTGGAAAGCGAAAAGGGAGCGGGCACCACATTTACCGTAACCGTTACGCTGATGGATTCCCAACGCACCAATGCAATGGATGAACCGGAACTTAACCCCCACGAGATGAAAGTGCTGGTAATTGACGACGATCCTATTGCCTGCGAACATGCAAGACTGGTGCTGGAAAAGGTTGGCATTCCGGCGGATACGGCATTGTCCGGCAGGGAAGCAGTGGAAAAAGTACGGTTCCAGCATGCCCGGCGCGATCCCTACAATTTAATATTAGTGGACTGGAAAATGCCGGAGATGGACGGAGTGGAAACGGCTCGGCAGATTCGCGGGATTGTGGGCAATGAATCCGCCATCATCATCCTGACGGCCTACCGCTGGGACGATATTACGGAAGAAGCCATCGCTGCCGGTGTGGACAGCTTTATTGCCAAGCCGTTGTTTGCGACAAATGTGATGGAAGAATTCCGTCAGGCTGTGAAACGGAAAAATATTGTAACGATACAGAAAGAGAGAAAGGCGGAACTGAAAGGGCGCCGTATCCTTCTGGCGGAAGATGTGGCTATCAACGCAGAAATCGTCATGATGCTGCTGAGCATGAAGGAAATTGAAGCAGACCATGCTCTCAACGGCAAAATTGCGGTAGAAAAGTTCGCGGAGCATCCGGAGAATTATTACGATGCCATCCTTATGGATATCCGCATGCCGGAGATGGACGGACTGACCGCTACCGCAAAAATCCGCGCCATGGACAGAGCGGACGCCAAAGAAATTCCGATTGTCGCCCTGACTGCCAATGCGTTTGATGAAGACGTGCAACGGAGTTTACAGGCCGGCCTGAATGTTCACCTGAGCAAACCTATCGATCCGGAGCAGTTGTTCAGTACGCTGGAGAGTTTACTTTGGGAACGGGAAAATCGGGAAGAGTAAATTGTGTTGCAATGTTGTGAAGTGTGATTCTCATTACGGAAAACTAAATAAATAAGTAAATAAGGCAAACGAATAGCGCTCCTGCTTGCTTTACAGGAGCGCTATAAATTTAATAATCAAAAGTTTTATTCAGGGAGATGCTGATTACATGAATTTGTACGAGTGAATCAGTGTTTCCTTAGGATATGCAAACGGTTACTGTTTCGGTGCTCCGCAGCCTATGCAGAATTGACCCTGATTCGCCGTTCCGCAGTTGGGGCAGGTCCAGCTGCCTGCGCTTGCCTGTTGCGGATAACCCTGTTGTGGCATCTGTCCGGGATAACCCTGTTGCGGATAGCCTTGTTGCGGCATCTGTCCGGGGTAACCCTGCTGCGGATAACCCTGTTGTGGCATCTGTCCGGGGTAACCCTGTTGCGGATAGCCTTGCTGAGGCATCTGTCCGGGATAGCCCTGCTGCGGATAACCCTGTTGGGGCATCTGTCCGGGGTAGCCCTGTTGCGGATAACCCTGCTGCGGCATTCCGGCAGCTGCCATACCACCGGCGGCCGCCATACCGGCCACGCCGCCTACGGTTCCCATACCCGCATTCGCACCCATGCCCATGCCGGGAGTCGGCACGGAGCCCGGGTTACGCAGATTCATCAGCGAAGCGCGGATGTCTTCCGCAATCGCCATATTCTCCTGATAATCCGGCGGATATATAGCGCCGGGATTGTTCGCGTTCATGCTGCTCTGAATTCCGTTGATAACAGCGCCTAAGATGCCGGCCGCCGTACCCATGTTTCCGCCTGCATTAAAGGAAGTGCCCATGCTGCGATTGCCGAAACCGGTGATGCCTCTGGACTGCAGATAGTCGTACCTTACCCAGACGCTGCTGCTGTTCACTTTTATACGCCTGTGACTGCAGTAGGGATGGCTGACATCGATGTTTACGTAAAAATCATAGGAAAAATCATAACGCGGGGGATTGTAGGATACGCTCCGTCCTTCTTCGTCCTTGGTCCGCAGTTCGTGTTTGGATTCGTCAATATCAACGGCAACATTCGTGATAGCGGAAGCGTCAATCACATCCGGATTATCATCCTGCAGATTGCTGGCGCTGGAAACCATAAATTTCCGGTTCATCTCATCCACATAGACCTTGGTGTTCTTGCCGATGGTACGCGTTGCATGGAACTGTGCTACCGCCTGCCGGTTCTGTTCCCGATAGGCAAGCTGTTCCTTGATCTGCTGGGGAGTGGAAGCTTTGCGGGCTTCTGTGGAAAACCAGTCGGAAAGCTTTTCCGCACAGTCGTCGCACAGATTGCCGCCGGACAATTCTTTGCGTTCCGTCAGTCCCATTTCCTTTCCGCAGATAGAGCACTGTCTCTTTTCAAATAAGCTGCCAAAGAATCCCATTGTGAACCTCCTTATGATTAAAAATTAAAAATAAAATTAAAAATAAAATACTTTTACAATACTTTCCGGAATACAATGTTCCTCCTATTTTTTATTATACACATTTCATACGCGAAAATAAAGATTATGTTTTGTTAATTCGTAATTAAATTAAATAATTATTCCATGATTCCCGTATTTTTAACAATTTTTCTGCCCGTAGTGATATAATGTAAATATGAAACAAGCCTTACAGTATCCATTACAAATTTATAGAAAGGAGCGCGACGCCATGGAGGAAACCCGAAAGAAAATGAATCCCCTTCGTATTTTTTGTAAAAACTGCGGCGCTCCCGCAGGTTTCGACATTATACGCCAGACCTACAGCTGCCCGAACTGCGGGCAGGTTTCCGGAATCCAGGAAGTGGAACGGAAGATGAGCCAGTGGCGCGACCTGAACAAAAAGAATATAAAAGCCGGTTCGGCGGGCCAGGCTCTGGAAGAGCACTCCTGTCCTACCTGCGGGGCCCAGGTAATCTTCAAAGCAGGGGAGGCTTCCGGTACCTGTGACTTTTGCGGCAGCAAACTGATCCGGAAGGATCTGCTGCGTCCTGATCAGATGCCGGAACTGATCATTCCTTTCTTTATCACCCCGGAAGAGGCGAAAAAACGGATGCTGGAGTGGGCCCACGAGAATGAAAAAACGCCGGAAGGCCAGGCCGTCCTTTCCAACATGGATCAGTTCAAAGGATATTACCTGCCTTACCAGCTGGCCCGGGGACCCGTGTCCGCCACCGTGACCCGGGATGAAACAAATCGCAGTTTTTACTGCGACGGATATCTGGACGGCACTGCGGTGAACACTTCCAAACAGCTGGACAACCTGACGTTAAACGCCATGGAGCCCTTTGACTGGTCGGAAGCCCGTCCTTTTGAATACGGATACATCGCCGGACAAAATGTAAAGCTTTCCGATATCTCCAGTGCCCAGACGGAAAAGCGTATCCTGCAGGAAGTGGAAGAAGATTTCCTGCCGGAAGTGGAACGGGTCATGCAGACCGAGGGCGTCGACATCCGTTTACGGTCCGGTAATCTGCTGACCATGCCGGTATTGCTTCCGGTTTATTTTATCAAAGCCGGATTTAAAGACACGGGCGTAACTGCGGTCATGAACGGCCAGACCGGACGCATCGCCGTCTCTACCGGGCGCGAGAAAAAATCCAGGCCCTGGCTGTGGAACTGGTTCCTGTATACCCTGGGCACCTTCCTGCTCCTGACATTTTTATTCGGCAATGCATGGGTAGGCCTGTATATCACCTCCGTGCCCTTTATCATTTACGGGGTTATGTTTTCGCAAAACAGCAGTGAGGTGGTGCGCAGCATCGTATTAAAAACGGAAGCCGCCAAAGCGGAACGCAAGGGGAATGCCCTTTCCATCGCGGAAGGGGAAGACGTTTTGGAAAACCCGTACGATAACACACCGGTCTTCCGGGAGAGAAACGATGAAGGAAAACTGGTGCCGGTGCATCTTCGTTTTTACCCGTTAAGCCGTATGGTTTCCGTTGTTGTGAACACCTTTGTTACGGTGTTTTTGCCTGCCATCATCGCCGCATTCTTCCGTTGGGTCGACATGAAGGAAGGCGAAAAGTTTATGGACAGCTATTCCCCGGGATACGGTGCGGCCTGGTATTGCATCGCCTTCATCATCGCCCTGCTGTATCTGTCAAAAGGGCTTCGCATGGACGCCTTTGACCATCCGTTTATTTATGAGATTCTGGAAAACGGCAAGGAAAAACTCATTGGCGACAGCGATTCACGGAAGCTCACCGTACTGTCCATGTTCGGCGTAGGCGTGAAGGATGAGAACGGCGAAAGATGGGGGCTCATCAAAACGCTGCGGATGATGGGCGGTATAGGTTTGTTTTTAGGTGGTACGCTGCTGTTCATTTTAATTGGCAGCGTAGCGGCGATTATAATGTAGCGGCGATTATATTTTAGGAATGATTGATAATGGAGCTGAGAATGATGAAAACTTTCAGTAAAACCATCGCAAAGCTGACAATTGTTACCATCCTTTTCTGTCTTTTCTCTTTGCCCTGTTTCGCTGAATTGCGACGGGTACCCGCTGCTTCTATCGTGGAACAGGGACTGACCGCCATCACGGTAGACGCGGAAGGGGCGGACGATTTCCGCTACGCAGGGCTAAAAGATAAGAGGCACACCTATGTAGGCAAAATCAAACCGGAAAGCAAAGTAAAATTTGTGATCCGGGGCGCCTTAAAGAATGCAAAGGAGCTTCCCATCACAGGTCGTAGCATCCTTGTACGTTTGCAGGTTACCGCCAAAAAGGGAGACACGGTCATTAAGACCGAGAACTTCCGAAAAGAAAATGTAAGCAACCTTTTCCTGAACTACACAGTTCCTAAAGACGCGGATACACTGGAAGTCATCGAAGTCTTTACCCTGACCAATAAAAGCAAAGACAGTAAATATAACCAGAAAGTCACCACCGTCAACAAACTGATCCTGTCCGCCAGAGAGGAAGTTCTTACAGCGGCTTTAGGCCAACCGGTAAATACTAACAGTCCGGATAAAAAAACAACGACTGATACTGACAACAAAATAACAACCACTGACTCAAATGACAAAAAAACAACAGTCGACGCAAACAATACTAACGGCGGCAGCGGCAAAAACACCGAAAAGACTGACGGAAAAAAGGGCAAGGGCACCGAAGAAAGCCCGGAGGCTGAAGCAGCCAAGCGTTTTACACGTATCGTTTCCGGCACGGCGTTTCTGGTATTTCTTGCCGGCATCGGTTTCCATTTCTTCGTAAAGAACAGGAAAAGCAACAAGATCGCTTCCGACCGACTAGCGCGTAAAGAACAACTGCGTCTGCAGGCGATTGAACGCCAGAAACAATTAAAGCAAAACAACCGGCCGGAAGAAATGCAGGAGGAAGGGCTGGAGGAAATACAGCGGACAGGCGGTCCCACTGAAGACACGCTGCCTCCGGATAATCCGCAGCATGCTATTCCCCGGGCAGGAGAACCAATCGCATCGGCAGCGGCCGGTGTTGCGCAGGCAGTCGAACCAAACGTATCGGCAGCAGCCGGTGTTGCGCAGACGCGCTATTGTCAGAACTGTGGCGCGCCGCTAAAAGGCAACAGCAAATTCTGTGAAAACTGCGGCAGTAAAGTCTGACAGTGGAAGTAAAACCTTCACGCGCTTATGTTAAAACTTCTGGTATCATGCAGGAATTGTAATATGGTGCTAAACAAAATAGCCATCACGCGCGTATGTTGAAACGGTAAGGAGGCGATTTCAATTGATTAAGAAAATAATAGCAGTCTGTTTTTTGATTTTTGCAATGGCGTTCCATGGAGCCGTGCTTGCGGGATCCGGTCCCAACGGCGCGGGTCCGGATGTACGTGACCCGAAGTATTATGAAGCCATGGACAAAGTATATCTGGGTACCTGGGAATGTACCAGCGATCCTCATTCCACGCTGACCATCAAAGAAGCCAACCCACAGACCGGCGGCTATTACGTGGACTTTTTCTTTTACCGCCTGGCCCATGCCGACGGCTATGCCAACATCAGCGGCGATAAGCTGTCCATCAATCAGGGCTCTGTTAATGACGACCAGGACTTCAAGGGGATTTTTGAAAAAACGCAGACCGGTATCCGCTTTACCGTTACAGAATCCGGCTTTAACTATCTGAAACCCGGCGAAACATTTGAATATAAAAAGATGTCGGGAAAACCTGCGGTAGCTGATACGGATATTCTCGGAAAATGGACCTTGCGCAGCTGGGCTAATGCGAGAATCGTATGCTACGAATTCACCAAAGAGAATCACTGGATTGCGTATTCCCCCCAGTGGGTAGGCCCAAATCCAAAGTCAAAAACGGATGAAAACGGTGTATTAAAAGCGGTGGCGGCAGGTCATTATAAAATCCAGCATGAAGGAAATTACAATCCGGTTTTCAAATTATATGAGGCGAATGGAAAGTTTTACGCGTATGTTACCATTGAACAGGACGACCGTTGGAAAGTATTGTCTATAAACGGAGAAAAATCATGGTTTTATAAGGAAAACTAATCAGTGTTTCCTTAACACTGCGTAAAGGCAATGCATGTTTACAAGTTTCGAGTGAAATGATAAAATAAATACATTCTTAATGGCGTCAGATTAAGAACAAGTTAAGGCCAAGGAGGATGATTCAACATGAACAAAATAACCAAAGGTTTGCTGGCAGGCGCTGTTGTCGTATCCTTATTTGCCACCATGGGCTGTGGCGGCGGCGACAAAAAGAAAGAAGAGCCGAAGCCGGCCACTACAACTACGACGCAGAAACAGGATAAGGCGCCGGAAGTAAAACAGGCAAAAGTTAAACCAGTTCCCAAATCCAGCATGTACAGGTATGCGTTGCATCTGGACGATGTGAACAAACTGCCGCCCATGACGGACGAAGTTATTAAAGAATTTGAAAAGCAGGCAAAACCCATTAAGATTGCAGAAAAAGATCCCAAGAAACATCGTGCCGGGATTTGGACATTCAATAGCGCCCCCCAAAGGAAAGGCGCACAGGTTTATACCTATCGCTGGACTGCGGAACTGGACGGCCATCATGACAGCGAGTTTACTAACGACAAAGGCAAAAAGATTAACGAACAGCACTTTGCCCACATCGAAATGACCACCGACGGAAAAACGGAAAAACTGCGCAGCGTTCGCGTGGTTAAATACCATGTAACCAAGGAAACCGGTGAAAAGGGCAAGCTGGAAGAACTTTACAAACAGACTTATAAATAATTTCATAACAGACGTTTTGCATGGAGAGGAAATGAGTTTCCTCTCCATTTTTTGTAGCGAACTGAAGTTAACTTTTTCTATCTGACTAAATGTTTTCGTTGAAATGAATTGCCACAAATTCGCATATTTTCCTGTAATGTATGCTATAATAATTAAGAAAACGCTGATTAATTCGTCTGCACACTGACAGGTGCTTTTTGCAACTGACTAAACGAATAATTGTCATGAAGCGCTTTGGTTATAAACGTATTCATTGTTTTTTGGGGAGGTGGAAGGCAGGATGATAAAGAGAAAATCGTTTTTCTCAATTCTAATTGGTTTGTTTTTACTGATCATCTCACCTCTGATCGTTCACGCCGCTCCGGAAGAGATACAGCCTGTGAAAGCCGGTGAGTACCACTGTGTTTCGTATCCCGGTATCGGGACCCGGGTTCTTACACTGTTCCGGGAACCGGACGGCACGGTATATTTTTCGTTGGAAGGAAGAAATGGGTACGGACTGAAGAATAAAGACGCTTTTAACCGGGAAGGGCAGTGCTGCACACTGGCCGGCGTTTTCCGCCAGGAAGGAAAGCACGGGATTTTGGACGCAGGTTCTGTGGATTTCTCCCATCCCATGGAATTGCGGCTTCATCACAAAGCACCGGTAAAGATTATCTACCATGCGGATATTGCAGGGGACGAGATCCGTATCTCCCAGGAAGAAAAGGACAGGACCGGATTTACCGAATATATCAGGCTGGAAGGCGTTTACAAATATAAACAGACGGACAAGTCTCCGGTCATTGACAGGACGCTGGCCCTGTACCGGGTGGAAAACCTGCCCGGCAACGCAAAGAAGGCAGGCTTCGACCCCCGGAAAGTCGTTGAAACAAAAATGAATACATTTGCAGACAGTGCTTACAACAATACACAGAGCTGGGCGATCGAAATCTTTACGGAGGACAGAAAACATTACGATTACTGTGTAGCCCTGAACGGCAGGCATATTTTTAAACTTACCGGCCTGGGGCTGTGGCTCATTGTTAAGGATGGCATTCCCTGTGAAGGTGAGATTCCGAAATAGAGGAGGATTTTTTCAATGAAAAAAAGTTTGCAACTTTTATTGGCGGCTTTTTGCTTTGCAATTATGTTGTTTTGTATTTCAGAACCGGTAACCGCTGCGCCCGCTATTAACAAAGACGCGCAAAGGCCAAAAGCAACAGTAAATAAAGCACAGAACCGGCCCATAGCAGAATGCTATCAGAACAAAGGTGAAGTGTGGCCGCCTGCACCCGGACGTTATGAACGGAAAAATCCCAACGGCCTGTGCAACGCTTATCTCAACGTAACAGTATTGCCGGATCAATGGCCGGTAATCAATCTGCACGCCTGCGAGTATAACGGCCCCAACGATGAACACGGCTGGGAAGCACTGGATACCAACCCCGGCATCTGGCTGGGCGGTTCCATGCAGCCTGCGCAGATGGGTCTGGCAGTACGTTTTATTATTGGTGCAAAAACGATTGGCATGTACAGGGGAAACGGAATCCTGGAAGCGCTGCCAAACCAAAAAGTCTTTTTGCATAACAGCGGCGTTAAATCGTTAAAGGACCGGATCATCATTGATTACCCCGGAAATAAGGCAGAAGGTCTCCCGGACATCCGGGGCGAATATGTACTGAACAAAATGGCACAGGAAACCAATGATGAATACGCCGCATACGCATTAATCGAAAACCTGCATCAAAGTGAAACAAAAACCGATTTCTTTGATAAGAATCTGCAAATTAAACCGCAAGCCATTACAGGCAGTGAAGCAGCCCCTTACAAAAATCTGATCGGCGATTCCGGCTTTGCCGTTAAAGTGTTCCGGAACGGCGCGCCGATCCGCACGTTTATTGTGCCTCAGGATCTGAGCGCGGTGTACCGCTTCGATAGCAACGGCAATTCCGTTATGATTTATAATATCGACGGCTCAAAAGGATAAAATATCGGAAGGATACAGACCAATACACACATCTTGCTGAACGCTTTTTTTGAAGATGCAGTGAAAGTGTATAGTACCATACTGAACGTTCAGGAAGGAGTTGAGGAAACGTGGAGACCCGGTTTGGATCGTTAGGCATTTTTTTAGTAACGTTCTTTATTGGCGGCGGTTTAGTGGATACGGTGGTTCATAACTCGACTTCCTACTTCTCCTTTGAATTTATTGCCTGTGTGTTGCTGGGCCTGCTTCTGGTACTTGGATCCTTTTTGATTTTTTACGCACTGGTATTACCGGCCTGGACTGACAAACATTATACGCTGAAAAACGAATTGACCGGACTGGTGAAAGAAGATCAGACGGGAAAGCAAGACAGCGATGCTACGGAACGTCTGATTACGGATTTCCGGAACAGCCTGCGGGAATTTTTCGACAGGCCGGGACTGCCGGAGAACAGTCCGCTCCAAAACACCGCAACGCAACTGTATTGGCACATTCTGTATCTGCAGAAACGCCGCATGGAACAGCTGGGCGTCACCATGGATTTCGATGCGGTGCGAAAACGGTATGGTGGGGTATCGGTCACCAAAAACAAACACTTCGACGGCAAGTATATGATTACTGACGCGAAGGAACGCATTGAAGCTTCCCGCATCTATAAAAGAGACCACAGGACGATCCATGAGAAAAAGGACAGCGAGCTGGCTCATTACACTATTCTGAATGCCAAGCAGGCGACAAAAGAGAACAGTATCATCTGTCCCAACTGCGGCAACCCCACCACCCGGGAAAACCTGCTGGACGGCTGCGATTACTGCGGCACGAAATTCACGGTGGAAGACCTGGGCAACCGGGTCAGCAGCTTCGGTCTCCGCCAGGATTACCAGGTTGCCTATGATAAGTACACGGATGCCCGGGAGCATTACGGCACCCGAGCGTTTTTGCTGGGAGCCGTGCCCATCTTTATTGTGTGCATGATTTATGGCCTCTTTGTAATGGACGACCTGGATGCAGGACTGTTTATGCGTCTCACGGCCACGTTCTTCACAGCGGCGTTCTGCGCTGCATTGATGGGCTACATTGTAAAATACGGTTTTTGGGTGACCTTATTTCCCGTGCTGCAGTTAAAACAGTCCTTAACCTACCGGTCCAAGAAAAAACTGGATGAACTGAAACAGCGCGAATCGAAGAACGAGGTACTGGAAAAAGAAATCCGCGCCTTTGACAAACGTTTTTCTCTGGAAAATTTTTTCAGCAATATCCAGAACAAGCTGGCGGCGATCCATTATGCATCCACCGGCTCCCAGGCCCACGCCTTTGCCACTGTGGAGCTTTCCCCGTATCTGGAGTACTATAACGACGTGGCTGATATGGATGTGACCGAAATGTCACTGCTGGATTTTCATTCTGATGAGAAAAGCCAGCACATCCACATGAAAGCAATTGCCAATTTGACACGGGTAACCGGCAACAGCTGCAGGGAAACAACCGAGACCGTGGAACTGCAGCTGATTAAAAGCGCAGCCTGCAAGACCCAGGCGGTGTGCGGTCCGTCTGTTCTGAAATGCAAAAACTGCGGGGCCAGCATCTCGCTGCTTAATGGCGGCAAATGCGAATACTGCGACTCGGAACTGAACCTTTGGGAACACGACTGGGTCATTGCGGATTATCAGGTTTTATAGAAACAGCGACAGGGATTTCGTGCAGGAACTGTTTTTTATTTTAATAAAGCAACCAAAATAATTTTTATAAAGCATAATAAGTAACTGACAGGAGGCGAGAACACTATGAACAGATTTTGGAAATTGTTATTATGCGCAAGTCTTTTCCTGACAATGATTTTCAGCAGCGGGCTTGTGAACGCGGAAGCCAAAGCGTCCGATTGGTCGCCGGCAGCCGGAGTCTATGTGCGTAAAAACGCCAACGGGATTCCCACCGGGCGGATCGATGTAACGGTTGTTAAAGGTTTTTATGATATTCCCGCTGTTATTGTGGGAGTGGAAAGCCGCAGCTACGAAGGCAATACCTATGAAGGTTCCGATATGGCGCCCCGGATTTATATCGCAGGTTACATGGACGTAGGGCAGAATTCCGGAGAGGTAATTCTGACCAACGGTTACACCGACAAACGGAAACCGGCGCCTGACCCCAAAACTCTTCCTCTCATGACAAGAGTCGTCTATAATGCAACGGTAAATAATAAAATAATTACATTAACGCCGCAGTATTTTGACGGGAACAAGACCCGCGCCATGCGCACCGACCCGGATCTGGCTGGAACGTACGTATTTGAAGGGCATAACAGTTCTCCTTCCGCGTTTATGGCCATCGCCTGGGTACGGCAGCAAAAGCCGAAGCTGTCGGGACTGGAACCGGGCCGCGACTATCGCTATGAAGACGGTTATATAGATGACGTGAGAAAGATCAGCTATCCGGGTATCCAGGCTATCCGGCCTCCTATTGCGCCGAAAGAATATTTTGAATTAAAAGCCTATGACGGCAATACACTGTTACGGACGTTTTTGGTCAGCACGGACTTTAATCAGATTTACCGGATCAAGCCCGACGGCGAAGCCATGTTAATTTTCAACAACGAGGGCGGAGTAGGCTGATCGAAATTGTTAAGAACCGTTGCGAAAACATTTTCATCTGCAGAAATAATCTTTTTCAAAATAAAAACGGATTTTAATTGAACTGTGAGGCGCAGCAATTATGAAAAAGTTTTTAACTTCCTTTTTTACATTTTTTCTCTTTATAATCAGTTGTTTTATCCTTACGTCGCCGTCTCGTGCAGCGGTTACTCCCGATACATCCGAAATCCGGGAAAGAATACGGTTTTCAGAATGTGTACGCCCCTATAACGGAGGTGTGCTGATTGCCAATTACGGTTCGCAACACAAAATGCCGGCCATCCATGAAATTAAGGGCTACATTCTGTACCGGAAAGACGGGCAGACTAAAACGCTGATTCCGCCCGGTTTGCTGCAGTACCCGTCGGGCATGGCGGTCAAGGATGATCACCTGTTTGTCTGCGACGGTTACCATCTTCGCGTTTACAATTTACAGCAGCCGGAAAAAGCGCCCCAGACGGTCACGTTTCCTAAACCCTATTGGCTGAAAGCAGCTGCTGTTGACGGAAATACACTGTATGTCTCTTCTAACAATATGGGGCAAATCTTTACCCTGGATATTTCACATGCGGAAAAAATGGGCCGTGTGCAGCCGAAAAAGTGGCTGGAACTGCAGGGCGTGGAGTGTATGGCAGTGGGTAACGGAATCATGTATATCACGGCCCCTCCTGAAAACGGCCCGGATACAGAAGAAGCAGATATGGAAAACATAATTTACCGGGTCAGCGATCTGGGTCATCCGCAAACGGAAAAATTTATCAGCAAAAAGGTATATTCCGGCAATCCCGCTGCCGATAAAAACGTCTCTGTTTATTATGAGGGCATAACCCTTTCGGAAGATAATCACGCGCTGTATGTAGCAGACCACCGGGTAAAGACAGGAGCCATCCTTGTGATTGATATCGGGACAAAAGAAATGCGAACGATTTACGAAGCAGAAGGACTAGACCCTGCAGATCTCACACTGACAGACAAAGCGCTGTTTATTCCTGATATGAAGAACCATCGCGTACTCAAACTGGAACTGTAATATGCGGATTAAGTAAGGGTAACTGCGATACGCTTTTGAAGAAAGCAGGGCAGTGAAATCAGTTTAACAAAAACACTTTTGCGGTGTTAAGGAGGTGTTTCTTATGGGATTCTTCGACAGTTTATTCGGCAAGAAAAAAGAAGAAAAGAAACCGGAAGAAAAACGGATCTGCCCGGTCTGCGGCAACAGCTTTACCGGCAGGGGCATGGATGTTCACGACGGCACCATCTGCCTGGACTGCTGGGAACTGGTGATGGATGACTTTGAGATGGGCAGAATGGACGACGACAAAGAGTTTTACATCGCTCCCATCAAAGCAGCCGTACTTGCCAAAAAGAATGAAATAGCCTCCGATAAAGCAGCCAAAGCGGAAAAACCGGAAGTCTGTCCCATCTGCGGCGAAAAGATGCCGAAGTTCATGTCGATGGAAGTGAAAGACGGGTACATCTGTGATGAATGCTTCCATAAGTTTAGTGACTTGGAAGAAAACGGCGAAACCGATAAAGCGCTGGAAGATACAACCCTGAAAGAACTGTCCGCCCTGATTGCCCGGGCTGATAAACAGAAGGCTGATAACGAACAGCGGAAAGAACAGGATGCCTGTCCCGTCTGCGGGGCCAACGTATCCGAGAAATCCACCGGTTCCCTGTGGGGCGATATCAAACGGTCGGTTAAAGAAGAAATTCCTACTTTCGTTGTGCTGAAGGACAACCAGAAGATCTGTACAGAGTGCGCGGAAAAAGTCCGTCTCCTGTACCCGGTGCTGTGTGCGATGACATACGTTGGCAACGACGTATACGACTGGGCGCACATAGACACATTGAACCGTATTACGCTGGCAGAGTTCCGTAAAGCCCTGGAAGATGTAAAGGTAAAACGGCAGGAGCTGGAAAAACAGTATGGAAGCTGCGAAGCCGTTATATCCGTTGGCAGCGTGGCCAGGGATTTTGTCAATGCAGGTACCAACCCCAATAAAAAAGAATACCGTATCCGTGGAAAAATCCTGTTTGGCAAAGTTTCCAAAGGCGACCTGATCCAGGTGGACCGGGACGGTTCCGGCTGCAGCATGAAAATCAAGCGGCTCATGCAGACTACGGGATTTGAGGAATCCTCCGGGAATGCTGTGGACAGCGTCGGGGAAGGGTATCATGCCATCATAACTGTCGCAGAAGATACTTCCTGCATTTATCCGGGCGACACCCTGATCATTGTGTAAATAGAAACACCGCTGACAATTACGTTTATTACTGTTTGTGCCGCAAACTGTCTGCGGCAAAAGGGAGGGCAGTATGGGTAATAGAATATTGCATAACGGTTTCTGTCCTGTTTGCGGGCAACCGATCCTGACCATGATAAAGATGAAAGACGGAACCATCTGCACAGAATGCGCCGCAAAAATCCGGGTGCTGTTCCCGGTCCGTTACGAAGCGGATACCGAACGGGGAAACGGCAGCATTTTCATAGATCCTCTGAAGGACGTTTCGGTTAACGATTATGAAGCGACATGTAAGAAAGCGCGGGCATACCGGGACAGCCTGCGTGAGAAATATAACGGGTACAATGCAGTGTACGTTGTAGACAACGTGCAAGTCGAACAGGGCAGCGGCATGTTCGCGGCAACGGTACTGAATGTATACGGGCGCGTACTGTACGGAACTTTTTTCAGAGATGACGAAGCGATACTGCTGCATGGGGATACCACAATAAACATCCGGCTGAAATTAGGGAAAATCATTGACCGCTCTTCGCCCCGTCCCATCACATCAGAAGATATTAAAGACGAAGAACGCAGCTTTATTTTTGCCTGGCAGCTTGACGGCACGGCGCAGGAAGGATATCCTTTCCAGTTTGCGTTCACCAACAAGAATCTGCCTGTAGAGCCCGGGGATTTAATTGTGAAGTAAGGTGAGTCCATGTATCTGTGCATGCATGCACCCATGCACAGGGTTTAAAACTTTGCCTTAACAGATAATAGGTTAGCTGCAATTTTTGCTAATATAAACATTTATGTAAGGAGGCCTGATTATGATGAAAAAGAAAGTGTTGGCATTGACGTTAGCTGCTTTTGTAGCCTGTGGCGCTGCCGGATGCGGCGGCGAGGAAAAGAAACCGGCGCCGAAACCGGAAAACAAGCAGACTACAAATGTCAAAAAAGACGAGAAACAAAAGGCTCCGGAGAAAAAAGTCGATCCGGCAGTAAAACACGCGCAGGAAGTAATGAAGCTTCCGCATGTTGCCAAGTATGACAAAATGTCGAAGGACGCGTATCCGCATCTGAAATGGGGCAGCACCGGTTACAGTTACAAAGACTATCCGGGCAAGGGCAAGGAAGGCAAAGGCGCCCTGCTTGCCTACGGCGAAGTAGTGGCCGGTTTCCACCGGACCCTGGCCAGCGATGACAGACCCACGTTTAAACTGGATGACGGCAGGGAAGTCAAAGGCTCGGAAAATTATGATATCGAAGTACTGGTCGGCGGATGCAAGGGCAACTGTGTCATCGAAGCAACCAGCACGTATACCAAGCGTATGGATCCGGCTTCTTACAAGAAACCGCACGTTGAGAAAAAGGTCCTGGTACCCTTTGACAAAACCTATGTGCGTCACGATGAAAACGGCAAGAAGTGGGTTACCCACGAGAAATGCGGAACGAAATAATTATTACGGTCCACGGGCCGTGTAGTGATTGACCGCTCTTACCACTTACACGCTGGGGAGGTGTTTCGTATTTTGAAACGAATCGTATTATTTCTACTCACCATGCTTTCCATCTTGTTTTCCGCCACCAGTTTTGCCCATACGATGCCCGAATCGGAAATGTTCCTGCGGGGCATCGGACCCAAAACAACACTGGCCCAGGTCAAAACCGTCTACGGTGAGCCTGCCAGCAAAGACGAGTTTAAGGGCGAAGGGGTACGCGTTGTAACCTACGTTTACAGTCCTTTATTCAAAGTATTCGGCAGAACCTATGCGGAAGATACTTCACCGGATGAGAAGTTAACAGTTGTCGGCTACATGGTAAAAGATAAAAATATAACCACGCCGTCCGGTTTTTCGGTGGGAATGCCGTATCAGGCAGTCGTGAAAAAGTTCGGACCCGGAGAAAAATTTAAAGACTATAACGGAAGAATCGGCTATATTTACGGCTTTAACAACGACGTGAAGACGTTAACGTTTTATGTAGACAAAGAGGATAAAATTTCTGAAATCAATCTGGGAACGGATTTTTGATCGTCAGTATATTTGTTTTAACCGGACAGCGCATACTGTCCGGTTTTTATTTTCTGTGTGCGCTTACTTATAATAATGCGAAACGCAGCGACCCCGTGCTTGGCTATAATAAATTAAAAAGAAATAATTTTTTAAATTCTCCTTACGCCTTAGCATCTTCAGCATGAGGGAAATTTTTGTGCTATAATAAAAAAGTAACAGTTTAAACTTTCAGTTCTTCCAGTGTGAAAAAGGAGGCATGACAAAAACTCTTTGGATTTTGTTTTTAAATGCGAATGCCTGATCAGTAACAGAGGAAATGAAGATTACCGATAAGGAGGGTGAAACATGAAGCCGAAAAAAATATTTGCACTTACGCTCGCCCTGGCGGCGGCGCTCAACCTTACGGGCTGCGGCGGCAGTGGAGGAGGAAATGATAAGAAAGCCGATCTTCCCAAGAAATCCGTGCCTCCGATTGTAGAAATGGTTCAAAAAGAAGGCACCGAACTAAAAAATCAAAATGTGAGCATCAAAGCCCTCAAACTGGAAAGCGCTGTTAAAGATTTGTCCAATGGCGCCTACATGCCCCCGATGCGTTATCTGGACGGCGCGTTCTATACCGTTTCCAAAAATAAGGATATGGTGAAGCTCGTCCTCAAAGATAAAAAACTCGTGGTGGACCAGCCCTCGCTGGCAAAGAACGTCAGCTTCATCACCGGCGTTGCAGGCGATCGTTTGTTCTTCCGCCAGCAAGTTCAGGGCAAGACCCGCACGCACGGACTGGAAAAAGATAAGGACATCGGAGAAATTTACGCCAATCTGGGTTATTTGACGCCTACTACCGATAAAAACAATGCGCTTGCCTGGACGAACAGCGGCTCTTTCCTAAAGACACAGGCTAAATCGGACGGTGTTTTCCCCGTGCCCAATGCGAAAGAGGCCGGCGGCTACCTGCCTCAGAACGATCCCTATACCACCTGCGGCTGGTTCAGCATACACGGCAACCGCGCTTTGATCAAAGGGCGCGTTAATAGCGAGGCTCCCAATAACCATTATGTTCGTGAACACGAACTGGATATGCATCTGGTCAGGTCATATGGTCCCAACAAAGATTTTAATTTCGGCAGCTTTTATCTGACGGATGACTATATGGTGCATGCGCGCTCGAACAGCAAAGGATTGGACATTTATTCCCGAAAGGACGCAAAGCTCGTGGCTAATTTCACGCCTAAGGAATTAGGCATTAACTCTACCTTTGGCTGTCAGATTGACGGAAACACAATTGCGTTGCTGGACCATTGGACGGGCAATCCCAAACTCGTACTGATTTCGTTTAAATAGAAGCGGAAGTCGTCCGACGCGGGCAGGAAGAAACCCGTTAGAAAACTGGTGCTTTTCTTGAAGGAAAAACGAATCAATACGCATCCAAAAAACAGTTTATCAAACGTCAATACGACTAAGAAAAAACAATGTCAGAACCGACACAACAGAGTTAAAGGAGAAACCCGTGTACCCCTGTGTTGAATGCAACAAGATCAAACTGTCAGAGAATATTGAAACCGTGGCCCGCATGTTGCATGCGGATCATAAAATCATGTGCGCTGTCATCAAAGGTTTCTGCGCAGACGATGGCGTCATGGAAATTCTGGAAGACAGTTCCTGCGACTGGCTGGCTTCTTCCCGCATTGAGGATCTGGCAAAACTGAAAACGAAAAAGACAAGGCTTTTGATCCGTTTGTCCCAACCCTGTGAGATTAAAGAAGTGGTTGCTTCGTCGGAAGTAAGTTTTGAATCGGAGTGCAACACGATTTTGCTTTTGCAGGAAGAAGCAAAGAGACAGAATCAAACGCACGGTGTTATACTTGCCATCGACATGGGGGATTTGCGGGAAGGCATCTTTTATAAATTTCTTAACGAGATTGAGGAAGCCGCCGCAATGGTTCTCCAATCACCAAATCTGGAACTGCTTGGTGTGGGCACGAACCTGGGCTGTTTTGGCGGTGTGATTACGGATGCGGCCAACATGCAGGGGCTTATAGAGGTGGCAACTCATATAGAACAGAAATTTTCTGTCACGCTGCCTTATATTTCCGGCATGAGTACGGCGGCCATGGAAATGATTGAAAACAAAACCATGCCCCTGCGGGTGAACCACGGCCGTTTCGGCGAAGCCTGGCTGTTAGGATTTGATTCGGTGGATAACCGGAGGCTGACCTATCTCCACGATGATGTGTTTCTGTTTAAAGCGCAAATTATCGAAATCAAGGACAAACCGTCTCAACCTGTCGGAACCATTGGCGGAAACGCTTTCGGACAACATGTGGAATTTAAAAACCAAGGAATGATGAAGCGAGCCTTGCTTGCTTTCGGCACACAGGACGTAGCGTATAAATATCTTATTCCGCTGGATGAAAATATCGAAATCATCGGAGCCAGCAGCGATCATACGATTATCAACCTGCACGGTTCGGACAATTATGAAGTAGGGGACGTACTGACGTTTAAACTGAAGTATCACGCTTTGCTGCATTTGTACACCAGCAAGTATGTAAAGAAATATATCGTGTAAACAAACAATTACAACGCAAAGGGTTTGAATGATTCATTCCCTTTGCGTTTTTTTATTTTGCAAAACCTGTGTATTTATCAGTAGAAGAACGACGTGATTTGTGGTATGATAATTGTGGAGTAATATAAATAAAATCTTAGGAATAAACACATATGATCAAGGGAATTGTTTTTGATTTTGACGGCACGCTGGCCAATACGCTTCCGGTGATTTTTGCCTGTTATGATTACAGCACGGAAAAAATTTTGGGAAAGAAAGCCGACCGTGCTCCTTTTATTGAAACTTTCGGTCTGCCATTGACCGTGTGTCTGACCAAAATTTTTGGTAAAGATAAGGGCAGCAGGATCTGCGAGGAGTATCGGGCGTATCAGGAGCTCCATCATGATGAACTGATCCGGCCTTTCCCAAACGTTAAGGAAACGTTGGAACAGCTGCAGCAGATGCATATCCCTATGGCTGTCGTCACCAGCAAAACCACCGCTACCTGTCTGCGGGGAGCCCGCTGCCTTGGCATTGACAAGTTTTTTGTTACGGTAATCGGTTCGGATATCGTAACACATCCCAAGCCGGACGCCGAGCCGACCCGAATGGCGTTAGAAAAGTTAGGGACGCTGCCGGAGGAAACCCTTTGCGTCGGTGATGCGCCCTTCGATATCATGAGCGGACGCGCGGCAGGGTGCAAAACCGTTGTGGTTAAATACACACAGGTTGACAGAGAAAAATTTACCGGAACGGCTAAACCGGATGGCTGGATAGAAGATATTACGGATTTATTAAATTTTAATTTACGGGAAGGGGAGCGATGACGAGGAAAAATCTACCGACTGCGCAAAAACTTTGCAGGACATTGGAGCAAAAAAATAAAATAGGACAACGTAACATAGATAAAATTCGGTATTCTTCATTTACAGAAAGGTGGTAAAATCATGCGAAAAATCGGTATTGTGGGCGGCACCGGTATCGAAAATCCCGATACCCTGAAAGGCTTTGAAACAAAAATTATTGAAACGCCTTATGGCAAAGCACTGTGCAACATCGGCGAGATGAGCGGCAACCTGGTGGCGTTCCTGTCCCGGCACGGGGTGGATCATTCCGTGGCGCCCCACATGATCAACTACCGCGCCAACATCTGGGCACTGAAGAGTCTGGGCATCACGGAAGTGTTTGCTACGTCTGCTACCGGCTCCCTGAACCCCAACATGAAAGCGGGACACTTTGTAGTCTGCGACCAGCTGATGGACTTCACCAAAAACCGCATCAGCACCTTTTACGATAATCCGATCCGCGGCGTGGCCCATGCGGATTTCACCAATCCGTATTGTGAAACCCTGCGGCAGAAGGCCATTGCGATTTTAAAGAAGACAGACATCACCTTCCATGAAAAAGGCTGCTATGTCTGCACCGACGGTCCCCGTTTTGAAACCGCAGCAGAGGTGCGCGCCTACGCTATGCTGGGCGGCGACGTCATCGGCATGACCAACGCGCAGGAAGCGGCGCTGGCCAGGGAAGCGGAACTCTGCTACACCAACGTGGCCATCGTCACCAACATGGGCGCCGGCATTTCGCCTACGCCGCTCTCACACAAGGAAGTGGTGGAAGCCATGGCCCAGAGCATCAAGAACATGGAAAAACTGATTTTAGGTTTCATCGGCTACAACAAAAAAGTAAAAGACATCTGTCTGTGTAAGCATTGCATGAAAGATTTCGGCGGATTCAAGCTGTATCCGGAGAAAGAATAAAATGTTGTGACGCTCCTGCAGGTCCAGCGGGATACGTTACGCTAAAGTATAGAAGAGATGGGGATTGCTATGGTTGAAACAATGAAATGGGAAAACGGGAAGCTGATTCTGCTTGACCAGACGAAGCTGCCCGTCAGCGTGGAATGGATTTCCTGCGACACGTACCAGCGTGTGGGGAAAGCCATACAAAAATTGGAAGTACGGGGCGCGCCGGCCATCGGGGCGGCGGCATCTTTTGCCATGGTACTGGCCTGGCGAAAAATTGTAGAAAAGTGCGAAACAAAAAGGGATGCTGCAAACACCTCCAATATGCAGCTGCAAACTTATGCTGCCATGCTGTATGGAAGTCATGACCATGCCGCTAAAAAGTTGCAGCAGCAGTTACTGAAAAAATTTTTGCAGGCCCGAAACGATTTGGATGCGTCTCGTCCTACTGCAGTCAATCTTTCCTGGGCGACGAAGCTGATGTACGACGCCGCCTGCAAAATGTCGGAAGCAGGACTGGACTTGCCGCAGACAGATGCGGAACTGGAAAAGTTAGCAGTCAAAGTTTACGAACAGGACATCGCCAAAAACAGAAAGATGGGTGAGTATGGCGCGGAAGTCGTGCCGGAAGAGGCTGTCATCTTAACGCACTGCAATGCGGGAGCGTTGGCCACCTGTGGCTGGGGCACCGCTTTGGGCGTAATTCGTTCCGCTCATGAACAGGGAAAAGTAAAAATGGTGTATTCGGATGAAACCCGGCCCCTGTTGCAGGGCTCGCGCCTCACAGCCTGGGAACTGCTGGAAGACAGTATTCCCGTTACCACCATTACCGACAACATGGCAGCCTGGTCCATGAAAACCAAAGGCATCAATATTGTGATCACCGGAGCGGACCGCATCGCCGCCAACGGAGATACAGCCAACAAAATCGGCACATACGGCGTAGCCCTTGCAGCCAAAGCCCACGGCATTCCTTTTTACATTGCGGCGCCGGCCAGCACCTTTGACTTTTCACTGAAGAATGGTACGCAGATTCCCATCGAGGAACGCAACGCAAACGAGGTGAGAAGTTTTCAGGGCAAAGCCTCTGCCCCGAAAAATGTCAACGTGTTTAACCCGGCCTTCGACGTAACGCCGGCCAAACTGATTGCGGGCATCATCACCGAATACGGCGTACTGCGCCCGCCCTTCAGCAAATCTATCAAAGAATTAAAAACGAAAGTACTCAGGGAGGAACTCTTTACATGGAAAGCATGATCCGCGACATCAGACTGGCAGAAAGCGGCCAGAAAAAAATCGACTGGGTGAAAGGCCACATGCCTTTGCTGAATTACTTTAACGAAAAGTATGCGCCCACCCAATTATTCAAAGGCATCAACATGGTAGTCACGATTCATCTGGAAGCCAAGACTGCCTATTTGGCGCTGACGCTGAAAAACTGCGGCGCCAACGTGACGGTTACCGGCAGTAATCCGCTTTCCACACAGGACGATGTGGCGGCTGCCCTGGTGGCAAACGGCATCACCGTATTCGCCACCCACGCCTGCACCAACGAAGAATACGACATGTATCTGGATAAAGCGCTGGATACCCATCCCCAGCTGATCGTGGATGACGGCGGCGACCTGGTGAACAAACTGCACACCACGCGCCGGGAACTGATTCCGGAACTGTGGGGCGGCAGCGAAGAGACCACCACCGGCGTGATTCGTCTGCGCGCGCTGGCAGAAGCGGGGAAGCTTGCGTTCCCCATGATTGCTGTCAATGACAGCAACTGCAAATATTTATTTGACAATCGCTACGGTACCGGCCAGAGTGTGTGGGACGGCATCATGCGGACCAGCAACCTGATTGTGGCAGGGAAGACCGTGGTGGTTGCCGGGTACGGCTGGTGCGGTAAAGGCGTGGCCATGCGGGCCAAAGGCATGGGCGCCCGGGTCATCGTCACGGAAGTGGATCCCATCAAAGGCATTGAAGCGGTATTTGACGGATTTGAAACCCTGCCCATGGCGGAAGCCGCGAAGAAAGGCGATATCTTTGTCACCGTTACGGGTTGCAAGGATGTCATCCGTAAAGAACACATGGAAATGATGAAAGACGGCGTGCTGTTGGCTAACGCCGGACATTTTGATGTTGAGATAAACAAACCGGACCTGGAAGCGCTGAGCGTAAAAGCGCCCTTTGAAGCGCGTCAGAATATTACCGCATACACTTTGGCCAACGGTCATCAGCTGAATTTGTTAGGCGAAGGCCGTCTGGTAAATCTGGCCTGCGGAGACGGACATCCGGCGGAAGTCATGGACCTGAGCTTTGCCATGCAGTTCCTGGCCATGCGCCACGTGCTGGAAAATAAAGGCAAGCTGGAAAACAAACTGTACCTGCTGCCGGCGGAACTGGACGAAGAAGTGGCAACGATCAAATTACGGGCCATGGGCTTTGATGTAGACAAGTTGAGTGAAGAACAGTGGAAATATCTTCATGAGGCATAAGATGAAATGATTACCGTCGGCATTCTGCGCTGCGATGTGTGCGGCGCTCCCATGTATCCCAATCCGGCAAAGCAGGCGTTTTGCTGTCCGTTCTGTGGCAATATGTCAGCCTATGGGATGCAGCAGTCCCGCATGAAGCACGAACACCGAAAACTGGAATTTACGGAAGAAGGCTATTTCAGTTTGAAGCGTGTGGCTATCCTGACGCCTGTGTCCGTAAAAGAAGAGCTTCTTGCCAAACGCAAGTGGAGAACCTTTGACGAACTGGTGCAGCTGTTTGACCGGCGTGCGTTCGTGACTTTCAAAAACAAAAAAGAGTTTTCCTTTGCCTGTCCGGCCTGCGGAGCGCCCGTCCACGGAAACTCTGTCATGAGTATGTTTGAATGCCGGTATTGTGGAAGCAGATACTCATTTGAGGATGCGGCAGAACACGGGTATATCAAAGTGGCAAGGATCATTGGGTATGAAGGCATGCTGCCGGATCAGTGTCTTCCTTACGAAGTTACCCCGGAGCAGGCGGAAGTTTATATCCGCAGGCTTGCGGAACGATATAATCTGGAACAAGGCGGTTTCCCGGCAAACGCCCTGCTGCAACAGAAAAAATTACTGGCTGTTTACGCACCGGGAAGATTATGGGACCGGAAGTTTTTGTTAGAAGTTGCAATGAATGGCAGCCGGTCCAAACTTTATGTGGAATGGCTCAACTGGGTCAGCCTGTTCAACAGCTTGGACGCGGAAACCTTTGACCGCCTCCAGCCCTGGAATTTTGAAAAGGCGGGCCCTTTCGTCCCCGAATATGTAGAAGGGGATGTCCGCCTGATGGCAACCCTGAATGATAACGACGAACTGGAACTCCGACAGGCCCTGCTTGCGAAACGCCTTACGGAAGAAATCAGCGAAACCTTTGATGTAAAAGCCCCCCGAATCCTGAAATGGGGCGATGATTTTATCAAACATAAAAACGGCACGATCGCCATGCCGATTTATTATCTGGAATATCGCGATTTACAAAAGCATCTTTGTCTGAACGTTATGGTCAACGGCCAGACGGGAAAGACGGTTGCGTCCCTCAGCCGGAACGGGGAAGAACATTGCTGTGAAATGACGCCGGGCAAGTTTACCGATATGACCGGGGAATGTTCCATGCATTCCAAACCGGTAAAGGTAAAATATGTAAAACCAAGTTTTCTGTATGAATCGTTGCGGTAAATGCGAGCAAGGGTAAGGAATACTGATTAGTTCGTCTGTACGCTGACCGGTGCTTTTTGCAACTGACTACTGCGACAATGTCCTTCAACACAGCTACGTCTCTGTAATTATCCGTTTTATTCCATTTTGGGCATTTGGCCGCCCGGCGCAGTGGCAGCTCTCTCGAACAAAGCAATAAAATGAACGAAAGAAGTGTCACTGGGAGACAGACAAACAGACTGTCTATATTTATAACAGAGAGCAGGTTCAAAAGTCGCGCTATGACTGGGTTTGCGAAAAAAGTCCGGTCACTAAAGTGACCGGAGCGGATTTTGAAATGCTTCACAACAAGTATTATTGAAAAAGAAGTATTGCGAACGAGTTAGATTGAGATTCAACCATCGCAAAATATGCGACAGTTCAGAATGATGGTTGTAGAGGTATTAAACGACAACGATGAAGATAACTGACATTGATCACCTGGTTCTCACGACAACGGATGTGGAAGCCTGCCTTCATTTTTATACGGACACATTAGGAATGGAAAAACGGGAAACAAACGGACGGTTTTCCCTGTGGTTCGGCAGACACAAAATCAATATCCACACGCGCCCGGCCGAGTTTCTGCCTGCTGCAGACAAGCCGATCCCAGGCAGCCTGGATCTTTGTTTTGAAATAGAGGATGACATAGAAGTAATCTACTGGGAACTAAAGCGCAAAAAGGCGCCGCTTATTACCGAGATTGTGGAACGTAACGGGGCAAAAGGGAAAATGCGCAGTGTGTATCTGCGCGACCCGGACGGGAACCTCGTAGAGTTAGCTTCGTACAGAAAACGGTAAGTTAAATCGGAAAATGCAGGTGATAATATGGACATTGAATGGGTAGACGGATTCGAAATCCGCGTGAAAGTTGATCATGATGCTGTGGTTATAGCTGCAAACAGGGAAGGGATGCTTTCTCTGGCAAAACAGCTTACAGCGTTGGCAGAGGCAGCACCGGGACAACATATCCATTATGACGACTATAATTCTCTGGAAGAAGGATCTGCCGAAATGATTATTGTCAGGGAAAAGTAATTCCGTTTTCAAATAAACTTTACAAATCGGAGAAGAGTTAGATTCAAGTGTCAGGGAACGTTTAACCGTTCTCTAGCAATATACAGGAGATAGTAAGATTTTGAAGTCGGTGACTGCCAAAGATAATAAAGGGAATAACAGTTCAGGCATTTTTTATGGTATGTACGTCCTTTCCATGCTGTTGTTTGGCACGAACGGATATCTTGTGTCGCATATTTCACTGCAAAGCAGCCAGATCGTTCTTGTGAGAACGCTGATCGGCGGTATTTTGTTGTCTGCAATGGTCCTGCTGCAAAACGATTATACGTTTAGCCGGATTAAACCGGAACTCCGTAATCTTCTGGCAGGCGGTATCGCACTTGGCTTAAACTGGGTAACGCTGTTTGCCGCGTACCGGATGTTGAACGTCAGCCTGGCTACCTTGATTTATTATGCAGGCCCGATGCTGGTGTTGTTGTTTTCTCCGTGGCTTTTCCGTGAAGCGCTGACAAAACGGAAACTGACTGCCATTATAATCGTTGCGGTCGGTTTACTGTGTATTACCGGAAGTATTGCCGCCGGCAAACTGAGTATGGCAGGTCTTGTAACGGCCATTGGCTCAGCATTGTTTTATGCAGCTCTGATTGTGTTCAATAAGCGCATCAAAAACACAGGCGGGTTGCAGACCGCTGCCATTGAACTTGATGTAGCTTTTGTTGTTGTATTATTGTATGTTCTTTTTACTTCGGGTTTTTCGTACCCGCTGGCAACCGATATTCCGTATCTTCTGACTATCGGCCTTCTGAATACAGGGCTTGCCTATTTTCTATATTTTTCCAGTATGCAACGCTTGCCTGCCCAGTCGGTTGCGCTGATCAGTTACATCGACCCGGTATCAGCCTTGCTGTTTTCTGCTTGGCTGCTGAATGAAAACATGACCCTGCTGCAGATTGCAGGAGCCGTTTTCATTATCGGCGGGGCCATCCTGGGAGAACTGGGGGATTAAAATGAACGTACGTAACACGGATAAAGACATCATCGTGTATCAGGATGAACGCTATACACTGGGTCAGAAAGACACCTCTCCGTATTTTACGGCGGACGGTAAAACCTACCTGCTTTCCTGTCATCCTTATGAGCCCTGTACGTATATCAGGGACGGAGAGCGTCTTGTGGTTGCAATCCATAATGCGTTTGATCCGCTGGATGTAATGGAAGCCTTTGGAAAAGGCAAGACGGTTACTTCGATAAGCGGGAAAGTCTATGACGCGAAAGCCTTTTGCGTGACAATTGCATTCGCGGCAAGTTATCTTTACGATACGGATATCAGCTATGTGGAGGGTGCGCTGGCGGTAAAGAAACTGAAAGAGTCAGGCGCCACAAGTCCTGAAACAGCAATAGATGTTACATCCTTAGGCGTACGGAGCATCAGCGACCGGTTCAATCATTCGAAAAAGCGGAAAGAACGGGTGATGTACACAGAGGAAGGAAAAGTTTATGTTCGTATTATAAAATGAACTTACAGAAACTCATTTAATCAGCGTCTCCTATTATTTTACCGTAAACGAACAGATATAGAAAAAAGTTTAACTATGTAGTACGAGGGGAAAAGATTATGCAGAAAATAACGAAATTAGTGATTGCCGTCATATCCCTTGTGGTTTTAAGCATTACGGTTTTCCCTCAAACGTTAAATGTGTTGGGAAAATCACCGGAAAAGCCCAAATCATATTATCTTGACGAGATACAGGACACGACGCAAAAAGTCAGAGCACTGACCAAAGAACCAGCCTTGGTATTTTTTCTCTGTTCTGATGTCCACTACAATACCGTCAAGACGGATAACCGCTTAAAACTGGACAGCGTGACCGATATGACAACCAATATGGCGGCGTTAAAAAAGCAGATTCAGGTTGACGGCCTGATTTGTCTTGGGGATATCGTAGACGCGAAGCCGCCCACGAAAATGGATGAGACAAAGCAGCAGATCGATTATGTCATGAAACGGCTGCAGGGAGTCGGGGTTCCTCTGATTTACAGTATGGGAAACCATGATGATAACCGTTATATTTCCCGCAAGGAGGGAACCGTTCTTACCCCTCAGCAAATTGAGTCCATGTTTATGCGTTACACCCTCCCGAATAAAGTCATTGATCCTTCCATGAACGGGTTAAATTATTATGTTGATTATGACCGGCTGAAGATCCGGGTGTTTGTTGTGGATTCTAATTATCAGAAACCGGAAGACGGTTTTCACTGGAGCCATGGGTTTTCAGACAATACTGTTGCATGGTTCAATAACTGCCTGAATGAAGTTCCCAAAGGATGGAGCGTGCTGGTATTAACCCACAGAAGGCTTGTCCAGAACAAGAATCCGGGAAAAAAGTGGATTTACAACCAGATGAAAATGGTTGAGACTGTGAATAATTTCATTGCCAACGGAGGCACTTATATTGCTACCATCTCCGGTCATATTCACAGAGATTACAGTCACAGTAAGCCCTTTTTGGAATTTTCGGTTGCCGCGCAAAAGTGCCAGAACATAGAAGCGAAAAAAGGAAAAGCTCTTGCGCCTGAACGAAAGCTGAACACTGCCTCCGAAGATTTGTGGGACGTATTGGTCATCCGGCCACAAAGCAGGAAGATCAATACCGTTCGTTTCGGCGCAGGCGATGACAGAGAATGGTCGTATTGAAAGATACCTGTTTCACAGAGAAATAGTCTGGTCAAACTCATAGAGTATAAAGGTGAAGCGGAGTAAAAGTTAAGTTGAAGAGGAGAGGTGTAATCATGATCACAGCAAAACAGGCTTACGAAATCGCCAAAGAGTGGATGGGACCCTTCGCGTTAGTCAGCGCCGGTTATGAAACGGAAAGCCATTTCATTTTTCTTCGGGAGCATAACAGGGGAAAGCTCTGGACAGATCATGCTTCCTTCTGGATTGACAAGACAAACGGCGCATTAAAAATCGTATCGGCTATCCCGGCGACAAAAGAATATGACCAGATGCAGCAGGGCAGGCAGTTGAACCTGGCGGAAATGTGTGAATAGGTTTTTTATGACGCAATCGCCCGGTTAATTTCCTCCTGAGTTATTGCGATTGAGATAGGAACAGAAAAAAACGGTTTAGCTATGAATATTGAATGGAATGCAACGAATTACACAAATCATTTTTCCTTTGTTCATAAATACGGTGAGGATGTGTTGAAGCTCATTGATGCGCCGGCTGGCTCACGAGTTTTAGATTTAGGGTGCGGCAACGGGGCTCTTACCAAAAAACTGCAGGAGCTTGGTTTTCAGGCGCAGGGAATGGATGCATCGTCGGAAATGCTGCATGTAGCGCGGCAAAACTATCCGGACATCCGGTTTGAAAAGGGCAACGCTACACAGTTTACGTTGCAGGATCCGGTGGACGTCATCTTTTCTAACGCCGTATTTCATTGGATCGATGCAGAAAAGCAGGATGCGCTGGCGGCTCACATTGCAAGTGCATTGAAGCCGGGCGGAACTCTTGTTTGCGAATTTGGCGGCAAAAATTGCGCGGAGTCAGTCCATGCCGTGTTGGAGCAGTGTTTCACAGCGCGCGGTTTACACTATCCCCGCATCAACTATTTTCCTACCATTGCTGAATACACTGCGATTTTGGAGCGCAACGGACTGCGTCCGGATTACGCTGTATTGTTTGACCGCCCGACGCCGCAAAGTCCGGGAAAAACCGTTGTGGACTGGATAGAAATGTTTGTCGGCGAACCGTTCCGTGGAATGGAAGAAACACAAAAAGCTGAAATTCTGCAGGAAACAGAAACCCGTTTGCGGCCAAAGCTCTGCAATGATGGCAAGTGGATCATCGACTATGTGCGGATTCGCGTAAGAGCGAGGAAGATATAAGAGATTGATACCAGTAGAATCCTCTGTATTGGTTAGCAATGAATAGAATACTGTTGATTCATCCTTGGCTATCAAGGAAAAGATATGTTACGGGACAGGGAGGGAATGCGATGAGCGGATTCAAATACGGTATGATTGCAACGGTGTTGCTTTTTTCTGCCAGCTTTTTGCTGGGGTGCACCGGCGGCGGCAGCAGTTTTTCGGATTTACTTCCGGGAAACGGCCCGAAGACTGTGGGAACTGAGGTTAAGATGCCAGACATTACAGAGTTTTATTTCACATACTCTTCTTCCACATATCCGCCGGAGTTTCAACGCTATCGTTTTCTTGTGAAAAACGGCGCGCATCTGTTTCATCATGAAAAGCGGGAAGGAAATCACTGGCCTTTGACTGAAAAGGATATCACTGTCACCGGTACAAAGGAGCTTTCACAGGCAGAATGGCAACAATTTTTTAATTATTTAAAGAAAGGCAAAGTGGAAAAGAGAAAAGAGCATCTGGAAGACGGCGGCAGAGGCCCCTGGATGTTTTTGTACTGGAAAGGTGACAAAGGAAACATTCAGGAGTATTCTTTCCCGTCCTGGGGCGCCCAAAAGTCTTTTGAAGAGTTTTGTATTAAGCTGAAGAACGAACAGTTAAGGAAACGCTGAGGAATTTGTATGGACAAAGAAACTTTGGATTCTATCAGACAGTCAGTGGTGGAGGCGGGGCTGGTACTGGCCCGTTCCAGCATGACCATCGGCACCTATGGAAACATCAGTCAGCGCGTAGATGCTGACCATATAGCTATCACTCCGTCGGGCAGGGATTATGAACAACTTACTCCTGCGGATATTGTAGTGACGGATATGGAGGGGACAATTGCGGAGAACAGTGGCGCATTAACGAACCAAGATTTTGGTAACAAACCGGTTGCCGCGGATTCAGTCAACTGTAAAGAGGACAGAAGTTCTGTCACGGTCCCCTTGCGGCCTTCTTCCGAACTACCGCTTCACCTGGAAATATACAAAAGCTTTCCGGAGGCACAGGCCATCGTGCACACCCACAGCGTCTATGCCAGTGCGCTGGCAGCGGCACATAAGGACTTACCGCCCATTATAGAAGACCTGACACAAATTACAGGCGGTGCAGTGCGATGTACTGAATACACCATGGCAGGCACAAAAGAACTGGGCAGGAACGCTGTGCAGGCTATGGAAGGCGGACGCAGCGCCGCACTGCTGGCCAACCATGGCGCGGTGTGCTGGGGCAGAACTATGAAAGAGGCGCTGGCAACGGCGCAGATTTTGGAAAAAGCTGCGCAGATTTACTGTATTGCCCATTCTTTCGGCACGCCATTTCCGTTAAACGAAAAAACCGCGGAAGCGTTGCACGATTTTTATCTGAATCATTACAGCAAGAGGCAGCGGGGAGAAGAGTGAAACATTATATCTTATTCAAACTTAACGAAAGGAAGAACTTACCATGAAGAAGATTTTAATCAGCAACGTGGAAATTGTTACGGACAGCCCTGCTTACAAAAAGAAGTACATCGGCATCACAGGCAATAAAATTTCATACATTGGTATTAAAAAACCAAAAGGCTATGAGGATGCGTATCAGATTGACGGCACGGGAAAATTAGCGGCTGCCGGTATGGTGAACGCCCACACCCACATCGCCATGTGCCTGCTGCGCAGTTACGCCGACGACATGGCGCTGATGGACTGGCTTCAGAACAAAGTATGGCCGGCAGAAGCAGGCCTGCAGAAAGGCGATTGCTATGTGGGCACCCAGCTGGGCATTTTGGAAATGCTGAAAAGCGGCACCACAGCCTTTGCAGACATGTATTTCTTTATGGATGAAACAGCACAGGCTTCCCGGGAAGCAGGAATCCGTGCCTGCCTGTCCCGGGGCCTGATGGGCGACAAATATGACAAAAAAGATGAGCGGCTCCATGAAAATGTGCAGCTTTACAAAGACTGGAACGGAACAGATGACGGACTGATCACCGTCATGCTGGGACCTCACGCGCCTTACACCTGCAGCAAAGAGTATCTGAAGCTGTTGGTGGATACGGCCGGCGAACTGGGCTGCCAGCTGCACATGCATCTGGCTGAAACAGAACAGGAAGTAAAGGATTGCGTAAAGAATTTCGGGGCAACGCCCATTAAATACGCGGACAGCCTTGGCATTCTGGACAGAGGCTGCCTGATTGCCCACGGCGTATGGGTAACGGATGAAGAAATGGAAATCATGGCTGCCAAAAAGGCAAGAGTCGCCCACAATCCGCAAAGCAATTTAAAATTGGCCAGCGGTATTGCGCCGGTAGAAAAAATGCTGGCAAAAGGTATCACGGTTGGTCTTGGCACTGACGGAGCAACCAGCAATAACAATCTGGACATGCTGGAAGAAGCACGGCTTACGGCCATGCTGCACAAGGGCGTCACTTACGATCCGTTGTGCATTCCGGCGGCAACGGCCTGGGACATGGTCACGTACCAGGGAGCGAAATGCCTTGGCTACGACAAGCTGGGAAAACTGGAAAAAGGCTGGCTGGCCGATATTGTTTTGTATGATATGAACAAACCGCACTGGTATCCGCGGAACAACCGTATGAGCCTGCTGGTGTACGCAGCCAATGCCAATGATGCGGACACAACCATCATCAACGGCAAAGTAGTGATGGAAAAAGGCGAAGTGAAAGCGCTGGATGCGGAGAAGATTTATTTCGAAGCAGACAGAATTGCGAAACGCCTGACGGGAAAATAAAAATCACGAATTGGTTTTTTACCCGGAACTATGTTTGATTCGTTTTTTATTCACAAATTCTTTTAAAATTTGTAACAACTAAACCTGAAAACGTATTATAATAATAAGATAGAGAACTATGAATTGAAGGAAGGGGAATCATCATGGCGAAAATCTTGGACAAAAAACTTGTTTCACCTGCCGTATACGAATTGGTGATTGAGGCGCCGCTGATTGCGCGCAAATGCAAACCGGGTCAATTCGTCATTGTGTTATCGGATCCCGAAAGTGAGCGGGTTCCGTTCACCATTGCGGATTTTGACCGGGAAAAAGGAACCATCACCATGATCATCCAGGTAGTAGGCAACACCTCCCGCCACATCTGCGAAGATTTCGAAGCAGGGGATGAATGGGATAACATCGTGGGCCCGTTAGGCCAGCCTTCTGAAATGAAAAATTTCGGCACGGTGGTCTGCGTGGGCGGCGGTATCGGCGTAGCGCCGGTATATCCCATTGCCAGAGCCTACAAAGAATTAGGAAATAAGGTCATTTCCATTATCGGCGCCCGGAACAAAGAGCTGGTATTGTGGGAAGACCGTATGCGCGCCGTCAGTGATGAACTGATCGTCTGCACAGACGACGGCAGTTACGGTCATAAGGGCTTTGTCACCGATCCGCTGAAGGCCATGCTGGAAAAAGGCAAGAAGGTAGATTACGTTATCGCCATCGGCCCGGTAATCATGATGCGCAACGTGGCCCGTACCACGGAACCATTTAAGGTGTTTACGGCAGTCAGCCTCAACACCATCATGGTAGACGGAACCGGCATGTGCGGCGGCTGCCGCGTGCTGGTTGGCGGCGAAAACAAATTTGCCTGTGTGGACGGCCCGGAGTTTGACGCCCATAAAGTGGATTTCGCCAATCTGATGGAACGCCAGAAGATGTATAAAACTCAGGAATCGGTTGAATGGGGATGCGGAGGTGCCTGCAAATGCTTAAAGTAAATCGTCACGCTATGCCGGAACAGCCGGCTGAGATTCGCCGTCGCAATTTTGAAGAAGTGGCGCTGGGCTATGATGAAGCCACTGCCATTGAAGAAGCCAAACGCTGCCTGAACTGTCCCAAGCCCCGCTGCGTAGAAGGCTGCCCTGTTAATATTTACATTCCGAAATTTGTCCACGCGGTTTCCGAAGGAGACTTTGCTTCTGCTATTAAAATCATTAAAGAAAAGAGCAGCCTGCCTGCTGTCTGCGGCCGTGTCTGCCCGCAGGAAAAACAGTGTGAAAGCCGCTGCGTGTTAGGTATCAAAGGCGAGCCGGTAGCGATCGGCCGACTGGAGCGCTTTGTTGCGGATTATGCGCGGGAACACGGACTGGACAAAGTAGATCCGTCTGAAGTTGCCGCTAAAAACGGCAAAAAGGTTGCCATTGTAGGTTCCGGACCCTCCGGCCTGGCCTGTGCCGGCGTGCTGGCGCAAAAAGGCTATGACGTAACCATCTTTGAAGTCCTGCATGCAGCCGGCGGCGTGCTGATGTACGGCATTCCCCAGTTCCGTCTGCCCAAAGAAATCGTGCAGCACGAAATTGAAGGGCTGAAGCAGATGGGCGTGCACGTCCAGACCAATGCCATCATCGGACGCACCTTTACCATTGACGAGCTGATGAAAGAAGAAGGCTTTAACGCTGTGTATATTGCGACCGGCGCAGGCCTGCCTCACTTCATGCATATTCCCGGCGAACAGTTCAACGGCGTCTATGCCGCTAATGAATTCTTAACCCGCGTAAACCTGATGAAAGCGTACACGTTCCCACGGGCAGCCACTCCGGTCTTTATCGGTAAAAAGGTTGCAGTCGTGGGCGGCGGCAACGTAGCCATGGACGCAGCCCGTACTGCTATGCGGTTAGGCGCAGAACACGTGTATATCGTGTACCGGCGCGGCGAAGATGAACTGCCGGCCCGTAAGGAAGAGGTGGGACACGCCAAAGAAGAAGGCATCGAGTTCTGCCTGCTGAACAATCCGGTACGCATTGTCGGCAACGAACAGGGCTGGGTCACCGGTCTGGAATGCGTTAAGATGAAACTGGGCGAACCGGATGCTACTGGCCGTCGTTCCCCTGTTGCCATCAAAGACAGCAACTATGTGCTGGAAGTGGATGAAGTCATCATGGCCATCGGCCAGGGTCCGAACCCGCTGATTCATCAGACTACGCCGGATTTGGAAGTAAACCGGCGCGGCAACATCGTAGCCGATGAAAACGGCGCCACCAGCATGCCGGGCGTCTACGCGGGCGGCGATATCGTCACCGGTGCGGCCACGGTTATTTCCGCCATGGGCGCAGGCAAAAGGGCTGCAGCAGCTATTGATGAATACCTGATGAAATAAAACATGATTATGGAGCAGGTACTCAATACTGTATGACTTACAGTTTTTGATTATATAAATCAGAAAAAATTTCGCAAAAAAGTTTACTCAGAAAGGCAGAATTAAAGTGAAAAAACTCAAATTATTTTTCGGTGTTTTGTTTTTGTTCCTCGCCTTGACGGCATCCGTTCAGGCTCAGGAAAGAATCCTGGACTATTTTTATCCGGAGGGACGTTCTGCATTCTATATTTATGAAGATGAAAAATCCGGACCTATAGAAAAAGTAAATGTTAATTTTGAACGGAGCAGTAATGGATACCGACTGGAGAGGGAATCCCCGATTCCCCTGATTGGCAGTATTAAATTTCTTCCTTACGATGGGACTTCTTCTTACGTATTGGATATTACGGATTATTCCATTACCGCAAAGACCTGGTGGTCAACGGACAAGACTGGCGGCCAGAATTCGCAAAGCAATGTACGCGTCAATCTTGAACTTCTCAAACTGCCTGCAAAGGGCGAGGTTCTCAATTGGACTACTACCGTAAATGAAAACGGTACCATCAAACAAATCTGGGAAATGAGTGCCAGGCTTATGATGATGGCGGTTTTTGAGAATGGCGAAAGAATCGCTGTGCATGCGCTGGAAGTAAAGCGCAACGTATTTGATGCGCAGCATAATCCGCTTCCCGGTCAGTCCGTTATCGAATACTGGCAAAAGGGGAAAGGGAAGGTCAAGGTTGTCAAAAGCAAATAGGATATAAGTTACAAACCATTAGTTCATTTTTATAATTATATTTTTTGGAGGCATTCGTTTATGAAAAAAAGTGCAGCAGCAATTATTTCTTCGTTATTGGTTTTAGGTTGTGCCTATCCCGTATTTGCGGCGCCTAAAAATGTTTACACAGACGCAGATTCCGGCTTTGCGGTGCAAACAGTGAATCCGTTGATAGAATATGCTTCAAAATACAGTTACGGATTCCAGGAAAATAATAGCATTACGGACAGCTATCATTCTGTTGCAGCCATTCCCGCCGATGTTCTCGCCAAAAAGAAGGGGATTGTTTTCACAACGAAACAATTTCAGGAAAAACTGGCGGCTGAAATGAGTAAAAAATCCGGATCCAAGCCCGATTATGCTTTATTCCGCCCGGAGACCTACACCCACGCCACAGGTGAGCCTTATCTGAATATGGAAGATTCGATGCTGGATTGTTTTGATGAAGATGAATTACAGCACGCCAAATTTTCCTATGAAACAAAGACCGTTGGAAAACAAATTTATTTTGTAATATCCGCACAATACCCCGGCGCATTTGATAAAGAAAAAGGGATTGACCAAAGGGTTACAGACAAAAAACTGTACATCACTTCTGAAAATAATATCCTGTATCTGACAGAATCTTACTGCAGTGCAGAGACAGAAGCTGCAAAGAAAGCCAAAGCAGCCGAAAACAAAAATTCCACATTGAAAAAAGACTATGAAGAAAAAGGGATTTCCGCAGAAACGGCCGGCAGTGCCGTACAGGATCCCAAGGCCTTGCAGAAAGCGCTTCTGCCGCTGACTGATTCTTCGTTGAATGATCCTAAGGTCCAGAAAGCATTGCAGAAAGAACGGGAGGCAATCTTAAAAGGCCTCACTTTCTTTAAACCGGACAAAAGCAAAAAGAATTTTGGCATGAACGACCCGGTTCTGAAACAGTTTGTTTCGTTACCGGACAACTGGCTGTATGTGCGCGCTACTCCGGAAATCAAGGACCAGGACGGTCTGAAAGCGAATGTGGCCTGGGCAGCGCCTTATACTATGGTAAGCAATCTGGCGAACTTTGCTTTTATGAAAGATTTTGAAAAAGACCTGAAGCCGGAAGAGATTTACAACATTTATGATGAAAGTGTAATATTAGCCAGCTACAGTATCCGGAAAAGCAAAAAAAATAAGAATATGTCTGATATAGCCGAAGAAATATTCAGTATCCCACAGTCTGATATGCAAAAGGCACTAAACGAACTGATGCCCAAGCTGCTCAACAATGAAGATTTGAAAAAATATGCGGTTTTAAGCAATACAAAAGCAAAGATTGCAAATGACGGTCAGGTGATTAAGCTTGCTTTTGACACCAATGTTAAAGTTATGAACCGGTTTGATTTTCTTACCCATGCCAACCTGGCGGGAACCCGGAACAACGGACTGCTCAGCCTGTACATCTCAAAAGGCGATAAAACTAAAACCAACGCAGTCGCCAATCTGGCAGACAAAGTAAAACTGCTGCCGGGAAAATAACAAGGAGCTAAACGAAAGATGAACAAAGTACTTTGCGCTTCAATCTCTGCACTTCTGATAACCGGAAGTTTATCTGCATTTGCTGCCGCAACTACCTATACGGATTTGGATTCGGGTTTTGCACTGAAGTCACAGCCTGCCTGGATGGAAATCGGCGGCAGGAGCTTCTATGGCCTTGCAAATAAACCGGAGAAAAATGAAACTGCCTTGAATATTATTTGCGCATATACAGCCAAAGAGGTGGAAGAGGCAACCGGAAAAAAATTCTCAACAGATGAATTTCTCAAAAAATATAAAGATTTACAGGTTCTGGAGCGCAATGGGCTTTCGCCGGATAAAGTAAATTATCTGCTGTTCATGCCGGATCCGTATGAGATAAAAACCGGCAATAAGCTGTCTTTGGCGCCAAAAGAACTTCTTGACAATTCAAATATCAGCATTTCCACAAACAAAAGCGGAAAACAGCCTTATGTGTATCTTCATATCGTGGATAATGGAGGGGCTAAGGAAAAGCTGAAAAGCCCTGGCCGTTCACTAGATATGCAAATCTCCATAACATCAGCCAACAACATGCTCTATACGGTTGTTTCCACCTTCCCGCTGCCAAATCTGAAAGCGCAAAAGGAAATAATCGGGGAGGCCACGCCGTTTACCAAAAAGAAAGTACGCAACGAATTAATCGATGGGAACAAAGTAAAAGTTAACGGCTATGTGGACTCCCGTAAGGCGTTTCTGAAAGGGCTCCGTTTCTTTACACCGACTAAAGAATCCGTTCCATATGGTTTTAATGACGAGTTACTGGGGGGAAGGATCACATTACCGGACGACTGGGCCTATGTTCAGGCTAATGATGACACGATTGACAAAAAGATACCGTTAAAAATTACGTTAGCCATGCCCTGGGACGGCGTATCTGATTTTCTGAAATATCATGAGGAAATAAACAAATCACAGGGCAAAGAGGACGCCTCAAAAATAAATTTTCAGAAAATTTCCGAGGTTGTTTTGTTTGCCTCTTCGCGAACCAAAGATAAAAATTCTTTCTCGGAGTTTTTCGAGAATCCGATTCTGACAAATCTTATTATTGACAAATTAATAAATGAAGGTCTGAAACATCCTTCCATAAAAGAATATGTTGATTTTAAAGAAGTCAATACAAAATCAGATTTCAGAGACAATTACGGAACAGTTATTTTAACCGGACGCGGATCTGTAAAAAATAATTCTACATTTAACGTTAACGCAAAAGCAATGTTTACGCCGCAAAATTTTGGTTTGGCAGCTTACATTTTCAGAGACGACAAAAAAATGAATACCGACCTGAAAAACAGATTAGAAAAAATTTCATTGCTGAAAAAATAATTTGCGAAAATAATTTGGCTTTAGCTTACTTAAATGAAAAAGTCATTGCAACAAACTAAAGGGGCTGTAACAAAATAGGCCCATTATCGGCATCCGAAAGGATGCCGATTTTTCTATGCCAAAAAGAAAAAAGAGACCCCGAAAGGCCTCTCCTTCTGGTATAATTTAAGTATGCAAAGTCCCA
>Ga0256405_10000237_pt1 | contig 186830 bp, 175 predicted proteins | sample RumenRJG_02DNA_FD_189096 | JGI IMG/M metagenome (GOLD analysis project Ga0256405, IMG submission 189096) | Bovine rumen microbial communities from Lethbridge, Alberta, Canada - RJG_02 | ecosystem: Host-associated > Mammals > Digestive system > Stomach > Rumen | place: Canada: Alberta... | reverse complement strand
TCTTCCTCTGGTTGCCTTTCTTGAAGTCCAAGAAACGTTCTTTCCCCAACGGGAAAGAATGTGTCTTGACCTGCGCAGGTTCGTTCCGGCGAACACACAACTATCTGGAGATAAATCTATACCTTTTCACACGCACGGAGATTTCTTAACACAAATTCAGTTGACTGTCCCTTGCGGGGATGATAGCATCAGAGAAAGAGAACGATTTGGAGGAAACTGCCATGAAACGTTTTGCCGCGCTGTTTTCGGCGCTTTTGCTGCTGTTCTCCCTCGCCGCCTGCGGAAAGAAGGCGGAGCCGTCGCCCACAGCGGCCCCGGCCGTCCAGACTGCCGCACCAGCCGAGGAGCCTGCGCCCACCGAGACCCCGGCGCCAACCCCCACGCCCACCCCGGTGCCGCTGATCCCGGAGCTGCCGGAGGTGCACGATCCGGCGCTGGAGGCCATCCTCGCGGACGTGCTGTCGGTCTATCCCGGCTCCGCGGGTTCTTCCCTGCGGGGCGCGGCCTGCGCCGCGCGGCTGCTGGACTGGGGCATGGCGACTTCGCTCAGCGACGACGAGATCTACTCCGCCACGGGCTGCTTCCTGGACACCCTCGGCGATCAGGATCTGCTGCTCTTCTTCGAGAGCCTGGACACGGTCTACAACATGGGCTATGACCTGCGGGGCGAAAACGCCGAGGGTCTGCTCTCGGACGCCGGGGTGACAGCCAGCGCCTGGCCCTGGAACGACCAGGCCTTCCACGCCATGGAGATGGTCTACCTGGGCTGCGGCGCCCGCTGAGACTTCGGCAGGGCTTCGGGAAAAACGCTGCCCCGGCAGGAAATTGAGAGAAGGAGGTGCCCGCATGGCAACGGTTGAGGAACTGGTGCGCCGGTATCAGACGGACGAGGCGCTTCAGCGGGAGGTCAGGGACATCCTGGCCGACGGCAAGGTCTCCTTTCAGGAGTTTACGCGCTTCTGCAAAAAGCACGACGTGGCCGTCTCGATGAGCGATCTGCCCAGGTACATGGAACAGGCCAAAAAGCTGGGCTTTCTCAAGTGAACAAAAAGCAGCCGCCGCGGAGAGACCTCCGCGGCGGCTGTTTTCATCACAGCAAAAACATGGCCCCCAGGATCACCAGCAGCTCCTCGTCCCCGCTCTCCCGGTACAGCAGATAGAGGATCAGCACAAGCAGCAGATCCTCCGTCTCAAAGTCCTGCATCCCCGGCAGGATGCGGCCGAGATCCGCAAAGCCCGGAAACGGGCCGCGCCCCGGCCGGGGCCGCGGCGGCGGGGGAGGGGGCGGCACCGCGGCCAGGTCTTGCGCCTCGGGCAGCTTCACCACGCGCCCGGTGTTGCCCTCATAGCGGTTGATCGTCGTCCCCGCCTCCCATCTGCCCCAGGGCGAGCCGGGCGATCCGCGCCATTTTCGCAAGCTGCAGGGCACGGTCCATCTTGTGCCGCCGCTTTTCCGACAGCCAGGGCCGCATGGCCTCCAGCAGGGCGGTCTCCTTCCCGGCCGCACCGCCGCCGAGGGCGCCGCCCAGCTTCTGCATCAGCCCGGGGTCCGGGGCCGGGGCCGGCGCGGCGGACTCGCCCTCTCCGCCCATGAGCAAACTTGCCAGGCCCGTCAGCTTCTCCATCTGCCCGGGGTCTGAGAGAATGCGGTTGATCTGCTCCTCCAGCTCGCTCATGAAGTTTCACCTCCGGCTATCCGTCCAGCATCACACGGCGGATGTTTTCCGCAAGACGCTTCCCTTCCTCGGTGCGCAGCACGCTGCCAAGCAAACGGCGCAGCGCCTCCGCGTCCCCGGCCTTCGCCGCCCGCTCCAGGGCGCTCCGATCCAGCATCCCGGCGAGCTTCTCCCCGTCGGGGGAGTCTGCCAGGGCCTTGATGGATTCGGTCTTCCCCCGGCGCTGGAGCTCCCGGCCCAGCTGCTCAAAATTTTGCATTGCATCTCACCTCGGTTCGATCTATTATATTCGCAGCCCCCCGGGCTGATACCCGGGCGGGAGAAGAAAGGGGAATCGGGATGATACGCGCGGCGGTTTTTTCAGACACACACGGCAACACGGAGCCCATGCTCCGGGCGGCGCTCGGCTGCGGGGCGGACGTGCTGATCCACCTGGGGGATCACGACCGGGACGCGCTGGTGCTCTCGGAGGAGCTGCCGGACACGCCGCTCTACACGGTCTGCGGCAACTGCGATCTCATGCCCCTGGCGCCGGAGACGCGCGTGGTGCAGCTGGGGCCGGTGAAGGCCTTCCTCACCCACGGCCACCTCTACTCCGTCAGCCGCTGGCAGGCCGACGCCCTGGTGTACGCGGCCCAGGAGCAGGGGGCGCAGATCGCCATGTTCGGCCACACCCACAGCCCGGTGAACGATACCCTGGGCGGCGTGACGCTCATCAACCCCGGCACCGCCGGCAAGGGGAGGGATCTGACCTGGGCGCTGGTGACGGTCTTTGACAACGGCGCCGTCAGCTGCGAGATCAGAGAGCTGTAAGAAGAATCCCCGGTTCCTTTCGGAACCGGGGAAAGTTTTTATTCTGTCGCCGCGGCGTCGTTTCGGATGCGGGTCAGCCACAGCAGATAAAGCGGCAGCAGGTAGTAGCAGGCCATCACATAGCTCTGCCAGTAGTAGGTGGGCGTCAGCAGGGCCACGCTGCCCATCAGCAGCAGACCGGGCAGCAGGGGGATCATCAGCCGCCAGCGCCCGGCCGCCAGGATCAGCGCCGAAAGCCCCAGCAGCAGCCAGAAGATCCAGCCCGCGGGCAGTCCCCGCCAAACCAGGGGGAAGAGCCGGTCGCAGAGCGGGTTTTGCCAGAGCGTGCCGGGCTCGATGCCGTATTCGGCCAGCATCCCCTGCCCCACGGTGTTGAGCAGATTGCCGCCGGTGGTGATGTTGCCGGTGCTGCGGTTGATCTCGGGGATGTTCACGGTCCAGAAGCCGTGGGACTGGAGCTGCCAGGCCTCAAAGCAGAGGCGCGGATTCTTGCGCAGCACCGAGAGATAGTGGCCCCAGAAGCCCTGGGTCAGCGGCTCCTCCCGGAAGGCCGCGTCCCATTTGAGAAAGTCCACGGAGCCGGGGTTGTAGGCCTCCCGGTAGCGCTCCAGCGGCAGGATGGAATCGAGGTAGGCCAGGTCCTCCCCGCTCAGCTCGCCCTCATAGACCACCACCCGCGCCATCTGGTTGAGGAAGACGCCGTAGTTGGTGGCGGTCTCCTCATAGACGTCCATGCGGGCAAAGAGCACGTGGGAGCAGAAGAGATAGAAGGCCAGCACGGCGCAGAGCGTCAGCCCGACAGGGCCGTAGCGTTTCCCGTCGGACTTCCGGCGAAGAAGCCGCAGCGCGAGGCACAGCAGCGCCAGCACCGCCGCGATGCCGAGACCGTTGCTGCGCAAAAACACCACCACAAGCCCCGTGAAAAACAGCACCAGCAGGCTCAGCACCCCGGGCCTGCGCCGGAAGAGCAGCTCCTCCAGCAGCACCGACAGCAGCGCCGTTCCGGCGGAGAAGAGAGGATTGACCCAGACGATGACGGCAAAGGAGCCGAAAAAGGGGTCCAGGGCGAAGAGCAGGGCCAGCAGCAGGGTCCAGCGCCTTTTGAGACGGAACCACTGGCTGAGCTTTGTCAGCACCGTCGCAAGGGACAGGGACACAAAGCCCAGCTGCAGCAGCGTCGCCAGAGCCACGCCCACGTCGTTGCGCTTGCCGAGAGTCCGGCTGACCCAGAGGCAGAGCCGCAGGAAGAGAGTGTAGACGATGCGGGAGCGCACCAGCGCGGCCTCCCCCAGAGCGCCGGCCAGGGGGCCGGTGGTGTCCGGGAAGATCAGCCCCGGGTAGTAGACCGCAAGCCACGCGCAGCCGGAGAGGAAGAAAAGGGCAGCGAAACAGAGCAGCGTCACCGGCGTGCAGCGGACATACCGCTCCGGGTCAAAGAGCACATGGCGCAGCGCGCTGCCGCCCAGCCTGCGGTAGACCCAGCGTAGGAGGGCAAACACGCCCCCCGCGCAGAAGACCAGCGCGGGCAGATCGAGCAGCGTGTACGGGGTGAAGCAGAAGCGCTCGGTAAAGGCCTGACCCTTCTCCGGGGCGAGACTGACGATGTGAAAGCCCAGCACCAGGGCCAGGGCAAAGAGCGCGGAGAAGAGGCCCAGCAGGGTGTTTTCCCAGGCGCTCAGCTTCGCGGCGTCCCGGTCGGCGCGGAGGACGAGAGCCAGCAGGGCAAAGAGCAGCAGGGCGCCGGGCACCGGGTGGGGCAGGCGCAGATAGAACGCGAGAAAGGCGCCGCAGCAGAGGCAGAGCCACCAGGCGGCGACGGAGAGGACACGGGGCCCGGAGGCGGAAAGCGCCGGCTTTTCCTCCATACAGCCACCTCCCTTGAAATCGAATCGGTTGAGAGTATACTACCATCCCCCCAAAGCCTTGTCAATTCTCCCGGCGGCGGGGGACGGGGAAGATTGGTGTTGAAAAGTCCCGGGCGGTATGATACTTTTATTAGAAGAGAACGTATAGAAACGGAGAAGAAACCATGGACAGAATTCTTCTTTTTATCCCCATGTACAACTGTGAAAAGCAGATCGTCCGGGTGCTGGGCCAGCTCAAAGGTGAGAGCGCGGAGTATCTCAGCGGGGTGATCGTGATCAACAACCGCAGCACCGACAACGGGGAGCAGGCGGTGATCGACTGGCTGCGGGCCAATCCCCTCCGCGTTCCGGTCAAGCTCCTGCGCAACGACGAGAATTACGGCCTCGGCGGCAGTCACAAGGTGGCCTTCGACTACGCCATCCGGGAGGACTTTGACTATGTGATCGTTTTGCACGGGGACGACCAGGGCGAGCTGAGCAATCTGCTGCCCTACCTGAAAAGCCGGGAGTACGCGGACTACGACTGTTTCCTCGGCGCCCGCTTCATGCGCGGCTCGAAGCTGGACGGGTACTCCGCCTTCCGCACCTTCGGCAACCGGGTGTACAACCTGATGTTCTCCGTGGGCGCCGGGCGGCTGGTGTACGATCTGGGCTCGGGGCTGAACATGTACCGGGTCTCCGCCCTGAAAAGCCGCTACTACCTGCGCTTCAAGGACAACCTGATGTTCAACTGCTATATGCTGCTGGCCATCCGCGAGCTGAGGCAGAAGGCCCGCTTCTTCCCCATCGTCTGGCGGGAGACCGACCAGGTGAGCAACGTGAAGATGGTCTCCCAGGCCACGAAGACCGTGCTCATGCTGGCCGACTACCTGCGCAAGCGGCCGCGGCTCCTCTGGGGCGAGCACCGGGACAAGGTGATCGAGGCGTACACCGCGCAGGAAATCTTTTCGACCGGAGAGGAATAAGCCATGGATAAGCTGCATCTGATCATGCCCATGGGCGGCCGGGGCGTCCGCTTCTTCCGGGACGGCTTTGTGACCCCCAAGCCGCTGATCGAGCTGGAGGGCAAGCCCTTCTTCTACTGGGCGGCCCAGTCGGTGCTGAACTTCGTCGACGTGGCGGACCTGCGCTTTGTGGTGCTGCAGGAGCACGTGGAGCAGTTCGGCATCGACCGAAAGATCTACGAATACTACCCGGAGGCAAAGCTCACCGTGATCCCCGCGGTGCTGCCCGGCGCGGTGCTGACGTGCATGGAGGGCGTGAAGGACACGGCGGGCGGCGGCCCCCTGCTCTTCAACGACTGCGACCATCTCTTCCTCAGCCGGGACTTTTACCGCTTCTGTGAAACCGGGGACTTCTCCGCCCCCGACGGGGGCCTGCTGACCTTCGCTTCCCGGGACCCCCGCTTCAGCTACGCGGTGCTGGATGAGACCGGCCGGGTGACCGGCACGGTGGAAAAGCAGCCCGTCAGCGACAGGGCCATCTGCGGGGCCTATTACTTCAAAGACGGCCAGACCTTCCTCTCCGCGGCGGAGGCGTATCTCACCCAGAGCCGCTATGAGGAGTTCTTCGTCAGCGGGGTCTACGACTGCATGGCCGCCAAGGGGCAGGAGATCCGCTGCTTTGACATCGACCTGCACATCTCCTTCGGCACGCCGGAGGAGTACGCCGCGGCGGTGGGCGACCCCCGTCTGCATGAGGTGGAGCAAGGGTGAACATCCTGTTTTTTCTGCTGTCCGTCGTGCTGGTCACGGCGGGGCATGTGTGCAAGGCCCGGCGCTGGGCCCGGCTCATCGGCGTCTATGAGCGGCCCCGGTCCTGGGTGCTGCTGCGGGCCATGGGCCTGGGCTATGAGCTGAGCTTTCTGCTGCCCTTCAAGCTGGGGGATCTGTTCCGGGCCTTCTACGCCGGCCGGCGGATGAAGAGCGGCATCGGCCTGTCCCTCGCCACGGTGATCGTGGACCGCTTTCTGGACGTGGTGGCGGTGGCGCTGATTTTCGCGGTGCTGTATCTGGCGGGCGTCAGCCGGGCGCTGATCCAGGACTCGGCCCGCTTCTATATCCTGGCGGCCCTGGTGCTGCTGGCGGGGCTTGCGCTGCTGCGCGCCCTCTCCACGCCCATCAAGCGCTTCACGGTGGGGGTCTGCTCCATCTTCAACGACAGCATCCGCCTCCGGGGCGAGCGCTTTGCCTGGGTGCTCATCAACGCCTTCCGGGACCTGTGGCGTACGGACCTGAAGCGGATTCTGCTGGACAGCCTGCTGATCTGGGCGGGCTACCTGAGCTCCTATGTGTGCTTCGGCCTGTACATGCGCTCCATCAGCGACCGCTACGGTCTGGTGGAGGTGATCGTCACCCTCTTCTCCCGCGCCAATCTGAACCTGAGCTCTCTGCGGGCAGCTGCCGCCGGCGCCGGGGAGCTGCGCGCCCAGCTGATGTTCTATGTGTTTCTGCTGCTGCCGCCGCTGCTGCTGATCCTGCTGAGCCTGCTGCCCGCGGCCCGGGCCGAGGCGGAGGACGAGGACGAGGCGCAGTATCAGAAGATCCTGCCCCAGAGCAGCGAGCAGGACCAGCTGCGCTTTCTCAACGACTACTTCAGCGCCAGAAGCCCGGAGATGCTGAAAAAGTTCATCGCCATGAACCGCAACGTCAGCATCATCGCCGACTACTCCGCCGGCTCCGACGCCTCCACCCTGCTGTGCATGGAGGACGGGGAACTGTTCTACCGCAAGTTTGTCTTCGGCACCGGGCGGGACAAGCTCTCCAGACAGCTGGCCTGGCTGCGCGGGCACGAGGGGGACCTGCCCCTGTGCAGGATCCTCCGCAGCGAGGAGACCGAGAGCTCCTGCTGCTACGATATGGAGTACCGCAGCGAGGCCGTGGGCATGTTCCAGTTTGCCCACTCCCACCCGCTGCCGGAGGTGCAGGCCCTGCTGCTGAAGATCCTGGACGCGGTGGAGCGGGGACTCTACGCCGCCAGCGACCGGCCCGCCGATCCGGAGGACCTGGCGCGCTATCTGCGCGTCAAGGTGCGGGACAACCTGGAGCTGCTGGAAGACTCCAGAGAGCTGCACGAGCTGATGCGCTACGACACCCTCATCATCAACCACCGGGAGTACCGCAACCTGCCCGCCATGCGGACGATGTTCGACGAGGACCACCTGCGGGAGATCTTCGCCGGCGACCGCTGCGCGGACATCCACGGGGATCTGACGGTGGAGAACATCATCTGCACGGAAAAGGCCGGCGAGGCGGACTTCTACATCATCGACCCGAATGTGGGCAATCTCCACGACAGCAAGTATCTGGACTATGGAAAGCTGCTCCAGTCCCTGCACGGCGGCTACGAGTTTTTGATGAAGACCAGCGCCGTGACGGTGAGCAAAAACCGCATCGACTTTGTCTACGCGCGCTCGGCGGTCTACGACGCGCTGCACGAGACCCTGCGGGGCTATCTGAAGGAGCGCTTCGGCGAAGAGGGGACGCGCAGCGTGTACTGCCACGAGCTGATCCACTGGCTGCGGCTGCTCCCCTACAAAATCAGAAAGGACAGCCGGCTGGCGCCCATCTTCTATGCCGGCTTTGTGATGGTGGCAAATGACGTCTACAACTGGTATGAACAGAAATAAGCTGGCCATGGTCGACCTGGACGGCACGCTGATCTTCACCGGCCGGGCCAACTACGCCGCCTACCGCCAGGCGCTGGCGGAGGCGGGCTTTGCCCTCGCGGAGGAGACCTTTCAAACCCGCTGCGAGGGGCGCTCCTACCGGGACTTCCTGCCGGAGATCATGGGGGCGGGCCACCCGCTGATCGAGCAGGTGCACGACCGCAAGATCGCGCTCTACCCGGGCTGCCTGACCCAGGCGGAGCCGAACTGCCTGCTGCTGGACATTCTGGAGGGCCTGCGGCCGCGGTATCTGCTGGCCCTGGTGACCACCGCCTCCCGCGCGAACGTCCGGGCGGTGCTGGCGCACTTCGGACTCTCCGATTTCTTTGACTGTGTGGTGACCCAGGAGGACGTGAGCCGGGCCAAGCCCGACCCCGCCTGCTACCTGGAGCTGATGGAGCGGCTGCAGATCCCGGCGGAAAACTGCGTGATCTTTGAGGACTCCGCCTCCGGCGTGGCGGCGGCCCTGGCCAGCGGCTGCCAGACCCTCTGCGTCAGACGGGGGGCGGAGCCATGAGGGACGAAAAGCAGAGCGGCCTGCCCCGGCTGCTGCGGCAGGCCCTGCACTTTGTGGGCCTGAGCGGCGTGGGCTGGCTGCTGGACATGGGGGTCTATACCCTCCTGAGCACGCGCCTTACGGATCTGGCCTTGGCCAACACCCTCAGCTCCCTGGTGGGGGTGACCTTCGTGTTCATCTTCTCCACCCGCCTGGTCTTTGCCGACAACCACCGCCTGCCCCTGTGGGTCAAGTACGCGGCCTATGTGGTCTACCAGCTGGCGCTGATCTTCCTGATCTCCCAGCTGCTGGCCCGCATCAACGCGGCGCTGGTGGCGTGGCTGGCCGGCACGGCGCTGGAGCGCTTCTGCGCCATCCTCGCCAAGATCATCGTCACCCCCATCACCATGACGGTGAACTTCTTCGTGATGAAGCTGCTGATCGAGAAGATCTAGGGGAACGCCGGGCGGCCCTTGTGGCCGCCCGCAAAGCCTCTTCGACGCCAGAAGAAAAAACCCACCCGCTGCGTTTGCAGCGGGTGGGTTGGGTTTTGCCCTGCTTACTTGGCCGGGCGGCAGTAGACCGTCAGTTCCTTCTCGAAAGCGGCGCAGGTCAGCGTCAGCTTGCAGGAGGCGGGCAGGCTGCCGTCGTCGATACACTCGACATGCACGGCGTACTCGTCGGTCTTCTCCACCTTCAGGATGTCCGGGTTGCTGGACTTCCAGTCCACCTTCAGGCCCTGGAGCGTCAGCGGCATGACCTGGACCGTCAGATCGATGGGATCGTCCACCCAGATGGTGAAGTCGGTCTGGATCTCGGTCGTGTAGAACATGACGCGCAGACCTTCCACATTGGGTGTAGGCGTGGGTTCGGGCGTGGGGGCTTCCTCAATGACAGGCACGTACTCGGTGACCACCGGGGGCGTGATGGCAGTGCTCTGCTGTTTGACGTCGGCGCCCTCCAGCGAGGTCGTGACCATGACGATGACGGCCAGCACAACCGCTGCCACAAGGATCAGCCCAAATATAATCTGCCATTTGGTGTTTGTCTCCGCACGCTCATAGGAGGCAGTGCCCTGTACGGTGCCGGGTGTGGGACTCGGCGTGCGTCCGCTCTGCGTGACCCGGCGGGTGCCGCAGTTGGGGCAACGGCTGCGCATGGAAGAAAACACCTCGCCGCAGCGACGGCATTTTACTTCGGGAATCATGGGCATATGCGTTCCTCCGTTCCATCATTTAAAAAATGGACAGTTTGCTACTCGTAGATAATACATCTAAATTCCCTTTTCGTCAAGACTTGTCGTGCACGCGGGGGCGTTTTTCCCGCGAAAAACGGAACATATTCCCCACTTTTATGAAAAACAGCCGGTCTTTTCCCGGCTGCCGGCGCCGCCGTCGGGAGAAAAAGACGGCCGGTTCCCCATTTGACGTGAGCAGGAAAATACTTCCTGCCGCCTGCGGGCGGCGGAGGCGCGCCGGCCTGCGGTTTTCGTTGAAAAAAACGGAAAGGGATGGTAAAATAAAAAAAACAGACTCTCGTCCGATCAAAGAAGGAGGCGCTCCCATGGCCAAACGCATCGTCCGCATCGTCCTGACCGGCGGCCCCGCGGCGGGCAAGACCACGCTCATCAGCCGCATCCTGAAAGAGTTCAAGAGCGAGGATGGATGGAAGGTCATCACCATCCCCGAGACCGCCACGGAGCTGATCTCCGGCTTCGGCGTCGGGCCCTTCCCCAACTGCATGTCCATGGAGGACTTCCAGTACTATGTGATCGAGGACCAGCTGCACAAGGAGCGCCTGGCCCTGCGGGCGGCGGAGGCCGTGCCGGAGGAGAAGGTGCTGGTGGTCTATGACCGGGCGGTCTTTGACGACAAGGCCTATATCGACGACGAGCAGTTTGCCAGAACCCTGGCCCACTTCGGCAAGACGGAGGAGGAGATGTACCGCCACTATGACGCGGTGCTGCACCTGGTCTCCTGCGCCAAGGGGGCGGAGTACGCCTATAACTACGGCAACGCCGCCCGCTATGAGAGTGTGGAGGACGCCCGCGCCATGGACGACAGGACGCTCCGGGCCTGGCAGGGGCACCACGCGCTGTATGTGGTGGACAACTCCGTGGACTTTGAGGACAAGATCAACCGGGCCATCGCGCAGATCTACCGCATCCTGGGCGAGAGCGCGCCGGAGCCCGGCAAGCGCAAGTTCCTGGTGGAGATGCCGGACGGGGATGCCCTGGCCAAGGTCCGCGGCGCCCTGCCGCTGGAGATGATGCAGACCTATCTGCTCTCCTCCGACCCGGAGGTGGAGCGGCGCATCCGCCAGCAGACCAGCTTCGGAGACCAGCTCTTCTTCTACACCACCAAGCGCGTGGCGGAGGACGGGATCCGCTGGGTGACCGAGCGGCCGATCTCCGAGAAGGAGTATGTGACCTACCTGATGGAGGCGGATCTGGAGCTGCACTCCGTGCGCAAGCTGAAGTACCGCTTCGACTATGCCCGCCACCGCATGGAGCTGGACGTCTATCCCTTCTCCAGGGACCGGGCGATCCTCTTCGTCTACGGGGCGGAGCCCTTTGAGCTGCCGCCGGAGATCCGGGTGATCCGGGACGTGACCGGCGATCCCGAATACAAAAACCGCGCCCTGGCCGCCACGCAGCGGCTGTAAGCGCAGAGAAAAAGCACCGGGGCGGCGTCCGAAAGGACGCCGCCCCGGTGAGCATTATCCGTCGTGTCCGCGCGGGAGGACACGGGTTTACTTTTCCAGCAGCTTGATCTTCATGCACTTGCCGTCGCCGAAGACTTTCTCCATCTCCGCTTTGTAGACGGGGAAGAACTCCGTGGGCATGACCGCCTGCACACAGCCGGCAAAGCCGCCGCCGTGGACACGCCAGGCGCCCTTGCCCTCCAGCAGTTCTCCGGACAGCTGCAGCCCCTGCTCCAGCTTGGTGTCGCCGGTGGCGCTGGTGACGATGTTGTTCAGCAGCGTCTCGGAGGAGCGGCCGGACGCGTTCATCAGGCGCATATAGGCCTTCCCGTCCCGGTTTTTCAGGGCGTCGCGCATCAGGGGCACGCGCTCGTTCTCGTCAAAAAAGTGCATGGCGCGGCGCACCGGGCGGTTGGAGGGGTCCCAGCCCTTCGCCCGGAACGCCGCCGGGTCCACGTCCGCCAGCACGCCCTTGTCAAAGAGGTTGGCGACATACACCATGTCCGCCGGGATGCGGGCGTAGGAGGTGTCCAGTCCCGCGTGGCTGCCGCCGGTGTCGGTGAGACACAAGGTCAGGCCCATGGCGTCAAAGTCCGCCTCCACGGGCTCGATGCTGTTGGTCTTGAAATCGATATAGAGGGTCTTGCCCAGGGCGCAGGTGAGCTGGCTCATCAGACCGCAGGGCTTGCCGAAGAAGCGGTTTTCCGCCTCCTGGGCGGCGCGGGCGATGACCACCGGGTCCACCTTTCCGTCGTTGAAGAGCACGGAGAGGATGCGGCCGATGAGCACCTCAAAGGCGGCGGAGGAGCTGAGCCCCGCGCCGGGGGGCAGGGTGCTGCGGATGTCGGCGTTGAAGCCGCCGATCTCCAGCCCCAGCTCATGGAAGGTGGCCAGCATCCCGCGCACCAGGGCTTTGGGGGTGCCGAAGTCCGCCGTCTTGGGACTGAGGTGGTCGATACGTACCTCAAAATCCGGCAGAATTTTCGGATGAATATGCACAATTTTTGAACCATTTGCTTCGAAGCTGGCGGTGATGCCGCGGCTGATGGCGGCGGCCAGCACCCGACCGTTCTGGTGGTCGGTATGGTTGCCGGCAAGCTCGGTCCTGCCGGGGGTGAAGAGCTGTTTTATCATGAAAGGACTCCTTCTCGTGTCCGCATAATTTCTCATTTCATACACTACCAGAATAAACCATGAAGCCTTGAAAGTCAACCGTCTGTAATCATTGGAATAATTAAGTTTTTCACACTTGCACAAAGCGCTTGCGCGGAGGGAGAGCCAAAGGTATAATAGCATCGCGACGGTCAATACTCACATCAAAAGAAGGTGCTTTATGAACAAAGCCAACGGAATCAACCTGACCATGCTATGCGATTTCTACGAGCTGACCATGGGCAACGGCTACTTTGCCGACGGGATGAAGGACAAGATCTGCTACTTTGACGTGTTCTTCCGCAGCGTGCCGGACCAGGGCGGCTACGCCGTCATGGCGGGACTGGAACAGATCGTGGACTATGTGCAGAATCTGCACTTTGCCGAGGAGGACATCGCCTACCTCAGAGGCCGCGGGATATTCAGCGAGGAATTTCTGGAATACCTGAGAAACTTCAAGTTCACCGGCGATATCTGGGCCATCCCCGAGGGGACGCCCATCTTTCCCATGGAGCCTGTGCTCACCGTGCGGGCCCCCGCCATCCAGGCCCAGCTGCTGGAGACCTATATGCTGCTGGAGTTCAACCACCAGAGCCTGATCGCCACCAAGGCCAACCGCATCTGCCGGGCCGCCCAGGGGCGCACGGTGCTGGAGTTCGGCTCGCGGCGCGCCCAGGGCATCGCGGGCGCCGTCACGGGCGCGCGGGCGGCCTTCATCGGCGGCTGCGCCGGCACCGCCTGCACGGTCTCCGACCAGATCTACGGCGTGCCCGCCGCGGGCACCATGGCCCACTCCTGGGTGCAGATGTTCGATACGGAATATGACGCCTTCCTCAGCTACTGCCGCACCTACCCCAACAACGCGGTGCTGCTGGTGGACACCTTCAACACCCTCAAATCCGGCGTTCCCAACGCCATCCGCGCCTTCAACGAGGTGCTCAAGCCCCTGGGCATCACCAAGTGCGGCATTCGCCTGGACTCCGGCGACATGGCGTATCTGACCCAGAAGGCCCGCAAAATGCTGGACGAGGCCGGCTGGACCGGGTGCACCATCACCTGCTCCAACTCCCTGGACGAGCGGCTCATCACCGAGATCATCCGCCAGGGTGCGAAGATCGACTCCTTCGGCGTGGGCGAGCGGCTCATCACCTCCAAGAGCAGCCCGGTCTTCGGCGGGGTCTACAAGCTCTGCGCCGTGGAGAAGGACGACGGCAGCATTCTGCCCAAGATCAAGGTCAGCGAGAACGTGGGCAAGATCACGAACCCCGGCTTCAAGAAGGTCTACCGCTTCTTCAACCGGGAGACCGGCATGGCCGAGGCCGACTACATCTGCCTGCGCGACGAGACCGTGGACGATACCCAGCCCTTGGAGATCTGCGATCCCACCGAACGCTGGAAGCGCAAGGTGATGGAGAACTTCCGGGCCGTGGAGCTGCAGGTGCCCATCTTTGAGAAGGGTGAGCTGGTCTATCAGCTGCCGACGCTCAAGGAGATCAAGACCAACTGCGGCTACCAGGTGTCCACCCTCTGGCCGGAGGTCAAGCGCTTTGACAACCCCCACCAGTACTATGTGGACCTGTCCCCGAAGCTCATGGCTCTGAAGGACGAGATGCTCCTCGCCCACGGCCGGCTCAGGTAAAGCAGAAGCGCCCCGCACCCGCGGGGCGCTATGTGTTTGGGATAAGCGACGTGGCGGCCGCGTGTTTGCTGTGTCCGACCTGCGTAAATCAAGACCCATTTCTCTTTTCGGTCTTGCGCGAAAAGAGAAACGGTTCTTGGACTCCAAAGAGAAAAGGGCGCCAAACGCGGGCAACATCGTGCAAAACGTGAGATTGTACACGCGGATAACGAACATTGTACACCTCCGGTGCAAGATCCATGCCGGGTCGCGGCACCGTCCGCAGTGCTGCCTGGGATGAAAACCGCCGACTGCCCCTGTAGGGGCGGGCGTCCTCGACCGCCCGAGAAGAGACGGATTGCACCCGCAGGGCGTACACCACGCCAGTGACATCGGTCACTGGCTCGCAATGACGTGGTTTTTTGTTGTGTATATTCTCACGAGCCGCGGGAAGGGGCGGGGGCTCATCCCGGTCAGAAGTATGCTTGAGCGTCAGCGGTATGCGTGGTTCCAGGCCACGCCTCACTGCTCTAGCGGCGACTCTGGTTTTTCCCTTAGACTCCCCGCTTCTGCGTGGAGTCCAGAGGACACTTCCTCTGGTCGCCTTTCTTTGGAGATCAGGCGCAAGCCGCTGCCGGTGGCAGATGCAGGCGCAGCGCCTGATCCGCAGCCGCGCCTCTGGCGAGCCGTCGCGAAGCAGGCCCGCCAAAGGCATTGCGGCAAGGCGTGAGAACCGTTTCTTTCCGCGAGAGGAAAGAAATGGGTCTTGATTACGCAGGCCCGTCACGGCGAACAGGCAACTCCTCAACGGCAATGCCGTGCCGCCGCCGAAACCTTTTTTCCCATGCGCCGTCATAGGAGAGGAAAAGGCTTGTCAAACCGCGCTTCTATGATATAATAAAGAGATCCATTCTGCCCTTTTTCGCCGCAATGCGGCACAACATACAAACGGAGGAATCCCTATGATCAGCTTCAACGTACCGCCCTGCACGGGCAAGGAAATCGACTACATCTCCCAGGCCGTCGCGGCCCACAAGATCTGCGGCGACGGGGAGTTTACCAAGAAATGCAACGCCTGGATGGAGCAGCGCTTCGGCGCCCACCGGGTCATGCTGACCACCAGCGGCAGCACCGCCCTGGATATGGCGAGCCTCCTGTGCGACCTGCAGCCCGGGGACGAGGTGATCCTCCCCAGCTTCACCTTCTCCTCCACGGCCAACGCCTTCGCCATCTACGGGGCGAAGCTGGTGTTTGTGGACATCCGGCCCGACACCATGAACATCGACGAGACGAAGATCGAAGCCGCCATCACGGACAAGACCCGGGTCATCCTCGCCATGCACTATGCGGGCGTGGCCTGTGAGATGGACACCATCATGGACATCGCCCGCCGCCACGGACTGCTGGTGGTGGAGGACGCGGCCCAGGCGGTCATGTCCACCTACAAGGGAAAGGCCCTCGGCACCATCGGCGATCTGGGCTGCTACTCCTTCCACGAGACCAAGAACTACTCCATGGGCGAGGGCGGCGCGGTGGTCGTCAACCGCCCCGACCTGGTGGAGCGGGCCGAGATCCTGCGGGAGAAGGGCACCAACCGCTCCAAGTTTTTCCGCGGCCAGGTGGACAAGTACACCTGGGTGGACATCGGCGACAGCTTCCTGCCCTCCGAGCTCAACGCCGCCTACCTCTGGGCCCAGCTGGAGATGGCCGATGAAATCAACAACGACCGTCTGCACAGCTGGCAGGTCTATGACGAGGCCTTCCGGGATCTGGCGGCCAAGGGGCTTGTGACCCAGCCCACCGTGCCGGCCGGCTGCGTGCACAATGCCCACATGTACTATCTCAAATGCCGCAGTCTCGAGGAGCGCACCGCGCTCATCTCCTTCCTGAAGAGCCGGGACATCCTGGCGGTGTTCCACTATGTGCCGCTGCACTCGGCCCCCGCGGGGCTCAAGTACGGCCGCTTTGACGGCGAGGATGTGTACACCACCGCCGAGTCCGACAAGCTGGTGCGGCTGCCCCTGTACTACAAGCTCACGGCGGAGGACCAGGCGAAGGTCATCGCCGCCGTGCGGGAATTTTACGGAGCGTAACGATGAAACTTTCCTTCATCATCCCCTGTTACCGCTCGGAGCACACGCTCTCGGCGGTGGTCGAGGAGCTGGAACAGACCATGACCCAGCGGCCGGAGCTGGATTACGAGATCGTCCTGACGGAGGACGGCTCCCCGGACCGGGTCTGGGACGTGATCGCAAAGCTTTCCGACGAGGACAGCCATATCAAGGCCCTGCGCTTTACCCGGAACTTCGGCCAGCACGCGGCGCTGCTGGCGGGCCTGTCCGCCATGACGGGGGACGCGGCCTTCTTCCTGGATGACGACGGCCAGGCGCCCCTGGACGAGCTGTTCAAGCTGGTGGACAAGCTGGACGAGGGCTACGACGTGGTCTACGGCGCCTACCCGGAGATCAAGCAGAACGGCTTTCGGCGCTTCGGCACCTGGATGAACAAGCGCATGGCCGTGTCCCTTCTGGACTGGCCGGAGGACGTGCAGGCCACCAGCTTCTTCATCTGCCGCCGCCTCATTGTGGACGAGGTGCTCAAATACGACAAGCCCTATCCCTATCTTGACGGGCTCATCATCCGCGCCACCAAGAACATCGGCTCCGTGGAGGTGCACCAGCGGGAGCGGGCCTCCGGCAGCTCCGGCTACACCTTCGGCAAGCTCCTGAAGCTCTGGCTCAACGGCTTTACCGCCTTCTCGGTCAAGCCCCTGCGCGCGGCCTCCCTCTGCGGCGGGCTCTTTGCCGTCATCGGCTTTCTGTGGATGCTGGTCATCGTGATCGTCCGGCTGACGGACGCCACGGTGGTGGAAGGCTGGACCACGCTGATGGCCGTGCTGCTGCTGGTGGGCGGTCTGCTGATGGTGATGCTGGGCCTCATCGGGGAGTACATCGGCCGCATTTACATCTGCATCAACAACTCCCCCCAGTACGTCATCCGCGAGATGCGGCCGCGGGATCTGCTGGCGCTGGGGAAAAAGCAGGAGAAGTAAACACCGGCCGCCCTCAACGGGCGGCGGGGAGGAACCCGTATGGACAAATCCATTCTGATACTGGGCGCGGGCATCTACCAGGTGCCGCTGATCCGCCGGGCCCAGGCCCGGGGCTACCGGGCCGTGGTGGCCAGCATCCCGGGCAACTACCCGGGCTTCGCCCTGGCCGACCGGGTCTATTATACCGACACCACCGACAAAGAGGCGATCCTGAAGATCGCCGAGGCGGAGCAGATCTGCGCCGTCACCACCACGGGCACGGACGTGGCCGTGGGCTCCATCGGCTATGTCTGCCGCCGTCTGGGGCTGGCGGGCATCGGTGAGGAGGCCGCCCGGCTTTTGACGGACAAGGCCCTGATGAAGCAGGCTTTTGTCAGCGGCGGGGTCACCACCTCCGCCTTCCGGCGCGTCACGACGCTTGCGGAGGCCCGCGCGGCCGCCGGAGAGCTGGGCCTGCCCGTGATGCTGAAGATCGTGGACAAGTCCGGCAGCCGGGGCATCACCAAAATCAGCGACCTGGGGCAGCTGGAGAGCGCCTGGGCCTATGCCTCCGCCGCCACCGGCGCCGACCACATGGTGGTGGAGACCTTCGTCCGGGGCCGGGAGATCGGCATCGACGCCTTTGTCCAGAACGGCAGGCTGCTGCTGATGCTGCCCCACGACAAGTTTGTCTATCAGTCCGGCCGCACCGGCATCCCCATCGGGCACTACTGTCCCATGGACTGCTCGGAGACGCTCTTGAACAACATGCTGTCCGAGACGGAGAAGGTCATCGCCGCCACCGGCATGGACAACTGCGCGATCAACATCGACGCCTTCATCCTGCCGGACGAGCGTGTGAACATCATCGAGGCCGCCGGGCGCTGCGGCGCCACCGGCATCCCCGAGGTGATCTCCGGCTACACGGGCCGGAACTATTACGACTGCATCCTGGATAACGCCCTGGGGCTGCCTGTCGCGCCCTTTGAGCTCAAAGGCGGCAGGCCCACGGCCTCCATGCTCCTCTATTCCGGCCGGACCGGCATCTTGAAGGAGATCCGCTACCGCTTTGCCGGGAAGGACTACTGCAACGCCGACGCGGACGTGCCGGGCCTGGGCCGGGTGGAGCTGAGCTTCGGCCCCGGCGACGAGATCGACGCCTTCCGCAACGGCACCGACCGCATCGGCATGGCCGTCTTCTCGGCGGACACGGTGGCGGCGGTGAAGGCCGCGGTGGCGGACTTCCGGGAGAGCCTGCAGGTGACGGTGGAGTGACGCCATGCGTTTGACAGAATTGAACACCCCCTGCTACATCATCCGGGCGGGGGAGTATGAACAGAATATGGCCCGCTTTCGCGCGGCCTTCGCCTCCCGCTGGGGGGAGAAGCTGCTGCTGGGCTACTCGGTGAAGACCAACAACTTCCCCTGGCTGCTGAAAACCGCCATGGAGCGGGGCTTCTGGGCGGAGGTGGTCTCGCCGGACGAGTACGACTTTGCCCTGCGCTGCGGCTGCCCGGAGGCGGAGATCCTCTTCAACGGCCCCCAGAAGCAGGATCGCCTGCTCCCGGCCTGCCGGGCGGGGGCCACGGTGAACCTGGACAACCTGGAGGAGGTGGAGGCGGTCTGCGCCGCTTTCGGCGGCGGGGACTTCGCGCCCCGGCTGGGCCTGCGGGTCAACTTCGATCTGGAGGCGCTCTGCCCCGGGGAGACCACCTGCCAGGGCGTGCCCGGCCGCTTCGGCCTTTGCCTGGAAAACGGGGACTTTGCCCGGGCGCTGGAAAAACTGCAAAAGGCGGGGCTGCCCCTCGCGGGGCTGCACCTGCACCAGAGCAGCAAAAGCCGCAGCCTGAACATCTTCGCGGCCATCGCGGAGACCGCGGTGAAGCTCGCCGGGGAATACGGCCTGACGGCGCTTGACTATGTGGATCTCGGCGGCGGCTTTTTCGGCGGCAGCTTCTTTCCCAACAAGCCGGGATTTGAGGAATACGCCGAGACCATCTGCACGATTTTGAAAACGGCCTTCGACCCGACCCGCACCACCCTGGTGCTGGAGCCGGGCGCCGCGATCCTGGCGACGAGCATGGACTATCTCTGCTCGGTGCTGAACATCCGCCAGGTCCGCGGGCAGCGCATCGTGACCCTGGACGGGAGCCTGCTGCACATCAACCCCATGATGAACCCGCACCCCACGCCCTTTACCATGCTCAACCCCGGCGCGGAGTCGGACGAAGAGCAGATCGTAGCCGGCAGCACCTGCATGGAGCTGGACCGCTTCTGGCCCCGGGACATGCACAACCTGGCTGAGCACGGCACGCAGTTTCTCTTCCACGCCTGCGGCGCCTACATGTCCACCCACAACTCCAGCTTCATCAACGCCGCCCCGAACATCTATCTCGAGCGTGGCGGGGAGTATACCCTCCTGCGGAAAAAGAGCATCGAAGCGCTCTTCGGCGGGGAATGAGGAGATCGTCTTGATCAAAAACGTAAATCTGAAGCTGCTGCTCCTGCTGCAGGGGGCGGTGGTGATCTATTCCTTTGCCGATATCTGCGCAAAGCTTGCCAGCCGCCATGATTTCCTGACCCCGGGCTACATCCTGTGGCTGGGGGCGGAGGTGCTGGTGCTGGGGCTCTACGCTCTGGCGTGGCAGCAGATCATCAAGAAGGTGGACATCTCGGTGGCCTACTCCAACCGGGCCGCCGCCATCGTCTGGACCACCCTGTGGGCGGCGCTGTTCTTCCGGGAGCGCATCAGCCTGCAGAACGTGCTGGGCATCCTGATCCTCTTTGCCGGGATCTGGATGGTGAACCGGGAGGGCGAGACGGGATGAAGTACTGGCTTGCCATGTTCGGTGCGGTGGCGCTCTCCGCCGCGTCCCAGATGCTGCTCAAGAGAGCGGCGAAAACCGCGTATTCCAGCCCCATCCGGGAGTATCTCAACGTCTGGGTCGTCGGCGGCTACGGGCTGCTGGTGCTGAGCATGCTCAGCGTGGTCTTCGCCTGCCGGGGGCTGGAGATGAAAAACGTCCCGGTGATCGAGGCCCTGGGCTTCCCGCTGGTGATGGTGCTGGGCCGGATCTTCTACGGGGAAAAACTGACCCGGAACAAACTGATCGGCATGGGGCTGATCATGCTCGGCGTGGCGGTGTTCTACCTGTAAACGCCGGGGAGGATTGCATATGACAGAGAAAAGCTATCGCCTGCACGGCGCGGAGATCGAGGGGGAGCGGGTGCTGCTGCGCCCCATCACCCCGGAGGACACCCCGCTGATCGTGAAATGGCGGAACACCGAATCGGTCCGCCGCAACTTCATTTTCCGCGGCCCCTTCACCGCGGAGGTCCACACCCGCTGGATGGAGACCAAGGTGGCCTCCGGCGAGGTGCTGCAGTACATCATTGTGGACAAAGAGACCGATGAGAGCGTGGGCTCGGTGTATTTTCGGGATGTAAACCGGGAAAACCGCAGCGCGGAATACGGCATTTTCATCGGGGAGGAGGCCGCCCGGGGCAAGGGCCTGGGCAGCGAGGTCGCCCGGATCTTCACGGACTTCGGCTTTAACGAACTGAAGCTCCACCGCATCAGCCTGCGGCTGCTGGCGGACAACACCCAGGCGGAGAAGAGCTACGCAAACGGCGGCTTTCGCCGGGAGGGGCTGTTCCGGGACATGGTGCGGCTCGACGGGAAATACCGGGACGTGCTGTTTATGGCAAAGCTGAACGGGGAGGATGAGGCATGACGAAGGTATCCTTTGTGATCCCCTGCTACCGCTCCGAGCACACGGTGGCGGCGGTGGCGGCGGAGATTGAAAAGACCATGGCCGCCCTGCCCCGTTATACCTGGGAGCTGGTGCTGGTCAACGACTGCTCGCCCGACGGCACCTTCCGGGTGATCCGGGAGCTGGCCGAAAAGGACGCGCACATCACCGCCGTGGACCTGGCCAAGAACTTCGGCCAGCACGCGGCCCTCATGTGCGGCATGCGCCACACGGACGGGGACGTGGTGGTTTGCCTGGATGACGACGGCCAGACCCCTGCCGACGAGGTGGGCAAGCTCCTGGAGAAGCTCGACGAGGGCTATGACGTGGTCTACGCCTCCTACCAGGTCAAACAGGAGAGCGGCTTCCGGCGCTTCGGCAGCGGCGTCAACCGCCGCATGACCGAGATCATGCTCGGAAAGCCGGAGGACCTGGAGCTGACCAGCTACTTTGCCGCCCGCCGCTTCATCATCGACGAGATGCTCCGCTACGAGCACTGCTACCCCTATGTGATGGGGCTGGTGCTGCGCAGCACCAAGCGCATCTGCAACGTGCCGGTGCGGCACCGGGCGCGGGAATCCGGCTCCTCGGGCTATACCCTCTCCAAGCTGATGGGCCTTTGGATGAACGGCTTTACCTCCTTCTCGGTCAAGCCCCTGCGCATCGCCACCTACGCCGGGGGCATCACGGCGCTGCTGGGCTTTGTGTACGCCCTCGTGGCGGTGATCCGGTATTTCACGGTGCACATGGCCCCCCAGGGCTGGACCACCACCACGGTGCTGCTGCTGATCGTGGGCGGGCTGAACCTGCTGATGCTGGGCCTGGTGGGCGAGTATGTGGGGAGAGTCTTCATGTGCGTCAACGCCACGCCCCAGTATGTGGAGCGGGAAGTCTACAGGCAATAATAGAAAACGCACGCGCCGCCATTTGGCGGCGCGTGCGTTTTGAGACTGTCAAAAAACCTGCGGTTATGAAGGACAACAGGGCCGCAGGGGAGCTCGAGGGGAAAATTCCCCCAGCGGGGGAAATGTCAGCAAAGCTGACAAAAGGGGGGAGGACCAAGGCCCCTTGCTCTCCTTGCCGCATTGCATGCTGCTGCCCGCTGATAGCAGGCAGCAGCATGCGCGGCTGCGGAACAGCGGGTTCCCTTTCTCTGCCACTGGCAGCGGGAACCGGCTGTTCTCGAGTTGGATAAACCGCCGTCCGGAAAGCCTTGATTTCTCAAGGCTTTCCGGGTAATAGCATTTTGCTCTGAGCAAAATGCTCGGCGGCTGAAGTTTGTCAAAGAAGTCCATCAAGGACTTTTTTGACAAACTGAAAACGCACGCGCCGCCATTTGGCGGCGCGTGCGTTTTGACGCAGCATTTACAGCTTTTCCAGCAGCCGGTCGGTGCAGCGGGCGATGGGCTTTTCGATGCAGAAGTGGGAAAACGCGGCGAAGACCCACATGCACAGCAGAAACACCAGCATCCCCCGGAGGGAGAAGAGCCAGTCCCCGAAGCCGAAGAGGTCGCTGAGGATGGAGAGGGCCACGATCCCCGTCAGGTGCCAGGCGTACACGGAGAAGGACATGCTCCCCATGGTCCGGACCCAGCCGCCGCCGAAGAGCTTTTGCGCCGGGGCGGAGGTGCCCAGGATCACCAGGGCCGGATACACGAGAAACACGGCCAGATACCCGTAGCCCGGGGTGATCAGCGCCCGGGGGTAGGAAAAGCAGAAGGCCAGCACATAGCCGAGCACCACGGCGAGACTGCCCAGCAGGAGCCCCCGGCCGGGGCGCCGGCCCTCCAGGGCCCGGGCCAGCAGCAGGCCGAGGAAAAAGCTGTACATCCCGCGGCCGTTGTTGGCCGTCATAAGCGGGAGCACGTCGACGGGATGATAGCTCAGCGATACGCCCAGCAGGACCATGCCGGCGTAGACCGTATAGGGGGACACGCGCAGCCGCCCGGCGAGCCAGGTGGCAAAATAAAGCAGCAGATAGCAGGCCAGCAGCACGCTGATATACCACATGGCGCAGTTGACGCCGGTGTCCGGCACGCCCCAGCCCGTACCGAAGCCCATGGCGATGGCCAGGGTGCTCCAGACGTCGGGGGACTCTGTCGCATGCAGGTTCTGCACCACGCCGGTGAGCCGGAAGCTGTCGTACATGTAGATGCGGTTGAGCAGTTCGTAGCACAGGGTGGAGAGGAAGCACAGGGGCAGCAGACGCAGATAGCGGCGCAGGAAGAAGGCGCGGAAGCTCTGCCCCTGCTCGATCTGCTTCTTGTAGCGCAGGGCGAGAAAGCCAGACAACAGGAAGAACAGCTCCACCAGTGGCCCCACGTAGAAGGCGCCGTCATAGAGGTTGAGCCGGAAGCGGTAATCCCCGCGCAGGAGCCACTGGTAGTGGTGGCAGGCCAGCACGCTGATTACCAGACTTTTCAGCACGTCCAGCGCGCCGATGCGTTTTGACATGGTGTTTCACCTCGGTGTCGTGTTGGACCCAGTATAGCCCAGGCCGTGGGACCTGTCAAATCAAAAACCGCTCCGTCGTTCGACGGAGCGGTTTTGTGCGTCGGGCTCTTACAGCTGCTTCTGGGCGTTGATCTTGATGCCGGGGCCCATGGTGGAGGCGGTGACGCAGGACCGGATGTACTGGCCCTTGGCAGCCGCGGGCTTGGCCTTGGTGATCGCGGTGAGCAGAGCGACGTAGTTCTCGTAGAGCTTCTCGCCGCCGAAGCTGACCTTGCCGATGGGGCAGTGGATGATGTTGGTCTTGTCCAGACGGTACTCGACCTTACCGGCTTTGGCTTCCTTGACAGCCTGCGCCACGTTGGGGGTGACGGTGCCGGCCTTGGGGGAAGGCATCAGGCCCTTGGGGCCCAGGATCTTACCGAGACGGCCGACGGTGCCCATCATCTTGGGGTTGGCGATGACGGTGTCGAACTCGAACCAGTTCTCCTTCTGGATCTTCTCCACGTACTCCATGCCGCCGGCGTAATCGGCGCCGGCCGCCAGGGCCTCGTCCACCTGCTCGGGCGGGCAGAAGCACAGGACGCGGACAGTCTTGCCGGTGCCGTTGGGCAGCACGATGGCGCCGCGGACCTGCTGGTCGGCGTGACGGCCGTCAACACCGAGCTTGACGTGCAGCTCGACGGTCTCGTCGAACTTGGCCTTGCTGGCCTGGCAGACCAGGTTCAGAGCCTCCTGGGGCTCGTAGAGGGCCTGCTTATCGATGAGCTTAGCGCTCTCTTTATAATTTTTACCTCTAAACAATTTGTTTTCCTCCTAATAATGTGGTTGAGTCGGATGGAGTATCCTCCCACGTGGAGCAAACGCCTGACGCGTCCGCTCAGTCTCCGACGATGACGCCCATGGAGCGGCAGGTACCGGCGATCATGCTGATGGCGGAATCGAGGTCCGTGCAGTTGAGGTCGGGCATCTTCTGCTCGGCGATCTTGCGGACGTCTTCCTTGCTGATGGTCGCGACCTTGTCTCTCTGGGGGACGCCGGAAGCGGTCTCGATGCCGCAGGCCTTCTTGATCAGAAGGGCGGCAGGAGGAGTCTTGGTGACGAAGGTGAAGCTGCGGTCGGAGTACACGGTGATGACGACGGGGATCATCATGCCCATGTCGCCCTTGGTGCGCTCGTTGAAGTCCTTGGTGAACTGACCGATGTTGACGCCGTACTGGCCCAGAGCGGGGCCGACGGGGGGAGCCGGAGTCGCTTTGCCGGCGGGAACCTGGAATCTTACGTATCCAACTACTTTCTGTGCCACGTTAAAAGCACCTCTTTCTCATTATTCTTTTGTAACTTCGACCTGGTCGAGCTCCAGATCCACCGGAGTCTCGCGGCCGAACATGGAGACCACGACGCGGACCCGATCCTTCTCGGGCTCCAGCTCTTCCACGATGCCGAGGAAGCCGGAGAGAGGTCCGTCGATGACCTTGACCTCATCGCCGACGGCGTAGCCGACGACGATCTCCTTGCGCTCGACGCCGAGATCGTAGATCTCCTGCTCCGTGAGGGGGACGGCCTTGCCGTCAGACCCGACGAAGCCGGTTGCACCGCGGACGTTGTGGACCAGGTGCCAGCTGTCATCCGTGAGGATCATCTTCACCAGCACATAACCCGGGAAGACCTTGCGCTCGACAGTTTTCTCGCCGGCGTCGGTAAACTCGGTAACGGTCTCCATGGGGATGTTGACCTCTTTGATCAGGTCCGTCATCCTGCGGTTTTCTGCTGCCTTCATCACAGCGGCAGCCACTGCGTTTTCATACCCGGAATAGGTATGAACCACATACCATTTTGCTTCTTCAGCCATGGCGATCAACCCAAACGGAAGATGAGGCTGACCACCATCTGGGCGATCTCGTCAAAGGCCCAGATGCCCACCGCGGAAATCAGCATCATGCCGAGGGAGATGAGCGTGTTGTTCCGAAGCGCCTTGGGCGTCGGCCAGATGACCTTCTTCAGTTCGCTCTTCATTTCCCTGAACCACTTGCCGACTCTCTGGAAAAAGCCGAGCTTGGCCTCCTCTTTCTTGACGGCGGTGACGGCCTTTGCGGGAGCGGTGTTGACCTTCTTTTCTTCAGCCATTGTTACGCATCCTTTCCGTCATCACTTGGTTTCGACATGCTTGGTGTGCTTTCTGCAGAAGGGGCAATACTTGCTGCGCTCCAAACGGTCGGACGTGTTCTTTTTGTTCTTGACCGTGTTGTAGTTCCTCTGCTTGCATTCATCGCATCTGAGTGTGATTTTAACTCTTGCGCCTGCAGCCATTCTTTCGGCACCTCCTATTTTATTTACCCGCCTTCAGACGGGCATTGCCTCCCTGTATTGGACGCGGGTCTGCGCGGAAAAAAGCGCGCAAAAAGAAACCTCTCGTCCGACAGGTAACACATACTATAGCACAGCGCTTTTTTCAGGTCAAGCATTATTTTTACAAATTTGCAAACAATTTGCCGCCAAACAAGCTGAACAAAAATGAACCCGCGCGCATGCGCAAGGTTTGTGTGCATCCACCACTTGCGGCGGGCGGCGGTTCCTATTATGGGATTGAGGTCAACGCCGGCCCCTCCCTGCTCTTCGACACCTTGGCTACGGTCTTCAACCACATGGCGGGCGGAAGAGTCTGGGGCACGCTGTTCTTCCTGTTTATGGTCTTTGCGGCCTTCTCCACGGAGCTGGCCGTGTTTGAAAACATCCTGGCCTGTGTCCGGGAACTGACCGGCTGGAGCCGCCCAAAGGGCTGTCTCGTCTGCGGGGCCGGCATCTTCCTGGTTTCCCTGACCACCGCCCTGGGCTACAGCGTGCTGCACTTCCAGCCCTTTGCCGAGGGCAGCGCCTGGCTGGACTTCTGGGACTTCATCGTCAGCACCAACCTGCTGCCCATCGGCGCGCTGGTGTTCGCCCTGTTCTGCAGCTGGGACTTCGGCTGGGGCTGGGACAAGTTCATGGCCGAGGCCAACGAGGGCAAGGGCCTGAAGGTCCAAAGCTGGATGAAGCCGCTGTTTCAATACTTCGTCCCCGCGTGCGTCCTGGCGCTGTACGTCTACGGCCTTGTCACCTTCAAGTGGCGGTAAACAAAAAAGATTGCCGGTCCGTTCGGACCGGCAATCTTTTTTGAAACTGTCTTACTTCAGCGCGGCGGTGATGATGCTCATCTGGTAGACCTCCTCGGCATTGCAGCCGCGGGACAGGTCGTTGATGGGCGCGTTCAGACCCTGGAGCACGGGGCCGATGGCGGCGAAGCCGCCCAGACGCTGGGCGATCTTGTAGCCGATGTTGCCGGACTGGATCTCGGGGAAGACGAAGGTGTTGGCATAGCCGGCCACGGGGCTGCCGGGGAACTTCAGCTGGCCGACGGTGGGGGAGACGGCGGCGTCAAACTGGATCTCGCCGTCCACGTTGATCTCGGGGTGGGTCTCCTTGACGATCTTGGTGGCCTCGCGCACCAGGTCGACGGCCGGGCCCTTGCCGGAGCCCTTGGTGGAGTAGCTCAGCATGGCGACCTTGGGGTCGATGCCGAAGAACTTGGCGGTCTTGGCGCACTCGACGGCGACCTCGGCCAGCTTCTGGGCGGCGGTCAGGGTGACGTTGCCCTGCTTGTCCACGCTGTCCTCATAGGAGATGTTGATGGCGCAGTCGCCCATGGCGAGCATCTCGTCGCCGCGGACCATCAGGAAGCAGGAGGAGACGAGGTTGGCGCCCTTCTTGGTCTTGACCAGCTGCAGGGCGGGACGGACGGTGTCGGCGGTGGAGTAGGTGGCGCCGCCCAGCAGAGCGTCGGCCTTGCCCATCTTCACCAGCATGGTGCCGAAGTAGTTGCCCTTGGAGAGGGCGGCTCTCGCGTCGTCCGCGGTGGCCTTGCCCTTGCGCAGGGCGACGAACTCGTCCACCATGGCGTCCATCTCAGGGTAGGTGGCGGGATCCAGGATCTCCAGACCTTCGATGTCGAAGCCGCCCTTCTGGGCCGCGGCCTTGACCTCGTCCACATTGCCGATGAGCACGGGGGTCAGGAAGCCGTCCTTCTTCAGGCGGGAAGCGGCCTCGAGGATGCGGGCGTCGGTGCCTTCGGGATAGACGATCTTGCGGGGATTGGCTTTCAGGATTTCTACCAGGTTTTCAAACATGGAACGAACCTCCAGTGTATTTTTTTCTTGGCATCTTTCATGGTAACACTCCCGGCGTTCTTTTTCAAGCAGTTGCGGGAAATTTCTATTTACAAAGACGCCTTTGCCGGATATAATATACGAACTGTAATCAATGAAGCAAGGGGAATCGGCATGAACAGAAGCTTTCCGGAGACGCTTTCGGCCCTGCGCCGGGAGCGCAGCATCAGCCAGCGCGCCGCTGCGGCGGACCTGGGCATCAGTCAGGCGCTTTTGAGCCACTACGAAAACGGCGCGCGGGAGCCGGGACTGGGCTTCGTGTGCCGGGCCTGCGATTACTACGGCGTCAGCGCCGACTTTCTGCTGGGCCGCACGGACCGGCCCAACGCCGCGCTCAGCGCCGCCACCACCGCCGCGGCCTTTCTCGACCGCATGCAGGAGCTGATCGGCAGCGCCCACCGGGCTCTCGACGAATTCACCGACCGGGAGGATGAGACATGATCAAGCAGGAAAACATCCGCAACTTCTCCATCATCGCCCACATCGACCACGGCAAGTCCACCCTCTCCGACCGGCTGATCGAAAAGTGCGGCGCGGTGGAGCAGCGCATCATGGAGGACCAGATCCTGGACAACATGGATCTGGAGAAGGAGCGCGGCATCACCATCAAGGCCCGCGCCGTGGGCCTCAATTACGCTGCCGCCGACGGGGAGAGCTACACCCTGAACCTGATCGACACCCCGGGCCACGTGGACTTTAACTACGAGGTCTCGCGCTCTCTGGCCGCCTGTGAGGGCGCCGTGCTGGTGGTGGACGCCTCCCAGGGCGTGGAGGCCCAGACTCTCTCCAACACCTATCTGGCCCTGGACAACAACCTGGAGATCCTGCCGGTGGTCAACAAGATCGACCTGCCCGCGGCGGACCCCAAACGGGTCAAGGAGGAGATCGAGGAGATCATCGGCCTGCCCGCCATGGACGCGCCGGAGATCAGCGCCAAGGCCGGCATCAACATCGACGCCGTGCTGGAGGACGTGGTGGCAAACGTACCCGCTCCCGACGGAGACCCCAAGGCGCCGCTCAAGGCCCTGATCTTTGACAGCCAGTACGACAACTACCGGGGCGTCATCGTCTTCATGCGCCTCTTTGACGGCGCCATCCGCCGGGACCAGGAGATCCTGCTCATGGGCACCGGCGCCAGATACAAGGTGGTGGAGGTGGGCCATCTGCGGCCCATCGGGCTGGAGAGCTGCGACGCGCTCTCCGCCGGGGACGTGGGGTATTTTACCGCAAGCATCAAGAACGTGGCCGACACCCAGGTGGGCGACACGGTCACGGACGCGGCCAATCCCACCGCCCAGGCCCTGCCCGGCTACCGGCCGGCCCGGCCCATGGTTTTCTGCGGCATCTACACCGAGGACGGCTCCAAGTACCCCGACCTGCGGGACGCGCTGGACAAGCTCAAGCTCAACGACGCCTCCCTCTCCTACGAGCCGGAGAGCTCGGTGGCCCTGGGCTTCGGCTTCCGCTGCGGCTTTCTCGGCATGCTGCACATGGAGATCATCCAGGAGCGGCTGGAGCGGGAGTTTGACCTGGAGCTGGTCACCACGCTGCCCTCGGTCATCTACAAGGTGGTCAAGACCGACGGGTCGGTCGTCATGGTGGACAACCCCCACAACTACCCGGAGGTGCCCTCCATCGCGGAGGCCTACGAGCCCTATGTCAAGGTCTCCATCATCACCCCCAACGAATTCGTGGGCAACATCATGCCCCTCTGCCAGGACCGCCGCGGCGAGTACAAGAACATGCAGTACCTGGACCAGCGCTTGGTGGAGCTGCACTACGAGATGCCCCTCAACGAGATCATCTACGATTTCTTCGACACCCTGAAGGCCCGCACCAAGGGCTACGCCTCCCTGGACTATGAGCTGTCCGAGTACAAGCTGTCGGATCTGGTGAAGGTGGACGTGCTCTTAAACGGCGACCAGGTGGACGCGCTCAGCTTCATTGCCCACCGGGAGAAGGCCTACGGCCGCGCCCGCAAGCTCTGCGAGAAGCTGAAGGAGAACATCCCGCGCCAGCTCTTCGAGGTGCCCGTCCAGGCGGCCATCGGCGGCAAGATCATCGCCCGAGAGACGGTCCGGGCCATGCGCAAGGACGTGCTGGCCAAGTGCTACGGCGGCGACATCACCCGCAAGAAGAAGCTGCTGGAGAAGCAGAAGGAAGGCAAAAAGAAGATGCGCCAGCTGGGCACCGTCTCCATCCCCACCGAGGCCTTCCTGGCGGTATTGAAGCTGGACGAGTGAGCCGCGCAGCTGCTCTTCATCCGCCGTCATTGCGAACCAGTGACCGAAGTCACTGGTGTGGCAATCCGTTTTCCGGCACCTTTGACAGACGGATTCCCACGCCAGTGTGCGCACTGGCTCGGAATGACGAAAACGCAGGATTCTTCTCATTCGCGCAGCTCTATTTTTCCGCTTGTGCTTTTCCGGCAACTATAGTATAATAACAAGACGCGTGCCTGCGGGCAGGCGTTATGACTGGTTTTCAAAGGAAGGGGGCACCCCAGCTTATGGTAAACATCACGAACGAAAAGGGCCAGATCAGCATCACCAGCGAAGTTCTGACCTATCTCGCCGGCGTCGCGGCCACCAGCTGCTTCGGCGTCAAGGGGATGATCGGCCGCAGCAAGGAGGGCGGAGCCCTGCAGCTGCTGCGCAGGGAATCCATGTCCAAGGGCGTCACCGTGCATAATAATGAGGACGGCTCCATCACCCTGGAGCTGCACATCGGCGTGGATCACGGCGTGAATATGAGCGCCGTGGCCCGCAGCATCATCAAGGAGGTCAGCTACAAGCTGTCCCGGTCTGCGGGCGTGCCGGTGCGCCGTGTCGACGTGTATATCGACACGATCATCGGCTGAGTTGACACCGGAGGTACAGAGATTTGAGAGATATGATAAACGCGGCGGCCTTCAAGGAGAGCATCCTGTGTGCCTATGCCGCTCTGCAGGCCAATGTCCAGGCCATCAACGATCTGAACGTCTTCCCGGTTCCCGACGGGGACACCGGCACCAATATGGGCCTGACCATGGAGCGGGCCGCGACCGAGCTCAGGAAAAAGGATTTTGACACCGTGGCCGCCGCGGCCGACTGTGTGGCTTCCGCCCTGCTGCGCGCCGCGCGCGGCAACTCCGGCGTCATTCTGTCGCTGCTGTTTCGCGGCATCTCCAAGAAGATGAAGGGCCTGCACGAGTGCGACGCCAAGACCTTTGCCGCCGCCATGCAGGAGGGTGTGGGCGCCGCCTACAAAGCGGTCATGAAACCCGCCGAGGGCACCATCCTCACGGTCTCCCGCCTGGCCTCCGAGGCCGCGGCCGCCAACGCCGACGCCGGACTGGAGGCGTCCCTGCAGGCCGCCATCGCAGCCGGCGACGAGGCCCTGGCCGACACCATCAACCTCAACCCGGTGCTGAAAAAGGCCGGGGTGGTGGACGCCGGCGGCATGGGCTACATGGTCATCCTGAAGGCCATCTTTGCCTCCCTGCGGGGCGAGATCGTAGCCCCCCAGGATCAGATCCGCATCGAGGAGATCATGGCGGAGTCGGAGAAGACCCAGCGTGTCTTTGAGAAGGAGGGCGTTCAGGACGTCATCACCTTTGCCTTTGACACGGTGTACGTCGTGCGCAAGAGGGAGCCGGAGGTCGATCTGGAGCCGCTGCGCGCCTATCTCGGCGGCATCGGCGACTCCCTCGTCATCAGCGAGGACGATGAGATCTTCAAGGTCCACGTCCACACCGACACCCCGGGCGACGCCCTCAACGAGAGCCAGAAGTACGGCGTGCTGGAGCTGGCCAAGATCGAGAACATGGTCACCCAGGCCGAACAGCAGAAGACCGGCGGACATGTGATCAGCACCGACGATCTCGACCGGATCGAGAAAGAACTGGAGGAGCCGGAGATCGCCGCCCCCGAGAAGCAGTTCGGCGCGGTGGTCGTGGCCGCGGGCGCCGGCATGCAGAACCTGTTCCGGGAGCTGGGCGCCGACCGCGTGGTCACCGGCGGCCAGACCATGAACCCCTCCACGGACGACATCCTCAGGGAGATCAACCTCACCCCCGCCGAGACCGTCTTTGTCCTGCCCAACAACAAGAACATCATCATGGCCGCCGAGGCCACGACGGAGCTCTGCAAGGACAAGCGCGTCATCGTCATCCCCACCAAGACCGTGCCCCAGGGCATCTCGGCGCTGCTGAACTTCAACATCGACGAGAACGAGGAGCCGCTGGTGGAGGCCATGAAGGAGGCCGCAGCCAACGTCCACACCGCCATGGTGACCTATGCCGCGCGCGATTCCGACTTTGACGGCCACCAGATCCACGCGGGCGAGTACCTGGCGCTGATGGACGGCAAGCTCATCGGCAGCTACAGCAGCGAGAAGACTCTGCTCAAGGAGCTCAGCTGGGCCTTTGACGAGTACAGCCCCGAGTTCATCACCGTCTACTACGGCCAGGATGTGAACGAGGAGGACGCCCAGGCGGCCGCCGACAGCATCGCCGGCTGCTTCCCGGACGCGGAGATGAGCGTCGTCAACGGCGGCCAGCCCGTCTACTACTATATGATCAGCGTGGAGTAAACCCCGCGCAAAGCACCGCCCGCTTTGCGGGCGGTGCCTTTTTCTCTCCGGCCCTTGCCAGAATGGAAACTTTCGGGTATCATAGCAAAATAAGGATGTGAAAAAATGGAGTACAAAACCATTTTCAAATACCGGAAGTTCATCATGGGCTTTGCCATGCTGCTGCTGGTGCTCCACCACGGCCGCGCCTATGTGCCCGCGGGCCGCATCAACGACCTGGTGGCCCTGCTCTACGGCGGCGTGGATTTCTTCCTGTTCTGCTCCGGCATCGGCTGCTTCTTCTCCTATGTCTCCGACCGGAATCCCGCGGCCTTTATGGCCCGCCGGGCCAGGCGCATCTACCCGGTCTATCTGGTCTTCATGGCCTATTGGCTGTACAGTCCGCTGACCAAGGGCAGCATCGCACTGAGGGACGTGCTGGGCAATCTCCTCTGGGTGCAGTGGCTCACCGGGCGGGAGCCGGTGTTCAACTGGTACATGTCGGCCCTGCTGGTGACCTATCTGCTGACGCCGGTGCTGGCCTCCCTGGCCGAGTGGGCGGACACGCCCCCGCGGGCGCTGGGCGCGCTGCTGGGTCTGGTGGTCCTCTCCCTCTGCTTCTGGCACACGGACCAGTGGGTCATCATCACCACCCGTATCCCGCTGTTTTTCACGGGCATGCTCTTTGCCGCGGCAAGCCGCCGCCGGGAGAAGCTGTCCCGGGCGGAGCTGATCCTGCTGGCCCTGGTCACCCTGGCCGGCGGCGTCTTTCTGCGCCTTGTGCACATCGACGCCTCGGAGGCGCGGCTCTGGGACTGCGGCATGTACTGGTATCCCTTCCTGCTGATCATCCCCGGTGCCAGTGTGGGGCTGGCCTTTGCCGCGCAGTTTCTGGAGCGCTGCGCCCCCGGCCGCTGGCTTGTGACGGCGATCGCCTTCGTGGGCGGCTATACCTTTGAGATCTTCATCACCCACTGCTACGCCCTCAGGGGCAATGTGTGGCACTATCTGCTCTTTGCCGCGATCTATGCCGCGGTGCTGCATCTGGCCTCTCTCGCGGTCAAAAAGGCGGGGGATCTGATCGGAAGGCTTTTGCGCCCGGCCCGGGAGACCGCCTCCTGACAGGCGAGAAATCTGTTTGATAGGAGGAGGGGGTTGCGACGAAAAAGACGCTTGCGTTTCTGCTGCTTCTGCTGCTTCTGCCGGCCCTCTGCGCCTGCGGGCAGCCCGCCCCGGCCCCGGCTGTGACGCCGCCGCCGACGACGGCGGCCCGGCCCACGCCGCCGCCGAAGATCACGCCCTATCCCACCGCGACGCCGCGGCCCAAGGAGAGCCCCACGGTCTCGCAGCCCTACGGGGAGGAGGCGCCGCTGCCGGGCTCGCTGCGCTATATCCCGGCCACTCCCACCCCCACGCCGAAGCCCACGCCCGTGCCCCTCAACCCCGTGGGCCAGGAGATCGCGGACTACGCCCAGCAGTTTCTCGGCTGCGACTACAAGTACGGCGGCCTGGACCCGGAGACGGGCTTTGACTGCTCGGGCCTGGTCTACTATGTATATAAACACTTCGACATCGGCCTCAACCGCACCGCGGCCGACATGGCCAAGAACGGTGAGCGCGTCCCCCCGGAGGAGCTGCAGCCGGGGGACATCCTGCTGTTCGAGCGCGGCGGCTGGATCGGCCACGCGGGCATCTACCTGGGGGATGGGCAGTACATCCATTCCATGGACGTGGGCATCGGCGTGGTGATCTCGGACCTTGCGGATTCGACCGCGAAGCTCGTGATCCGCCGGGGCTACCCCGGGGAATAAAACCAACGGAGAGCCTGGAATCAGCCATGCTCTCCGTTGAAACACCCGCGCTTATCGCGCGCAGCTCGCCGCAGGAAACAGATCGCAAAGAAAAAAGCTGAACGCTTTCGCGTTCAGCTTTTTGTGTTTTCAGAAAGAAAGCAGCGGGGCTTACTTGCCCATGTTCATCTGCTTGGCGACCTCGGCGGCGAAGTCCTCTTCCTTCTTCTCAATGCCCTCGCCCTTGATGAAGTGAACGGCATTGACGAACTTCACGGAGCCGCCCAGCTTCTTGGCGGCGTCGGCGATGTAGCCCTCGACGGAGCCGGAGAACAGGTCGGAGCGGACGAAGTCCTGCTGGAGCAGGCAGTTCTCCTTGTAGAAGGCGTTGATCTTGCCGGCAGCGATCTTCTCCTTGATCTGCTGGGGCTTGGAGGCCATCTTGGGGTCGTTGTCCATCAGGGCGACCTGGACTTCCATCTCGTGGTCGATGTCAGCCTGGGGGACCAGGGACTTGTCCCAGTACTTGGGCGCCATGGCCGCGATCTGCATGGCAACGTTCTTGCCGATCTCGGTGGCGTCGATGCCGCCCTCGACCTTCAGGTTGACCAGCACGCCGCGGGTGCCGCCGGCGTGGACGTAGGCGACGTTGGTGGGCTCGGCAAAGCGGGCGAAGCGGCGGATCTGCAGGTTCTCACCGATGGACATGACCTTCTCGGGCAGGGTCTCGGCCACGGTCAGCTCGCTGCCGGGGTACTTGCAGTTCATCAGAGCCTCGACGTCGGCGGGGTTGTCGTTGAGGACGACCTTGCAGATGTCCTTGACGAACTGGACGAAGAGCTCGCTCTTGGCGCAGAAGTCGGTCTCGCAGTTGACCTCGACGATGGCGCCGACGCCGCACTCGGGGCAGACGCGGGCGAAGGCCATGCCCTCGGCGGCCACGCGGCCGGCCTTCTTGGCGGCCTTGGCCAGGCCCTTCTCACGCAGCCAGTCGACTGCCTTGTCCATATCGCCGTCGCAGGCCTGGAGAGCCTTCTTGCAGTCCATCATGCCGACGTTGGTCATCTCTCGGAGAGTCTTAACATCCTGAGCGGTAAAAGCCATTATTATTTTCCTCCTTAGTCATGTTGAAAAAGGGGCGGTGATGTGCCGCCCCTCTGGGTTTCTTATTCCTCTGCGGCCTCTTCGGCGGCTTCCTCAGCCGCGGCATCGGCGCCCTGACGGCCTTCCTGAACGGCGTTGGCCATGGTGGCGGAGATGAGACGGATGGCGCGGATGGCGTCATCGTTGGCGGGGATCACGTAGTCGACCTCGTCGGGATCGCAGTTGGTGTCGACGATGGCGACGATGGGGATGTGCAGCTTGCGGGCCTCGGCAATGGCGTTGTGCTCCTTGCGGGGGTCAACGACGAACAGGGCGCCGGGCAGCTTCTTCATGTCCTTGACGCCGCCGAGGTACTTCTCGAGCTTCTCCATCTCGCCCAGGTGCTTCATGACTTCCTTCTTGGGCAGCATGTCGAAGGTGCCGTCCTCCTGCATCTTCTTGAGCTGGGCCAGACGGTCCACGCGGGTGCGCATGGTCTTGAAGTTGGTCAGCATACCGCCGAGCCAGCGGGCGTTGACGTAGTACATGCCGACGCGGGAAGCCTCTTCCTTGACGGCGTCGGTGGCCTGCTTCTTGGTGCCGACAAACAGGATGGTCTGGTCGTTGGCGGCCAGCTCACGCACGAAGCTGTAAGCCTCCTCCAGCTTCTTGACGGTCTTCTGCAGGTCGATGATGTAGATGCCGTTGCGCTCGCAGTAGATGTACTCGGCCATCTTGGGGTTCCAGCGGCGGGTCTGGTGACCGAAGTGGACACCGGCTTCCAGCAGCTGCTTCATGGATACGACAGACATTTGGTTTTTCTCCTTCTTTTTTGTTATTTTCCTCCGGAAGCCTCGTTCCCTCCACCAAGCCGTGTCGTCCGGCCACATGGGGGAGAGTCCGCTCCCGTGCGAAATGCCTTGATATAATATCAGATTGATCCGGGTTTTGCAAGGGGTTTCGGAAAAGATTTTTCCCGGATTGCAAAGATTTTAAAATCCGGTCATTTGACTTTTTCCTACCTCACTGATAGAATATTGACAAGGCCGCAAAGCCTTGAAAACCCTTGGAAAATTCTGTATCGAGGAAGTGTATGCATATGAAACTCACACCCGAACAGCAGGCCATGCTCAACGGGGAGAAAGGAGAAACCATGGCAAAGGTCGTCAAGACCCTTGTCATGTACGGCGACGCCTTCGGTGCGGAGCGGATGGTGCCGGTGACCAGCAAGTGCGGCCACACGGTCATCTCCTTCGGCCTCAAGGCCATCCGGCCGGTCTACGATCTCTACGACCAGCTGATCGACGCGGGGCTCGTCTCCGGCCAGAAGTTCACCGCCGACCCCAGACCCATCGACCCCAAGGTCCCCTCCAGCCTGCTGGAAGACATCGTCTTCAAAAAGATCATGTATACCGACCAGGACAAGTACGAGCAGCAATTGAAGAAGCTGGGCATCACCAGGGACGAGGACTACACCTGCACCTGCTATCTGGACCAGGTGGGAAACAAGCCCGAAGAGGGGGACGTGCTGAGCTGGGCGGAGTCCTCCGCCGTGGTCTACGCAAACTCCGTCCTCGGCGCCCGCTGCAACCGCAACTCCGGCATCATCGAGCTGATGGGCTCCGTGGCGGGCTTCGTGCCCGAGTTCGGCCTTCTGACCGACGAGGGGCGCAAGGCCTCCTGGGTGGTGGAGGTCAAGTGCAGGGAGAAGCCCGAGGCGCAGCTGCTGGGCTCCGCCATCGGCATGAAGGTCATGGAGGAGGTCCCCTATGTGAAGGGCCTGGATCAGTGGCTGGGCACGGAGCTCACCGATGAGGTCTGCTCCTACCTGAAGGACTTCGGCGCGGCCACCGCCTCCAACGGCGCGGTGGGCCTGTACCACATCGCAAACCTCACTCCCGAGGCCAGGGAGCAGGGGGAGAAGCTCATCAAGAAGGGCGCCCAGGTCTACGTCATCGACGATGCGGAGCTTCAGCGTGTCAAGGACAGCTACCCCGTCATCTGGAAGAACCCCGACGCGAAGCCCGAGCTCTGCTTCGTGGGCTGTCCGCACATGACGGTCAGGCAAATGGAGGACTGGTGCGAAAAGATCGGGGAGAAACTCCGGCGCAACGGCCTGGACAAGGTCTCGATCCCCACGGTGTTCACCGCCTCCCCCGCGGTCATCCGTGAGGCGGAGAGGGGCGTCACCGCCGCCAAACTGAAAAGCTACGGCGTGATCATCAGCTACATCTGCCCGCTGATGTACATGAACAACCCCCTCTGCAAGAAGAAGGCGGTCATCACCAGCTCCAACAAGCTGCGCACCTACACCAGCGCCCGGTACTGCACCGAGGCCGAGATTCTCGACGTCATCACCAGCAAGGAGGGGAGAATATGAAGCAGTTCAAAGGCCGTGTGATCGTCCCGGGCACCTGCCGGGCCGAGGCCCTGGTAAGCCATGGCGGCTTCAACACCCTCGCCAGCTACCAGATGGCCCTGATGTTCGGGGACAAGCAGGTCAAGTGCGGCGACCAGAACAACCCGGAGATCTATAAGAAGCCCATGCTGGGCAAGGCCCTGTGCCTGCCCATGACCATCGGCTCCACCACCGGCGGCATGATCCTCTACACCGCCTGCGCCAGGGGCAAGCAGCCGGCCTGCATGCTCTTCTCCATGCCCATCGACTCCCTGGCCGCTTCCGGCGCCATCCTGGGCGACGTGTGGTCGGACGCCGTCATGCCCGTGGTGGACTCCCTGGGGGACGAATTCCTCCAGACCGTCCGGACCGGCGACATGCTCTCGGTCGGCGCGGACGGCACCGTCACCATCGAGGACCGGGCGGAGTAAAGCGATTCACCGATAAGAGAATCCCATAAAGCAAAAGCTCCCGGATTAAACCGGGAGCTTTTGTCAGTTTGTCAAAAAAGTCCTTGCCGGACTTTTTGACAAACTTCAGCCGCCGAGCATTTTGCTCTGAGCAAAATGCTATTACCCGAAAAGCCTTGAGAAATCAAGGCCTTTCGGACGGCGGTTTATCCAACTCGAGGCGGGCCTTGCCCCCTCGAGCTCCCCTGCGGCCCTATCGTCCTTCATGTCCGCAGGTTTTTTGACAGTCTCGCAAAAGCTCCCGGATTGCTCCGGGAGCTTTTGTCTGTGACGCCCTGTTTACGGCCAGTATTTGCCGGTGACAGCATCCGGCTCAATGCGCAGCACGGCTGTACCGCGGAGCATGTTTTCCGGGATCGGAGCCTCTGCCAGCTCCGGCATGTATTTGGCGACCACCGCCGCCAGAGCATGCCGTTTTTCCTGCTCGTCGTCTACGAGGGATGCGCTGCCCTGCAGCACCGCGCTCTCGTAGGCGGTGTTGGTCTCGCAGGGCCGCCCCTCTTCATCGGGCAGCAGGCCGAACATTTCCCAGACGGTGAGACAGACCCGGGGATTTGCCCGGATGTTTTCCAGCTTCTGTCCCGCAGGCAGACCATGCACATAGACCTTGTCCTCGACACGGACGAAATGGACCGGCACGGCGTAGGGCGTGCCGTCGGCGTTGACGGTGGCGAGGGTGCCGGCCGGGCTGCGCTGCAAAAGAGCCTCGAGCTTCTCCTGCGGCAGCGGATGGGTTTTCATCCGAAATTGCATCTTTCTCTCCTTTCTGTTTCTGCAGCGCCCTCAGCTGGCGTTGGCGCTGCGGTTGATGAACTCCGCCTTGAGCTTGCCGTACATGATCTTCTGGCTGCTGTAGAGTCCGAGGTAGCCGGACAGGGCGTAGGCGATGCCGCAGGCGAGGGCGAAGTACACCATGTCCGCCGAGCCGAAGAGCTCCACGGACAGCAGGATGGAGGCGATGGGGCTGTTGACCGCGCCGCAGAAGACGCCGATCAGGCCCACCGCCGCGGCCAGGCCCGCGGGGACGCCCAGCAGGGGACCCACCACACAGCCGAAGGTGGCGCCGATGAAGAAGGTGGGGACCACCTCGCCGCCCTTGAAGCCCGCCCCGATGGTGAGCGCGGTAAACAGCAGCTTCAGCGCGAAGGCCTCGGGCCGGGCGACGCCCTCCTCGATGGCGCGGCGGATCAGCTCCATGCCCGCGCCGTTGTAGTCCCGGGTGCCAAGCAGCACGCTCAGCAGCGCCACGGCGGCGCCGCCGCACACGATGCGCAGATACTCGTTCTTGAGGTATTTGGCGAGCAGGTGCTCCGTGCGGTGCATAAAGAGGCAGAGCACGATGCTCAATCCCGTGCACAGCAGGGACAGGGCCATCACTTTTGCCACCATGGGGGCCGCGATGGGCGCCGCCGCGAGGGCAAAGCGGGTGGGGGCCGCGCCGAAGAGCACGGAGATCTGCAGCGCCACCAGGGCTGCCACCAGGCAGGGGATCAAAGCCGAGTAGTAGATGACGCCCACGGAGATGACCTCCAGCGCGAAGACCGAGGCGGTCAGAGGCGTGCCAAAGAGGGCGGAGAAGACGGCGCTCATGCCGGCGAGGGTGGCGATGCGCATGTCCTTTTCGTCCAGGCGGAAGGAGCGGCCCACGAAATTGCCGAGGCTGCCGCCGATCTGCAGCGCCGCGCCCTCGCGGCCGGAGGAGCCGCCGAAGAGGTGGGTGATGACGGTGGAGAGATAGATGGCGGGAACCAGGGCCAGGGGCACCCGGCTGCCGTTGTGGATGGAGTCGATGATGGCGTTGGTGTTGACTTTGTTCATCTTCAGCGCGTGGTAGAGCCACACGATGGCCAGACCCGACACCGGCAGCAGGTACAGCAGCCAGGGCTGCTGCTCCCGAAAGTGCGTGGCCACCTCCACGCTCAGATGGAAGGTGGAGCCCACAAGGCCCCCCACCGCGCCGACCACGCCCGCGATCAGCACCCACTTGAGAAAGATGACGACGCTCTGAAAAATCAGCCTCAGATTCTCTCTAACCGTATTCATGTCCAGCCCTCCGGAACAAATTCTCCACACAGTATAGACCATCCTGCTGGAAAAAGCTAGTCCCCGCGGCGGGAAGGGCTCAGCCCTCAGATGAATCGCCGGAAGAAAAGCATTTGTGCAGCAGCCCGAGGTACAGATGATCAGAAAAAGAACAAGAAAAAGAGCCCCAAAGGTTTTCTGCAAAAAAGTGGGTTAACCTTTGGGGCTGTGTTTTGTCGTGAAATCCATTTTAATTCAGAGAATCCAAGTAAACAGAAATCGGCTTGGTGGAGGGTTCCTTGGCTTTGCTGGAGGCACCAAGAAAGCTCCCAAACATTTAGTCAATCATAAGGCGCAGGACTCATCCGCATTTCCGAAATTTGCATTTTCATTCCTCCTCATTTGATGTCTGCAGGAAGTAAACTTCCTAAATAGGTTGACAAAAAGGCAGGTATATTTCATACTAACAGGAAGTATAGTTCCTATTTTGCCCGGCTACTGTGGGATCATTGCTTTGGGGACAACGTTAAAAACAGGAGAAAAGAATGAAAAATCCAAGGAAACGGATAGGGTTGGTGCTTTTCCTTGCGGTAAGTGTTTTCTGGCTATGGAGAATTCACTTGGGGTTATTTCACGATGAGATTCAAGACATTAACTTTGGAAAGCTGCTCGTGGAAGGAGACAGTTTTGTCCAGTTTACTGGCATAGGACTCTCTCATTATGCGCTCTTCCCGCTGATGTTCCTTTATCACAGGCTGGTAGGAAGCTACGACGGAGTGTTTCTTTTTCTGCGGATCTGGTTTTCAATCGGCCAGATACTCGTCTCCGCTTATATGTATACCACTTGCCGACTGTTCTGGAACGAGAAGCAGGCGACAGCTGCCGCGCTGCTCACATGCTTTTTTATCTTTAATTATATTGCCATCACTTACAAGGCTGCCCTTTTCTGGGGCACAATTCTGGTGATTCTTTTTCTCCTGCGGCGTGTCCACACAGGAAAAACAGGCTATGTAGTTTTAGCGGCGATCACGCTATCGCTTACAGTGCTCAGCTTTCCCTCGTCGGCAATTCTGCTGATTCCGGCAACGACCTTCCTTGTCCGCCATGATCAGAGCCCCAGGCAAAGCGTCATAATTTTATGGGCGGGCTGTGGCATTTGTGCGGCACTTTTCTGCTTGGACATTTTTACGCGGTATTCTTTCTCGGATGTTGAGAAGGCCTATTTCCAGAGCACCTATTTCCAGAATCGAGGAGCCCTCCCAGCCTTAAGGAAAATGGTGATTGTTGCCGTGCTGTATGGCGCTTCGGAAGTTGGCCTCTGGCTGTGGAAAACAGGAAGGTTGCCTGTGCTCGGCAAAAAGGATGTTTGGACGATTCTAAACGCTGGATTCTGGATTCTGCTGGCAGGACTTATCCTGGCAAAACCCAGGTCGGCGCAGGATTCTCGTTTTTGGTATGCTTATCTGATGCTGGCCCTGACTCTCCTGGCAATGAAGCGGCAAGGGTTTCTGCGGGCAAGCAACCAGGGACCGATTGATTTGTTCTTTGACATGGCGCTTTCCTCATATATAGCGATCTCTCTCAGTTCCAACCAGGGAATCGCCATTGTGGCGCACGGCGCTATTTATGCGCTGATCGGCGGCAGTATTGCCTTGCTGGAGGATCGGTCCGATGGACAAAAGAGCCCGATGCGGCTTGCGGGGAGTATTTTGCTTTCCATGGTGGTGTGTGCCGCGGTGTTTATCAATGACGAAAATGAGATGATCGCCTCCTCCAACGTCTTTCAAGAGCGGACAAGGATATGTGAAGGTCCAGGAAAAGGAATTTACGTAACAGCGTATACCCATGATATATACGATTCAATCTATCTAACTGCGAAAAAATATGCGCGGAAAGATGATCGGATGCTGATTGTTGCAGATTACTACAGAGCGATCGGAACCATAGGCGCAGACGTAGTGGAGGCGATCCCATGCAGTTTCTTTATGGAACAGTTCCTTGCAACCGATTTGGCCGAATCCTACTGTGACAGATTCCCGGACCGGAGCCCAACTCTTATACTAGTTGATACATCGTATACCGGCGATTTTGAGAAATGGATAGAAAGTGTGTTCTTCAAACGATATCTGGAAACGCATTTTGATTTGGAAAATCCTGTCCGCGATGGACAGTGGGTCATTCTCTCACAGCTGCCGGAAAAAACACAGTAGCACGTCTCTGGCCAGAGCATGTTTTGCTGGCAGGCTTACCACATTGACGGGCAGATCTTTCGTGAAAGGCCGTGTCTCGGCGGGTAAAACCGTTGACAAATCCCGGCTTGCACCCTATAATTTAAGTCCAGCGACCGGCGGAGGCGCGACGCTTCCGCCGGTCCTTTTCAAATCATCTGAGAGTGGGGAATGCACATGAACACGGTCACGGATACTTTCGGCTCCATGGTCTTCAACGACTCCATCATGCGGGCGAGACTGCCCAAGGACGTGTTCCGACAGGTGCAGCGCTCCATGAACGAGGGACGGCGGCTGGACAGCGCCGCCGCCACCGTGGTGGCCAACGCCATGAAGGACTGGGCCATCGAAAAGGGCGCCACCCACTTTACCCACTGGTTCCAGCCCATGACCGGCGTCACCGCCGAGAAGCACGACAGCTTCATCGCCCCGGTGGACGGCGGCAAGGTCATCATGGAGTTTTCCGGCAAGGAGCTCATCCAGGGTGAGCCGGACGCCAGCTCCTTCCCCTCCGGCGGCCTGCGCGCCACCTTCGAGGCCCGGGGCTACACCGCCTGGGACCCCACCTCCTACGCCTTCATCAAGGACGGGGTGCTCTGCATCCCCACGGCCTTCTGCTCCTACGGGGGCGAGGCGCTGGACAAGAAGACCCCCCTGCTGCGCTCCATGGAGGCCATCAACCGCCAGAGCCTGCGGGTTTTGAAGCTCTTCGGCAACCAGGACGTCACCTCCATCCGCACCAATGTGGGTCCGGAGCAGGAGTATTTTCTCATCGACAAGTCCGTCTTTGAAAAGCGCAAGGACCTGATCTACACCGGCCGCACCCTCTTCGGCGCCCGCCCCCCCAAGGGCCAGGAGCTGGACGACCACTACTTCGGCGCCATCAAGCCCCGGGTCGCGGACTTCATGAAGGAGCTGGACGAGGAGCTGTGGAAGCTGGGCGTCATGGCCAAGACCGAGCACAACGAGGCCGCCCCGGCCCAGCACGAGCTGGCCCCCATCTTCACCACCACCAACATCGCCGCCGACCACAACCAGCTGACCATGGAGCGCATGCAGCGCATCGCCCGCAAGCACGGCATGGTCTGCCTGCTGCACGAGAAGCCCTTCGCCGGCGTCAACGGCTCCGGGAAGCACAACAATTGGTCCATCTCCACCAATACCGGCGTCAACCTCTTCGAGCCCGGCGAGACCCCGGCGGAGAACGCCCAGTTCCTGCTCTTCCTGTGCGCGGTGATCCAGGCGGTGGACGACTACCAGGATCTGATGCGCCTGTGTGTGGCCTCCGCCGGCAACGACCACCGTCTCGGCGCGGCCGAGGCGCCCCCGGCCATCGTCTCCATCTTCCTGGGGGAGGAGCTGCAGGCCATCCTGGACGCCATCGAGAACGACACCCCCTACGGCAGCCGGGAAAAGGAGCTGTTCAAGGTGGGCGTGCATGTGATGCCCAAGTTCCCCAAGGACACCACCGACCGCAACCGCACCAGCCCCTTCGCCTTCACCGGAAACAAGTTTGAGTTCCGCATGCTGGGCGCGTCCCAGTCCATCTCCGGGCCGAATGTGGTGCTCAACACCGCCGTGGCCGAGTCTCTGCGCCAGTACGCCGACCGGCTGGAGGACGCGGAGGACTTTGAGGGCGCCCTGCACGATCTGATCCGCGAGGTCATCCACAAGCACCGCCGCATCATCTTCAACGGCAACGGCTACGACGACGCCTGGATCCGCGAGGCCGAGAGCCGGGGGCTTGCCAACTACCCCTCCACGCCCGACTGCGCTCCCTGCTACATCGCGGAAAAGAACGTGAAGCTCTTCACCCGCCACAAGGTCTACACCGAGACGGAGATGCACGCGAGGTACGAGATCAAGCTGGACAGCTACTGCAAGGTGCTGCGCATCGAGGCGCTGACCATGCTGGACATGCTGTGGAAGGACATCCTGCCGGCGGTCTCCGCCTGCACCGGGGACCTGGTACAGGCGGCCAACGCCAAGAAGGCACTGCTGCCGACGATGGAAGTCAGCTACGAGCAGAAGATCGCCGAGGAGCTCAGCGCCCTCTCGGCCTCCGCCTACATCCACGGCCGCGCGCTGGAAAACGCCATGGAGGGCGTGAAGGAGCAGCATGAGACGCTTGCTGCCGCCCGCTATTACCGGGACCGGGTCTTCCCCGCCATGCAGAGCCTGCGCTCGGTGGTGGACGCCATGGAGCTGCACTGCGGCGCCGGGTACTGGCCCTACCCCAGCTACGGCGAGATCCTGTTCAGCGTCAAATAAAACGAAAAAAGTCCTTGACATTCACGGAGCGCTCTGGTATATTATCAGAGCGCTCCGAAGACAGCAGGTGGGTTTTGGCCCGTAAATCCTGCCGAGGACATCAACATTCTCTTGATTGTTTTTGTGTCTCTGCGTCTTGTCGGATGCAGGGGCTTTCTTTTTGAGCGCGGGATTTTTCGTGTGGAGGTGAAAAACACACATGCCTAACGCAAAGGTTCTTAGCGAAAAGCAGGCGATCGTCGAAGCCCTGGCTCAGCGGATTCAGAACGCCAGCGCCGGCGTCCTCGTGGACTACCGCGGCATCACCGTGGCCGAGGATACCGCTCTGCGTGCCGAGCTCCGCAAGGAGGCCGTCGACTACAGCGTCGTCAAGAACACCCTGACCAGAAAGGCTCTGGACAAGCTGGGGATGAGCGATCTCGATCACGTCCTCAACGGCACCACTTCTCTGGCCACCGCAGAGAGCGATCCCATTGCTCCTTTCCGTATCATCAACGATTACAGCAAGAAGCTGGGTGAGCGTTTCAACATCAAGGCCGCCTTCATGGAGGGCAAGGTCCTGAGCGATGCTGAGATCGAGGAGATGGCCTCTCTGCCTTCCAAGGATGCTCTGTACGCCAAGGTTCTGGGCACCATGATCGCACCCATCACCGGCCTGGCCGTTTGCCTCGGTCAGATTCTCGAGCAGAAGGGCGGCTCTCTGGAAGCCCCCGCAGAAGCCGAATAATCGGCGCAAAAAAACAGATTATTAATGGAGGAAAAACCAATGAGTGAAAAAATCGCCGCCATGATCGAAGAGATCAAGGGCCTTTCCGTTCTCGAGCTCAGCGAGCTCGTCCACGCCCTGGAGGACACCTTCGGTGTCTCCGCCGCTGCCGTCGCCGCCGGCCCCGCTGTTGCTGCCGGCCCCGTCGTCGAAGAGAAGACCGAGTTTGACGTTGTCATGACCAGCTTCGGTTCCGAGAAGATCAAGGTCATCAAGGAAGTCCGCAGCATCACCGGTCTGGGTCTGGCTGAGGCCAAGGCCATGGTCGAGGGCGTGCCTGCCAAGATCAAGGAAGGCATCTCCAAGGAAGACGCTGAGGCTCTCAAGGCTCAGCTCGAGGCCGTCGGCGCCACCGTCGAGATCAAGTAAGATTTCGCCAGGCGACAAAAAGAGGGAAAGCATCTGCTTTCCCTCTTTTCTAGTTTGTCAAAAAAGTCCTTGATGGACTTTTCTGACAAACTACAGCCGCCGAGCATTTTGCTCAGAGCAAAATGCTATTACCCGGAAAGCCTTGAGAAATCAAGGCTTTCCGGACGGCGGTTTATCCAACTCGAGGCGGGCCTTGCCCCATCGAGCTCCCCTGCGGCCCTGTTGTCCTTCATAACCGCAGTTTTTTTGACAGTCTCAAAAAGAGGGAAAGCATCTGCTTTCCCTCTTTTCTATATGCCTATATAAAAAACCGCCCTCCGCAAAAGCGGAGGGCGGCTGTCGTGTCGGGAGATGATTACGCGGCGGGGCGGGGATTGCGGCTGCGCAGGAAGAACAGCACGCCGAGGGTCAGAGCCGCGCCCACCAGCAGGCAGACGACCCAGCTCTGCACCAGGCCGGCCAGGATGTAGCAGACAAAGCTGATGGCCGCCACGGTCAGCGCGTAGGGCAGCTGGGTGGAGACATGCTCGATGTGGTCCACGTTCGCGCCGGCGGAGGCCATGATGGTGGTGTCGGAGATGGGGGAGATGTGGTCGCCGCAGACGGCGCCGGCCAGGCACGCGGAGATGCCGATCATCAGCAGGTCGGGGGAGTTTGCGAACACCGGCAGCACGATGGGGATCAGGATCCCGAAGGTGCCCCAGCTGGTGCCGGTGGCGAAGGCCAGGCCCAGGGCCACCAGGAAGATGACGGCGGGCAGCATGGCAAACAGTCCGGCGGCAGCGCCTTCCACCAGGCTCGCCACATAGTCGGCGGCGCCCAGCAGACCGGTCATGTTCTTCAGGGTCAGGGCGAAGGTGAGGATCAGCATGGCGGGCACCATGGCGGCGAAGCCCTTGGTGATGCAGCCGGCGGCTTCCTTGAAGGTGATGACGCGGCGGCAGAGCAGGTAGACAAAGGTGATCATCAGGGCGACGATGCAGCCCCAGGGCAGACCCACGGAGGCGTCGGTGTCAGCAAAGGAGTCGATGAGGCTGGCGCCGTTCCAGAAGCCGCCCACGTACATCATGCCGATGACGCAGAAGATGATCAGCACGATGACCGGCAGCAGCATGTCCCAGATGGAGGCGCCGGGCACCTCGTGATCCTCCTCCTTGCTCAGGGCGCCCAGCTCGCCCTTCATGGCGCGCAGCTCGGCCTTGGCCATGGGGCCGTAGTCAAAGCCCATGACGGAGATGCCGATGACGAAGACGATGGTCAGCAGGGAGTAGAAGTTGTAGGGGATGGCGCGGATGAAGAGCTGGATGCCGGAGATGCCGGAGTTGAGGTCCTGGGCGGTGGCGGAGACCGCGGCGGCCCAGGAGGACACGGGGGCGATCATGCAGATGGGGGCGGCGGTGGCGTCGATGATGTAGGCCAGCTTCTCCCGCGAGATCTTGTGGCTGTCGGTGACGGGGCGCATGACGGAGCCCACGGTCAGGCAGTTGAAGTAGTCGTCGATGAAGATCACCACGCCCAGCAGGAAGGTGGCAAGCAGGGCGCCCACGCGGGTGTGCACATGCTTGACTGCCCAGCGGCCGAAGGCGGCGGAGCCGCCGGCTGCGTTGATGAGGGCGACCATGATGCCCAGCAGCACCAGGAACATGAAGATGCCGGCGTTCCAGCCGTCGGCGATGGCGCCGATGAAGCCGTCGTTGATCATGGTGTCCAGCGCGCCCACGGGGCTGAAGCCCGCGGCGAACAGCGCGCCCACCAGGATGCCCACGAACAGGGAGGAGTAAGTCTCCTTGGTGATCAGGGCCAGGACGATGGCGACGATGGGGGGCACAAGGGCCCAGAAAGTTCCGACCATTTTTGTTTTCCTCCTGATAATAAAAAAATCATGAACAGAGCAGATCCTGTTCATGACGTATGGTTTCCGGGAAACCAAACCCATAAGTCTGACAGCGCTCCGCTTTCGCGACAGTCCGAAGGATGTTCTCCCCCGTCCCAGACATATCGGCCCGGGAAGACCGATACTCTTCGGCGGCGTCCCCTTTCGCTCCCACGGTACCCGCCGTGACTTGCCGGAGCTACTGATGTCGGCCGCGCCTCTATCATGCGATGTTCATTTTCAGACCGGTTCTGTGGTCTTTAGCTCATTATAGCGCTGAAACCTGTTTTGTCAACAATTCGTTCACAAAACGGACATTTTTTGTGAAAAGCGTAAAACCGCACGCAAAAAAGCACAAAATCCCTGTGAAATGTGTTCATAAAATACAGACTGCCGAAGGGCGCTCAGCCCTCCGGCAGCGTATCGATATAGTCCCAGGGGACAAACTGTCCCGCTTTTTGCAGCGCCCGGATCTCCCGCAGGGGGGCCAGACGCGCTTTTTCGGTCTCCGCCGGCTGCAGCGTCAGCGCCGCGGGATCGATCCTGCGGCGGAAGAGGAACACGTCGCAGAGGAAGAATTCCCCCGTCCAGCGCAGCAGAAGCTCGCCGTCCGCGGGGTCCAGCGCCAGCCCCGTCTCCTCACGCACCTCCCGCAGGGCGGCGGTGAGCCCGTCCTCCCCCGCGAGCGCGCAGCCGCCGGTACACTCCCAGAGACCGGGCAGGCTCTTGCCCGGTGCGCGGCGGGTGATGAGATAGTCCCCCGCCGGATCCCGGATCCAGACGTGCACGCACAGGTGCTTTTCCCCCGGGGCCAGCGGGTCGCCCCGCCGGTGCAGGGCGCCGGTTTTCCGGCCTGCGTCGTCGTATACATCCCAGAGCTCGTCCTCGCAGCCGGGGCTCCTGCAGAGCGCCGCGCTGTCCTCGGCCCGTTTTCTGGCTGCCTGTTCGTCCGTGTCTCTCACCGCCTTTTCTCGTTTATAACAAAGGCAGGTCCGCCTGTCAAGAAAGAATCCAAAGACTTCACAAAAATCGCCTTGACTTAATTTTTGCAGATGTTACAATTATTTAGTTACACCGCATCGGAATGCGGCCTCCGCCGCAAATCTCCGGAAGAAAGGATGCGATGCCGGCTGTGATCAAAACGCTTGCAGGGAGCCTGCGCGAGTATAAAAAACCCGCGCTGATGACGCTCCTTCTGATGGTGGGAGAGGTCTTCTTTGAAGTCCTGATCCCCTTCTTTACCGCCGATATGGTCAACAGGATCAAGGCGGGCGCCCCGCTCTCCGAGGTGGCGTCGTTCGGCGGAAAGCTTGTGCTGATGGCGGTGCTGAGCCTGCTGTGCGGCGCGATCGCTGCGCGCACCGGCTCCAATGCCTCCACCGGCTATGCCCGCAATCTGCGGCGAGACATGTTTGTGCGCGTGCAGGACTTCTCCTTTGAGAACATCGACCGCTTTTCCTCGGCGTCTCTCGTCACCCGCATGACCACCGACGTGTCCAACGTCCAGATGGCCTTCATGATGATCATCCGCGTCGCCGTGCGCGCGCCGCTGATGTTCCTCTTTGCCATCACCATGGCCTTCATCATGGGCGGCAAGCTTGCCCTGACCTTCGTGGTGGTGGTGCCGGTGCTGGTCTTCGGTCTGCTGAACATCGCCAAGCACGCCATGCCCGCGTTCCGCTCGGTCTTCCGCCGCTACGACAAGCTCAACGAATCCATTGAGGAAAATGTGCGCGCCATGCGCGTGGTCAAGGGCTTCTCACGCGAGGAATACGAGAAGAAGAAATTCGGCGCCGCGGCGGACAGCATCTGCCGGGACTTCACCAGGGCCGAGCGTATCGTGGCGCTCAACTCTCCCCTGATGCAGCTGTGCATGTATTTCAACATGATCTTCATCCTCACGGTAGGCGCCCGCCTGGTCATCACCAGCTCCGGTGCGCTCATCGACGTGGGGCAGATCGCCGCCATGCTCACCTATGGCATGCAGGTGCTCATGAGCCTGATGATGCTGTCGATGATCTATGTGATGCTCACGATCTCGGCGGAATCGGCCAAGCGCATCAGCGAGGTCCTGGCGGAAGAGCCCACCCTCACCAGCCCCGGGAATGCCGTCACCGAGGTCGCGGACGGCTCCATCGACTTTCAGGACGTGTGCTTCAAGTACTCGGCCGAGGCCAAGAACTACGCCCTTTACGACATCGACCTGCACATCCCCTCCGGGGCCACGGTCGGCATCCTGGGCGGCACCGGTTCGAGCAAGACCACGCTCGTCCAGCTGATCCCCAGACTCTACGACGTGACCGAGGGCAGCGTGAAGGTCGGCGGCCGCGACGTGCGCGAGTACGATATGGAGACGCTGCGCGAGGCTGTGTCCATGGTGCTGCAGAAAAACGAACTCTTCTCCGGCACGATCCGCGAGAACCTCCGCTGGGGCAACGAAAACGCCACGGACGAGGAGCTGGTCGAGGCTTGCCGCCTCGCCCAGGCGGACGAGTTTGTCCGCTCCTTCCCGGACGGCTACGATTCGCGCATCGAGCAGGGGGGCACCAACGTCTCCGGCGGCCAGAAGCAGAGGCTCTGCATTGCGCGCGCCCTGCTGAAAAAGCCGAAGATCCTGATCCTGGACGACTCCACCAGCGCCGTGGACACCAAGACCGACGCCCTCATCCGCGCGGGCTTCAAAACCTACATTCCCGATACCACAAAGCTCATCATCGCCCAGCGCGTGGCCTCGGTGATGGACGCGGACATGATCCTCATTATGGACAACGGCCGCATCGCCGACCGGGGCACCCACGAGGAGCTGCTGGCCCGCAGCGCGATCTACCGTGAAATCTACACCCAGCAGACCAAGGGAGGTGAGGAGAATGCCTAGACAGCCGAGCTTCGGCCGCGGCGGCAGAGCCATGCCCGCCGGCGGTAGGCCGAAGGCGGACTTCTCCGCGCTGGGCCGCGCCGTGCGGAAATTCTTCTCCTACTATCCGCACATGGCCCCGCTGACGATGTGCTGCATCCTGTTCTCCTCCGTCGTCTCGGCCATCCCCTCTCTCTTTACGCAGAACGTGATCGCCATTATTGAGCGCTGGTACAAAAGCGGCGACTGGGCCTCGGCCCGGCCGGAGGTGCTGCATTACGTCACGATCCTCGCGTGCCTGTATGTGCTGGCGCTGCTCTCCTCGACCACCTATACGCAGCTCATGGCCGTTATGACCCAGGGCTTCCTCAACAAGCTGCGGCAGGAGACCTTCGACAAGATGCAGGATCTGCCCATCCGCTTCTTCGACACCCATCAGCACGGCGACGTGATGAGCTACTACACCAACGACATCGACACCCTGCGCATGCTCATCTCCCAGTCTCTGCCCACCTTTATCCAGTCCTGCGCGGTGGTGCTGGTCGTCTTCACGATCATGCTCTACTTCAGTTTCTGGATGACGCTGGTGCTGCTCGTCGGCGTGGCGGCGATGTTCTTTGTTACCAAGGTGGTGGGCGGCGGCTCGGCGCGCTACTTCGTCAAGCAGCAGAAAGCGCTCGCCGATACCGAGGGCATCATTCAGGAGCTCATGAACGGCCAGAAGGTCGTCAAGGTCTTCTGCCACGAGCAGGAGGCCATCCGGGCTTTTGACGAGCGCAACGAGCTCCTGCGCGAAAACAGCCGGCGCGCCAACGCCTATGCGAGCATCCTCGGCCCCATCATGAACAACATCGGCAATATCCTCTATGTGGTTCTGGCCCTGGCGGGAGGCGTGTTCCTGCTGACCGGCGTTTCGAACCTGTCCCTGTCCGGCAAGGCCTTCTCCATCAGCGTGCTGGTGCCCTTTCTCGGCATGGCCAAGCAGTTCACCGGCAACGTCAACACGCTGGCCCAGCAGATCAACAACATCGTCATGGCCTCCGCCGGCGCGGGCCGCGTCTTCTCCCTGATGGACCAGGAGCCCGAGACCGACGCGGGCTACGTCACCCTGGTCAACGTCGTCGAGAATCCGGACGGCACCCTCACCGAGACCGCGGAGCGCACCGGCCACTGGGCCTGGCGCCATCCCCACAACGACGGTACCCTGACCTACACCCCGCTCCGGGGCGATGTGCGGCTGGTGGACGTGGACTTTGCCTACGAGGAGGGCAAGGACGTGCTGCACGATGTGTCCGTCTACGCCGAGCCCGGCCAGAAGGTGGCCTTTGTGGGCGCCACCGGCGCGGGCAAGACCACCATCACCAACCTCATCAACCGCTTCTACGACATTGCCGACGGCAAGATCCGCTACGACGGCATCAACATCAACAAGATCAAGAAGGCCGACCTGCGCCGCTCGCTCGGCATCGTGCTGCAGGAGACCAACCTCTTCACCGGCACCGTCATGGAGAACATCCGCTACGGCCGTCTGGACGCCACAGATGCCGAGTGCGTCGAGGCCGCCCGGCTTGCCGGCGCGGACGACTTCATCACCCGTCTGCCCCAGGGCTATGAGACCGAGCTTGCCAACAACGGCTCCAACCTCTCCCAGGGCCAGCGCCAGCTGCTGGCCATCGCCCGGGCCGCCGTGGCCGATCCCCCGGTGATGATCCTGGACGAGGCCACCTCCTCCATCGACACCCGCACCGAGGCCATCGTGCAGAAGGGCATGGACAAGCTGATGGAGGGGAGGACGGTCTTCGTCATCGCCCACCGCCTCTCCACGGTCATGGACTCCGACGTCATCATGGTGCTGGACCACGGCCGCATCATCGAGCGCGGCAGCCACGAAAAGCTGCTGGCCGAGAAGGGCACCTACTACCAGCTCTACACCGGAGCCTTCGAGTTGGAATAATCAACAAAGTGCAGGCACTTTGTTGAGCTTGCCGCCTGCTGCATGCACGCGCTTGCGGAGGACGCTCGCACACTTGCAGGCTGAGAAGTGTTTTCGGCCACGTACACGCCGCGGCCGAAAACAGATTTGAATTACGTCACCAGCGCGCCGTAGACCAGGATCGGGAGAAGCTCCCGATAGATGGCGTCCAGATCTGCCAGGGGCAGGGGATTCGTCCCCTGCCCCGCTTCTATGGTGTAGCCGGGGCGGCAGAGGGCGGCGATGAACCAGTCCTTGTAGCCGGCGGAGGAGGTTGCGGCGGGGTCTGCCAGGAGGTAGCCGGAGAGCCGCGCAAAGAGCTCCCCGATCTCGCGGCTTTTCGGCGGCTCGCAGCCCCCGTAGCGCCAGTAGATCTCCTTCCCCTGGGTGTGCAGGCTCAGCGTCAGCCGGGGCTGCAGCGCCAGGGTGAAATCGTAGAGCGCCCGGCTCTCCGGGGCGGAGAGGGGCGCGGGGCCCACGTAGTCCGCCGGGGCGGGGGAAATGACGCCCTGCGCTGCCTTGTGTTTCTTCGCTTCCTCCCAGCCCGCGGGGAACTGGAGATTCAGGTCCGTGCCCCGGAGATTGGCCTTCCAGCCCGCGGGGAAGGGAAAGCGGGGATAATCCGCCGCGATCCGCTGAGCCTGGCGGTAGTTTTCCCCCCGCCGGAGCTCGCCCGTGACCAGGTCCGCCCCGTCGGGGTTGACCTGGGGGATCAGGGTGAGGGAGGCGTAGTCCAATATTTCCGCGGCGCTGCGGCCCAGAATGGTCCCGCCGGCGGCGAAGGCCTTGGCCAGCGCCTCGCAAAAGCGCAGCAGCAGGGGCGTGGTGATCCACTCGTTTGCATGGATGCCCGCGTGATAGAGCACGCGGTTTTCCCCGGCGCCCAGACGCAGGAACCAGAGGGGCCGGCCCTGCACGCTCTTGCCCAGCTCCCCGGTGAAGAGAAAGGGGTATCTCACCGCGAGTCCCCGGACACAGTAGCCGGTGAGCCCGGAGAAAAAGGGGACGCCCTCGGGCACCACGTCAAAGCCCAGCGGTACCACCAGCCCCGAGCCGATCTCCAGGTTCTCCTCCCGGAGGCCGGGGTTTGCCAGGCGGATGGCCTCCACCGCGGTCCCGTACTGCCCGGCCAGCGCCCAGAGGGTGTCGCCCCTTTGGAGCTTATGCACCAGATAGCCGGTGTACCAGGGCATCAGCGCCCGGTGGGTCTCCCGCCCGGCCGCGCCGTCGGGGTTCAGCCCCGTCTCCCGCTGGAAGCGCCGCAGCGCATCCTCCGTTTTGACGCCGAAAACGCCGTCCGTCTCCAGTTCCCCGGCCCCCGCCCGGTTCAGCGCCAGCTGCAGCAGCGCCACCGCCGGACCCTGGCTGCCCATGCGCAATATTCTCATCCATGTCCCTCCCTGTTCCACGTGTTCTCCGAAAAGTCTATGCGCAAGACTCACGCCGCATGCCTGCTCTCGCGCAAGCTGTGGCAGAATGCCCAAAAGACGCAGGGACTTTTTGTGCGGTTCTCTGTTTTTCCCGTGCCGCCTTGCCTTCGGCGGTACTTTTTGTTATAGTATTATGCGGGTTTTTATGACCCCATTATTTGACTGCGTGCCCGGCACTCCACAACAATGCCGCGCACAGCTTGTATAAGGAGGAAATGTTCATCCCCAGGCTCGGGGTGCGGCAGTGTGGAGACCTGTCGTAAGACGGCGCGGTCCAAAGCGATCGGCCGTGAGTGTGCACCAAGCGGAGGCTGTGCACACGGAGTCGGAAACATGGCAACTGTCCAGCTGAAAAACATCAAGAAAGTCTACCCCTTCATCAGCGGCGAGCAGAAAAAGAGCAAGAAAAAGAAAGCCGATGAGCCCGAGAAGAAGAAAGTCAATCTTCAGATCACCGACGAGGGCGTCGTGGCGGTGCAGAGCTTCAACCTGGATATCGCGGACAAGGAATTCATCGTCCTGGTCGGCCCCTCCGGCTGCGGCAAGTCCACCACCCTGCGCATGGTCGCCGGTCTCGAAGAGATCTCCGACGGCGAGCTGATCATCGACGGCAAGCTCATGAACGACGTCGCCCCCAAGGACCGCGACATCGCCATGGTTTTCCAGAACTACGCCCTCTACCCCCACATGTCCGTGTATGACAACATGGCCTTCTCCCTGAAGCTCCGCAAGGAGTCCAAGGACGTCATCGACCAGAAGGTCCGCGAGGCTGCCGAGATCCTGGACATCACCCAGTACCTGGACCGCAAGCCCAAGGCACTGTCCGGCGGCCAGAGACAGCGTGTCGCCATCGGCCGCGCCATCGTCCGCGACCCGAAGGTCATGCTGATGGACGAGCCCCTGTCCAACCTGGACGCAAAGCTCCGCAACGAGATGCGCGCCGAGATCATCAAGCTGCGCGAGCGCATCAACACCACCTTCATTTACGTCACCCACGACCAGACCGAGGCCATGACCCTGGGCGACCGCATCGTCATCATGCGCGACGGCTACATCCAGCAGATCGGCACGCCCCAGGAAGTGTTCAACCACCCCGCCAACCTCTTTGTCGCCGGCTTCATCGGCATGCCCGTCATGAACTTCTTTGACGCCGAGCTCAAGCGCGAGGGCGACAAGTACTTTGTCGAGCTCGAGGGCGTGAAGGTGGAACTGGATGCCGAGAAGGAAGCCCGCCTCAAGGGCAAGGACGTCCAGAGCCAGTCTGTGATCCTCGGCGTTCGTCCCGAGCACACCCAGTTGACCAAGGACGGCGTTCCCGCCAAGGTGGACGTCAGCGAGATGATGGGCTCCTCTGTCCATCTGCACGTCTCCGCCGCCGGCCGTGACGTCATCATCATTGTACCCACGATCGACATGGAAGGCAACTACAAAATCGGTGACCAGGTCCACTTCTCCTTCACCGGCAATGTGGCCCATGTCTTCTCCAAGGAGACCGAGAAGAACCTGGAGTGGTAATTCCGAAACAAACCCCAAAAAACGGGACTGCGAAAGCAGTCCCGTTTTTTATGCCGCCTGTTCCGGAAGGCCGGCGCTTTTGAGCATGTCCTGGATCCCGACGGCGTAGCCCCGGGCGGGGTTCGAGACGAACACATGCGTCACCGCATGATGACGACAGCGGTTCTATGCTTTGGGGAGCCTGGGATACAGGTCAATCGACACGATCCCGTCCTCTCCCCGGTAGTATTCGATCTTGTAAAGGATGGTCTTTAAGAGCTCGTTGCGCTCCTGTACGGTCATCTCGTCGTAGCTTGCCAGGAGGGTCTCCGTCTGCGGGATGATCTCCTGCTGGCTGCTCTCGTCGGCCTCAAACTGCGCCAAACTCTGCTCTGCGGCGTCTTGCTGTTCCTGCAGTTCATTGAGCTCTCGGGTCAGCTTTTCGCGGCGCTCCATGAAGACCTCCAGGCTGTAGACGCCCTGCTCGACCAGTGTGTAGGCCCGGTCAAGCTGCGCTTTCAGCTTCTCTCGTTCCGCTTCGATCCGTTCCAACTGCCGCCGACAGTCCGCAATGTCCTCCGCAAAGCCCACGGTGTCCAGCTTGATTCTGTAGCCGTCCAGCCAGCTCCTCAGCGCGTTCAGGATCTCCGTTTCCACCAGCGCAAAGCTGGCAGAGCGGTTGGAACAGTGGTGCGGATTGGTACAGGCCGCGCGGGGCGGGTTGGGGTGGTTCTTGGAGGACACCTTGCGGCCGATGGGCTTTCCGCACTCGGCGCAGACCATCACGCCGGCAAAGGGATTGGCAAGCTCGTACTGCTTTTTTACCTTCGGGCCGACGTAGTTTTCCTTGCGGATCTTCTGCGCCTTCTTAAAGAGCGCGTCGTCGATCAGGGCGGGGTGGCGGCCCTCGTACAGATCGTAGTCCTCCACGTCCTTGCAGTGCCTGTAGCTGGACACCACGTTGCCCCGCTCGTCAAGGCGCTTGGTCTCTTTGACGTAGCCGCGCTTGATTTTGCCGAGATAGACGGGGTTGACGAGGATAGCGCCGACCGTCGAGGCGTCCCACTTCCCGCCGTGCCGCGTGGGGATCTTGCGGTCGTTCAGCTCATTGGCGATCATCTTCGTGCCTTGCCGCCGGACGTACAGTTCAAACATCCGCCGTACAGCCTCCGCCTCCGCCGGGTTGGGCTCGAGCGTATAGCCCTTCTCGCCCTGCAGCTTCACCCGGTCGTAGCCGTAGGGCGCGATACTGCCGACGTATTTCCCTTCGCTGGCCGAGCTCTGACGGCCTCTGACAAGGCGTCGGTTGATGGTCTTATACTCCCTCCGGCTCATGAACAGGCCGAATTCGAAATACTCCTGGTCGAATTCGTCCGTCGGGTCGTAGGTCTTGGCGGGGGTGATGATCTTGGTGTCGGAGAACTGAAAGATCTGACTGATATACGCCTGATCCGCGCTGTTGCCGCGGGCCAGACGCTCCACATCGACAACGAGCACCCCGGTATAGATTCCGGAAGAGACTTCTTCCAGCATCTTCTGCACCTCGGGCCGGGCAGCGATGGACTCGCCGGACACGACCTCCCGATACACCTTCGCAATATAGAATCCTCTGTCTCTCGCCAGTCTGTCCAGAATCTCCTGGTGCCGTTTCAGCGTTTCCTCCACACTTAAATCCAGATAGTCATGGTCAAAGCGAGATTTACGGAGATATTCGATATATTGCTCCATGGGGGCCTCCTTTCTGTCGATATTATCTCAAATCGGGCAAAGCCTGTCAAATTTTCGGGCGTGGCAATTTATGGCAAGCGCCGCAGATCATAGCTGCGGCGCGTAAGAATGTCGTTGTGTGTCGGCGGGCTTTGATGTTGCATTGCGGCGCTTGCGGGCTTTCGTCAGGATTTCCTTCACCCGCGCCGCGTTCTCGTCGATGTCTTCAATATAATCGTCGTGGATCTGCACCACGGCGTTTTCGTTTTTGATTGTGGAAACGATAATAGGCTCCCGCTCCTTTCGTGTGGTGATATGGTTTAGTATGGCAAATTGGGGTATGAAAAATGTGTCTCAGCGTGAGACACATTTCGACGGAGAAAGACAAAATCCGCACTCTTGTGCAGTGCGGATCGTTAGGTTCACGGTTTTTCAAAGGCGAGGGTCAGACGGCGGCGGGGCGGGCCGCTCCGTAGGAAAAGTTTCGTGCCTCCCTCCATGCTTATGGCGGGACGTTTGACTCTGTGACGTGCCATCAACGTAGGTATCATTATGACTGCTTGCGGATCGTGGCCAGCAGCCCTGCCATCGGCTGCACTCAGCGTGGTGTTGCTCGCTCTGCCTGGAGCTGTTCACCTCCCGATCGATCGGCATCCTGGCGCACTCGCTGCCCGGCTCCCCGCAAGCAGAACGTATCTGCCTGCCCTATTCGGTTTTCGGGGAAGGATTCCTTTTCCCTTCATAGAACTAAAACAAAATCAGGCGCTAAAAAAACGAAAATTCGCAAAAGAAGTCAAAAAGATCGAAAAAGAAATTGTTTTCGGCTGTTTTCACGCATACAAAAAGGGCTATCGTGGCTTCTTCATAAGCCCAATAGCCCTTTTTGTTTTCTTGTTTTTGGGGGAGGATGCCGAAGAGAAATCTTTACGTGAGAGGAATCATTCATCTTTGTATTTCCAGACGAATCCTCCAGCGGTCTTCTGAACACCGTCTAACACATCTGATATACCTCTGGTATTAATGCCAGTAGATGAGGCCGCAGCGCGCTTTGACGGATACTCCGCAATAGTGTTGCCATCCACATCAATTTGCAATATTGCCCGTCCAACCCCTGTGTTTTCTGCCGGGATTACGGGCGCCACGTTTTCAACGGGGCTTTTACGAGGTACGCGCTTCCAAATGTATTTCCCGCCACTTTTGCGGTATCCATAAACAGCATTGCTTATGCTCTTTTCGGATATGCCAGTCAATGAGGAAGCCTCGCTTATTGAATTAAACTCCTCGACAAAATGTCCGTCCATATCATACTGACGAATTACGCTGGGTGATAGGCGCGCTGGTTTTTCCTTCTTTTTACTGGTTTCCTGAACTGGTGCCATTTTCAAGAAGACATTATGGGAAGGCGATGTACTTTTTGCCCGCGGTGATGTGCTGATTTCAACCCCGTTATCAGCAAAAAACGATAACACATTCTCTTCATTTACAGGTAGATCAAATCGCCAATCTAAAACTTGAACTCCGTTTTCTTTGCTAAGTTGCCGTTTTTTTGCATCTCGCTCGACTGTCTCATGAAAAGAGGCTTCACCGCCAAACACCTCAATCGGTTTATAGTGCTGCTCGCCTTGATACTCTATTGCTATTCTCTGCAAAGGAATAAAAATGTCAAAGCTTTGAGCACCAAGCCATTCACAGTGGTACTGATATTTTGCACTCGGAACGTAATGCTGGACGATTGAAAATAGCTTGTATTCAGAGCTCCATCTTGTCGTAATACGGTGCTCCCTGACCATCTCATTGTACAGGTCGTCTATTTTTTCTTTAAGCGTTGGTTTCTCTTCTATCTGGATTCGTCTCAGAACAGTGTTATTTACAAACCCTGAGTACCCGTATTTCTCTCGCAAAAAGGAAGCTAAATGTCCTTCAGCAATAGAAAAATGATGATTGAAAGAATTCTCAAACAATAGCTGTTTAGCTCTTATCATATAAGGCTCATTCATGTTATCCACATCGATCAAAATCGCGAACATAGTCGCTATTTCATCTATCTGGGTTCCTTCAAACGTAACATAGTATTCCTTCTCATCAGGATCAGCCTCTACATCTATAGCCTTTTCAGCGAGCTTTACTGCGCAATAATACTTTTTATCAAAAGTTTTCGGAATGCGAAAGATGTATTTTTTATCCTGGCCTCGTTTTTCTTTCTCCAGTTTTCGCCACTCTCTATATTCTTTTTCTAGAAATTCTGCGCAAACCGTTGCATAGTCAGGAGCAGCATCCAATAATGTCAACTCTTTTCCAATGTCAATAACCGTCCCAAGTTCGTTATATTTAAAAAGAATTGAAGCAAGTCTAGAGTATTCGTTGGAAAACAGCTCAAGAGTTGTTTTTTCTGTATGATAGTAGCTTTTTTCCGAAGAACTCGGCCTTAACCAATCAAGCGCAATTTGTGACGGGCGACTATCTTTTGGAAGATCAACTAGATAATAAGACTCGCGTCCTCTTCGAAAAGTCTTTACCGGTTTGTCTTCCGCAGAAAAAGAAAACTTGTCTAAGTTTAAAAATACTGAGCCAGTTTCTCCAACTGTGTATGTTTTCCTTAACAGACCATAGCGGAAGGAAAAAAGGATGCTTTTGTACGGCTTAAAGGAATGAACATTTACTTTCCCCATCCAAAAAAAGTGATTGTTCACACTAACTATTTTCTGATCAGTTACTTCAGCCGTGGCATCTCCCGCATATAAATGTACATGTCTATTTAAATAGTGAACTTTTACTTTGCAGATTTCATTAGCAAACACCGCTTCTCCGGAATTGCTGACCCTGCCCTCTTCTATCGTTGCTCTTTCAAGCGCATCATATAAATCAAATGGCTGTAATCCCAGATAAACCGCATTCCCATTCTCAACGCGAATATATTTATCTGACTCCCCAACTTCAACGCAGCCACAATAGCAGCGAGAACGAGTATACATACTCTTTGGCGGATACTCGGTATATCGATTGAAATCTGCATCCTGTTTACCTGCGTTGCTTGTGAGCAGATAATATCCACGAGGGCAATCCGCACCAACCTTATATGTTTTGTTCTCCGCTAGATACGTTCTGCTCACCTCCCTCTACTTGTTTCAACTGGATTTGTTAAGTGTTCCACCGTGATCCGAGCAAGTATAGCATTTGGTAGCACCAACGCCCCTGTTAGGGAAATGCCCCTAAGACCCCACGCAGAAACTTGTCTCACGGTGAGACAAGTATCCGGTTGATCGCTATTTGTTTGTAAATTCGTTTCACGGTGAAACGAAAAAGCTTTGATATTCTTTTTACTCCGTTGGCCTGATGCTTGATTCGATGAGCGCAAATTCTTCAGATGTAAGCTGATCCCGGCGCTTCAGGCCTTTGTCGAGAAGGATATGAATTCCTTTTGCCCGAAGAAAAACTTCTGCATTTATGTACGCCTCTTGATAAGTGATGGGCCTGATTGGATGGATCGCGTTCCACGTCATAGTTTCGGCGAGATACTTAAGCATCAGCTTGTTTATGTGCTCCTGCATTTTGTCATACTGCTGGGTGTAATAGCATTCTCGCAGCTTTTTGACCTCGTCAATCAAATCCGAGATCTCCCTGATATTTTTGTATGGCTCAAGGGAATTCAAATAATCGTTCACGCCTGTTCTCCTTTGACTTTTCTTGATAACCGCCAATTAGCCTCAGCGGCCGGCGTCACCCGTCCGGCGACAGTGTCAGCAAAGCCTTTCTCGATTTCCGCTTTCAACTGCTCCTTTGTGAGATTGCTCATGTCCGGGACGGGGACGGCGGGCAGTTTCATCTTCTGTGTTACATTATTCTTCATCGATTCTGCTTCTGTCTCTCTTGCCGTAGAGAAAGCGGCGAATCTCTACGCGGTCTTGAAAGACGGCATAATAGAGCACATAGTTCTTGACCGGCACCTTGCGGATCTCGTCTTTCATCGGGCGGTCTGTCCGGTAAAGCTCGTGGGCGTAGGGGAACTCCGCGATGCGCTGTACCGTCTCGTCAAACTCGGCCAGCAGATCGCGGGCGGCTTTTGGCGCGTCCAGCGTGTAGGCAATGTAGCCCAGCGCGTCCATCAAGTCGCTCTCCGCCAGCGGCAAATAAACGATCTTATGCACGCTTTTGCTCCTCCGCACCGCTCAGAAACGCACGTGCTTTTGCCATAACATCGGCATGGCTCAAACGCTCGGTCGTGCTGGCCGCCTGTAGCTCCGCCTCACGCAGCTTGTCATAGACCATGCTGTCATAGCGGTTCTGCTCATAGCTCTCCATGCTCATGACAACGATAGAGCCGACGCCGTTTTTGGTCAGGAAGATCGGCTCACCGCTGAGCTGTGCGTCTTTCGTGATCTCAGCGAAATGATTTCTCAGATCGGAAACAGGACGAATATTCGGCATGTTGCCACCTCCTTGCTTAGCATTATTATATGCATAATTGCGCTAATTGTCAACGGCATATCTTGGCGTACAGTGTTCCCCCGGTAGGCGTCCGTTTATTGCGCTCGCTGCCATTCACAAAAGTCATTATACGCTGTAGAAAGTTGAGCAATATCCATACGTGAAAGCGCAGTAAAGTTGATGCCTTTTTCTCTCATTTTATCCTCATTAACTTTGTACAAACGTACTTCTTGGTAAATGATAGAAATTGCCTTTAAGTATTCTAAAACTTTCCGCTTAATATCGCTGCCTCCTACAGTAACATATTCTATTTTTTCTGCATTTTTCGCCAGTGTATCTTTTTTATCCGTTCTGAACTCCATAAGAATTGACCTTAGCGCGTGTGAAAACTTTGTAGCATCAATTGAGGACGCGTCTTCAAAACTGTATTTGTAGGGAACCAGACGATAATACTCGCTGGTATTCGGTGCTGAAACTCTTAAAGAATCGGCGTGGACAATCTCTATTGATGGAGTGCCAGTAATGCTATCGTGTGCAACTAAAAGGCATCCATCAGGATTGAAAGATTCGATTGCAACATTACCTGTTGCAAAGTGAAGCTCCTTGCACTCTATAGCTGAGTTAGAGATAAGCCCATCGACGCCTGCGCGGCCAATATTCACCACGCAGTCGTTTGCTTCAATTGATATGTTCATTGCTTGAGAGAAGGTCAGTTCGCGCTTATTGACAAATACATCATAATATACTTCTTCGTTTTTCCCGTCCTTATTCCCCGGAATCATATTAAATGACACATATGCTTCTGAATCTTTTTCAGCCGATTGTGGCAGGATGGAACAGTGCATGTACGGGCGATCCGCAGCTGCAGCTTTTGCTCGGAAAGAGTCATATACAAAAGATATGTGGTCAGTATTTACAATCCCTTCTGAAATGCAGGTATAGCAGTCATAAAATATCTGTGACGGGAAATAAGACTTGCTCTGTGACTCTTCAAAGTAGGTATAAGCAAGTTCTGCATGCGAAGGTTTCAAAATCAATTCGGCTAGCGTATAGTCTCTGAATGCCGGGCCCGTAAAATCCCGCTCAGTTTCTTCGTCAGATGTGCTTCTAATGAACGGATGTTGAGGAAGAAATGTGTCCAACATCGCCTGATACTCATCTATTATCTGGGGCGGCAAACCGGGAATGGTATAGTTTTCGTAGTTGGTGTCATTAAAAATCAAATAGTAGACGATACGCACTAACTGTTCTTCCGGCGCATATAAACTAGACCAATCAGTAAACTCAGGATGCGCAGCGCCCAGACTAGACGCAATTGCGGGAACAACTTTTTCGTTTTGTTCTCGGTCTAGTAAGTCTTTCATTATTTTCATAATGAGAGAAACACAATCTGTTTGGCTGGATAACTCACTGATTAGCTTTGCTCTATTTGGACTTGTTTTTATGTGCTTAGATATGGCCTCAAGAACTGGCGCATAACCAAGAAATGAAACGCTCTCTTCTACAGTAATGCTTCGTTTGACAGCATTATAATACTGATTAACACAGTCTTTATCTGCAGGAGTAGAGGAAGAGATTTTCTTCTCAACAAATTCTTTCGCGGCTTCTTCTGTGAAAAAGCCTATTTCATAATGAGAAATGGGGATGCCATTTTCTGCGCAGTAAGACGCTAAGACCTGTGCGGTCTCAGTTCGAGCCAGCAAAAAGACGCTGGGTCTTTGGCTTATTTCAACACTCGTACAAATCTCGGAAACGAAACTACAGAGCATTTTTCTTCCCGATATTACTTCCGCCTCATCCAATGCGTCAATAATTAGCATCAGATCTGCGTTGCTCAAATCTGAAACAAAAGATGAGTACCGTTGTGCGCCGACAGCTTTTACTACTGACCCTATGAAGCTATTTGTACCGAGTTTTAGCTTTGCTAGGTTCCAATATAAAGCATTATAAGTATGCGCAAGATGTTCTGCTAACGCCGTCTTCCCGGTTGCTCCTGGCGCGGAAAAAAGAACAAGTTGAGGATTACGTGATGATAGCTTTGCGGTTGTTTTAATCATGCTAAACTGCGGAGCGACATAAAAGGGTTGCTTCTCAACATAGTGTAAATACTCTATGACGTCTTTTCCAATTTCGTATTTCTTGCACTTGCTGTATCCAGTCATGATTCCTTCAAGTACCATATTCTTTATCTCCCACATTCTTTTTATGTGTTTGCAGATATTGTAATTGTAGTTGAATGTCCATGACATGTCAATCATCCTCCGTTTGGTTTTATGGAATATCATAACATGCAGAAAAGGCGAAACCCCAAGTAATATAAAGGGTCAACCACCTGAAATAGTTTTTGAGAGGCGGCTGGCCTAGGGGTTTTAGGGGTGCCCCCTAACAAGGGCGTTTGTGTTTAACAAATGCCATACTTGCTTAACACGGTGCGTATTTTCTCCTTTTGTCGCATGAAAAGAGAAAACTTGTCTCACGGTGAGACACATTTCCGCCTTTCAGACTTCTGCTTTCGGCGCGGAGATTTGCAGTAATGATAGATAGATGGATAGATCACTCAGTATAATTCTATCAGTTTCTTTCTATCAGTCTTATTAGGGCATAAGTTTTTGGCTTCTTGATGTAAAGATTTTTGACCTCCAGACTTCTGGAAACCGGAAGTCTAGAAGTTTCCTTTTGGGAAGTCTAGAAGTCCGGTTTGGCGCAAAATTGCAGGACATAGATCCGATCCGGCTTGCTCTGGCCCTGCTTTTTGCGCTCGATCAAACCGATCCGCTCCAGCTCCGAAAGCAGTTTCCCGGCGGTGACGCGGCTGCAGCCGAAGTCCTCGCAGATCTCGGCAATGGCGTAATACACATACGTCCGGCCCTCCTCGTCCCGCCAGCCGTTCTTGACGGACAGGCTCACGCGGTCAAGCAGCAAGCCGAACAGGAGCTTCCCTGCAGGCGACAGCGGGCGATACTCCCGCCCCTTGACAAGCTGCCGGGGAACCCGGTAAAAAGAAAAGCCCCCTTCTTGAGCAACCAGTGCTCTCATGCGTTCTGTCCGCCTCCTTGTGATTAAATTGGAATAGCTTCTACGCGAAAAGGGAAGCATGCTTCTTAAACATGCTTCCCTAAAGGACAACAGTATTGTATTGTTTCGGTTAGATCTGCCTTTTTGTGGCAAAATCAATGATTATTGGCATATCCTGTTCCCTTTCGCTTAGAAATCCTTCTGGCAAAGAGCAAATCTCCTCGATATCTAACGCAGGGAACCTAAGGATTGAACTAAAATCCTCTTTAGAAAAGTCTCCTCGGTCAACAAGCATATTGACCGCAGTCCTTAGTACGATTGGTTCTTCACAGGGCCACTCATCATCAAACGGTTCGTTTTTTCTCCAGCGCCTTGCAGATATTTGTTTTTGTATATAGATCATCTGGCTATCTGAAAAAACGTCAAGTTCCTTGCACCTATATACCATAGCTTGAATAGAAACCTTCCATTTTTTCTTCAACGGCAGGAAGGAAGTCAGCGATGTTGAGCGGATATCTCGCAGAAAGGATTCTCTTGGGAGCAAAAAACACGAAGCAAAATGGTTTGCTTCTTTTTCAATTCGATCTTGCTCTTTTTTGTCTGCAATGTCACTCTGCGAGATCCCGCCATGCAAAATAAGGTGCCCAAGTTCATGTGAGAGATTAAATCTTGTTCGTACGGCGCACTCCTTTTGTGTATCCAGGAAAATGAATGGGCGAGAATCTATGAAGCATGAACAAGCGTCAGTTTCTTCGCATCCGGTTTTTATGGTGGAGATTACAACCCCGTGGGCTTCAAGTGTCCTCGAAATATTGGGGATAGGGCCATTCCCTAACTTCCAGCAGCGTCGAACATACTCCGCAATATCTTCTATTTCCTCGTCAGAAAATGCTTCTGCATTATTGAATTCTTCGGGAAGGCTCGGGATATCCACATCAGGAAAAACTATTCCTCGCTCTACAAAACTTGCTATTTCTGAAGCCCACTCACTCTTGGTCGCCATAATGTCTTTTGCACGTGCCGCGTTGGTTTTTAAGCTGCGGTAAAAGGTCGTTCCCCGGTTTGCTCCGGCCTCAGGTCGTTTTGAAAAGAAAGAAATGGGCATTCTAAGGGTATTAGAAAGAGCCTCAAGGACTGCAAAACTAGGCTCGGCACTTCCAAGCTCATATTTTGAAATTGCTTGCCTGGATACTCCAATTGCGCTAGCTAGATCTATTGCCGACATGCCCCTTGCAAGCCGAGCTTCTCGTATCCTTTCCGGCACCAAAGGCTCTTTTTGAGCAATTTTGGATTGCCTAGACATTGTCTAAAGCCTCCCATCAAGCATTGGTAATATTCTTTTTCACGGACTCTCTATACCCCAGGTGGATTTCTTCGGTAACAGGCGCATCGTCTACGAGCTCAAGATTGCGAACAACATCATAAAGGTTGACCGCCTGGGACCACTTTTTCATATCCGGCGCAGGGACGCCACAGAGGATGAAGCCCGGAGCAGATTTGCCCTGACCATGCGTAAGGATAGCATAAATGTTTTTGCTGGCGGTGTCAACTTTTTCCTCGAAGCCTTCCAAGCAATACTGCCCATTTTCGCAGTGCTCGTTACGAAACACGCAATCACGCGGAAGATCGATGCAGTGATGCGTCTGGCTTATCGTAAGAAGTACATTGCCTTTCCGAAGTTCAAGATGCCTGTGATTGTTCCTTGAGTTGCTCTCAAAGCTACTGGAAAACGGGATCAAGCCCAAGCGTGCCCGCCTGTCCAACTCAAACTCGACCGCCCAGTTACGGAGATGAGGAAGAATCTGATACCGCAGTTCTCCACCGAGAAACTCAATTTCGTTAGCCGCAGAGGCGGCAAGTTCATAAGCGGAAACAAATGCAGGGACAAGCTTCAGAGCAACAGCGGGCGTAATCAGTTCAGATTTCAGATCGAAATGGTTCATGCAAAACCTCCAATATTTTTCTGCGCCTATATTACTAAAATTCGTTACTTTTGTCAACTATTAAATCCAAAAATTATTGTATGTCTTTTGCGGTCATAATCATGCAATCAGACAAATGAAGCAGCAAGAGCGCAGCCGTGACGCCGCGCTCTTGTTGCTTTTTCCGTATTCTCGCTTTTCGTGACTATGTATGATTCGTGTGAGGAAACGCCTGGTTTTCCGGTGGGTATCATGTTGTAATTGACACATGCGTCACCGCGCCCACCAGCTTGCCGTTCTGGATGATGGGGCTGCCGCTCATGCCCTGGACGATGCCCCCGGTGCGGCCCAGCAGTTCCGCATCCGTCACCGAGAGCATGGCGTGTACGCCCTCCTCGCCCCGGTAGACCCGGTTGACCTCCACGGCGTACTCCCGCAGCTCGCGCCCCTCCACGGTGGAGACGATGGAGGCGGGCCCGGCGGTGATGCTGCCGGTCTCCAGCCGCCGCCCCTCGGGGCTCTGCAGCAGAAAGCCGAAGATGCCCTCGGCGGTGTTGCGGTCGATGCTCCCCAGCACCGTCCCCAAATCCGACAGACCGTTGAGTTCCCCCGGGACCCCCGCCGCGCCGGGCCGCACGCCCACGATCTGCGCGTCGGTGATGCTGCCCTCCCGCACCGGCACCCGCAGTCCGGTGTCCGCGTCGCTGATGCTGTGGCCCAGGGCGCCGAAGCGTCCGCTCTCGGGATCGCAGAAGGTCATGGTGCCGATGCCGGACAGGCCGTCCCGCAGCAGCAGGCCCAGCATGGGCCGCCCCTCGGCGGAGAGGGCCGGGGTCACGGAGACCAGCAGATCCGCCTCGCCCCGCCGCACGGAGAGGGTCATGCTCTCCGTGCCTGCCGCGGCGATGGCGTCCATCAGGGCCGCCGCGTCCGGGAGCGTGGCGCCGTCGGCCCCGACGATCAGATCGCCCTCCTTCAGCCCGGCCTCGGCAGCGGGGCTCCGGGTGCCCTCCGCCGTCTGCACTTCGCTCAGCCCGGCCACCAGAACCCCCGCCGTGCTGATCTGAATGCCCACCGCCTGGCCGCCCAGGATCAGCTCCTGGGCGAAGGCGGGCACCGTCAGAAGGGGCAGCAGGAGACAGACCCACAGCCCCGTCACAATCGTTTTTTTCATGTTGTTTTCCTCCCGCACAAATTTTCCGCGAGTACAGTATGTGCGGCGGGGGAAAAATTAAAGGCGGATATGCCTGTCAAAACTGCCAGCTTTTTTTGAAAAGCCGGACAGCCGGGCATATCCGCCGTGCTGTGAAAAATTTCCCTGAATTACTTGTCGATGACGTGGACGTTGACGTGCTCGTAGCTCATGGCCACGCCGTTGGCCTTGAAGCTCTCGCGTACGTTCTCGTTGAGATCAAAGTGCACATCCCAGTAATCCGCGTTCTTGCACCAGACGCGCACGATGTACTCCACCACGCTGCCCTTGTAGGCGCCGAGGCGGACGAAGGGCGCGGGATCGGCCAGGATGCGCTCGTCCTTGGCGATGGCGTCGAGGATGGCCTTCTTGGCGTCCTCGGTGGGCACGTCGTAGGAGGTGCAGAAGGTCATGTCCACGCGGCGCAGGGGCTCACGGCTGTAGTTCTTGACCGTGGCGCCGGTCAGATCGCCGTTGGGCACCACCATGGAGACGTTGTCCAGGGTGTTGATGGTGGTGTTGAAGAAGCCGATGGACTTGATGACGCCCACCTTGTCGCCGGCCTCCACGAAGTCGCCCTCCTTAAAGGGCTTGTTGATCAGCAGCAGGATGCCGGAGAAGAAGTTGCCCAGCAGACCCTGAACCGACATGGACAGAGCAAGACCTACGACGCTCAGCAGGGCCACGAGAGAGGCCGAGTTGATGCCGAAGGCGCCCGCGACGATGATGATGGCCACGGCGTAGAGGACAAAGGTGACCGCCTTGGTGATCAGGTTCTTGACGGGCAGGTCCAGCTTGGCGGCCTTGCCCAGCGCCTTGGCGACCACGGCCTTGATGATGCGGATGGCGATGTAGCAGACGACGAGGGTAATCAGGCCGGAGACGATGGTGTCCAGCGCCAGGTTGCCGGTGAGGGACTGGATGTTTGCGGTGACGTTTTCCATAGAAATTCCTCCTTATAAATAATATGTTTTCTCTTATTTGACGGAGCCAAGCCAGCCCTCCAGGATCAGGCTGGCGGCCACGGCGTCCACGGTTTTGCGGTGCTGTTTTTCCTTCTTGCCGCCGGCGTGGAGGATGGCGTGGGCCTCAATGCTGCTGCGGCGCTCGTCCCAGAGGATCACGGGCAGCCCGGTCTCCTTTATCAGCAGCTCGCGGAAAGCGCGGCTCTTCTCGGCCCGGGGGCCCTCCGTGCCGTCCATGTTTTTCGGCAGGCCCAGCACCAGGGTGCCCACGTCCCGGGCCTTCGCCTCCTCGGCGATGCGTCTGGCGGCCCGCTCCATGTCCCATTCCTGCATGGTCCAGGCCTCGCCGGCCAGCATCCCCAGCAGGTCGGAAACAGCCAGCCCGATCCGCTGATCGCCGTAATCAATTGCCATGGTTCGCATTTCAATCACTTCCTTATAGGCTCCCCTGCCTAAGGGGAGCTGTCCGGCCGCAGGCCGGACTGAGGGATTCTGCCCCGGCCAACTGTCTCTGCGGACTCAGTACTTCCCAAAGAAATACCGGATCTCGCCCACGGAGTAGAGCGAGCCCACGGCGCAGACCACGCTGTCCTCGTCGGAGCGGTCCAGGGCCAGGCTGACCCCGTCACGGATGCTGTCACAGACGGCCACGCTCTTGTTGTAGCGCTTGAGGTGGTCGGCCAGCTCTGCGGCGGGCAGGGCCCGGACGGAGCCGGGGGTGATGCAGATATACTCGTCCGTCACCGGATCGAGAATGTCCGTCAGCCCGCCGTAGTCCTTGTCCTTCAAAATGCCCAGCAGCAGGATCCGCCGCTTGTCCGGGAAGTAGTGCAGCAGGTTTTCCGCCACGGTCTGGGCGCACTGGGGGTTGTGCCCGCCGTCCACCACAAAGAGCGGCTCGTCGGACAAGAGTTCAAAGCGGCCGGGCCAGCTGACGGCGTAGAGTCCGTGCTCCACGTCGGTCTGCTCCAGCTTCCAGCCGCGCTCCCGCAGCACCTCCACCACCTCCAGCACGGTGGCGGCGTTTTTCAGCTGGTGCCGGCCCAGCAGCGGCAGGGCGTAAGCCTCGCCTTTGTAAGTAAAGCTCTGGCCGTAGAGGGAGTCAAACTCGCTTCGGATCTGCGAAAAGTCCGGGATGCGCAGCGGGGAACCCTCCTCCTCGCAGCGCTGCCGCACCACCTCGGTCACGCTCTCGGACTGCTGAAAGAGCACCACGGGGCAGCCTTTCTTGATGATGCCCGCCTTCTCAAAGGCGATCTGCTCCACGGTGTCCCCCAAAACGGCGGTGTGGTCCAGGCCGATGTTCATGATCACCGCGCAGGCGGGCGCGTCGATGATGTTGGTGGCGTCAAAGCGGCCGCCCAGGCCCACCTCCAGCACCACCACGTCGCATTTCTCCTGCGCGTACCACAGCAGGGCCACCGCGGTCATCAGCTCAAACTCCGTGGGGTGGTCGTCCATGGCTTCCGCCGCGGGCTTGACGCGGGTGACCAGTTCCGCCAGCACCTCATCGTCGATCTGCTTGCCGCCTATCTGCATGCGCTCGTTGAAGCGGTAGAGATAGGGGGAGGTGTAAAGTCCGGTCTTGTAGCCGGCGGCCTTGAGCACAGACGCGGTCATGGCCGCGCAGCTGCCCTTGCCGTTGGTGCCGGCGATGTGGACAAACTGCAGTCCCCGCTGGGGATTGCCCAGCTTCTCCAGCAGCTCCCCGATCCGCTCCAGCCCCGGCTTGGAGCCGAAGAATTCCACCCCGCTGATATACGCGAGCGCTTCCTGAATATTCATAGTCGCTGTGAATCTCCTTTTTCTTGCTGGCCACATTCTAGCATCTTTTGTGTCCCGCGGCAAGAGCAAGTCACATGCCCGGCCGGAATTCTTGCCAAGCCCGGCGGGGCGGCGTATAATGGGAACATCCCGTGCAGAGAGAGGGGGAAACACCATGGAGCGGGAAGCATATATGTCCCTGGCCCTGGAGCTGGCCCGGGAGGCGGCGGCCGAGGGCGAGGTACCGGTGGGCTGTGTGATCGCGGGGCCGGACGGCGCGGTGATCGGCCGGGGCCGGAACCGCCGGGAGGAGACCGGTGACGCTACCGCCCACGCGGAGCTGGAGGCCATCCGTCAGGCCTGCGCCGCCCTGGGGGACTGGCGGCTCTCGGGCTGCACCCTCTATGTCACGCTGGAGCCCTGCCCCATGTGCACCGGCGCCATCATCAACGCCCGCATCCCCACCCTGGTTTTCGGGGCGCGGGAGGCGCTCTCCGGTTCCTGCGGCAGCGTCATCGACCTGTTCTCCGAGGGCTACGGCCACCGCCCGGCGGTCTACCCCGGGGTGCTGCGGGAGGACTGTGCCGCCCTGCTGCGGGACTTTTTCCGCGACAAGCGCTGACTGTGTTATTTTCCAGATTATTATAGAATGACTTGCATTTCCCAGGTGTTTCCTGTAAAATTTTAGCTGAAAGATGGATCGGGCGCGAGCGGAACGATTGACTATTCTGCCCGAAACGGAAAGGAAATCAAGATGAAAAAAACCGTTGACAAGGATACTCTGATCGGGCGGATCTGCTGGCTGTGCCTGGCACTCGTGGTGGTTCTCAACATCGTGCTCATCAAAAACACGCCTCAGCCCGGCGCCGTTCTGGCCGCCGACACCCCCGATGAGGCCGTCACCCTGGTGGGCACGGCGGAGGGACGCAACGGCCCCGTTGAGGTGGAGGTCACCGCCACGGCTGACCGCATCTACGGCATCCGCGTGCTCAATCATGTGGAGTCCGACGGTATCGGCACCGAGGCAGTCCGGCTGCTGCCCGGCAAAATCTTTGAGACCCAGAGCCTGATGGTCGATTCCATCTCCGGCGCCACCATCAGCTCCGACGCCATCAAGGCTGCCATCGGTGACGCTCTGGAAAAGGGCGGCTTTGACCCGGCGGTCTTCATGGTGGAGGTCGCTGCCGCGCCCGTGGAGCGCACCCCCGTGGAGCTCAGCTGCGACGTGGTGGTGGTCGGCGCCGGCGGCGCGGGCCTGACCGCGTCGGTGCTCGCCACCCAGCAGGGGCAGCAGGTCATCCTGCTGGAGAAGATGCCCTTTGTCGGCGGCAACAGCCTGCGCGCAGAGGGCGGCATGAACGCCGCCAACACCAAGGTCGAGGCGGAGCTGGGCCTGACCGACAGCACGGTTGAGAACTTCATCGCCGATACCATGGCCGGCGGCCACCAGCTCAATAACATCGACCTGGTTACCACCATGGCCGAGAACAGCGCCGAGGCGGTGGACTGGCTCTTCTCCATCGACGCGCCGCTGACCAAGGTCGCCGCCACCGGCGGCACCAGCCACAAGTACCTGCACAAGCCGGACGACGGCCGGCCCGTGGGTGAGTACCTGGTGGAGAAGCTCAAGGCCCAGACCGAGAAGCTGGGCATCGAGGTGCGCGTCAACACCAAGGCCACCGAGATCCTGATGGAAAACGGCCAGGCCGTGGGCGTGCTGGCCGAGGACAACGAGCACAGCTACACCATCCACGCCAAGTCCGTGGTGCTCACCACCGGCGGCTTCGGCGCAAACTTCGACTTGATGGCAAGCTATGATCCCTCGCTTGCCAACGCTGTCACCACCAACCACTCCGGCGCCCAGGGCGACGGCATCATGATGGCCCAGGCCGTCGGCGCCGACACCGTGGACATGGAGCAGATCCAGCTGCACCCCACCGTCATCCAGGCGGACGGCACCCTGGTGTCCGAGTCCGTGCGCAGCCACGGTGCCATCCTGGTCAACGCCGAGGGCAAGCGCTTCACCAACGACATGGACTTCCGGGACAAGGTGTCCCAGGCGGAGCTCAAGCAGCCCGGCGCCTACGCTTACATCATCTTCGACCAGGCCCTGGTGGATGAGGTGGCCCTGACGCAGAAGTTCATCGACCGCGGCTTTGCCATCAGCGGCAAGACCTACGTGGAGCTGGCGCAGAACATGGGTCTCACGGGCGACGCGGTGAAGAACTTTGTCAACACCATGGAGACCTGGGAGACCTACGTCGCTGCGGGCGAGGACAAGGACTTCGGCCGCAGCAACGTCAGCATGATCGACATCTCAACCGCCCCTTACTACGCCATCAAGATCGCCCCGGGCATCCACCACACCATGGGCGGCATCAAGATCAACACCCGCGCTGAGGTCATTGACACCGACGGCAACGTGATCCCCGGCCTCTTCGCCGCGGGCGAGACCACCGGCGGTGTCCACGGCGGCAACCGCGTGGGCGGCAACGCCGTGTGTGACTTCATCGTCTTCGGGCGCATCGCAGGCCAGAGCGCCTCGGACTTCGCATCCGGCGTCCGGCTCCCCGCCGCCGCGTAAAAACAGGCATGAAAAAACCTCTGTCCGTTCGGACAGAGGTTTTTGCTTCCTTAAAACAGTTCCGTCTTGAAGATCTGAACCACCTCAGGGATCCACTGGTGGATGAAGGCGTCCAGATCCAGGTTGTAGCGATCCTCGCAGCGCCGCTCGACGATGGCGCCGATACGGTCGGTATCCGCGCCGGTCAGAACGCCGACGCCGGCACAGACCGCGCCGAAGGCGATGCAGATGGCCACGATGACAAGAATGACACGCCAGCCCTTTTTCATCTTACCTCAACCTCCTTGTAACACCACTTGCGGCCCAGGGCGAAGATGCCGCGGATCAGGGCCGGGATGGCTCCGCCGATGAACCAGACAAAGGTCCAGGCCAGCAGCAGACCCAGGGCGAGCGCCACCAGCGCACAGCCCAGCACCAGCAGGATATCCGCAAAGACGGAAAAGCTGCCGAAGGCGGCCAGCAGCCCGGAGACGCCGATACTGAGGGCCGCGGCGGCCAGCGCCAGACACAGCAGGGTGGGCAGCAGCAGGATCCCGATGCCCAGCAGCGCAATGGGAATGGCGAACAGGATATAGAGGATCAGCAGGAAGACACGGGGCTTGCGTTCCGTGCGCGTAGGAAGGTCGGGCAGATCCTCCGCCCTGGCCTTCTGTGCGGGGGGCGCGGCAAACTGCGCGGAGACATTCCCGGGCTCTTTCGGTGCCTCGGGAGCCTGAAAGCCCTCCTGCGCGGCAGGGGCGGCCTTGGGCGCCTCCGGCATCGGGGCCGGGGCGGGGGCCGTGTCTTCGTCGGGGAAGTGGGGCGCGTCTTCAAAAACGGCGGGTTCGGAGTTCTGAATCAGGTCGCTGCCGGAGATGCTGAAGTCGGCCAGGAACGCGTTCACCTCGTCGTCCTCATCGGCATCGGCGCCGGCCTCGCCGGCCTTGACCTCCGGCGCGCTCTCCTGTGCGGCGGGCGCCTCTTCAACGCCCGGCTCCTCCTGCGGCTCTTCCGGCGCTTCCGCCGGAGGGGCGGGCGCCTCGGCCGCCTGGGCCGCGTCCTCGTCAGGGAAGCGGGCCGGCTCCGGTTCCACCGGGGCGGGGAAGGGCTGCGTCTCTTCGGGGGCGTTGTCCAGCTCGGCGGCCAGATCGTCAAACACGCTGGTGTCCAGCTCCTCGTCCTCAAACAGGGAGAACTGATCGTCCAACACGGCGGGGGCCTTGGGGCCCAGAGAGGCGGCCTGGTCACGGATACGGTCGATCACCTGGACAAAGGAGGGCTCCTCCTCCACTGCCGCGCCCGCCTCACGGGCCTGGGCGTGGGCCTGAAGCTTTCTCTCCCGCGCGTCATAGGAGCGGGCCAGGTTCACGGCCTGGCGGGTGGGGGAGACCAAAAGCTGCAAAAGACCGGTCTCATCGTCGGTCTCGTCAAACATGCTGTTATACATGGCCAGGGCCCGGACGCGGTCCTCCTCATACATGAAGGTCAGCAGTCTGCCGAGCTCGGCCAGAAACTTCTGTCTGTTAATCGCGGTTCACCTCCGATTTCATTTCGGTGCATTATGGATTATACCTGTTTTCCACCCCGCGGTCAAGACAAAAATTACAAAAAAGCTACAAAATGTTTTCGACATGCTTCGCACATCCTCCCGGAAGGGCTTGACAAGCCCCTGTACTGTATATAAAATAAAGAAACACGGCTTCGGCTGTCAATACGGCGGGGCAAGGGCCCTGGCGAATGAGAGGTATGAATCATGGCAAAAGAGAAACGCGTGGAGCAGATCACCGATATGGAGGTTGATTTTGCCCAGTGGTATACCGATATCTGCCGCAAGGCGGAGCTGGTGGAGTACGCCTCGGTCAAGGGCTTTACGATCCTGCGGCCTTACGGCTACGCCATCTGGGAGAACATGCAGCAGCTCATGGACGCGGAGTTCAAGAAGACCGGGCACGTCAACGTGGCCATGCCGGTCCTGATCCCCGAGAGTCTGCTGAAGAAGGAGGGCGAGCTGGTCAACGGCTTTGCGCCCGAGGTGGCCTGGGTCACCATGGGCGGCAGTGAGGAGCTGGAGGAGCGCCTGGCCTTCCGTCCCACGTCCGAGACCATGTTCTGCGACCACTGGTCCCGGGTGCTGCACTCCTACCGGGAGCTGCCCATGCTGTATAACCAGTGGTGCTCCGTCATCCGCTGGGAGAAGACCACCCGCCCCTTCCTGCGCTCCAGAGAGTTCTGGTGGCAGGAGGGCCACACCATCCACGAGACCGCCGAAGAGGCCCAGGCGGAGACCGAGCAGCAGCTCAACTGCTACGCGGACTTCTTTGAGCAGGTGCTGGCCATCCCCGTGGTACGCGGCCGCAAGACCGACAAGGAGAAGTTTGCCGGCGCGGAGGCCACCTACACCGTCGAGTGCCTGATGAAGGACCACAAGGCCCTGCAGGGCGCCACCTCCCACTACTTCGGGGACAAGTTCTCCCGCGCCTACGACGTGACCTTCACCGGCCGGGACAACAAGCTGCAGTACCCCTTCCAGACCTCCTGGGGCTCCACCACCCGCATGATCGGTGCGGTCATCATGGCCCACGGCGACAACAACGGTCTGGTGCTGCCGCCCAAAATCGCGCCCATCCAGGTGGTGGTGGTCCCCGTGGCCCAGCACAAGCCCGGCGTTCTGGAGAAGGCGGGCGAGGTCTATGAGGCCCTGAAGGCCGCCGGCCTGCGCGTCAAGATCGACGACAGCGACAACAGCCTGGGCTGGAAGTGCGCCCAGTACGAGATGAAGGGCGTGCCCCTGCGCGTGGAGCTGGGCCCCCGGGATATCGAGAACGGCCAGTGCGTGGCGGTCCGCCGCGACAACGGGGAGAAGATCACCGTGGCCCTGGACGAGCTGGCTGCCCGTGTGCCGGAGCTGCTGGACGCGGTGCAGCAGGGCCTGTACAACGCGGCGAAGATCAACCTGGACGAACACATCTTCGAGGCCCACTCCCTGGAGGAGGCCAAGGCCCTTCAGGCCGAGCACGGCGGCTTCATCAAGACCATGTGGTGCGGCGAGCTGGACTGCGAGATGAAGATGAAGGAAGAGGCCGGTATGTCCTCCCGCTGCATGCCCCTCCGGCAGGAGCGCTTTGCGGACGTCTGCCCCATCTGCGGCAAGCCCGCCAAGCACATGATCTACTGGGGCGTGGCCTACTGATCCGAAAACAAAACGAACGCCCCCGGAGCAAAGCTCCGAGGGCGTTTCGGTTTTCTGGCTTATCCCTCAACGGGGAAAATCGGGCCGCGCAGGCTGTCGCCTTCCAGGAGATACACATAGAGAAAGCCTTCCTGCGACAGGGTCTGCAGCTGTTCGGCCACAAACCACTCCTGCCACTCTTCCGCGCTGCGGCACTCATGTTCCCCCATGACATAATCGGGGCCGGAGGCCGTATACGGAAGCTTCTGGGCATGCAGCTTCTCCAGAGTTTTCTCCGGGGTCTCATACTTGGAAGCAACATAGGTAATCTTCATCTTGAACGCCTCCTTTCCGCTTTCTTTTTTCAACTACGTTATAGCACTGTTGCACAAAAAATGCAAGCGCCTTTACAAAAAAATTAAAAGATTCGTGCAAAAGGCACACACGACAGAGCAGAAAACCCGGGTGGTCCGGACAATCTCACGCCATTCACAGACCAGCCCGCGGCCTCCGGGAGAAATACCGCATACAGCAAAGGACCCCGGAAACGTCCGAGGTCCTTTTTCTATACGGTTTTACTTCTTCATCCGCTCCAGCAGGTAGGGCGTGGCCTGCTCAAAGTTGACGCCGTACCAGCTGTGGTTTTCCTCCGCCAGGGTCAGGCGGATGCACTCGGCGGTGTAGTCGGCGGCCAGGGCCAGGGCCTCCGGCACCGTGCGGCCCAGCACCAGCGCGCCCGCGGCGGCGGCGGAGTAGATGTCCCCGGTGCCGTGGAAGTTCACCGGCAGCCGGTCGGTGTAGTACTCGGAGAAGGCGCCGGTCGCCCCGTCCAGACTGACGGCGCCCAGCCGCCCCTCCTGAAAGCTCACGCCGGTGAGCGCGGCGGTCTTTGCGCCCAGGGCCAGCAGGCCCTCCAGCAGCTCCATGATGTAGCCCCGGTCGTAGCTCTCCTTATACTCCTTGCCCAGCATGAAGGCGGCCTCGGTGATGTTGGGCAGCACCAGGTCGGCGCCCTCCATCAGCTCCGCCATCTTTTTGGGAAACTCCGGCCCGAAGCCCGCGTAGAGCCTGCCGTTGTCCCCCATGGCGGGGTCCACGATGAGCCTGGCGCCCTCTCCGAAATCCCGGAAATAGCGCTTGACGATGTCTACCTGGCGGAAGGAACCCAGATACCCGGTGCAGATGGCGTCAAAGGTCAGGCCCTGCTGCTTCCAGTGGTCGGCGATGGGGTCCATCTCGTCCGTCAGATCCCGGAAGGTAAAGCCCTTAAACTGGGTGTGGGTGGACAGCACCGCCGTGGGCACCACGGCGCACTCGATGCCCATGGCCGAGAGGATGGGCAGGGCCACGGTCAGGGAGCATTTGCCCACCGCGGACAGATCCTGAATACTGACGACACGTTTCATGTTCATGCACTCCTTGTCCCCGGGCAGGCCCGGGCTTGACTTTTTTTCATGGCCAGTATATGCTGAATTTGGTCCTATGTATATTGCCAGATAAGGAGATTTTTTTAAGACCAGATGAAATACCGCATCGACAAAGACGCGCCTCGCAGCGCCTATATGCAGCTCTATACCCAGCTGCGGGAGGACATTGTCACCGGGGCTATCCCCCGCGGGAGCAAGCTGCCCTCCAAGCGGCTTCTGGCCGGGGAGCTGGGGGTCAGCCTCATCACGGTGGAGCACGCCTACGCCCTGCTGTGTGACGAGGGCTATGTGGACAGCCGCCAGCGCAGCGGCTACTTTGCCGCCTTCGGCGCCGCCCCCCGGCACGAGGAGCCCCTGCCCCGCCGCGAGGGGGAGCCGGGTCCGGAGACCGCGCCCGAGGACTTCCCCTTCTCGGCCCTGGCCAAGACCATGCGCCGGGTGCTCTCGGACTACGACCGGCGGATCCTGGTGCGCTCTCCCGGCGCCGGCTGTGCGGAGCTGCGGGAGGCCATCGCCGCCTACATCGCCCGCAGCCGGGGGCTCTCGGTGTCGCCGGACCAGATCGTGGTGGGCTCCGGGGCGGAGGCCTTCTATTCCCTCATCGTCCAGCTCTTCGGCCGGGAGACGGTCTACGCCCTGGAGGACCCCTGCTACGTCCGTATCCGCCAGGTGTATGAGGCCAACGGCGCCCGCTGCGTGAGCCTGCCCATGGGGGAGGACGGCATTGTCACCCAGGCTCTCGCCGCCTGCCGGGCGGGGGTCCTGCATGTGACGCCCTTCAACAGCTACCCCAGCCACGTCACCGCCTCCGCCGGCAAGCGGCACGAGTACGCCGCCTGGGCCCGGAAAAACGGCAGCTATCTGATCGAGGACGACTACGACTCGGAGTTCTCCTCCGTCACCCGCCACATCGACACCATCTGCTCTCTGGCCCCGGAGCGGGTGCTGTACCTCAACACCTTCTCCCGCACCTTCGCCCCCTCCATGCGCACGGCCTATCTGGTCCTGCCGCAGGAGCTGCTGCCGGTCTACCGGGAAAAGCTGGGCTTTTCGGCCTGCACCGTGCCGGTGTTCGAGCAGTATGTGCTGGCGGAGTTTCTCTCCTCCGGCGAGCTGGAGCGCTACATCAACCGCCGCAGACGAAAGCTGCGCCAGCAAAAGGGCTGAGTCTTGCAATACACCCGGCGCCCGGGGTATAATGGGCGCAGGAAGATTTTGGGGGAGGAGATCGCATGCCCCTTTGCGGGAACTGTTTTCATGAACTGCATACATCCGGTCCCTGCCCTCTCTGCGGCTACGACGGGACCGGCAAGGACAAGAAGCACCCCCAGGCCCTGCGGCCGGGGGCCATCCTCAACGGCCGGTACATCGTGGGGCGCGTCCTGGGACAGGGCGGCTTCGGCATCACCTATCTGGCGCTGGACAACCCCAGCGGGGAGCGGGTGGCCATCAAGGAGTACTACCCCTCGGAGCTGGCGGGCCGGGGCCTGGACGGCTGCACCGTCGCCATCCACTCGGAGGAGCGGGCGGAAAACTTCGCCTACGGCAAGGCCCAGTTTCTGGAGGAGGCCCGGACCCTGGCCGCGGTGAGCGGCAGCGGCAGCATCGTCCGCATCTACAGCTATTTTGAAGAAAACGGCACGGCCTATTTTGCCATGGAGTACGTGGAGGGCGTGCCGCTGGATGAATATCTGCGCCAAAAGAGCGGGCAGCTCACTGCGCAGGAGGCGGAGACCCTGTTCCTGCCGCTGATGGCGGCTTTGGAGACGGTGCACAAAAAGGGCATCGTCCACCGGGACATCGCCCCGGACAACCTCATCGTGACCGGGGACGGGACGGTCAAGCTCATCGACTTCGGCGCGGCGCGCTACTCCACCGGCGAGAAGAGCAAGAGCCTGGACGTCATCTTAAAGCACGGCTTTGCCCCCTATGAGCAGTACATGCGCCGGGGCAGACAGGGCCCGTGGACGGACGTGTACGCCCTGGCCGCCACGTTCTACTACGCCGTCACCGGCAAGGTGCCGCCTGAGGCGGTGGAGCGCATGCAGGAGGACAGCCTCCAAAAGCCCTCGGCACTGGGGGTGAACCTGGGCAAGGGAACGGAGGCGGTGCTGTTAAAAGCCCTCTCCGTGCAGGCGCAGGAGCGCTGGCAGAGCATGGGCGAGTTCAGCGGCGCCCTCCAGGCTGCGGCCATGGCCGAGGCGGAGGAGCGGAAAAAGGCGGAGCAGGAGCGCCTGGCCCGGGAGGCCAGAGAGCGCGAGGCCAAGGAGCGGGCGGAGCGCCTGGAGCGGGAGAAGCGGGAGAAGGCCGAGCGCGCCGCGCAGAAAAAGGCGGAGCGCGAGAAAGCCAGAGCCGCCCGCCAGGCGGAGAAGTCCGCGCCCGCAGAGAAGAAAAAGAACCCCCTGCCCCTGATCCTGGCCGCGGCGGCGGTCCTGGCCCTGGTGATCTTCGGGGCGACCAGACTTGCAAAGAGGCCCTCTCCGGCGCTGACCGCCTCGCCTGCGGAGACAGCACAGGTTGCGGAAACACCCGCCCCAACGCCCGAACCCACCCCGGAGCCCACACCCCCACCGACCACAGTGGAGGAAAACGGGCTGCACTTTACGGTCTACGACGACCACGCGGTGCTCTCGGCTGCGGCCGCGTCGCTCACGTCCGTGACGGTTCCGTCCGCGGCAGACGGAAGACCTGTGACCAGCATCGGAGAAAACGCCTTTTACGGTTGCCTCAACTTGACCAGAATTACGCTGCCAGAAGGGTTGACCAGTATCAGCGCCCGGGCCTTTGAGACTTGCTACAAGTTGGCCAACATCACACTGCCGGAGAGCCTGACCAGCATTGACGCCCAAGCCTTTTCTGGTTGCAGCGCGCTAAACAGCATCACGCTGCCGGAGGGCCTGACCAGCATCGGTTGGGACGCCTTTTCAGGCTGCACCGGCTTGACCAGCATCCACGCCCAGCCCGGCTCCTACGCGGCGGAATTCTTCAAGGACGATCCCCGCCTGGTAATCGACCCGGCTGTTCCGTACACGGTGGAGGAAAACGGCTTGACGTTTGCGATCCAGGCCGACCATGCGGTGCTTACGGCCGCGGACAAGTCTCTCACATCTGTGGCGGTTCCGGCCATGGCGGGCGGGAGACCGGTGACCGTCATCGGCTCCGCCTTTTACGGCTGCGATCGTCTGACCGACATCACGCTGCCGGAAGGTGTGACCGGCATCGGCAGCCACGCCTTCTCCGAATGCAGGCGTTTGACCGGCATCACGCTGCCGGAGAGTTTGACCAGTATCGGCGACAGCGCCTTTTCCGGCTGCGATCACCTGACCGGCATCTCCCTGCCGGAGAGCGTGACCAGCATTGGCGACAGTGCCTTTTCCGGCTGCACTGCTTTGATCGGCATCAACCTGCCGGAGGGCGTGACCAGTATTGGGAACGGTGCCTTTTGGCGCTGCACCGGCTTGACCGGCATCACGCTGCCGGAGGGTGTGACCAGCATCGGCGACGAGACCTTTTACGGCTGCGATCATCTGACCGACATCGCGCTGCCGGAGAGCTTGACCAGCATCGGATTCAATGCCTTTCACGACTGCAGCTCGCTGACCGGCGTCATGCTGCCGGAGAGCTTGACCAGCATCGGAGTTGGAGCCTTTTCCGGCTGCAGCCGCCTGAGAGAGATCGTGCTGCCAGAGAGTTTGGCCAGAGTTGAAAGTCAGGCCTTTCAGGACTGCGGCGCCCTGACCGCCATCCACGCCCCGGCGGGCTCCTACGCGGCGGAATTCTTCAAGGACGATCCCCGCCTGGTGATCGACGGATAATCCCGCTCCTGTACGATCCCGGTCCTTCACCGTAGGGGCGCTTCACGAAGCGCCCGAAAAAAGGACGGATTGCCACACCAGTGACAGCGGTCACTGGTTCGCAATGACGAGTTGTAGGGGAGGCCCTCGGGCCTCCCGGCGGAAATGGGGCAAAATCAAAAACAACCCCCGGCGAATGCGGGAGGGGCAAGCCCCTCCCCTACAGAGAGAATCTAGGTTCAACATCGTAGGGGCGACCCTTGCGGTCGCCCGGCGGCACCCGGAGCAAACAAAGAAAATTCCCCGGCGAAACCGCAGAAAGCTGCGACTTCGCCGGGGGCTTTTTCTGCTTTACAGTTGTCTCAGAAAGAAATCGCACACCGCGTCCCGCACGGCGCTTCGATCGGCGTTGAAGGAGTGGTCGCTGTCAAAGCAGCGCTTTTCCAGCCCTTCCCCGCCCGCACGCTCGATGGCGGCGTTGAGCCGGTCGATGTGGTCGGCCCTGGGCAGCAGCGCGTCCTGCGCGGCGGCCACGGTGAGCACCGGCTTTTCGCTCAGCGCCGGGGCGTAGGAGAGCAGGTCCATCTCCCCGATATGCGCCTTGGCGTCCGCGGTGAAGCTCTCCCAGCTGAGACCGTGCACCCAGGGGGCGGAGACGTCGATCAGCGCCTTGTAGCGGTCTTCCCGGCCCTCCAGCGCCTCCAGCGCCGCCAGGCGGAAGTCCATGGGCGCCATGATGCAGGCGGCCTTGACCTCAGGCGCCAGAGCGGCGGTGCGTGCGGCCATGAGTCCGCCCATGCTGTGGCCCAGCAGGAACACGCGCTCCGGGTCAAAATCCCCGAAGGGGTTGGAGAGGATGTAGTCCAGCACGGTGCGGCTGTCCTCCATGCAGTGGGAGACGGCGTAGTCCCCGTCGCTGCCGAAGCAGCCGCTGTAGTGGAAGCAGACGGCGGCAAAGCCACTCTCCCGCAGGGCGACGGCAAAGTCCATCAGCCGCTCGATGCCGGGGATGCCGTGGCAGAGCAGCACCACGGGATACGGGCCCGGGCCGCCGGGCAGATAGCAGTTGGCCAGCAGCTTGCCCCGGACGCCGGGGATCAGCATGCCGCGGGAGGAGGGCAGGGGAGTTTCCATGGTGTGCTCCTTTCTCGGTGTCGGTTTGGTTTACAGCAGCTTTTCCAGCGCGTCCAGCTGCTCGTCGGTGGTGGACCAGCTGGTGCAGAAGCGCACCGCCATGTGGCTCGCGTCCACGCGCTCCCACAGGGAGAAGGCCACGTCCTTCTGCAGGCGCGCGATCTGCTCGTCAGAGAGGATGAAGAACTGCTGGTTGGTGGGGGAGTCGATGAAGAGGGGATAGCCCCGGTCGGTGAACATCTTCTTCAGGCGCATGGCGAGCCGGATGGCGTGGCGGCCGATCTCCCAGTAGAGCCCGTCGGTGAACAGAGCGTCAAACTGCTGGCTGACGACGCGCATCTTGGCAAGCAGCGCGCCCTGCTGCTTGATAACCGCGAGAAAGTGTTTGGGCATGTTGTGCTTGGTGAAGATCAGAGCCTCGCCGCAAAGGGCGCCCACCTTGGTGCCGCCGATGTAGAACAGGTCCGTCAGCTCCACGATATCCTGCAGGCTTACATCGTTTGCGGGGCTCATCAGGCCGTAGCCCAGGCGCGCGCCGTCCAGGAACAGGTGCAGGCCGTACTTGCGGCAAGTCTCGGAGAGGGCGGTGAGCTCGGCTTTGGAGTACAGGGTGCCCACCTCCGTGGGGTGGGAGATGTAGACCATGCCGGGGCGGACCATGTGCTCGGCGGTGTCGTCGGCCAGATACACGTCCATGTACTTCGCCACGGTCTCCGCCATGAGCTTGCCGTCGGTGTGCTTCAGGCCGATGACCTTGTGGCCGCTGGACTCGATGGCGCCGGACTCGTGCACGTTGATGTGGCCGGTGGCGGCGCAGAGCACGCCCTCGTAGCAGTTCAGCATGCAGGAGATGGCGATGCGGTTGGTCTGGGTGCCGCCGGTGAGAAACTGGATCTGCAGATCGTCCCGGCCGCATGCGGCGCAGATTTTGCGCTTGGCCTCCTCGGTATCCTCGTCGGAGCCGTAGCCCTGCAGGGTGACCAGGTTGCGGTCCAGAAAATGCTGGAGCACCTTGGGATGCGCGCCCTCGGTGTAATCGGAAGTAAAGGACAGCATGGGGGTTTCCTCCTTGTTTTTTAACGGATTGCCACGGGCCGCGCGCGGCCCTCGCAATGACGGATCATGGGGAAAAAGAGGCAGCGTGTGCGCTGCCTCTTTTTGATTTGAATTTTACGCTTCGCCGCGCTCGCGGAGAGCGTCCTTGCGGCTGAGATCGATGCCGCGGGGGCCGATGTTGACGACCTTGACCCAGGTCATGTCGCCGACCTTCAGCACGTCCTCGACCTTCTCGGTGCGCTTGAACTCCAGGTCCTTGATCTTGACCAGGCCGTCCTTGCCGGGAGCCAGCTCCACCCAGGCGCCGAAGTCGGAGCGGATGTTGCTGACCTTGCCGTAGTACAGGGCGCCCACTTCGGGTTCGAAGCAGATGTCCTCGATGGTCTTGCGGGCGGCGCGGCAGGCCTCGATATCGGAGGAGGCGATGAAGATGGTGCCGTCGTCGTTGATGTCGATCTTGCAGCCGGTGTCGGCGGTGATCTTCTGGATGACCTTGCCGCCGGAGCCGATGACCTCGCGGATCTTGTCGGGGTTGATCTTCATCTGGATCATCTTGGGGGCGGTCTTCGCCAGCTCCTTGCGCGGCTCAGCGATGGCCTTGAGCAGGATGCAGTCGAGGATCTGGAAGCGGGCCTCCTTGGTGATGGCGAAGGCTTCCTTGACGATCTCATGCTTCAGACCGTCGTTCTTCAGGTCCATCTGGATGGCGGTGATGCCCTGCTTGGTGCCGGCCACCTTGAAGTCCATCTCGCCGTGGAAGTCCTCCACGCCCTGGATGTCGATGAAGGTGGTGAAGTCGTCGCCGTCCTGGATCAGGCCGCAGGAGATGCCGGCCACGGGGGCCTTCAGGGGCACGCCGGCGTCCATGAGGGCCAGGGTGGTGCCGCAGATGGAGCCCTGGGAGGTGGAGCCGTTGGAGGAGAGCACCTCGGAGACCACGCGGATGGCGTAGGGGAAGTCCTCCACATCGGGGATCACGGACTCGAGGGCCTTCTCGACCAGAGCGCCGTGGCCGTACTCGCGGCGGTTGGTGGAGCGGCTGGCACGGGCCTCACCGGTGGAGTAGGAGGGCATGTTGTAGTGGTGCATGAAGCGCTTGGACTCCTCTTCCCAGATGGTGTCCAGCTTCTGGGCGTCGGCCAGGGTGGAGAGGGTGGCGACGGAGAGCACCTGGGTCTGGCCGCGGGTGAACAGGCCGGAGCCGTGCACCACGGGCAGAACGCCGACCTCGGCGGCCAGCGGGCGGATCTCGTTCATCTGGCGGCCGTCGACGCGCTTGCCGGCCAGCAGCCACTTCTTGACGACCTTCTTCTGCAGCTTGTAGAGGATCTCCTCCATGTACTGCATCATGTCGGGGTGTTCCTCGCCGTACTTGGCCTCGACCATGGTGATCCAGTCGTTGACGCGGGCCTCGCGCACGTTCTTGTCGTCGGTGTCCATGCAGTACTCCATGGACTCAAATTCGTTCTCCACCAGCTTGTTGAACAGCTCCTCGTCGAAGGAGGCGTGCTCATACTCAAACTTGGGCTTGCCGATCTCGGCCACCATCTGGTCGATGAGATCCAGCACGGGCTGCAGGTGCTCGTGGGCCTGGACGATGCCCTCGTACATCACGTCGTCGGGGACCTGGTCGGCCTCGGACTCGATCATGACGATCTTCTTGTGGGTGGCGGCGATGGTGGTGATCATGCGGTTATGCTCGCGCTCGGCCTTGGTGGGGTTGAAGAGGTACTTCTCCCCGTCCCAGCCGAGCACGATGCCGGCGATGGGGCCGTTGAAGGGCACGTCGGAGATGGAGACGGCGGCGGAGGCGCCGATCATGGCGGTGATCTCAGGGCTGCAGTCGCGGTCGACGGACAGGACTTCGCAGGCGATGACCACGTCGTTGCGCAGGTCGGAGGGGAAGAGGGGACGCATGGGGCGGTCGATCAGACGGGAGGCCAGCACGGCGGGCAGGCTGGGCTTGCCCTCACGGCGCATGAAGCTGCCGGGGATGCGGCCGACGGCGTAGAGCTTCTCGTTGAAGTCCACGGCGAGGGGGAAGTAGTCGATGCCGTCCTTGGGGCGGGCGGAGGCGGTGCAGGTGACGAGCACGGTGGTCTCACCGTACTTGACGAGCACGGCGGCGTTGCAGAGCTCTGCCAGCTTGCCGACCTCCATGGACAGGGGGCGGCCCTCGTACATCATCTCAAACTTGCGGTAGTTGGGGAACTGCTTGTTGGTAATGATCATGGGGATTCTCCTTATCTTTTTTGCACGTCCCTGCCCTCAGTACTTGGAAAAACGTCCGATCTTATCCCCTGGCACGGGGCCGAAGAAGAAGGACGCTGATTCGCCCGTCGGGCGCTTTTTCAAATACGGAAAGCCGGTTTCGTGCTTGCATACTTTCTTTCGCGCAGCGAAGCATTCAGATTTGTTTTTTGCGGGGGCACGTACCTCGCAAAAAACCCCTCTCAGCCTGCACGTGTGCGAGCGGAGCGAGTGCGCAGAGCGGAGTGCAAAGGCTCAATCAAAAGGCAAAGCCGTTTGATCAAAAAAATCCGGGGACAAGATTCAATTGTCCCCGGACGCAAAAACCTTCATACCCTTCAGAAGCGCTCTCGCGGGGCGGGCGGGCAAGCTTACTTGCGGATGCCCAGCTTGGCGATGACAGCGCGGTAACGCTCGATATCCTTCTTGGCCAGGTAGTCGAGCAGACGGCGGCGCTTGCCGACCATCTTGTACATGCCCAGACGGCTGTGGTCGTCGTTGGGATGCTGCTTGAGGTGAGCGGTCAGCTCACGGATGCGCTGGGTGAGGATGGCGATCTGGACCTCGGGAGAGCCGGTGTCGCCCTCGTGGGTGGCGTTCTCGGAGATGACCTGGGTCTTGACTTCTTTGGTGATCATGGTGGTGTTGCTCCTTTCATTTTTCAGCTATACCCTGCGATCCGGGCCATGGGGCGGAAAGGACGCCGCATCGGCGGCATACCCCATCGCGCAGACTGCGGGCGCGTACTTTGGCATAATACCATTGTTTGCTGTGATTGTCAACACAAATTCCGCGTGAAAAAAGTTCCCCCGGGGAACCGGGGGAACAGAGAGCTTTGCGGAAAATCGGGGGATCAGCCCTTGGAGGCGTAGGTCCAGATAACGTCGCCGGTGGCGAGACGGATCACGTCCTTCACGTTGGGCTTGAGCATCTGCGCGGTGGTGTAGTAGTAGAGAGGTGCAACACTGCCGGTGGCCATCAGCACGTTCTCAGCCTCGGCGGCGAGCTTGGCGCGCTCGGCGGGATCGGTCGCGGCCTTGACCTCGTCGACGATGGCGTCATAGGCGTCCGCCCAGGCCTGATCGCCGTTGGGACCCCAGTAGGCGCCGACGCCGGCGTCCGCGGTGACCGCGCTGTTGCGGGTGTAATCACCGATGGGGCGGCCGAGACGGGGGTAGTTGTTGCCGGAGTTGGAGATGAAGATCTCCAGGAAGTTGACTACGTCGTTGAAGTCGGCAACCCAGCCCATACGGGCGGCTTCCGCGTCGCCGGCCTTCAGCTTGGTCTGCAGGGTGGCCCAGGCCTCCTGGTTGACCACGCCGGTGATGCCGAATCTGTTCCAGGTCTCCTGGACGTACTGAATGATCAGGGCGTTGTTGCCGCTGTTGTTGAACGCAAACTCGATGGACGGGAAGTCGGTGAACATGAGGTCGCCGCCCTCGATGCTGCCGGTGCAGGGGTAGCCCAGGTCGATGAGGGTCTGGAGGGCCTCCACCTGATCCACGGTGTAGTCGGGGTTGACGTCGGACATCTCGTTGGTGCCGGCGTACCAGGTGCCGTAGCCGTCGGCCGCGCGCACGTTGGTGTTCAGACCGTCAGACAGGCTGTCGGGGAAGAAGCCGGTGGCGGGAACCTCGCCGCCCTTGGTGACGTAGGTGACGACCTCATAGCGGTTGATCAGCTGGCCGAGAGCGAAGCGGGCCTTGCTCTGCTCCTGGACGGAGAGCTGCTTGGAGGCGGGGCTCAGGTCCTTGTAGACGTTGAAGAGGATGTAGTAGGTGCCCTGGGTCGGCCAGAAGGCCAGCTCGCCGGGATAGGTCGCGTTCAGTCTGTCAAACTCGGAGGAGGAGATGGACTGGATGTAATCCACGGTGTTGTTCTCGTAAGCCGTCAGAATGGCGGTGTTGTCCTCGGAGAGGAAGAAGTTCAGACCGTCGACCTTGACGGCGTCGGCGTTCCAGTAGTAGGGGTTGCGCTCAAAGGAGATCACATCGTCGACGGCGTACTTGGTCATCTTGAAGGCGCCGAGGCCGACGCAGGTCTCGGGGTTGGTGGCCCAGACGCCCTCGTTGTCCGCCAGGTCCACGCGCACGGGGTAGAAGGGGACAAAGGCGCACAGGTCGAGGAAGTAGGCGCAGGGCTGGGGCAGGTGCACGACGAAGGTGCGGGCGGCGTCGTCCACGTCAATGGCGAGGGTGCCGTCGTCGTTGCGGGAGATCACGTCGAACAGGAAGCCGTAGTCGGCGCCCAGCTCGGGGGAGGCGGCGCGCTCCCAGGAAGCCTTGATCTGGGAGGCGGTGCAGTCGGTGCCGTCGGACCACTTCAGGTTCTCGCGCAGGACGAAGGAGTAGGTCAGACCGTCCTCGGAGACCTCATAGGACTCCGCCAGCTCGGGGGCCATAACGGGCTCGCCGCTGGCGTCCAGCTGGAAGCCGGTCAGACCGGCAAAGGCGGAGCGGATGGTGTTGGAGCCCACGGACGCGCTGTTGAGGGCGGGGTCCATGGACAGGGGGGTGCCGCCGCCCAGGAACATGCTGATGACGTTGCTCTGCTCAGACGCAGCGGCAGGCGCAGCAGCGGGTTCGGCAGCGGGTTCGGCGGCCGGTGCGGCAGGTTCGGCGGCCGGTGCGGCGGGTGCGGCAGTGCCCCCGCAGGCGCACAGCGCGAATGCCATCACCAGTGCAAGCAAGGTTGCGATGGCTCTTTTCATGTTGTTTCCTCCTTTTGGGAAAGTTAATATATGTTCACGCCTTTCGGCGGCGAACAGACTTTATACCTTGTGGCAGGCCACAAAATGCCCGGGCGAAACCTCCCGCAGGGCCGGGCAGGTCTCGGCGCACTCGGCACCGGCCCTGCTGCAGCGGGTGCGGAAGGGGCAGCCGGAGGGCACGCGCAGGGGACTGGGCACGTCGCCCTCCAGCACGATGCGCTTCTGCCGGCGGCTCAGCTGCGGGTCGGGGATGGGCACCGCGCTCATCAGACTGACGGTATAGGGGTGGAGCGGGCTGCGCGTCAGCTCATTGGCTTCTGCCAGCTCCATCATGTGACCCAGATACATGACCGCGATGCGGTTGGAGATATGCTTGACCACGCTGATGTCGTGGGCGATGAACAGATAGGTCAGTCCCAGCTGCTTCTGCAGATCCTCCAACATGTTGATCACCTGGGCCTGGATGGACACGTCCAGGGCAGAGACGGGCTCATCGCAGACGATGAACTCCGGGTTGGAGGCCAGAGCCCTGGCGATGCCGATGCGCTGGCGCTGGCCGCCGGAGAACTCATGGGCGTAGCGGGTGGCGTGCTCCGTATTGAGCCCCACCAGGCCCATCAGCTCGCGGATGCGCTCCTCGCGGGCCTGTCGGTCCGGACAGAGGTGGTGCACGTCGATGGGCTCGGCCACGATGTCCGCCACGGTCAGCCGCGGGTTCAGGGACGAATAGGGGTCCTGAAACACCATCTGGGCGCGGCGGCGAAACTCGTGCAGCGAGGCCTTGTCGCTGATGTGCTTGCCGTCAAACCAGACCTCGCCCCCCGTGGGCTTGTAGAGCTGCAGCAGCGTGCGGCCCACGGTGGTCTTGCCGCAGCCGGACTCCCCCACGAGACCCAGGGTCTCGCCCCGCCGGATGTCAAAGGAGACATCGTCCACGGCCTTGAGCAGGGTGGTCTTCAAGAAGCCGGTGGAGATGGGGAAGTACTGCTTCAGATGCCGCACCTGAAGCAGATATTCGGGATTCGGCACAAAGCTTTCTTTTTCACTCATGCGTGTTCTCCCTCCTCTTCCTCCGGTCGTTCGGCATAACAGAGGCCGTCCTTCACGTTCATCCAGCAGGCGGCCAGGTGGTCGTGACCCACCCAGTATTCCGCGGGCTTTTCCTGCAGACAGATCTTCATGGCCTTGTCGCATCTGGGGGCGAAGGGACAGCCGGGCGGCATGTGCAGCAGGTCGATGGGCGTGCCGCTGATGGGCACCAGACGCGTCTTCTCATCGTCGTTCATGTCCGGGATGGAGCGCATCAGGCCCTTGGTGTATTCGTGCATGGGGTGGTAAAACACCGCGTCCGTCGTGCCGCGCTCGCAGACGCCGCCTGCGTACATCACGATCATCTCGTCGCAGACCGAGGCGATAACGCCCATGTCGTGGGTGATCATGATGATGGCCATGCCCAGCTCCTTCTGCAGCTGCAGCATCAGATCCAGGATCTGCGCCTGGATGGTCACGTCCAGGGCGGTGGTGGGCTCGTCGGCGATGAGCACGTCCGGCTCACAGGCCAGGGCCATGGCGATCATGACGCGCTGGCGCATGCCGCCGGAGAGCTCATAGGGGTACTGGTGGATGCGCTTCTCCGGCTCCGAGATGCCCACCAGCCGCAGCATCTCCACCGCCCGCTCCTCCGCCTGCCGGCGGTTGCGGCTGGTGTGCAGAACGATGGCCTCCTCCAGCTGGCTGCCGATGGTGAAGGTGGGGTTGAGGGAGGTCATGGGGTCCTGAAAGATGATGCTGATCTTGTTTCCGCGGATCTCGCGCATCTCCTCGTCGCTCTTGCCAACCAGCTCCTCGCCGTGGAGCTTGATGGAGCCGGAGACGATCCTGCCGGGGTTGGTGAGGATCTGTAGGATGGAGTAGGCGCTGACGGATTTTCCGGAGCCGCTCTCCCCCACAATGCCCAGCACACGGCCGCGCTCGAGCTGGAAGGAGAGGCCGTTGACGGCCTTCACCTCACCGGAGGGCGTGAAGAACGAGGTATGGAGATCGGTAACCTCAAGCATACTCATGCACAGTCCTCCTTATGAACGCAGCTTCGGGTCGAAGGCGTCCCGCAGGCCGCTCCCGAGCAGGTTGAATGCCAGAACAATCAGGAAGATCGCCAGCGCCGGAAACAGCAGCTGGTACGGATAGGAGCGCAGACCGGTGCGCGCGTCCGAGGCCAGGGAGCCCAGGGACGGCATGGGCACGGACACACCCAGACCCAGGAAGCTCAGGAAGCTCTCGGTGAAGATGGCGCTGGGGATCTGCATGGCGGCGATGATGATGATGACGGACACGCAGTTGGGGATCATGTGCCTGCGGATGATGCGGGCGGGGGAGGCGCCGATGGCCTTGGAGGCCAGAACGTACTCCTGCTCCTTGATGGAGAGGATCTGCCCGCGCACCTGCCGCGCCATGGAGACCCAGTACAGCAGGCCGAACACGATGAAGATGGACACCATGCCGGCGCCCAGCCGGGAGACCAGGTCGCTCTTGGAGGCGGAGACCCAGTCCTTGATCGCCACGGACAGCAGAATCACGATCAGCACGTCCGGCAGTGAGTAGATGATGTCCACGATGCGCATCATGATCATGTCCACCTTCCCGCCGAAATAGCCGGAGATGGAGCCGTAGACGATGCCGATGACGATGACGATCAGCGCGGAGAAGATGCCCACCAGCAGGGAGATGCGGGTGCCGTAGATGACGCGGATGGCGTAATCCCGGCCCAGCGCGTCGGTGCCCATGATGTGGGGGAACACGCTGTCGCCCCGGTCGAGCTTGGCCTGCTCCTTGTCGCTGTACTGAAAGGGCGCCAGATTCTGGGCGGTGACGTCCTGCTTGGTGTAGGTGTAGGGATAGAAATTGGGCACGATGAAGGCGATCAGGGCGATGACGAGGATCACCACCAGGGAGATCATGGCGATGTGGTTCTTCCGCAGGCGGCGCATGGCGTCCTTCATGAAGGACACGGATTCGCGCATGGTGACCTGCTGGGCTTTTTCCTCTTCGCTGGCCGCCTCAAAGAGGGCGGGATCGATCTGGAGCGTGAGAGGATTTTTCATTTTTTTCTTTTCTTCTGTCACGTTTCTGCCTCCCGTCTCAGCTCAGGTCGATGCGCGGGTCGACGACCTTGTACAGAATGTCCCCGATGAAATTCATAAGGATGATCATGGTGGCCAGGAAAATGGTCACGCCCATGATCATCATGTAGTCCGTGCGCAGCATGCTGTTGGTGAACAGACGCCCCAGCCCGGGGACGGAGAAGATGTTCTCCACCACCATGGAGCCGGTCAGGATGTAGGCCATCATGGGGCCCGCGTAGGTGATAACCGGCGTCAGGGTGTTTTTCAGCGCGTGCTTGAAGATCACCTTGCTGTTCTTGACGCCCTTGGCCCGGGCTGTGCGGATATAGTCCTGCCCCAGCACGTCCAGCATGGAGGAGCGCTGCAGCCGGGTGGTGTAGGCCATGGGGTAGAGACTCAGGGAGATGATGGGCAGGATCAGACCGCCCCTCTGGTTGCCCAGGGAGGGCAGCCAGCCCAGCTGCAGGGAGAAGACCAGCAGCAAAATCGTGGCCATTACAAAGGACGGCATGGAGACCAGCGCGGTGGTGATGACCTGGATGAGCTTGTCCAAAAACTTTCCCCGCCGGAGCGCCGCCAGCGAGCCCAATATGACCCCCAGCACCAGCGCCAGGATACCGGCCGTAAAGCCGATGCGGGCAGAATAGGCAAAGCCGCCGAGGATCAGCTCGATCACCGTGTTGCCGACCCAGCCGGTGGAAAGGCCGAAATCGCCGTGCAGGATGTTCTTGAGATAGTTGAGAAACTGGACAGGCACCGGCTTGTCAAAGCCGTACTTGGCCTCCAGCGCCGCGATGACGGCGTCGCTCTTCGCCTTCTCGGAGCTGAAGGGGCTTGCCGGGATGGCGTGCATGACAAAGAAGGTGATGGCGACCACCAGAAAGATCGTCAGCAGCGCCATCAGCAGGCGCTTGATCAGATAGGATAGAAACTTGGCGTTCATAAGAGAGCCTCCGGATTCCGTCAGAAGTCCGTGCAAGGGAGAAAAACGCTCTGAATCGGAACAAAAAGAGTTATTTTTTAATTATAAGGGATGTCCCGGAAAAAATCAATCCATTTACCGTGTGAAACTAAGTTTTGGAAAAGCTTTTTGCCCGCAGGCGGCAAAAAGCTTTTCCAAAACGTATGCAGCTTAGCGGTTGCGCATGACGTTCTTCATGCGCAGACTGTGGTCCAGAATGCTCTTGCGCAGGCGCAGGCTCTTGGGGGTGACCTCCAGCAGCTCGTCGTCCGCCAGAAACTCCAGGCACTGCTCCAGACTCATCTGCCGCGCGGGCACCAGGCGCAGGGCCTCGTCGGAGCCGGAGGCGCGGGTGTTGGTCAGGTGCTTGGTGCGGCAGACGTTGACGGGCACGTCGTCAGACTTGGGGCAGACGCCCACCACCATGCCGGCGTAGACCTTGGTGCCGGGGACGATGAACATGGCGCCGCGCTCCTGGGCGTTCCAGATGCCGTAGGCCACGGCCTCGCCGGTCTCCCAGGCGATGAGGGAGCCGGTGCTGCGCCGGGCGATCTCGCCCTTGTAGGGCTCGTACTTCTCAAAGACGGAGGCCATGATGCCCTCGCCCTTGGTGTCGGTGAGAAATTCGTTGCGGTAGCCGAAGAGGCCGCGGGAGGGGACCAGGAACTCCAGCTTCATGCGGCTGCCCACGGGGGTCATCTCCAGGAAGGTGCCGCGGCGGGCGGAGAGCTTTTCCATCACGGAGCCCATGCAGTCGGCCGGCACGTCCGCCACCACGCGCTCGACGGGCTCGCACTTGACGCCGTCGATCTCCTGGTACAGCACGCGGGGAGGGGAGACCTGGAACTCATAGCCCTCGCGGCGCATGGTCTCGATGAGGATGGAGAGGCTCATTTCGCCGCGGCCGGCCACGTTGAAGCTGTCGGTGGTGTTTTCCAGCTCGGACACCCGCAGGGACACGTCCTTGAGCGTCTCACGGAAGAGGCGGTCGCGGATCTGGCGGGAGGTGACGAACTTGCCCTCGCGCCCGGCGAAGGGGCTGTCGTTGACGGAGAAGGTCATCTCCAGCGTGGGGGCGCTGATCTTGACAAAGGGCAGGGCCTCGACCGCGCCCCTGGCGCAGATGGTGTCGCCGATGGTCACGTCGCCGATGCCGCTCATGGCGATGATGTTGCCGGCGCCGGCCTCGGTGACGGGCACGCGGTTGAGCCCCTCAAACTGGTAGAGGCTGACGGCCTTGGCCTTCAGAGTGGGCGCATCGGGATCGTGGTAGTTGCAGACCTCGATCTCCTGGTTCTGCCGGATGACGCCGCGCTCGATGCGGCCGATGGCGATGCGGCCCACATACTCGTTGTAGTCGATGGAGCTGACCAGCATCTGGAAGGGCTGATCCAGGTCCATCTCCGGGGCGGGGATGTACTCCAGGATGGTCTCAAACAGGGGCTTGAGATCGGTGCCCGCGACGTCGGGGGAGTAGCTGGCGGTGCCGTTGCGGCCGGAGCAGAACAGCATGGGGGAATCCAGCTGCTCGTCGGTGGCGTCCAGATCCATCAGCAGCTCCAGGATCTCATCCACCACCTCGTGGATGCGCTGGTCGGGCCGGTCGATCTTGTTGAGAACCACGATGACCCGGTGGCCCAGCTCCAAAGCGCGGCTGAGCACGAAGCGGGTCTGGGGCATGGGGCCCTCCGCCGCGTCCACCAGCAGGATGACGCCGTTGACCATCTTCAAAATGCGCTCCACCTCGCCGCCGAAGTCGGCGTGGCCCGGGGTGTCCACAATGTTGATCTTGGTGTCGCCGTACCAGACGGCGGTGTTCTTGGCCATGATGGTGATGCCGCGCTCGCGCTCGAGATCGCCCGAGTCCATAACCCGGTCCACGACCTCCTGGTTCTCCCGGTAGACGCCGGACTGCTTGAGCATCTCGTCCACCAGCGTGGTCTTGCCGTGGTCAACATGGGCGATAATGGCGATATTCCTCAGTTTATCCATAGAAATCAAAACTCCCCTGACGATGATATACATTTCAACACAAATGAAAAGTTTAACACCGTCCGGGGCGTTTTGCAATATTTTTCTTTCCGTATTCCCTTAAAACTGTGTAAAAATTCGTTCCGCCGCGTCCAGGCCCCGACTGTCCGGCACAAAGCCCGGCAGCCGCGCGGCGGAGACAAGCTCCCGCCGTGTCCGCCGGATGAGGGCCAGGACCGCCTCCGGGTCTGCGGGGCGGGCGGCGTCGCCCAGAAAGCGCAGGAAGTTTTTATGCAGGATCTCCCCCAGGCGCTCGCCCTCCAGCCCCAGGCCCATCATGGCAAAGTCCGGCCGGCCCACCACAAAGCTTCCGTCGGCGGCGACGGTCTCGTCCTCCCGGTTCGTCAGGAAGGCGCGGACGATCTCGGGCCGGCGCAGGTTCTCCTTCTCGTTGAAGGGCCTGCCGCCGCCGTGGTAGACAAAGCGGCTGCCGATGTCCGTACCGTAGAGGATGCGGTCGTGGAAGCGCTCGAAGAAGGCGCGGGTCTCCTCCGGCGTACGGGAGAAGTTTTCATACATCTCGATGCCCGGGGTGAGATCGGTGACGACCTGGGGAAAGCGCTCCAGAATGTCGGCCAGACGCCCCAGCTGCGCCGAGAGAAAGAAGAAGTGGGCAAAGCAGACCCGCAGCCCCGGGTGCCGCTCCAGCACCGTCAGCACCTGGCGGTACTGCTCTTCATTATTGATATAGCTCTCGTCGTAGAGCCAGCCCTGACCGGCAGCCCAGGCGGGCACCTTTTCGGGGTCCCAGAAGTTTTCCGGGTCGTTGACGTGCCACAAAACGGGCACCTGCTGCGTCTCGCACCAGGTCCAGAAGGCGTCCCAGCAGTCTGCGTCAAAGTCCGGGATGGGCAGGGCCCGGCGCAGCTGAGGCTTGCCCTCCAGCAGCTTGATCCCGTCGCAGCCGGCCCGCAGCAGCGCGGCTGCGTATTCCGCCTGGCGCACGCCCATATCCGCCCCGCCCCGGTAGTAGAGACAGGGGTCCAGCTGGCCGAAGACGGTGAAGCGCTCCGAGTACAGGGCCTTGAGGGCCAGGGCCTCCGGTGTGCAGCTGACCCGGTCCCCGTGGGCGATGACGGCGAGGTTGGCTTTTTCCGTGCCGGTTTCGTCCAGCAGGGCGACGAAGGCGGCGGGGTCCAGATCCAGCGAATAGTGGACGTGGGCGTCGAAAACGGTCTGTCCGTGATGCATGGTGTTCTCCTTGAAATCCGGTTTTGCGCATGATAGAATGACAGCATCATTCAATCACACTTTTCACGGAGATTCAAGGATGAGCAACAACTTTTTCGCCTATCTCTCCCGGATGCGCTACATTGAGCGCTGGAGCCTGATGCGCAACGCCCTGCCCGAAAACATCCAGGAGCACAGCCACATGGTGGCCGTCATCGCCCACGCCCTGGGCGTCATCCGGCGGGACGTTTTCCACGTCCCCTGCAATCCGGAGGAGTACGCCGCCGTGGCGCTGTATCACGACTGTTCCGAGATCCTGACCGGGGATCTGCCCACCCCCATCAAGTACCACAGCCCGGAGATCATGGACGCCTACCGCCAGGTGGAGCAGCTTGCCTGCGACAAGCTGCTGGACACGCTGCCGACTGAACTGCGCGGCGCCTTCCAGCCGGTGCTGGACGGGGAGACCGCGGCGCGCTGCCACGACCTGGTAAAGGCCGCCGACAAGCTCTCGGCCTACATCAAATGCATCGAGGAGCGCCGGGCCGGCAACGACGACTTTCTCTCCGCCGAGCGCTCCACCCGCCGGACGCTGGAGAACTACCGCCTGCCGGAGGTGGACTATTTCCTGGAGCACTTTATCCCGGCCTTTGAGCTGACGCTGGACGAGCTGGGCACCATTGAGGACTGAGGGGAACGCGATGAAAAGACGGACGGCGTCTGCCGGAGGGACGCTGCTGTACGCGGCGCTGTTTCTGGCCTGCCAGTACCTGCTGCTGCGGCGCCTGCCCTACGGGGCCGCTCTGGATGACGAGGCCTTTTATCTGACGGTGCCCTGGCAGATGAGCCAGGGCAGTTCCCTGGTGCTGCACCAGTGGAATACGGCGCAGCTCTTCGGCTTTCTGCTCTGGCCGCCGGTGGCCCTCTACCGCCGGCTGAACCCGGGGGCGGAGGGGATCTTTCTCCACTTCCGGCTGATCTTTCTGGCTTGCCACGCGCTGATGGCGCTGCTGCTCCGCCTGCGGCTGAAGCACAAGAGCCGCCCGGGCTCGGCGGCGGTCTCCCTCATCTATCTGGCCTTTGTCTTCCGCGGCCTGCCCTGCCTGAGCTACAACACCATGGGCGTGGGGCTGCTGATCCTGGCGGGCCTGACCCTGGGCCTGAGCCGGGGGAAGGCCTGGGAGTACCTGCTGGCGGGCCTGGCCCTGGCGGGGACGGTGCTCTGCTGCCCGTACCTGGCGGTGCTCTACCTGCTCTATTCCCTCGCGGTGCTTGTCCTTGCCGCGCTGAAAAGATCCGAAAGCTGGGACGGGGTCTTTTCCGGCCGGGCCTGGCTGCTCTTTACGGCGGGCTGCGGGATCCTCGCGGCGCTGTTCTTTCTGCGCATCGCCCTGTACGGCGGCCTGCGCCTTCTGCCGGGGCTGATCCCCCTGCTGCTGGCGGAGGACCCCAATCAGCTGCCGGGGCTCATCCCCTGGCTGCGGGACTTTTATCGGACCCTCGCCCACAGCAATTCCTACTTCCGCCCCGTGCTGCTGGGGAGTCTCGCCCTGACGGCGGCACTGCTGCTGGACAGGGGCCGCGCCAGGCGCCGCTGGCTGTATCTCCTTCTGGCGGCGGCCCTGACCCTGCTCTATTCCCTGACCTATCTGCTCATGTACCGGGGACAGAACAACTTCATCTTCCCGCTGAGCATCCTGGGCTTCTTCGCCTTCCTGCTCTGCCGGCGGGAGGGAAGGCTCTTTGCCTTCCTGTATCTGCCGGGCCTGGTCTACTGGCTGTGCATCGACCTCGCCTCCGATCTGGGCTTTTCCAGCATCTACGGCGCCTCGGCGGTGAACATGGTGCCGTCGGTGCTGGTGATCAGCCTGCTGGCGGAGGAACTCTGGCGGGAGAGCCGGGAGACCGGAGGCCTGCCCCGCCTTGGGCGGCTTGCCGCGGCGGCGCTGTCCGTGGCGGCGGTCTGCCTGCTGACGCTTGCCTCCCTGCGCTTTACCTTCACCTCGGACGCCAACGGTCTCTCCCGCTGGGCCGATGACACGCGCATCACCTGCGGGGCCGCCCGGGGCTTGATCGCGGACGCGCAGACGGCGGCGGACTACGAGACGGAGTACGCGGCCCTCGCGCCCCTGCGGGAGAAGACCGGGGGGAACGTGCTGTATCTGACCCGCAACAGCCTGCGCTTTCTGGAGGACCCCAAGCGCTGCGTCAGCAGCAATCTCTGGTTCTCCTTCGTCCCGCCGGAGAAGGGCTTTGAGCAGCTGCGGCAATACTGGGAGATCTTCCCCGACCGGCGGCCGGATGAGGTCTATCTCCCGTGGGAGCTGATCGACCGGGGCTATCTGGAGGGCTTCGCCCCCTATCCCCACAGCGAAGAGCCGGTGGAGACCGGCGTCATCTTACACATGGATTGGAGCGCATCATGACCAAGGATAAAATCGACCGCATCAACGAGCTGGCCCGCCTGGCCAGGGAGCGGGAGCTGACCCCGGCGGAGCTGGAGGAGCGGACCGCCCTCAGAAAAGCGTACATCGAGGAGTTTCGCCGCGGCACCATCGAGCTGCTGGAGAACACCTACATCCAGACGCCGGACGGCAAAAAGCACCCCCTGCCCCGCAAGGGCCAGACCCCGCCGCAATAACCCGATCAGAAAAAGGACTGCTCTCGCAGTCCTTTTCTTCAGTTTGTCAAAAAAGTCCTTGACGGACTTTTTGACAAACTTCAGCCGCCGAGCATTTTGCTCTGAGCAAAATGCTATTACCCGAAAAGCCTTGAGAAATCAAGGCCTTTCGGACGGCGGTTTATCCAACTCGAGAACAGCCGGTTCCCGCTGCCAGTGGCAGAGAAAGGGAACCCGCTGTTCCGCAGCCGCGCATGCTGCTGCCTGCTATCAGCGGGCAGCAGCATGCAATGCGGCAAGGAGAGCAAGGGGCCTTGGTCCTCCCCCCTTTTGTCAGCTTTGCTGACATTTCCCCCGCTGGGGGAATTTTCCCCTCGAGCTCCCCTGCGGCCCTATCGTCCTTCATGTCCGCAGGTTTTTTGACAGTCTCAGAAAAAGGACTGCTCTCGCAGTCCTTTTCTTATTATAAAAGATCGCCTGTTTATGCCCGCAGAATGGGCTGGAGCTGCTCGCCTTTGAGCGCGGCCTCCGCCGCCGGCAGCAGCAGGGTAAAATCCGCCTGGGCCGAGCGGGGTTTCTTCTCCGCGTCGTCCTGCCGGAAGGGGACAAAGAAGACGCTCTTCCGGTTTAAGAGCTTTCCGATGTTCTCCGCCGAGGCGGAGAGGGCGTCGTTGGAGGAGAAAGCGATCAGCAGCGGGCGGCCGTTTCGCAGATGGGCCTTGGCCGCCATGGTGACCGCGGAATCCGTGATCCCATGGGCAAGCTTCCCCAGGGTGTTGCCTGTGCAGGGGGCGATGATCAGCAGCTCCATGGGCTCCTTCGGCCCCAGGGGTTCCGCCTCCGCCACGGTGGTGATGACCCGCCGCCCCGTCAGCTCCATGAGCCGGCGGATGTGGTCGGCGGCCCTGCCGTAGCGGGTATCCGTCTCGGCGGCGGTGTCGCTGAGTATGGGGATGAGATCAAAATGCTCCGCCAGGCGCCCGGCCTGGGCAAAGACCTGCTCGTAGGTGCAGTAGGAGCCGCACAGGGCCAGCCCCACCTTCGGCTTATGTTCCATCGTTTTCCTCCCTCTCCCGCGCGATTGCGCCCGCCGTCTCCCAGATCAGTCCCGCCGCGGCCTCGGGGGCAAACTGCCCCGGCAGCCCCGGCGCGTACAGGGGCCGCAGCCCCAGCTCCGCCGCTTCCTCCCGGTCAAAGCCCGGTTCGGAGGCCAGCTCCAGCAGCAGCGTCCCCTTCCTCAGGCGGGCCAGATCCTCCCGGGAGATCACCTGGGCGGGCACGGTGTTGACCAGCAGATCCACATCCTCCAGCAGCCGCGGCAGCTCCTCAAAGCGGCAGCTGTTAAGCCCCAGGGCTTCGGCGGTGGCGCGGTCCCCCGCCTTGCGGGCCGCAACTGTCACATAGGTACCCAGACTCCGCAGCCTGGGCGCCAGCAGGGAGGCCACGCGGCCCCAGCCGGTCAGCAGCACGTGGCTGGAGAGCAGGCTGCTCTCGCTCTCCTGCAGCAGCAGGGCGATGGCCCCCTCCGCCGTGAGGGCGGCGTTGCCCACGGTGTAGTCCCGCCGCCGCAGCAGATCGTAGACCGCAAGCCCGCCGCGCACCGCGGCCAGACTGCTCTCCTGGGAAAAGGCCCCGCCGATCAGCACCTGCCCCGGCCAGAGCGCCGGCAGCAGCTCCGCCATGGGCAGCGTCTCCAGGGAGAGGGGCGTGAGCAGCAGGCCGTGCTTCTCCGTGGGTACGGGCAGAAAGATCCACTCCGCACCGTAGACACAGCCCTGCAGGCAGCCCGCTCTCTGCGCGCCCTGCGGCAGCTCCACCTTCTCCAGGGCAAAGCAGCGGACGCTGTGGCCCTCCCGCAGCAGCCGCGCCGCGAGACAGGCGGCCCGCCGATCGCCGCCGATAATCGAACATTTCAAAGGCACCACCTCCGGACCATCCTATTCCGCGCCTGCGGTGAGGGTGAAGACCGGCGGCGGTGGCTATTGAAGAAAACGCCGGGCCATGTTACAATGGACTATCAACAAAAAAGGCGGTAACGAAATGAGCAGAGCAGACGAACTCTTTATTCAAAATTGCAAGGATATCCTGGAAAACGGCGTCTGGGACACGGACCGGGCCGTCCGCACCCGCTGGGACGATGGCACCCCCGCCCATACCATCAAGAAATTCTGTGTGGTCAACCGCTACAATCTGGCGGAGGAATTCCCCATCCTGACCATCCGGCGCATCTTCTGGAAGTCCGCCATCGATGAGCTGCTGTGGATCTGGCAGGCCAAGAGCAACAACGTCAAGGAGCTGCGCACCCGGGTGTGGGACGCCTGGGCCGACGAGAACGGCTCCATCGGCAAGGCCTACGGCTACCAGCTGGGCGTCAAGCACCACTACCCTGAGGGGGACATGGACCAGGTGGACAAGGTGCTTTGGGATTTGAAGCACAATCCCGCCTCCCGCCGCATCATGACCAACATCTATACCTTTGCCGATCTCTCCGAGATGGCCCTCTACCCCTGCGCCTACTCCATGACCTTCAACGTCACCGGCAACAGGCTCAACGCCATTTTGAACCAGCGCAGCCAGGACATGCTGACGGCCAACAACTGGAACGTGGTGCAGTACGCGGTGCTGACCATGATGATGGCGCAGGTCTCCGGGCTGGAGCCGGGCGAGTTTGTCCACGTCATCGCCGACGCCCACATCTACGACCGGCATGTGGACGCGGTGAAGGAGATCATTCAGCACGAACCCAAGCCCGCCCCGACCTTCCGCATCGATCCGAACGTCAAGGACTTCTACGCCTTCACGCGGGACAGCTTCACCATGGAGGGCTACGACTATTCGGACTTCGCCGGGAAGATCCCGGTGGCCCTGTGAGGTGGGCGCCATGGAAGCGATCGTCGCGGTATTTTCCGACTGGGGCATCGGCAGCGAGGGCACCCAGCAGATCGTCCTGAAGGCCGACCGGGCCCACTTCCGGGAACTGACGGCGGGGGCGGCGGTGATCGTCGGCCGCCGGACCCTGGGGGATTTCCCCGGCGGCAGACCGCTGAAGGGGAGAGCCAACATCGTCGTCACCCGACAGGAGATCGAGATCGAGGGGGCGGAGGTGGCCCACTCCACGGAGGAGGCCGTCGCCCTGGCGGCAAAGTACCCCCGGACCCTGGTCATCGGCGGGGCCTCGATCTACCGGCAGTTTCTGCCCTATGTGGACACGGTGCACATCACCAAGATCGACCGCGCGCCCAGGTCCGACAGCTTCTTTGAAAATCTGGACGCCTCCCCCGACTGGCAGGCCCTTGAGCCGGAAGTCTGGCAGGAGGAAAACGGGGTCCGGTACTGTTTTCTGACCTATCAAAGGATTTGACGAGTGTGGAGTTTGGAGAGTGGAGTGTGGAGTTATGGAGCGCCTGCGGCGCGATTTGAATTCGTCCGCGAAGCGGACGCCGTCACTCCAAACTCCTAACTCCACCCTCCAAACTGTTTAAGCTCCGTCCCCGGATAGTAGTGGGCCAGGATTTCCCGGTAATCGGCGCCGTTTGCCGCCATCACGTTGGCGCCGTACTGGCTCATGCCTACCCCGTGGCCGAAGCCCGTGACGGTGAAGAGGAAGTCCCCGTCATAGTCCAGGGTGAAGGCCGTGGAGCGCAGGGAGAAGAGGGCGCGCAGCTCCGCGCCGGTAAAGCGCTCCCCGCCCAGGGTGAGACTCTCCACCCGGCCGCTCCTGTCGCGCGTCAGCTCCCCCAGCCAGGTCTCCGGTTCCCCGGAGAAGTCCGCCCCGGGCCTCGCGGCCAGCAGCGTGTCCCGAAAATCCAGCGGAGAAAGGCTGCGGGTGCTGACATAGTTCGGCACGCTGTCCGCGTCCTCGGGGCTCCACACGCTCACCAGATAGGGCAGCTCGCTCCAGATGGCGCCGCAGTCCTCCGTACAGCCCGCGGAGGAGGAGTGGAAGGCCGCGAAGATGGCCTGCCCCCCGTAGCAGAGGATTTCCCCGTCGGTGGCCGCCACGGCCGCGGCGATTTTTTCGCGCTTCGCCGCATAGTCCGCGCCCCAGTTTTTGCGCAGGGTGCCGTCGTCCAGATACGCCTGGCAGCAGGCGAAGTCCGCGCAGACGTCGGCGTTTTCGTGGCGGCGGCTGTCCCGGCAGTAGAGGGCGTAGGTCCTGGCCGCCACCGCCTGGGCCTTCAGGGCCTCCGGGGCAAAGTCCGCGGGCATCTCCGCCGCCACCACCCCGAGCAGATAGTCCTGCATGTCCATCTCCCGGACCTCCTCCCCGACCAGAAGACGCAGCCGCTCCGGCGCGTCGGGCGGCGCCGCGGCCTCCGGCGTCGGAGGAACGGACGGCTCCGGCACCTCCCGCCGACTCAGGCGAAGATCCATCCAGGCCAGGGAGAAGCACATCGCCAGGGACAAAAGCGCCGCCCAGATGCTGCCCCGCATGGAACATCCCTCCGTTTCGTCTTGACTGAATATGCAAAAAAGGGTACAATCAAGTAACCTTTGCCGTACGGGCATACGTATCACCATCTATATGGAATCGAGACTTTGTTTATGCAGAAAAAACCGCTTGAAATCACCTGCTATGTGGCCGGCGCCGGCGCCTTCGGCGTGTTCTTTCGCTGGCTGCAGGATCAGCTCGCCTTCGACGAGGCGGGGCTGAACGAACGCAGCGTCTTCAACCTGCTGGTCCCGGCGCTGATCGTGGCCGCGGCGCTGCTTTTCCACCGTTTTGTCAGCGACATGAAGGAGCGCCGGCTCTACGCGCCCGAGGACTTCTGCCAGGCCTTCTACAACCCCGGCAAGCTCTTCACGGCGGCCCGCTGGGCGGCGGGCGTCCTCATGATCGCGGGCGCGGCCCTGCTGCTGATGAGCTCCGAGGCCGACCCCCACGCGGAGATGATCCGGGTGCTGTGTCTGCTGGCGGCGCTGTCCGGCCTGGCCTTCCCACTGACGCTGGGGGCCGCCAACTATGAATTCCTGGCCCACGAGAAGCTGGTGCGCCTGGGGATGATGCTGCCGGTTCTGATGCACGCGCTCTGGCTGGTGCTGAGCTATATGCAGAACTCCTACAACAGTGTGCCCTGGTCCTTCGCGGTGGAGATCGCCGCCATCATCGCGGCCATGATGGGCTTCTTCCGGGCGGCGGGCTTTGCCTTCCGGGTGCCGGACGGGCACCGGGCGCTCTTTGCCGTGATGCTGGGCGCGGCCATGTGCATCCTCGCCCTGGCGGACGAGCGCTACATGGGCATGCAGCTGATTCTGCTTTCCTCGGCGGGCATGCTGATCCTCTATGAGTGGATCCTAGTGCGCAACCTGAAAAAGAAGCGCCCCGAGACCAGGAAGACCGGGGACGCGGAAGTGGACGACGGCGGCTTCGAGATCGTCAGATAAGGACAAAAGGGCGGCATCTGCCGCCCTTTTTCAGAACAGGAGACATGGACAACAAAACGCGAATTCAAGCCTGCATCGGGTGCGTCACCGCCTGGTATCCCGGGGTGCGCCGCACCCTGCCCTGGCGGGAGAGCCCCACGCCTTACCGGGTCTGGATCTCGGAGATCATGCTCCAGCAGACCCGCATCGAGGCGGTGATCCCCTACTACGAACGCTTTTTGCGGGAGCTGCCGGATCCTGCGGCCCTGGCCGCCGCGGAGGACGACAGACTCTTGAAGCTCTGGGAGGGCCTGGGCTATTACAGCCGGGCGCGCAATCTGAAAAAGGCTGCGCAGAAGATCGTATCCGACTTCGGGGGAGAGCTGCCGGGCACGGCCGCGGCGCTGAAAACCCTGCCCGGCATCGGGGACTACACCGCCGGCGCCATCGCCTCCCTCGCCTTCGGAGAGCCGGAGCCCGCGGTGGACGGCAACGTCCTCCGGGTGCTCTCCCGCCTGCTGGAGAGCCGGGAGGACGTCATGAATCCGAAGACCCGCGCCGCCATGACGGCCTTGCTGCGCTCTGTCTACCCCCGGGGCGAGGCCGCGGGCCTGACCACCGAGGGGCTCATGGAGCTGGGGGAGACCGTCTGCGTGCCAAACGGCGTCCCCCGCTGTGAACTCTGCCCGCTGGCGGCGCTGTGCCTGGCCCGGGAGCACGAAAGCCAGACAGACTATCCCGTCCGGACGCCGCCGAAGGCCCGCCGGATCGAGGAGCGCACCGTGCTGCTGCTGCACAGCGGGGCGCGCTGGGCCATCCGCCGCCGGGAGGGGAGCGGATTGCTCGCGGGACTCTGGGAGTTCCCCGGTCTGACGGGCCGCCTGTCCCAGCAGGAGGCCGCCGATGCGGCCGCCCATCTGGGCGCAAAGGTCCTCTCCTGCGCCCCCTGCGGCGAAGCCAAACACGTCTTTACCCACATCGAGTGGCACATGACGGGCTATGCGCTGGAGCTGGAGACGGAGGCCGAGGGCTTCCTCTGGAAGACGGCGGCGGAGATCCGCGGGGAGTACTCCATCCCCACGGCACTGAAGGCGTATCTGAAAAAAATTCGATAACACGAGAGGAGGCGCGGCGATGCAGACGGACGATCTGGACGAGAACAGCTATTTGGAAATCCTGCAGAACATCAGCCGGACGCTGGGCTGCCGCCGGGAGGAGATCCGGGACTTTCGCCCCGGCCCCTCCGGGATGATGAACCGCTCCTACTGTTTCCGCGTGGGAGAGGGAGAGTACCTCTACCGGCGCCCGGGCCCCGGCACCAACGCCCTGGTCAACCGCGCCCACGAAAAGCAGTCGCTGCGTCTGGCGGGGGAACTGGGGCTGGACCCCACCTGCCTCTATATGGACGGCCGGCAGGGCTGGAAGATTTCCCGCTATGTCCCGGAATTCCGGGAGCCGGACTACGGCAGCGGGGAGGACAGCAGGCGGATCCTCGCGGTCCTGCAGCGGCTGCACGCGGCCCCCTTCCGACCCGACTACGGTCTGCGCCCCTGGGAGGACGCCCTGGCGCTGGAGACGCAGATCCGGCGGGAGGACCCGGAGGCCTTTCTGCCCTTTGAAGACCTGAAAGCGCGCCTTGCGCCCCTCGCGGTCCGGGCCGCGGCGGACGGGGTGGAGCCCTGCTTCTGCCACGGGGATTGCTACAAGCCCAACTGGCTGCTGCTGCCCGACGGCGAGACCATCCTCATCGACTGGGAGTATGCCGGCACCTCCGACCCGGGGGTTGACCTGGGCTACTACCTCATCGACGGGGAAATGGACATGCCGGCGGCGGAGCGCTTCATCCGGGAATACCTGGGCGAGGGCTTTACCGAAGCGCTGCTGCGTCACTATCTGACCATGGCCGCCCTCACGGGGTATTACTGGTGCCTCTGGGCGCTGCTGCGCCGGGTCCGCGGCATCGACAACGGCGACGCCCCGTCCCGCTGGGAGCGCATGACCCGGGCGTATGCGGAACTGCTCTCAAGGTGAAGGGATAGATCATTTTCTTTGAAGATTGCGTTTTCGCAAATGGTGACCTGCGCAATGCGCCCCCCTGTCTTTCTTTCGTCTTGCCGAAAGAAAGACAGCGCCTCGCCCGGTGGAAGAAAGAAAGGGCGCCAAACGCGGGCAGCATCGTGCAGTGCGTGAGATTGTACGCGCGGATATCAAACCTTGTGCATATCTGGTACAAAGTCCATGCCGGATTGCGTCACCGTTCGCAGTGCTGCCTTGGATAAAGCCTTCCGGTTGCCCCTGTAGGGGCGGCCCTCGCGGCCGCCCGAGACGTGACGGATTGCCACACCAGTGACGGCGGTCACTGGCAAGCAAGGATCTCGTCGCGGACAAGCCTTATATGTCGCACGTTTCTCGCGCGTCAGAATGCTTCCCGCGCGTCGCGTTTGTTTCGCAATGACGTGGGTTTTGCTATTCTTGGTCGCGCGAGCCGCGGAAAGGGGCGAGGTGAACCCCCTGTCAGAAGTACAATTGAGCGTCAGCGGTATGCGTGGTTCCAAGCCACGCCTCACTGCTCTAGCGGCGACCCTGGTTGCTCCCTTGGGTTCCCCTCTTTTGCGAGGAGTCCAGAGGACACTTCCTCTGGTCGCCTTTCTTGGATCAGGCGCAAGCCGCAGCCGGTGGCAGATGAAGGCGCAACGCCTGATCCGCAGCCGCGCCTCTGGCGGGCTGTCGCGAAGCAGGCCCGCCGGAGGCATTGCGGCAAGGCGGAAGAACCGTTTCTTTCCGCGAGAGGAAAGAAATGGGTCTTGATCTGCGCAGCCCGGTCACGGCGAACACACAAAGGCTAAATCAAAAAAGAAAAAAGCCACGCGCCGCTTTTGCGGCGCGTGGCTTTTTGGGATACGGAGAACTCAGCCGATGCTCTCGAACTCTGCGACGATCTCCTCCTCGGGGGCCTTGGTGCACAGGGAGACCACCACGATCAGGATGCTGGAGACCACGAAGGCGGGCAGCAGCTCGTAGATGTTGAAGGCACCGCCCAGGGGGCGCACCAGGTACTTCCAGAGGAAGATGGTGATCATGCCGCCGAACATGCCGGCGATGGCGCCCTGCTTGTTGCAGCGCTTCCAGAACAGGGCAAAGAGCATCACGGGGCCGAAGGTGGCGCCGAAGCCTGCCCAGGCAAAGGAGACCACGCGGAAGATGGAGCTGGAGGGATCGGAGGCGAAGATCACGCCCAGGATGGCCACGCCCACCACGGTGAGCCGGGCGATGAGCATGTTCTTCTTGTCGTCCAGCTTGACGCCGAAGACGTCGGCGATCAGGTTGTGGGTCACGCCGGAGGCGGCGCCCAGCAGCTGGGCGTCGGCGGTGGACATGGTGGCGGCCAGAATGCCGGCCAGGATCAGACCGGCGATGATGGCGGCAAAGACGCCGTGCTCGGAGATGAGGCGGGCCACGTTTACAATCATGTTCTCGGCCACGGACTCGGTCTCCGGGGTGGCGAGCACGCCGGCTTTTACCATGGCAAAGCCCACGATGCCGATGACCACGGCCACGCCCAGGGAGATCACGCACCAGATGGAGCCGACCCGGCGGGAGAGGGAGAGCTTCTCCTCGTTCTCAATGGCCATGAAGTGGGTCAGGATGTGGGGCATGCCGAAGTAGCCCAGGCCCCAGGCCATGGTGGAGACAATCATGATGAACGTATAGGATCCGGCCGAGCTGCTGTTGATGTCGGTGCTGGCGAAGAGACTGAGATAGCCGGGGACGGTTTTGGCGTTTGCCACCACGGCATCCCAGCCGCCGGCGGCGCGGGTGCCGAAGAAGAACACCACAATCAGCGCGAAGGTCATGACGATGGACTGGATCAGGCTGGTGACGGAGGCCGCCATGAAGCCGCCCAGGGCGCAGTAGGCCACGATGACCGCCGCGGAGATGATCATGGCGGGCATATAGTCAAAGCCGAACAGGGTGTTGAACAGCTTGCCGCAGGCGGCAAAGCCGGAGGCGGTGTAGGGCACGAAGAAGACAATGATGGTCAGCGCGCCCAGGATCTCGATGAGCTTGGTGTTGTCCCGGAAGCGGGCGGCCAGAAAATCGGGCACGGTGATGGAGCCCAGCTTTGCCGAGTAGCGGCGCAGGCGCTTGGCCACGATCAGCCAGTTGAGCCAGGTGCCGATGGACAGGCCGATGGCCGTCCAGCTGGCCTCGGCCACACCGCAGAAGAGGGCCAGACCGGGTACGCCCATCAGCAGATAGGCGCTCATGTCGGAGGCCTCGGTGCTCATGGCGGTGACAATGGGGCCCAGTTTGCGGCCGCCGAGATAAAAGTCCTCGGAGGTCTTGTTGTTGGCGTACTTGAAGCCGATGGCCAGCATACCCACGAGGTACACGATGATGGCAAGCAGAATGCAGATGTTGGATACAGTCATGGTAATTCGTCCTCTCTGGTTTTTTCGAATGACTGGATTCTACGGCCGGGGAGGAAAAAGCACAATCGGCAAACCATAAAAAAATCTTGATAATCGAAAGATTTTTTCGTATACTAGGAAAAGAATACATTTATCTCATATTAACATGAGCGAAATTCATGCAAGGAGGGCCTATGACCCTGGACAAGTATCAGACGCTGATGAGCGTGGTGGACTGCGGCAGCCTGACACGGGCCGCGGCCGAACTGGGGGTGACCCAGTCCGCCGTCAGCCACAGCCTGGACAGCCTGGAGAAGGAGCTGGGCTTCACAGTGATCCGGCGCAGCCGGGCGGGGGTACAGCTGACAAGCGAGGGGGAGCGGCTGCTGCCCGCGGTGCGCAGTGTGCTGGCCGCGGCCGAGCAGCTCAACCAGACCGCCTCCTCCATCCGGGGTCTGGAATCCGGCACCGTGCGCATCGGGGCCTTCACCTCGGTGGCCGTGCACTGGCTGCCCCCGGTCTTGAAGGAGTTTCAGCAGGACTATCCGAAGGTGGACTTCAAGCTTCTCAACGGGGACTACCACGACGTGGAGCAGTGGCTGGCCGACGGCAGCGTGGACGTGGGCTTTGTGGCCATGCCCGCCGGGGTGGACTGCGAGTGCATTCCCCTGCTGGAGGACCGGCTGCTGGCGATCCTGCCCCGGCACAGCCGCTTTGAAAACTACCCCAAGTTTCCCCTGGTGGAGTGCGAGACCGAGCCCTTCATCAGCCTGCTGCAGAGCTCCGACCACGACGCGCGCCGGGCGCTGGAGGCCGCGGGCGTCAAGCCCAACGTCCGCTTTTACACCAAGGACGACTACGCCGTCATCGCCATGGTGGAGCAGGGGCTCGGCATCAGCATCATGCCCGAGCTGCTGCTGAAGGGCCGGCACGACGACCTGCAGATCCTCCCCCTGATCCCGGAGGCCAAACGCACCATCGGTCTTGCGATCGCCGCTGGGGAGCGGGCGGGCCCCGCCACAAGACGCTTCGCCGACTACGTGGTGCGCTATGTGACGGCGCAGGCCCTGGATAGCAGGCGCTGAACGGATACCCGATAAAAGCCGGACGATCTTTGCCTGCTCTCTGTCGGCTATGCGCAGGAAAAAGCGAACTCCCTCTTGACAAAAGTGTTAACCATAGCTAACATATAAGTTAGAGATGGTTAACACTTTTTATATACAGGAGAACCGATATGACACTGGACAAACTGCCTGTGGGCATGAGCGGGGTCATCGCCTCCGTGGGGGGCGAGGGGCCGCTGCGCTGCCGCCTGCTGGATATGGGCCTGATCCCCCGCACGCGCGTGGTCAAGCAGAAGACGGCGCCCATGGGGGACCCCATCCAGATCCGGGTGCGGGGCTATGAGCTCACCCTACGGCTGGAGGACGCCGCGAAGATCGAGCTCAGGGAGGTGGAGACGCCGTGATTTTTGCCCTGGCCGGAAACCAGAACAGCGGCAAAACCACGCTGTTCAACGCCCTGACCGGCTCCAACCAGCATGTGGGGAACTTCCCCGGCGTGACTGTGGAGCAGAAGTCGGGCGAGGTGCGCGGGCTCAAAAACTGCACGGCGGTGGATCTGCCGGGCATCTACTCCCTGCGCCCCTACACCCAGGAGGAGATCGTCTCCCGGGACTTCATCATCAACCAGAAGCCGGACTGCATCATCGACGTGGTGGACGCCACCAACATCGAGCGCAACCTCTATCTGACCCTGCAGCTGCTGGAGCTGCGCTTTCCCACGGTCATCGCCCTGAACATGATGGACGAGCTGCGGGCAAACGGCGGCAGTGTGGACGTGCAGAGGCTCAGCCGGGACCTGGGGGTGCCGGTGGTGCCCATCGCCGCGGCCAAGGGGGAGGGCGTGTCGGAACTGCTGGACGTGGCCTGTGATACCGCCCGGAGCCAGGCCGTCCCCTCGGTTACGGACTTCTGCGTCAACGACTCCCCGGTCCACCGCTGCATCCACGCGGTGATCCACCTGATCTCCGACCACGCGGACAAGCTGGGCGTCTCCGCCCGCTTCTGTACCGCCAAGCTCATCGAGGGGGACGAGGAGCTGGCCGGACGCCTGGGACTGGACCAGAACGAGCGGGAGCTGCTGGAGCACTGCATCGTCCAGATGGAGAGCGAGGGCGGCCTGGACCGCAACGCGGCCCTGGCGGACATGCGCTACAGCTTTATTGAAAAAGCGGTGGCGGCCTCCGTCGTCAAACCGCACGAGAGCAAAGAGCATCTTCGCTCGGTGAAGATGGACAAAATCCTCACCGGCAAGTATACCGCCGTGCCGGTCTTCGTCGCGGTGATGTTTTTGATGTTCTATCTCACCTTCAGCCTCATCGGCCAGCGCCTGTCCGACTGGCTGGCCCTGGGCATCGACGCGCTGGCGGCTCTGGTGGACAGGGGACTGACCGCCTACGGCATCAACCCCGTGGTCCACTCCCTGGTCATCGACGGGATCTTTGCCGGGGTGGGGAGCGTCCTGAGCTTTCTGCCCCTGATCGTGACGCTGTTTTTCTTCCTCTCCATCCTGGAGGACACGGGCTACATGGCCCGGGTGGCCTTCGTCATGGACCGGCCGCTGCGAAAGCTGGGCCTCTCGGGCCGCAGCTTCGTGCCCATGCTGGTGGGCTTCGGCTGCTCGGTGCCGGCCATCATGGCCACCCGCACCGTCTCCTCCAACCGCGACCGGAAAATGACCATCCTGCTCACGCCCTACATGAGCTGCTCGGCCAAGATCCCCATCTACGCGGTCTTTGCCGCGGCCTTTTTCCCCCGGCACAGCGGCCTTGTGATGATCGCCCTGTACGTCACCGGTATCCTGGTGGGCGTTCTCGTGGCGGTGATCTTGAAGAACACCCTGTACAAGGGCCAGCCCGTCCCCTTTGTGATGGAGCTGCCCAACTACCGCATGCCCTCCATGCGCAGCGTGGGTCTGCTGCTGTGGGAGAAGGCGCGGGACTTTCTGCAGCGGGCTTTCACGGTGATTTTCATCGCCACGGTCGCCATCTGGTTTCTGCAGAGCTTTGATACGCGCCTGAACGTGGTGGCCGACAGCGCGGACAGTCTGCTGGCCATGCTGGGCAGACTCCTGGCGCCGCTGTTTCAGCCCCTGGGCTTCGGGGACTGGCGGGCGGTGACGGCGCTGATCTCCGGCTTTACGGCCAAGGAGGCGGTGGTCTCCACCATGGCGGTGCTGATGGGCACCAGCACGGCGGAGCTGGGCGGCGCCCTGGGCGGACTGTTCTCGCCCCTCACGGCGGTGAGCTTTCTGGTCTTCACCCTGCTCTATACCCCCTGCGTGGCGGCGGTGGCCGCCATCCGGAGGGAGCTGGGCTCCGGGCTTAAGACCCTGGGCGTGGTGCTGATGCAGTGCGGCGTGGCCTGGATCGCGGCCTTTGTGGCCTTGCGGCTGGGGGCGCTGCTGGTATGAGCATCCTGGACTGGCTGATCCTGGCCCTGGTGGGCGCGCTGGTGGTGCTGGCCTTCCGCGCGGCCCGCGGCAAAAAGGGCTGCTCCTGCGGCTGCGGGGGCTCCTGCTGCGGCGGCTGCGCCGCCTGCAAAACACCCTGCGCGGAGAAAAAGGAATCCTGAAACCTCAAGCGCCCGGACAGTTGTCCGGGCGCTCTTCAGTTTGTCAAAAAAGTCCTTGACGGACTTTTTTGACAAACTTCAGCCGCCGAGCATTTTGCTCAGAGCAAAATGCTATTACCCGAAAAGCCCTGATTTCTCAAGGCTTTTCGGACGGCGGTTTATTCAACTCGAGGCGGGCCTTGCCCCCTCGAGCTCCCCTGCGGCCCTATAGTCCTTCATGACTGCACGGTTTTTTGACAGTCTCCAGAGCGCCCGGACAGTTGTCCGGGCGCTCTTTCATTCCCATTCATTTCCCCGCGGGTTTTGACCTTTTTCGCACCCTCCTGCGCCTAGAATGGCGGCAGGAGGTGAAACGCATGAAAAAGATGACCGCGCTTTTCCTGAGCTTCTGGCTGCTTGGCGCCCTGTCCGGCCCGGCGCGGGCGGAGGAGCTGCCGCCCTGCGCCCTCACGGTGCTCCGGGCGACGGAGGACGCCGAACCGGAAGAAGACGCCGCGCCGCGGGAGCCGCTCCCGACTCCGACGCCGCCCCCGGCGCCGGACGCCCTGGACGCTCTGCTGGGGCAAAACCCCATCGACTATGAAGTGGACCTGGCGGCCTATTACCTGGGGGAGATGACCGCGGCTGCGGAGGCGGGGGATGTGAAGGCGGGCCGCGCCGCCGAGGCCAGCCGCGCCGCCGCCCTCGCCGCCGGGGGAAAGGGGGAGGAGATCGCCTTTGACGACCTGTATCTGCTGGCCCGCATCATCGATTCGGCCGCCGGCAGCGACTGGCTGACGGACGAGTTTCGCATGTGCGTGGGGGAGGTGGTGCTCAACCGGGTGGCCTCGCCGGAATTTCCCGACACCATCCAGGGGGTGGTCTACCAGAAGGGCCAGTACTCCGTGGTGAACACCGCGCGCTTTGCGGCCATGGCCCCGCGGAGTGAGTGCGTGGACGCGGCGCTGCGGCTGCTGCAGGGGGAGCGGCACATGGTGCCCGGGGTGGTCTATCAGGCGGACTACCTGCAGGGGGAGCTCTTCTCCGTCTACTTTGACCGCCGCCTGGGCAATACCTATTTCTGCCTCAGCGAGAACCTGGACCTCTACCCATAAGGAAAGAGCCCGCCGGCCGGCAGGCTCTTTCCTTCAGTATTCCCTCAGCACCAGATCCGTGGCGCCGGGGTTGAGTCCGGCCTCTACCCGCAGCACCTTCGGGTGATGCCGGTAGCGGCTGCGGATGAAATCCCGCAGGGCGGTGCCGCGGGTATAGCCGTGGATCACCCGGATGCGGTAGACTCCTCCGGCGCGCTTCAGCTTTGCCTCGATGGCGATCTCCGCCTGGGCCTGGGTCATCCCATGCACATCCAGCTCCACGCAGCCCATGCTCTCCATAACAGGTCTCCTTTCGCGCCGCGGCGGTTTTTCCCCCAGTATAGCACGCGCCCGGCCTGCCTGCAAGGAAGCTGAAAGAATGGATAAGTATTCACGAAACAAGCGATAAAGACCGGCAGAATGCACATATTCCGCATATCCCGTCCGCGGTTTTTTGGGCGGCGGACAGCTGTCTTTTCTTGACAATCAGAAAACCCGGTGGTATGATTGCTGTATTCCTCAGGGAGAAGCGAGAGAGGCAAGCGTTCCCCCACGGAATGAAGGATAGAAAAGGAGGATACAATATGTACAATTTTGCACTGGCTTTCATCATTTGCGCAGCTGCGTACCTGATTGGTGATGCCGTGTCCAACCTGACCAAAGCTTGGATTCCCTCCGTGTTCGTCACGGCCGTGGTCCTGCTGGTCGGTTACTGGACCGTCATTCCCCAGGAGGTTGTTGCCGACTCCAAGCTGATCCCCTTCGGCTCCACCATCGGCATTTATCTGCTGCTGGTCCACATGGGCACCATCATTTCCCTCAAGCAGCTGGGTGAGCAGTGGAAGACCATCGTCATCTGCCTGGCGGGCCTGGCCGGCATGTGCCTGTTCTCCTGGCTGATCGCGATTCCCATCATCGGCAAAGAGTTCGTCGTTGCGGGCCTGCCTCCCCTCACCGGCGGCATCGTTGCTGCTGTTACCATGCAGTCCGCTGCCCAGGCCAAGGGCCTTGAGGCCGCCGCTCTGTTTGCCATCGCCATGTACTGTGTCCAGGGCTTCGCCGGCTACCCCCTCACTGCCGTCTGCCTGCAGGTCGAGGGCAAGAAGCTGCTGAAGAACTTCCGCGCCAACGGCGGCAAGGCCGACGCCGGCGCTGTCGCCAAGGCCAACAAGCTCGAGGAAGGCACCGCTGCCAAGACCGAGAAGAAAAAGCTCATCCCCGCTCTGCCTGAGAAGTGGAACGGCCCCGTCATGATCTTCCTCAAGATGGGCATCGTCGCCTGGTGCGCCACCCAGTTGGGCGGCATCGCCTTCCCCGGCATCGGCAAGATCTCCGGCGCTGTCTGGGCGCTGGTTCTGGGCGTGATCTTCACCACCCTGGGCTTCCTGGATGTCAACTCTCTGAACAAGGCCAACTCCTACGGCATCGTCATGTTCGCCCTGATGATGTACGTCTTCGACGGTCTGAAGACCGCCACCCCCGCGATGCTCGGCTCCGTCATCGGTCCCATGATCATCCTCATCGTCATCGGTGTCGCCGGCATGGCTATCTTCGAATTTGTTGCGGCAAAGCTTTTGAAGGTTGACTACCCGCTGGCTCTGGCCAACGGCCTGACCGCCCTCTACGGCTTCCCCCCCAACGCCATCATCACCGAGAACACCTGCAAGGCTCTGGGCGAGACCAAGGAAGAGTTCGATTACCTCATGAGCGAGATGTACCCCAGCATGATCGTCGGCGGCTTCACCACCGTTACCATCACCTCCGTCATCATCGCCGGCCTCTTCGTCAACCTGTTCTAAGCCCCAGCATAACCCAAGTCCATACATAAACTGCCGGGGTATTGCGCCGCAAGGCGCAATACCCCGCTGCACTCAAAAAGGAAAAACCCCTCTTTTACTTTAGCCAAAGGAAGTGTTTTGCTTGAACATTAAGGAAACCGCTCAGAAATACAGCGATTACGTGGTGGACATCCGCAGAAAGATCCACAGAAATCCTGAGCTGAGCACCCAGGAGTTTGAGACCAGCAAGCTGGTTCAGGAAGAGCTGGACAAGATCGGCGTGCCCTATGAGATCTGCGGCGAGCTGGGGACCGGCGTGCTTGCCACCGTCAAGGGCGCGCTGCCCGGCAAGACCATCCTCATCCGCGGCGACATGGACGCTCTGCCCGTGGTCGAGGAGGCGGACGTTCCCTTCAAGTCCGAGCACGTGGGCAAGATGCACGCCTGCGGCCATGACTGCCACACCTCCTCCCTGCTGACCGCGGCCCACATCCTCAACGACATCAAGGACGAGCTGCACGGCACCGTGAAGCTGGCCTTCCAGCCCGCGGAGGAGACGGCCCAGGGCGCAAAGGACATGATCGCCGGCGGCGCCCTGGAGGGCGTGGACGGCGTGTACGGCATGCATGTGTGGAGCGGCGTCCCCGTCGGGACTGCCTGCGCCGCCGCGGGCGGCCGCATGGCCTCCGCCGGCATGTTCGAGATCTGGGTACAGGGCAAGGGCGGCCACGGGGCCGAGCCTGCCAACTGCATCGACGCCATCACCTGCACCACCGCTATTGTCAACTCCCTGCAGACTATCGTCTCCCGTGAGTTCCGGCCCATCGACGCCGCGGTGCTGACCGTCGGAAAGATCGACGCCGGCTTCCGCTGGAACGTCATCGCCGACAAGGCGTATATCGCCGGCACCACCCGCTGCTTCTCCAACGAGATCAACAAGGCCTTCCCCGAGAAGATCGAGCGTATCGCCAAGGGTGTGGCCGAGGCCTATCGCTGCACCGTGGAGTGCAAGTTCACCGACCTGGTTCCGCCCACGGTGAACCACCCCTTCATGGCCTCCATCTGCGAGGGTGCCATCAAGACCATTCTCGGCGAGGACGCCAACTACGATTTTGAACCCACCACCGGCGGTGAGGATTTCGCCTTCTTCATTGATGCGGCTCCCGAGCAGATGGGCGCCATCTGCCTGCTGGGCGTGCGCAACGAGGCGGAGGGCTGCTGCTTCGAGCACCACAGCCCCAAGTTCAAGGTGGACGAAGCCGCCCTGGTGAATGCCGCCGCGCTGTATTGTCAGGTCGCAGACGATTTCAACAAATCCTGAGAAAACCGGGACGGCATGACCGCGCGTTGTGCCGTCCTCTTTCTTTGAGCCACGCCAACTTCAAAGCAAAGGAGAGTAAAAAATGGACATCAGAGCACTTGCGGAGCAGTACGCCCCGTATATCATCGAGAGACGCAGATACTACCATCAGCACCCGGAACTGAGCTTCAAGGAAGTGGAGACCACCAAATCCCTGGTGGAGGACGTGAAGGCCATGGGCCTGGAGGTGCAGACCTTCCCGGACTACACCGGCCTCATCGCCACGCTGGACACCGGCCGCCCCGGCAAGACCGTTATGCTCCGCTCGGACATCGACGCCCTGCCCGTCAAGGAGTGCACCGGCCTGCCCTTTGCCTCTGAGAACGACGGCGTCATGCACGCCTGCGGCCACGACAACCACATGGCCATGCTCCTGGGTGCGGCCAAGGTCCTCTGCGACGTGAAGGACGAGCTGGCCGGCGGCAAGGTGAAGTTCATCTTCCAGGCGGCCGAGGAGGTCGGATACGGCTCGAAGTACTATGTGGAGCACGGCGTGCTGGACGGTGTGGACGCCATCTTCGGCCTGCACATCTGGGGCACCCTGGACGCCCCCTATGTCAGCGTGGACGGCGGCAACCGCATGGCCTCCATGGACAACTTCAAGATCCATGTCAAGGGCCTGCAGTCCCACGGCTCCGCGCCCCAGGACGGGCATGACGCCATCGTCGCGGCTTCGGCCATCGTGATGGCGCTGCAGACCTTCGTCTCCCGCGTCAACAACCCCGTAAATCCCCTGGTTCTGTCCGTCGGCAAGTTCCACGGCGGCAATATGTACAACATCATCTGCAAGGACGTGGAGCTGGAGGGCACCATCCGCACCTACTCCCGCGAGCTGCGCAAGGTGATGGAGGAAAAGCTCAAGCAGATCGTCGAGAGCACCGCCGCGGCCTACTTCTGCGAGGCGGAGCTGGAGTTCATCCCGCTGCTTCCCGCGGTCATCAACGACCACCAGGATCTCAACGAGATCGCCCAGGAGGCGGCCCTGAAGCTCTTCGGACCCGAGGGCGTCAAGGAGTTCGGCGCCCTGATGGGCAGCGAGGACTTCGCCCTGTTCACGGAAAAGGTGCCCGGCTTCTTCGGCTTCGTGGGCAACCGCAACGTGGAGAAGGGCCTGACCGCCACCAACCACAACGAGAAGTTCACCTCCGACGAGGACGTGCTCTTCCGCGGCGCAGCGCTGGCCGCCCAGTTTGCCGCTGATTTCCTGGCCAAATAACAAGCAGTCATCCCGCCTGAAACAGAGAAAATGAAGGGATCCAGATGAACAAAAAAATCTACGACACCTACGTGGCTCTGCTCAATACAGAGCTGACCATGGCCACGGGCTGTACCGAGCCCATCGCCATCGCCTACGCCGGTGCAAAGCTGCGTGAGGTGCTCGGACAAATCCCTGAGCACTGTACCGTCTATTGCAGCGGCAATATTGTCAAGAACGTGTTCGCGGTCACGGTCCCCAACTCCGGCGGCTCCCGCGGCATCGACACCGCGGCCCTGCTGGGCCTCATCGGCGGCGACGCCGCCGCGGGGCTGGACGTGCTGCACGCCGTCACCCCGGAGCACATCGCACAGATGAAGGAGATGGTCGCCGCCCACTGCTGTGACTGCGAGCTGGTGGAGGGCGTGGCCAATCTCTACATCCGCATCGAGGCCGAGGCGGGGGAGGAGACCGCCCTGGTGGAGATCAAGGACTACCACTCCAACATTACCCGCATCGAGAAAAACGGCGCGGTGCTGTTTGACGCGGCGAATGTCCCCGCGGACGCCGCCGGCCCGGACAAGAGCCTCTTGAATCTCCGCGACATCTACGCCTTTGCCCGGGAGCTGAACCTGGACGAGGTGCGCGCGACCCTGGAAAACCAGATCCGCTGCAACCGCGCCATCGCCGAGGAGGGCCTGAAAAATCCCTGGGGCGCCCAGGTGGGCCGGACCATCCTGGCGGGCGACAACGGCGACAGCCTGGTCAACCGGGCCCGCGCCTGGGCCGCCGCCGGCTCCGACGCCCGCATGAACGGCTGCCCCCTGCCGGTGGTCATCAACTCCGGCAGCGGCAACCAGGGCATCACCGTCTCCATGCCGCTGTACGTCTACGCCAAGGAGTACGGTGTTCCGGAGGACGACATGCTCCGGGCCCTGGCCTTTGCCAACCTCGTGGCCCTGCTGCAGAAGCGCTGCATCGGCTCCCTGTCCGCCTACTGCGGCTCCACCAGCGCGGCCACCGGCTCGGTCTGCGGCATCGCTTTCATGCTGGGCGAGAGCTTTGAGACCATCAGCGGCATCATCACCGACACCCTCAACACCATCGGCGGCATGGTCTGCGACGGGGCCAAGTCCTCGTGCGCTGCCAAGATCGCCGCGGCGGTGGGTACGGCGCTCACCAGTCTGAGCATGGCCCGCCAGGGCCGGGTCTTCCTGCCCGGCGAAGGTCTGGTCAAGGATGACATCGAGGCCACCATCGAGGCCGTCGGCCGCATGGGCCGGGACGGCATGAAGGGCACCGACGTAGAGATCCTGAAGATCATGCTCGGGAAATAATCCCATAACACCCCTGAAAAAAACTCCGCCGGGTTTTTTTGAGGCCCGGCGGAGAATTTTCCCATCTGGAGGAAAATCCATGTTCAAAGAATTCGCAGAACAATACTATGAAGAGGCCAGAGCCATCCGGGAAGATCTGCACCGCCACCCGGAGCTGAGCTACAACGAGTACCGCACGGCTGAGCTGATCGAGGGAAAGCTCAGAGAGTACGGCGTGGACTCCATGGAGCGCATGTTTGACACGGGCGTCATCGCCCTGATCCACGGCGCCAAGGGCCCCGGCAAGTGCATCGGTATCCGCGCGGACATTGACGCCCTGCCCGTCCCGGAGGAGACCGGCGTGGCCTTCGCCTCGGAGAATTCCGGCGTCATGCATGCCTGCGGCCATGACATTCACATCACGAATCTGCTGACCGTGGCCCGCATTCTCTGTGAAAACCGGGACAAGTTCCCCGGCACCGTCAAGCTGATCTTCCAGCCGGCCGAGGAGGCCGCCAACCCCGACAATCCCCACGCCGGCGCCTGGAACATGGTGCGCTGCGGCTGCCTGGAGAATCCCAGGGTGGACGCCATGATCGGCCTGCACAACAACCCCAGCGCCTCGGGCCACGGCACCTTCGGCCTGCGCAAGGGCGTTTGCACCTCGGGCTTTGACCTCTACCGCTTCGACGTGTACGGCAAAACGGCCCACGGCTCCCAGCCCCATGTGGGCAACGACGCCATCCTCGCCGTCAGCCAGCTGATCGTGCTGCTGCAGCAGGTGGTGTCCCGGAATATCGACCCGCTGAAGACCGGCATCCTTTCCGTTGGCACCATCCAGGGCGGCACCCGGGTCAACATCATCCCCGAGTACGCCACCGCCGGCGGCTGCTTCCGCTACTACGACAACGATACCGCCAAAGTCATCCGGGAGCACACCCTCGCCATCGCCAAGGGCGTGGAGGAGATCTCCGGCTGCAGGATCGAGGTGACCGCCCACACGGGCTATGCCTGCGTGGAAAACGACGACAAGCTCACCGAGCTTGCCGAGGCCGCGCTGAAAGAAGAACTGGGCGAGGACAGCTGCTACTACATGGACGCCCCCGCCAGCGGCTCCGAGGACTTCAGCGAGTACCACCTGGTCGGCGGCATCCCCACCACCTTCATGTGGCTCAACACCCGCCCCATGGAGGGCCATGAGGTCATGCCCCTGCACTCGTCCAAGTGGTGCCCGGATGACGACATCCTCAAATACGGCGCCCCCGGCATGGCGGCCATCGCCGTCAAATACCTCAACAGCTGAGTTGAGACTGGCAAAAAGTCCATCAAGGATGTTTTCAACAAGCTGAGACAAAAGCCTTTCGGCCCATGCCGAAAGGCTTTTTCTTGAACTCCCTCCGGTATTGGAGTATAATGACCACCGGATGGCGAGAACGATCGCATATTCGATCGTTCTCGCTGCCAAACGACAAGTTTGGCAGCGAATGACCCAAAGGGTCATTCGCCCGATGCTCATTGAAATGAATATATGGCCAAACAGCTAACCTGTTTGGCTGCGCGGCAAAGCCGCGCGGCGAAAAGCCGTTTGACTTTTCGCCATCATATAGTCATTATAATAAAGAAAAAACAAAGGAGGCTGTCCCATGGAAACCCAAGCGGAAGAGATCCTGACCCAGGAAGCGCCTGCCGGGGAGGCGCCCGAAGCGGCGGAGGCTCCGATGGACGCCGCTGTCGAGCCGGCCGGGAAGCAGCCGGCGGAGATGAACGAGCGGGAGCTGCTGCAGGCCCTGCTGGAGCGGCAGATCCAAAACGAGAAGCTCAACCGGATTACCGCGATCGCGCTGGCGGCCATGGCGGCGGTGCTCCTGATCGCGGTGCTGATCCTGCTCCCCCTGGCGACCCACACCCTGAACCAGGCCTATGACACCCTTGCCGACGCGCAGACCACCGCCCTGCAGGCACAGACGGCGCTGAGCAAGGTGACGGAGCTGAGCGAGAACGCTCAGACTTCGCTTGACACGCTCAATAAGCTGGCGGAGCGGGCGGAGGGTTCTCTGGACGAGGTGGACACCATGATCGAAAATGTCAACGGTCTGGTGGCGGACAACACCGGCGCCCTGCAGGAGACCCTGGAGAAGCTCACCTCCATCGACTTTGAGAAGTTCAACAAGTCCATCGAAGACCTCAGCGAGGTGATCGGCCCCCTGGCCAGACTCTTCGCGAGGTAAAGAGCATTTCAACAGAAAAGCAGCCGCTTTCGCGGCTGCTTTTTCATTGAAATAGCCGCCCCATAAAAACAGACACCCCCAAAGGAGTGTCTGTAGATAGCTTGACTTTTAGCGCTTGCTGAACTGAGGAGCGCGACGGGCGGCCTTGAGGCCGTACTTCTTACGCTCTTTCATACGAGGATCGCGGGTCAGCAGACCGGCGGCCTTCAGGGTGGCGCGGTAGCTCTCGTCGACGAGGAGCAGGGCGCGGGCGATGCCGTGGCGGATGGCGCCGGCCTGACCGGACACGCCGCCGCCGGCGACGGTGGCCTCGATGTCGACCTTGCCGAGGGTGGAGGTCGCAACCAGGGGCTGACGAACGATGAGCTTCAGGGTCTCGAGACCGAAGTAATCGTCGATATCACGGCCGTTGATGGTGATGACACCGCTGCCGTTGGGGATGAGGTGGACGCGGGCAACAGAGGACTTTCTGCGGCCGGTGCCGTACATATAGGGCTTCTTGGTCTTGTAGGTTGCCATATTCTTTTACCTCCTCTTAGCGATCCCAGACTTCGGGCTTCTGAGCGGCGTGATCGTGCTCGGCGCCGGCGAAGACGCGCAGGCGCTTCAGCTGCCACTGGGCGATGGTGTTCTTCTGCAGCATGCCGCGGACGGCCAGACGCATTGCGAGCTCGGGCTTGGTCTGCATTAGGATCTTGTACTGGGTCTCCTTCAGGCCGCCGGGGTAGCCGGAGTGAGTACGGTAGTACTTCTGCTCGAGCTTCTTGCCGGTGAGGACGGCTTCCTTCGCGTTGATGATGATGACGTAGTCACCGCAGTCAACATTGGGGGTGTAATCGGTTTTGAGCTTGCCGCGGAGCAGGTCGGCCGCGAGAGCGGCGGTCTTGCCCATGGGCTTGCCGGCTGCATCAAGGACGTACCATTTGCGGGAAACGGTCTCCTTGGTAAGCATGGTAGTGGACATAGTCTTGCCTCCATATAAGAATGTTGTTTTTGACGTTTTCAGGCGCCGCGGGGGTTCGGGTCCTCCGGCGCGCTTTATTTTTATACCACAGGACGAAAGAGCTGTCAACAGCAATTTTAATTTTCATTTTCAAAACTCTCAAAAGCTCACGAATTCTCCGAAAATCTACGCAATCCTGAATTTCATTTTTTCAAAATCCGCAAAGAAAAGGCTTTGACAAGCGTCCGGTGGGCGGCTACAATAATGACCACGAACATTTTCGGGCAAAAAGGCGGAGTTTTATGGACAAGCTGCTCAATGATTTCACCGGCACGGTGCGCCGCGCGGTGGACGATTACGATATGATCCAGGCGGGGGACAAGGTGGCCGTGGGTGTCTCCGGCGGCAAGGACAGCATGCTGCTGCTCCTGGCCCTCAACCACCTGAAGAGCTTTTACCCCAAGCCCTTCGAGCTGGAGGCCATCACCATCGAGCTGGGCTTTGAGGGGATGGACTTCACCCCGGTGCAGGCGCTGTGCGACAGCCTGTCCATCCCCTATACCCGCCTGAAGACCGACATCAAGGAGGTCGTCTTCGACGTGCGCAAGGAGGACAACCCCTGCTCCCTCTGCGCCAAGATGCGCCGCGGCGCCCTGAACGACGCCATTCGCACCCGGGGCATCCACAAGCTGGCCCTGGGCCACCACTTCGACGACGCGGTGGAGACCTATCTGATGAGCCTGCTGTTTGAGGGGCGCATCAGCTGCTTCCGGCCGGCGACCTATCTGGACCGCTCCGGCGTGACGCAGATCAGGCCGCTGATCTACGCCGGGGAGCAGAAGATTGCGAACCTGGCGGAGGCGCTGCATGTCCCCGTGGTGGAAAACCCCTGCCCCCAGGACAAGAGCAGCAAGCGCTATGAGATCAAGCAGCTGTTAAAAACCATGAGCGCCGAGTACCCGGACATGAAGTCCAAGATCTTCGGCGCCATGCAGCGCTATCCCCTCCCCGGATGGGAGCCGCGGGAGAACTGGCGCCTCGGGAAGGAAACGTAAAAAAGAAAAAGCACCCCGCCGGGACCTGATGTCATTGCGAACCAGTGTGCACACTGGTGTGGCAATCCGTCAGGTCCCGGCGGGGTTTTCCGCTTTGGGAAAGCTTCAGCGCTGGTGTACGTCCACCTGGGGGAAGGGGATCTCGACGTTGTTCTCGGCAAAGAGGATACGGATGTCCCGGTTGAACTGCCGCCTCACCCGGAAGATGTTGACCTCCTTGCAGGGGACGGTGAAGCGCAGGGTCATGCCGCTCTCGGCCAGCGTCTCCACACCCATGTACTCCGGCACCTTGCGGTAGAGATCGCCGTGCTCCGCGAACATCTCCGGCAGGGCCCGGTCCAGCAGGGCCTCCAGCCGCCTCAGATCCGTGTCGTAGGCCACGTCCACATCACAGACTGCCAGGGACAGCTTTTTCGAGCGGTTCTGGAAGTTGCGGATATCGGAGTTGTTGACCACCTTCAGGTTGCCGCCGGTGTCCTCGATGGTGGTGGTGCGCACGCCGACGGCGCGCACGATGCCGCGGAAGTCGTCCAGCACAATGATATCGCCGATGTGGTACTGCCCCTCAAAGATGATGAAGGCACCGGTGAGGATATCCTCGATGAGGCTCTGGGCGCCGAAGCCGATGATCAGGCCGACGATCCCGATGCCGGCCAGCACCGCCGTGGTGTTGACGCCCAGGATGCTCAGCCCCCAGACGACGGCGGCGATTACCGCGAGATAGCGCACGGTGCTGATCAGCAGCTCCGTCACGGTGCGGGCGCGGTCGCCCTTCTTGCCGATGGAGAGCAGGATGAACTTGATGAGGGTGTACAGCAGCCACATCACGCACAGGGCCAGCAGCAGCGCCACCAGGTGGGCGGCGGTGATCTTGCCGCTGCGCTCGATGAGGAAGTGGGTCTTCTCCAACTCGACAAGGCTCTGCCTTGTGGTCTCGGACAGGGGCAGCCAGGAGGGGTGCGCCAGCACAAAGACCAGAAGGGCGGCAACGACCGCGCCGATCAGGGCCTTGAATTTCTTGATTGTCCGTTTCATAGGATTACCTCCTCAATAATTCGCACAAATGCCGCGGGATTTAGGGACCGTCATAAGCAAGCGGGAAGGATACTGTCTGCGTCGTGTCCGCGCCGTTTTTCTGATAGCGCATGGTCAGCGTCAGTGTGCCCAGCGCTTTCGTCAGGACAAAATCGGCGGGGACGGGGAAGGAGATGACCTCCTCCTGGATCTCCTGGTCCGCGGTGATGGCATACGCCCAATCGGGTTTGTAGGAAGCGTCCGTCGGGACCGAGAGGGAAGGCTGGATATCCACTCGGGTTGCAGAGCCGACGTAGGCGTAGAAGTCATAGAAGATCGTGATGATGGGGGTGGGGTCGGTAAGATCGACGTAATAGGAATACCGCGCCTCATAAAGCTCCAGAGAGGGATCCGTAAAATCAACCGGTTCCGGTTCCGGCTCCGGCGGATTATAGGGCGGGGTGTACGGCGGGGGTGTGGTCGGCGGGGGTGTGGTCGGCGGCGGCGTCGTAGGCGGCGGCGTCGTAGGTGGCGGTGTAGTGGGAGGCGGCGTTGTGGGCGGCGGCGAAGTCGGCGGCTCGGAAATCTCAGGCTTCTTCACCGGGGGCTTCACCTCCGGCGGCTCCTCCGGCGGAAGCGGCGGTTCGGGGTCCGCCGGGAGCTCGATTGCCGGGGGCCCATCCACGTATACGGCGGGGCCTCCGTCCTCCGGGGCGGCGGCCAGGGCAGAGACCGTCAGCAGGCCGGCCGCGGCCACCGAGAGCAGGGCCTTTGCCAGCAGAGACCCCCCGAGTCCACTATGTTGTTTTCCACCCTGGATCGGTTCGAGGAGCGGGAAAAACTCCGACCCGCTGTCGTCGATTTCTTTCATGGCTGCACCTCATGCCCGGAAGCACGGAACGAAAAAACGCATCTTGACAAAATCAGAAAAAGTGTCCAATTAAAAATATACCGAACCAAGGCGGGTTTTGTCAAGGGATAACCCCAAGAAAAAGCAGGGAGAGGATAAAAACGGGAAAAGCAGATACTTTCTCTGAAAATGAAAGTATCTGCCTGTGTGTATCAGCTCTTGAACAGCCGGATATCGGTTCCGGCGCAGACAGCGGTGACCCGGTCGCCCGGGCTCAGCCCGCCCTCCAGCAGAAGCTGGGCCGCCCGGTCCACGATCTCCCGCTGGATGGTGCGGCGCAGGGGCCTGGCCCCGTAGCGCTCGCTGTGACCCAGGGAGGCCAGCAGCCGCGCCGTCTCCTCCGGCACCGTCAGCCGGAGCCCGAGGGCGGCAAAGCGTCGGCCCACCTCCTCCAGCAGGCTGTGGGTGATGGTGAGCAGATCCTTTGCCTCCAGACGGCGGAAGATGATGGTCTCGTCCACCCGGTTGAGAAACTCCGGTCGGAAGGTGGCGCGCAGCTCCTGCACCACGGCCCGGCGCATGGCGCTCCCGTCCGCGCCGGCGTCGGCGGCAAAGCCCAGGGGCAGGCGGTTTTCGGTGATGGTCTTGGCCCCTATGTTGGAGGTCATGACGATCACGGTGTTGGAAAAATCCACCCGCCGTCCGGTGGCGTCGGTGAGCCTGCCGTCGTCCAGGATCTGCAGCAGCAGGCTCCACACGTCCTCGTGGGCCTTTTCGATCTCGTCAAAGAGCACCACGGACCAGGGGCGGCGGCGCACCTGCTCGGTGAGCTGGCCGCCGTCCTCATAGCCCACATAGCCCGGGGGCGAGCCGATCAGGCGGCTGACCGAGTGCTTCTCCATATACTCGGACATGTCCAGCCGGATCATGGCGTCCCTGTCGCCGTAGACGCACTCGGCCAGGGCGCGGCAGAGCTCCGTTTTGCCCACGCCCGTAGGGCCGCAGAAGAGGAAGGAGCCCACCGGCCGTCCCGGGTCCTTCAGCCCCACGCGACCCCGCTGCACCGCCCGGGCCACGGCGGCCACGGCCTCGTCCTGCCCGATGACGCGCTCGCGCAGACGCTCCTCCAGCCCCGCGAGCCTTTCGCTCTCGCTCCGGGAGAGGCCCGCCACCGGGATCCCGGTCCAGACGGAGAGCACCTTTGCCACGTCCGTGTCATTCACGGGCCGGGCCTGGCCCAGGACACGGACCGCTGCCGCCGCCTCGTCGATCAGGTCGATGGCTTTGTCCGGCAGGTAACGGTCGCTGATGTAGCGCTGGGAGAGCGTGCAGGCCGCCTCCAGCGCCGTGTCGGAGATTTCCAGCCGGTGGTGCTTTTCCAGGGCCGGGCGCAGGGAGCGCAGCATCTCCAGCGCCAGTGCCCGGTCCGGCTCCGCGATGTGCACCGGCTGGAAGCGCCGCTCCAGGGCGGCGTCCTTTTCGATATGGCGCCGGTATTCCTCCGGCGTGGTGGCGCCGATGATCTGCACCTCGCCCCGGCCCAGGGCGGGCTTGAGGATGTTGGCCGCGTCTATGGCGCCCTCGGCGCTGCCCGCCCCCACGATGGTGTGCAGCTCGTCGATGAAGAGGATCACGTCTCCGGCGCGGGCCACATCCTTCAGGACTGCCTTGACCCGCTCCTCAAAATCGCCCCGATACTTGGTGCCCGCCAGCATCGCGGGAATATCCAGGGAGACGATGCGCTTGTTGGTGAGTTCCCTGGGCGCCCGGCCCTGACTGACCAGCAGCGCCAGCCCCTCGGCCACGGCGGTCTTGCCCACACCGGGCTCGCCCACCAGGACGGGGTTGTTCTTGCTGCGGCGGGAGAGGATCTGGATGGCGCGGCGGATCTCCTCCGTCCGGCCCACCACCGGGTCCACACCGCCGGCGGCGGCCAGGGCCGTCAGATCCCGGCTGTACTGGTCCAGCGTCCGGGTCTCCGCCCGCCGGACCGGGGTCCGGACAGCACTGGTCTGGGCCCGCCCGCGGGAGTCGGGGCTGCCGAACACGTCCATGATCTGGGTGCAGATCTCGTTGAGATCGGCGCCGGCCTCCGCCAGCAGCTGTGCGCCGCCGCAGTCCGGCAGGCGCAGGATCCCCAGCAGCAGATGTTCCGTGCCGATGCAGTAGTGGTGGAGAGTCCGGGCCTCCGACGCGGCGCGCTCCACGGCGGCGCGGGCATTCTGTGTCAGACCCTGGCCGGGCACGCCCGGCGCGCCCAGCCCGCAGCGGCGCACCACCAGACGGCGCAGCCTCTCCCGGTCCAGCCCCTGCCGGCGGAGGATGTGTGCGCCCAGCCCGTCCTCCTCCGCCAGGATGCCGAGCAGCAGATGCTCGGTGCCCACATAGCCGTGGCCCAGGTCGCCCGCCGCGGCCCGGGCCTGTTCGATGGCCTGCTCAGCCCTCTGGGTAAACTTCTCATTGCTTTTGATGGCACAAGCCTCCTCACGGTCGGATCCTCTTGGCTCCGATTATCCTCCGGAACCGCCGCCGAAAGGGGCGAAACGCGGAGGGATGGAAAAAGTATTACCAAAAGATTTACAAAATATATGCAGAATCAAAGATTTTGACATTGATTTTTGAGAGAGTTGTGCTACAATGATGGCGAAGCCCGGAAGGGTTAAACTACATACGGAGGTATCATCATGGCTTTTGTTATCACCGACGAGTGCCTGTCCTGCGGTTCCTGCGCAGCGCAGTGCCCTGCCGAAGCGATCGATATGGGCGATCTGCACTACGAGATCGACGCCAGCAAGTGCCTGGAGTGCGGTTCCTGCGCCGCCCAGTGCCCGGCTGAGGCCATTGTTCAGGAGTAAAATCTGAACACGTAGAAAAAAGGGACGAGATGCTCGTCCCTTTTTTCTTTATGTCGATTCAATGGCAAAGCCATTGAATCGAGTTTTTTGCGGCCGGCTGCAGCGCACGCCCGCTGGGCGTACGTTTGCCGGCCGAGAGGAATCTTTTGCAAGGCGCATGTCCTTGCAAAAGATGATGATATTACGCTTCACGGAGGAAGGAGGACCTGCATGGCGGATCGGGAAGAGCTCTGGCCCGGGGGACCGGTTCTCAAACAGGCGGCGCATTTTCGCCTGGGGACGGACTGCGTCCTGCTCACGGGCTTTGCCAACACCGCCGGGGCCCGGCGGGGGATCGACCTGGGCTGCGCCTCGGGGGCGGCCATGCTGCTGCTTCTGCTGCGAAACGACCGGCTGCACATGACGGGCCTGGAGATCGTGCCGGAGGCGGCGGAGCTGGCCCGGGAGAACATGGCGGCAAACGGCCTTGCAGAACGCGGTGCGGTGGTGACCGGCGATCTGCGGCAGAGCCGGGCGCTTTTTCGCGCCGGCAGCTTTGATCTGGCGGTCGCAAACCCGCCCTTTTTCCCGGCCGGAAGCGGCCCCGTGCCCGCGGATGCGGATCGGGCGGCCGCCCGGGGGGAGCTCCTCTGCAGCCTGGAGGACGTGTGTGCGGCGGCGGGCTGGCTGCTGCAGACGGGCGGCAGGTTCTGCCTGGTCCACCGGCCGGAACGGCTGGCGGAACTCTTCTGTACCCTCTCCCGCCACGCCCTGGAGCCCAAGCGCCTGCGCCTGGTGTGCAAGTGCGCCGACAGCGCGCCGAGTCTGGTGCTGGTGGAGGCCCGCCGGGGCGGAAAGCCCGGCCTGACCATCGAGCCGCAGCTGGTGCTGTACGACGCCGACGGCCGTGAGACAGCGGAGCTGAAGCGCTTTTACACCCCGCCTCCCGCAAAAAAGACATAAAAAAACCGAGCCCCTCATACAGTAGGAAGGGCTCGGTTTTTTCTGCATCAGTACAGCTCTTTCAGCTTCGCGATGCAATCCGGACAAACGTTTTTTCCGCGATAGCTGACAATTTTCTTTGTGCTCTCGCAAAACACACAGGCGGACTGATACTTGCGGAGAATAATGCTGTCGCCGTCAACATAGATTTCCAGGGAATCTTTTTCTCCGATATTGAGCGTGCGGCGCATCTCAATCGGCAAAACGATGCGGCCCAGCTCGTCAACTCTGCGTACGATACCGGTGGATTTCAAAGACCTCACTCCTTTTATCCGGTGTTTAAGGTGCGCAAGGGTACGAAAATACTTACAAAAGCTGGAAAAATATCCCAAATCCATAAATATTTATACCATCTTATATCATCGTTTCTGAAAAAAATCAATAGCTTTCTCAAAAAAGGGCGAAATGTTCATAGATTGTTCTTTTATCATGGCACAAACAAGACAAAATTGGGGGAAAATGGGAGAATGAGTGAGCTTCTGCTGTTTCTCTGCGCGGCTTCAATCCTGGCGGCGGCTGCCACGGGGCAGAGCGCGGAGGCCGGAAAAGCGGTGCTGGAGGGGGCCGGGGCGGCGGTGAAACTGACCCTGGAGCTGGCCGGGCCCCTCTGCTTCTGGTGCGCGGTGACGCAGCTGCTGGAGCGCGCTGGCGCCGCTGCGGCGCTGGCCCGCTGTCTCCGGGCGCCGCTGCGCCTGCTCTTTCCCCGGGGGGCGCGGGACGGGGAAACCCGCGCCGCACTGGCGGAGAACCTCAGCGCGAACCTGCTGGGCCTGGGCAACGCCGCCACGCCCGCGGGGATCCGGGCGGCGCAGGGCCTGGCCCGGCTTGGGCAGCGGGATGAACTGTGCCTGCTGGTGGTGCTCAACACCGCCTCCCTGCAGCTGCTGCCCACCACGGCGGCCTCCCTGCGCGCCGCCCTGGGGGCGGCAGAGCCCTTTGACATCACCCCGGCCGTCTGGCTCAGCTCCGCCCTGTCGGTGGCGGCCGGTCTGCTGGCTGCGGCGCTGCTGAGACGGGTATGGCCGGACTGAGGGCGGGGCTTGCGCTCCTGGGCGAGCTGGCGGCGCCCCTGCTGCTGCTCCTGGCGGCGGCGCTCGCTGCGGCAAAGGGCGAGGACGTGTACGCGGGACTCACCGCCGGGGCGAAAAAGGGCCTGCGTCTGACGGCGGAGCTGTTCCCGGCGCTGGCGGCGCTGTTTCCGGTGCTCTGGCTGTTTCGCGCCTCCGGCCTGCCGGAGCTGCTGGAGGGACTTCTGCACCCGGTCTTTGCGGCGCTGCGCATCCCGGAGGAGACGGCGCTGCTCCTGCTCCTGCGCCCCTTTTCCGGCGGCGGGGCGCTCTCGGCGGCGGCGGAGATCATCCGCCGGACAGGCGCGGACTCCCTTGCGGGCCGGACGGCGGCGGTGATGCTGGGCTCCAGCGAGACCACCTTTTATGTGATCGCGGTCTATTTCTCCGCCGCCGGGGTGAAGGACAGCCGCTGGGCAATCCCCGCCGCGCTCTGCGCGGACCTGGCCTGCTTCCTCTCCGCCGCCTGGATCAGCCGCCTGTTCTGGGGATAAAAAAGCACTGCGGTTTTCCGCAGTGCTTTTAACGTTTATTTGTCTTCGTCCCAGGTTCGCTCGCTGATGATGTAGCGCGGGCGCTGCTTGGTCTCCAGATAGATCTTGCCGATATACTCCCCGATGATGCCCAGACAGATCAGCTGCACGCCGCTGACAAAGCAGATGATGCAGGTCATGCTGGCCCAGCCGGCGACGCTCTTGCCGCACAGGGCGGTGATCAGTGCCCAGATGCAGCCGACGAAGCTGACGAAGGCGATGAAGAGCCCGAAGCCCATGATCATCTGCAGGGGCTTGACGGAGAGGGAGGTGATGCCGTCCACCGCAAGGCCGATCATTTTCTTCAGGGGGTAGTGGCTTTCACCCGCCAGGCGCTCGGCGCGGGAGTAGCTGACGGAGGTGGACTTGAAGCCCACCAGCGGGACAAGCCCGCGCAGGAAGAGGTTGACCTCCTTGAAATTGGCAAACTCGTTGAGGACCCTTGCGCTGATGAGGCGGTAGTCTGCGTGGTTGTAGACCACCTCCGCGCCCATCGCGGCCAGGAACTTATAGAAGCTCTGGGCGGTAAAGCGCTTGAAGAAGGTGTCCGTCTCCCGGCTGGAGCGCACGCCGTAGACCACCTCGCAGCCGTCCAGATAGGCGTCCACCATCTCGTCCATGGCGTTGATATCGTCCTGGCCGTCGCAGTCGATGGAGATGGTGATGTCGCACTTGTCCCGGGCCTCCATGAGCCCGGCCAGCACGGCGTTTTGGTGGCCGCGGTTGCGGCTCTGGCAGATGCCGATGTAGTGCTCGTCCTGCTGCGAGAGCTCCCGGATGATGCTCCAGGTCTTGTCGCGGCTGCCGTCGTTGACAAAGAGGACGCGGCTGTCCTCCGCAATCCTGCCGGCGGCGGAGAGCTGCCGCAGCTTTTCCAGGAACATGGGGGCGGTGATGGGAAGCACGGCCTCCTCGTTGTAGCAGGGGATGACGATAAAGAGTCTGGGTGTCATGGTATACTCCTTTGTTCGGAAGATTGCCGGGTGAAGCCCACGGCGGCAAAGAGGATCAGAATGGGGATCAGGGAATAGTGGTAGCGGTCCGAGACCTCCACCAGCATGTGGGCCATCGTCAGCCCCAGGAAGAACAGCGGCGCCAGCAGGCCAGCATCCAGCGTCCGGCTTTTTATCAGCTGCCAGAGCCCCCAAAGGGCCGCGAGAAACACGCCGTAATAGAACACGTTGCAGATGCCCATACAGAGTTTGTAGAACAGCTCCGGCCGGGTGAAGCGGTAGGTGTAGCCGCCCAGCTGGTCAGAGCCCAGGAAGGCGAAGAGCTTGCTGGCAAAGAGCCGGGGGAAATCGATGCCGGAACCGAGCCTCTCCACCAGATGGGGCCGCAGGGCGTCCTGCGCCTCCGGAGCGCTCATCCCCTGCTCATGGTAGGCGGTGAGCAGGTCCATGTCCTCCGGGCTCCACTGACCCCGGGTCTGCTCGTTAAAGCCCACATAGATGTTGTAGACGGGCGTGGTGGCGACCTGGGTTCCCAGCAGACGCTCCACGTGCCCGGTCCAGAGCCGGCCGCCCAGCACATACACGCAGAGGCAGAGGGCCAGCGCCGGCGCCCAGCGCTTCCACTGGGCCGCAGAAGTCACGGCCCGGCCCCGCAGAAACAGCAGCCAGAGGGCGAGCGCGATCCACAAAATGGCGGCGATGGGCCGGATCAGGTTGATCGCCAGCAGCACCGCCCCCAGACAAGCGCCCCGCAAAAGCAGGGAGGACAGCGGCGCGCCCGCGGCGATCCGCCGCTCCAGTCGGACAAGCAGCAGGAAAAACAGCAGGATCAGGCAGGTGTACAGGGGTTCGGAAAAGACCAGGGAGTTGAGCATCAGCTTGCAGGGAGCCACGGCCCAGAGCAGTCCGGCCAAAAAGCCCGTCTCCTCCCCGAAAAGCTCGCTTGCCAGTCGGACAAGGAGCAGGCAGCTGAGCGTAGTCAGCAGCACGTTTACCACGGCGACGGCGAGCACCGACTCCCCAAACAGCCGCACCAGCAGACTCAGGAAGCTGGCCGTGCCCAGGATGTGGGGGTAGAGGGAGAGATACCAGCTCTCCGGCAGAGGCTCCCCGTGGGCGAGGGCGCAGGCGGTCTGCCAGTATTTGAAGTAGTCGCTGAAGGGCTCGATGCGGATGACCAGCACCCAGACCAGGTTCAGAGCAAAGCAGCCCAGGGCGAGCCACAGCGCGGCGCGCCGGGGCGTGCGGAGGGTGACGCGGCGCCGCAGCAGAAACAGCGCGCCCGCCCAGAGCGCTCCGCCGGCCAGAGCCAGCAGGTAGGAGCGGCTCTGCACGCCCTCCCGCAGGACCAGCCCCAGCGTCAGCAGCAGGAGCAGCAGCAGAAGCCCCAGCATGATTCTCTTGAAGAAAACGGAGGCTTTTTCCATCTCGATACCGTCCGAATTGTTGTTATGTCTATTATATGCCAGCCGCCTTGCCCCGTCAAGGAAAAGACCGCCCGCGGCAAAGGCCGCGGGCGGTGTGCATTTCAGGCGCGTTTGTGTTTTGAAGAGAGCCGTCAGCGGGTCTTCGTGCCGGCGGGGACAGCTTTCCTGCTTTTTCTCTTCTTGCCGACGTTGGCCAGCTTGCCGATGAGCATGATGACGGCAAAGACGATCAGGTACCAGAAGTTCTCCATCTTGTGGCCCACCAGGCAGGCGTAGACCATGAACAGGGAGCCGATGATGGCAAGGCACGGGATGACGTAGCGGCGCAGGGGGGTCTCGTCCTTGGCCTTGCGCATCCAGTTGATGAAGATGGGCAGGTACATGGCGTAGATGGTGATGATGGGCAGCTCAGAGGCGTCGAAGCTGAAGATGACGCTCTCCAGCGGGGTGCCGACGAAGGCGCGCGCGCCGCTCCAGGTCTCAAAGAGGCTGGCAAACATGAAGTAGGTGCCCCAGATGCCGCACATCAGCAGGCCCAGAATGGCGGAGTTGTGGGGGAGGTTGGACTCCGTGTCGACCTGGGAGAAGAGCGCGGGCTTGGGACCCTCGCCTCTGGCGGCCAGGGAGTAGGCGCCGCGGCAGCAGCCCAGCATCAGGCCGTTCATGGTGCCGGCGCAGGAGATGGCGATGAAGAGGTTGAGGATGTTGCCCAGCACGCCGCCGAAGATATTGACGAAGGCGACGGTGGCACCGTCTTTCATCAGCACGTCCACGGAGGCGCCGCCGGCCACGCCCACATAGTAGGCGATGTAGGTGGCGATGATGATAATGCCGCCGATGATCAGCGCCCTGGGCAGGTTTTTCTTCGCGTCCTTGAGCTCTGCGTTGATGGAGGTGGCGATGATCCAGCCCTCATAGGCGAAGGAGGTGGCGCAGACGGAGGCCAGCAGGGGCGCGGCGGTGCCGCTCTTGGTGGCGGAGGCGGTGGCGAAGTTCGACACCAGCATGTGGTTGGGGCCGACGAGACCCACGATGATGCCGAAGATGGCCATCAGGCCCAGGGGAATGAGCTTGATGACGGTGGTGGTGGTCTGGAACTTGCCCGCGAGCTTCGGGCTGAGGGCGTTGACCATGTAGGCGCAGATGAGGAAGAGCATGGTGAGGACCATGCACTCCGGCCCGATGATGCAGCCGCCCTCGGCGGCGGGGATCAGCAGGGGGAAGTTGGGCCAGCAGGAGGTGACGAACACCAGCGAGTAGCGCGCGGTCAGCCAGGCGAGGATGACCGTCAGGGTGGGGTAGTAGATGATGGTCATGAACCAGCCGACATAGTAGCCGTACTTGGGGCCGACCAGGGCCTCGGCGTAGTCGACGATGCCGTTGACCTTCTCATACTTCTGACCCATGGCCGCGAAGGCCATGATGCAGGCGATCATAATCAGGCCGCCGATAATCCAGGCGAGGATGCCCAGGGGCATGTTGCCCTCGGTCTTCTGCAGAATGGTCTGTGCCTTAAAGAAGACACCGGAACCGATTACGATGCCTACGACCATACAGATCGCGGTAAAAAGTCCGTATTTTCTTTCAAGTTTGTTGTCCATAGTGTCCTCCTCAAGTCAGGATCCTGTTCAAATTATGAACAGTATGTAACGTTTACTATACCAGAATATGCGAAAAGATCAAGAGCGTTTTTTACCTGCGGCGCTTATTTTTCCAGGAAGGCGGAAAATTCTGGAACGGTTTTGAAGTAAAGAGGGGAGTTTTTGCGCATGAAGGCTTCGATGGGCGCGATGTCGTTGGACCAGCCCACGGCGGCAAAATCCACCTTTGCTGCCAGGGCCATGTCGTAGCCGGGTTTGAGATCGTCGATCATCAGAAGCTCCGAGGGCCTGAGAGAAAAACGGCGCATGATGTCCTCCAGCGGGAAGGGCCAGGGCTTGCGCTGCGCCTCCGGCCGCTCCCAGCCGTAGACCGCGTCCGGCTCCGGCAGAGAATTGGCGGCATAGTCCCGGCGGATGTTGTAGTCAAAGGAATGGCTCACCACGCAGACAAGTCCCCCCGCGGCTTTCTGCTTTTCCATGATCGCGCGGATGCCGGGATAGACCGCGGGGATGTGGTTTTTCACATAGTCCTGCCAATAGCGGGCCTCAAAGGCCAGGTCCTCGTCCGTCATGCCGTAGCGCTCCCGGCACATGGGGATAAAGCCCGGCTCAAAGTTTAGCAGGAAGTAATCCTCCAGACTGATGGTCTCGCCGGGGTAGAACTCCTTCAGGTACTCCACAAAGCAGGGGTGGTGGATGGTGGCGGTGGAATTGACGACGGTGTCGTCGTGGTCAAAGACGAGGCACTTGTATTTCATGGGCTTCTCCGTTTGCGGTTTTTCCCCATTGTAACACAGCGCGCACCGAAAGAAAAGAAAAAGGGAAAGCCCTTTGGGCTTTCCCTTTCAGTTTGTCAAAAAAGTCCTTGCCGGACTTTTTGACAAACTTCAGCCGCCGAGCATTTTGCTCTGAGCAAAATGCTATTACCCGAAAAGCCTTGAGAAATCAAGGCCTTTCGGACGGCGGTTTATCCAACTCGAGAACAGCCGGTTCCCGCTGCCAGTGGCAGAGAAAGGGAACCCGCTGTTCCGCAGCCGCGCATGCTGCTGCCCGCTGATAGCAGGCAGCAGCATGCAATGCGGCAAGGAGAGCAAGGGGCCTTGGTCCTCCCCCCTTTTGTCAGCTTTGCTGACATTTCCCCCGCTGGGGGAATTTCCCCCTCGAGCTCCCCTGCGGCCCTATCGTCCTTCATGTCCGCAGGTTTTTTGACAGTCTCAGAAAAAGGGAAAGCCCTTTGGGCTTTCCCTTTTCTGTCGGCGTGAAGTTATTTTGCGTTGTACTTCTCGATCGCGATTTTCAGGATATCGATGGCGCGGGCGATGTCCGGGGCGTTGATGGTGTAGGCCAGGCGCACCTCGTTTTTGCCGCGGCCCGGGGTGGCGTAGAAGGGCTCGCCGCAGGCAAAGAGCACGGTCTCTCCCTTGTCGTCAAACTCATTGAGCAGCCACATCTGGAACTTGTCGGCGTCATCGATGGGCAGGGCGCACATGACGTAGAAGGCGCCCTTGGGCTCGCGGCAGACGCAGCCGGGGATCTCCTGAAGCTTGCGCACCATGGTGTCCCGTCTCAGACGGTACTCGTCGCGCACGGCGTCAAAGTAGCCGGGGTCCATGTGGTACAGGGAGGCGGCGGCCACCTGGTCCACGGAGGCGGAGGCCAGACGGCACTGGCACCACTTCATGGCCTGGGCCATGAAATCCTTGTTCTTGGAGATGACCATGCCCACGCGGGCGCCGCAGGCGGAGAAGCGCTTGGAGACGGAGTCGATGACGATGACGTTGTCCTCGTAGCCCTCAAACTGCAATCCGGAGAGCAGGGGCTCGCCCGCGTAGACAAACTCGCGGTACACCTCGTCGCAGATGAGGAAGATGTCGTGCTCCTTGGCGATGTCCAGCATCAGTTTCAGCTGCTCGGGGCTGAGCACCGCGCCGGTGGGGTTGCCGGGGTTGGTGACGAACAGGGCGCGGGTGCGCTCGTTGATGCAGGCCTCCACGCGCTCACGGTCGGCGTAGAAATAGCCCTCTTCCACAAAGGTGGGCACCGGGCGGATGGAGGCGCCGGCCAGGGTGACGGAGGTGTGGTAGTTGGGATAGAAGGGCTCGGGGATGACCACCTCGTCCCCGTCGTCCAGGATGGTGGCAAAGGTCAGCTGCAGCGCCTCGCTGCCGCCGGTGGTGGGCAGGATCTGCTCCCGGGTCAGCTCCACGCCGATGTTCCTGTAGTAATCCCGCACGGCGTCCAGCAGCACGGGAAGACCGCTGGAGGGCGCGTAGGAGACCACCTTGTCGCTGAACGAGCGCAGAGCCTCGTAGAAGGGCGCGGGCGTTTCCACGTCGGGCTGGCCGATGTTCAGGTGATAGATCTTGATGCCGCGCTCCTTGGTTTTGGCGGCATAGGGATTGAACTTACGCATGGGCGAGAGGCCGCAGCGTTCCATTTTGGATGACATTTTCATAAAGACGCCCCCTTCTGATATTTGGCGGAAAAACGGGTATCTGACACAACACAATATTCTATCATTGGACGAAAAAATATTCAAGAAAAAATGAAAACAGCTGGAATTTTTCGGCACGGTTGTCTCCGGCGCGGGAATTTGGTACAATAACAGAAAAAGAAAGGAGGGAGAGCGCATGCTGCATTTTCTGATCGGCCGGGCGGGCGCGGGCAAGACCGCCGCCGTCATTGACCGGCTGAGGGAGCGCTGCCGGCGCGGGCAGGCGGGCGGCATCCTGCTTGTGCCTGAGCAGTACAGCCACGAGGCGGAGCGGGAGCTCTGCCGCGCCTGCGGGGACAGGCTCTCTCTGTATGCCGAGGTGCTGAGCTTTTCTTCGCTCCAGCGCCGCATGGCATCGCAGCTGGGCGGCGGAGCCATACCCTGGCTTGACAAGGGCGGGCGCATGCTGTGCATGGCCCTGGCCCTGCAGGGCATCGGACCCAGACTCCGGGTCTACGGCGCGGCGCAGCACCGGGCGGAGCTCCAGCGGATGCTGCTCAAAGCGGTGGACGAGCTGAAGAGCGCCTGTGTCACGGCGGATATGCTCCAGGAGGCCGCCGCCAGCTGTGACGACAGCCTGGGCGACAAGCTCTTCGATCTCTCCCTGGTGCTGGAGGCCTACGACAGCGTGGCCGCCAACGGCCGGGCCGATCCCGCTGACCGGCTCACGGTGCTGGCCGCCCAGATCGAAGAGGGCGGCCTGGGGACAGAGCACCACGTCTATGTGGACGGCTTTATCGACTTCACCCGCCAGGAGCAGGAGGTGCTTTTTGCCATGCTGCGGCGCGGCGTGGAGCTGACGGTCTGCCTGACCCTGGACAGCTTTGACAGCGACAACGAGATCTTCGCCCTCTCCCGCCACGCGGGCCGGGCCCTGGCGGACTTTGCCGGGGAACTGGGCCAGCAGGTGGAGACCCGGACTCTGGAGGGCGGACGGGACGACGCCCTGGCCTTTTTTGCCGAGCACATGTTTTCCTATTCCGAGGCCCGCTTTGACGGGCCCTCGCCCGTGCGCCTGCTGCGCTGTGAGAGCATGGCCGCCGAGTGCGAACAGGCCGCGGCCCTGTGCCTGGAGCTTACGCGGGACCGGGGCTGCCGCTGGCGGGACATCGCCGTGGCGGTGCGCGGCTTTGCGGATTACCGCGGCACGCTGGAGAGCGTGTTCCGCCACTACGAGGTGCCGCTGTTCACCGCCGAGCGCAGCGATCTGCTGGCAAAGCCCCTGCCGGCTCTGGTGGCCGGGGCCTATGAGATCCTGCGGGGCGGCTGGGCCCTGGACGATGTGGTCAGCTACCTGCGCACGGGCCTCGCGGGACTGGACGAGAGCGCGTGCGACGAGCTGGAGCGCTATCTCTTCAAATGGCAGATCCGGGGCAGCGCCTGGGAGCGCCGGGGGGACTGGCACCAGCACCCGGACGGCTACGGCGCGGCCTACACCCCGGAGGCGGAGGAGCGCCTCAGGCGCATCAACGAACTCAGACGCGTTGCGGCGCGGCCCCTGCAGGCCTTTGCCCGGGCGGCGAGGGCGGCGCAGACTGCCTCCGGTCAGGCCGCGGCGCTGGCGGGGCTCTTCCGGGATCTGAAGCTGCCCGAGACCCTGGCCCGGCGCGCGGAGGAGCTCACGGCCCTGGGCCGGGAACAGAGCGCGGCGGAGTACCGTCAGCTCTGGGATCTCACGGTGGAGGCCCTGGAGCAGTGCGACCGCATCCTGGGCGACGCCTCCATGGACTTTGATGAGTTCGGCAGACTCTTTCTCCTGGTCCTCTCCCAGTACGACATCGGCACCATCCCCATCTCCCTGGACCGGGTGACTGCCGGGGACTTCGACCGCAACCGCCGCCGGGATATCAGGCATCTCATCGTCCTGGGTGCCTCGGACCAGCGGCTTCCGAAGGCCGAGGAGAGCGGCGGCGTCTTCTCCCTGGACGAGCGGCAGCGCCTGCTGGAGCTGGATATTGATCTCGGCGCCGGCGGCGACAGCGAGCTCTGGCGGGAGTTCTCCCTGATCTATTATACCCTGACGCTCCCCTCCGAAAGCCTGACGCTGCTCTGCCCGCTGACGGACGGGGACGGCAATTCCCTGCGTCCGGCCTTTGTCTTCCGCCGTGCCCAGAGCGTTTTCGGCGTCACGCCGGAGAGCGCCGACCTGGTGGACGCGCGCATGTCCGCCCGGGCCCCGGCCCTGGCCCTTGCGGCGGAGGCCCTCCGGGGCGGCGACGGAAGGGAGCAGGCGGCCCGCGCCTATTTTGCGGAAGCGGAGCCCGCGCGCATGGGGGCGCTGGAGAGCGCCGCGGCCCAGACCCGGGGCAGCCTCTCTCCGGCGGCGGTGGAGCGGCTTTACGGCAGGCGGCTGCGCCTGAGCGCCTCCCGGATCGAGAGATTCGCCTCCTGCCGCTTTGCCTACTTCTGTCAGTACGGGCTGAAAGCCAAGCCCTATGAGCCGGCGGGCTTCCAGCCCCCGGAGATCGGCACCTTCATGCATTTCATCCTGGAGAACACCGCCCGAGAGGCCCGGAGCCTGGGCGGCTTTGCGGCGGTGGACAACGCGCGCCTGCGCGAGATCACCGACCGCTTTGTGGAGCAGTACATCCACGAGGAGCTCAATGACTTTCAGGAGAAGAGCAGCCGCTTTGTCTATCTCTTCCGCCGCCTGCGGGACACGGTCTACCGGGTGGTGGAGGACATGGCGGAGGAGCTGCGCTGCTCGGACTTTGTGCCGCTGGACTTCGAGCTGGACTTTTCCAGGGCGGAGGATGTGCGGCCTCTAGCCCTGGACGGCGCGGACGGCGAGCTCGCGCTCACCGGCATTGCCGACCGGGTGGACGGCTGGCTGCACGACGGCAAGCTCTATCTGCGGGTGGTGGACTACAAGACCGGGAAAAAGGAATTTACCCTCTCGGATGTGTGGTACGGCATGAACCTGCAGATGCTCATGTATCTCTTCACCCTCGCCCAGGGGGGCGAAAGCCGCTACGGGGCGGAGATCGTCCCGGCGGGGGTCATGTACATCCCGGCGAGAAGCCCCATGCTCTCCGCGGACGCCGAGCCCGGGGACGAGGAGCTGGCTGCCGCCCGCGGCAGGGAGCTGCGGCGCAGCGGCCTGCTGCTGGACAGTCAAGCCCTGATGGATGCCTGGGAGCACGGGCAGGACAAGCGATACATCCCCGTCAAGTTCAGCCGGGGCAAGCCCGTGCGGGACGCGCTGGCCTCCGCCGAGCAGCTGGGCCTTCTGCGCCGGCACATCCAAAAGGAGCTGGCGGGCATGGCCCGGCAGCTCAGGCGCGGAAGCATCGCGGCCGATCCCTATTACCGCAGCGCCCAGGAAAACGCCTGCCAGAGCTGCGACTATTTCAGCGCCTGCCACTTCGCCGATGGCGAGGGCGGGGAGAAGAGCCGGTATCTGGCAAAGCTCACGACCGAGGAGGTCTGGAAACGCATGGAGGAGGGTGATGAAAATGGCTGAGTTTACCCCGACGCCCTCCCAGCTTGCGGCCATGACCACCCGGGGCTGCGCCCTGCTGGTGTCCGCCGGCGCGGGCAGCGGCAAGACCAAGGTGCTGACGGAGCGGGTACTCCGCGCCGTCTGTGACAATGAGCATCCGGCGGACCTGGACAGCTTCCTGGTCATCAGCTTCACCCGGGCCGCGGCGGGGGAACTGCGGGGCCGGCTCATGGAGGAGCTGGCCGCGCGCCTGGCCGCCGATCCCGGCAACCAGCGTCTGCGCCGCCAGAGCGCCCTGATCCCCCGGGCGCAGATCGGCACCATCCACAGCTTCTGTGCCCAGCTCCTGCGGGAAAACTGCCAGGCGGCGGGGCTCAGCCCGGACTTCAGGATCCTGGACGAGGAGCGCGCCGACGCCATGAAGAGCGCCGCTCTGGACCGGGTGCTGGAGGAGTGCTATGCAAACCCTGAGAGCATCCCGGGCTTCCTCTCTCTGGCCGACACCGCGGGCGAGGGCCGGGACGACCGGAGCCTGGCCGCGCTGGTGCTGAGCCTGCACCAGCGCATGCAGTGCCACGCCCGCCCGGAGCGCTGGGCAAGAGAGCAGACGCAGTTGCTCTCCGCCCCCTGCGCCGACGCGGGCCAGACCCCCTGGGGCCGGGAACTGCTGGACTGGGCGAGAGCACAGACGGACTTTTACGCGGCGGAGCTGGAGGGCCTGATCCCGCAGATGGCCGCGGACGCACAGATCCAAAAGGCCTACGCCGATCACTTCGGTGAGCTGGCCGACCTGCTGCGGGAGCTCTCCCGGCGCCTGGCCCTGGGCTGGGACGCCGCGGCGCAGGCGCTGCCCTTCGCGTCTCCCCGGCTGCCCGGCCTGCGCAAGCCGGAGAATCCGGAGCTGGCGGACTTCTTCAAGGACCGGCGCAGCCGCTGCCTGGAGGCCATGAAAAAGATCTCCGCCGTTTTCGCCATGCCCTCCGAGGGCCTGCTGCGGGACATGGCGGGAACGGCCCCGGCCATGGCCGCCCTGCTGGAGCTGACGCTGCGCTTTGACCGGGCTTACGCCAGGGACAAGCGGGAGCGGGCTCTGGCGGACTACGCGGATCTGGAGCACTTTGCGGCCCGGCTGCTCACCGACGAAAACGATGAGCCGACCCCCCTGGCCCGCAGCCTCTCGGAGCGCTACACCGAGATCATGGTGGACGAGTACCAGGACGTCAGCCGCGTGCAGGATACCATCTTCCGCGCCCTCTCCGACGGGGGGAGAAAGCTCTTCCTGGTGGGGGACGTGAAGCAGTCCATCTATCGTTTCCGTCTGGCCGACCCCGAGATCTTCAACGAGAAATATCGGGCCTATGCCCACGCCGACCCCGCCGTCGCGCAGCGGATCCTGCTGCGGGAGAACTTCCGCTCCCGCGGGGAGATCCTGGACGGGGCCAACGCCGTCTTCTCCCTTTGCATGTCCCGGGAACTGGGGGATGTGGACTACGATGAGGAGGCAGCGCTGATCCGGGGCGCCGACTGGTACGAGGGCGCGGTGCCGAAGCCGGAGCTTCTGCTGCTTCGCCTTCCCGCCGCCGGCGCGGAGGACAGCCCCGACAAGACCGATGCGGAGGCGGCCTTTGTGGCCCGGAAGATCAAGGCCCTGGTGGAGAGCGGGGCGACGGTGGCCGCCCCCGGCGGCACCCGGCCCATGGAGTACGGGGACGTGGCGATTCTGCTGCGCTCGGCCAACAACGTGGGCGGTGTCTACCGCAAGGCGCTGCTGAAGGAGGGCGTGCCCGTGGGCAAGGCCCAGGGCAGCGGCTTCTTCACCAGCGTGGAGATCTCCACGCTGATGTCCATCCTCACCCTGCTGGATAACCCCCACAAGGACATCCCGCTGATCGCGGTGCTGCGCTCCGCCGCCTTCGGCTTCACCCCGGACGAGCTGGCCCGCATCCGCGCGGCGGACAAGGAGGCGGACCTCTATTCCGCCCTGGAAAAGGCCGCGGCGGAGGACGGGAAATGCCGGGACTTTTTGGAAAAACTCTCCCAGCTGCGTCTGGCTGTCGCCGATCTCAGCGCGGCCCAAACTGTCTGGGAGATCATCGAGCGTTTTGATCTGCTGGCCCTCTGCAGCGCCATGAGCGACGGGCACCAGCGCCGGGAAAACCTGATGGCCTTTGTGACCTTGTCCGAGAGCTTTGAGAGCAGCGGCTACCGGGGGCTGCACCGCTTTGTGCTGTGGGCGCAGGCGCTGGCGGAGAAGGGGCAGGAGCCCGCCGCCGGCGGCGCCGCCTCGGCGGTGCAGATCCTGTCTATCCACAAGTCCAAGGGCCTGGAGTTCCCCGTGGTCTTCCTCTGCGACACGGCCCGCCGCTTCAACCGCAGCGAGCGCGCCGAGCCCGTGCTGGTGCACCCTGAGCTGGGCCTGGGCCCCCGGGTGGTGGATCTGGAGCGCCGTGTGCGCTATCCGTCCCTGGCCCGCATGGCCATCGCCCGGCGCCAGGAAAAAGAGAGCCTTTCCGAGGAGATGCGCCTGCTCTACGTGGCGCTGACCCGGGCCAAAGAGCGGCTGTTTGTCACCGCCGCCTTCAAGGACCCCGAGAAGGAAAAGGAGAAGCTGCGCCACGCCGCCGTTCCGCCCATCCCGCCGGAGACGCTGCAGCGCGCCGGCAGCCTGGCCGGCTGGATGATCACCGCCTGCCTTGCCGATGGGGGCGAGCACATGACCCTCACGGTCTGCGACGCCGACGCGGAGGCGGACGAAGCGAATCTGGAGACTCCGGTCTGCCCGGTGGATGAGACCGCCCTGCGGGAGCTGCGCCGGCGGCTCGGCTTCCGCTATCCCCATGCGGAGGCGGTGGCTCTGCCCTCCAAGATCACGGCCACGGAGCTGAAGGGGCACGAGGAGAAGGACGCGGAGGCGGCGCCCCTGGTCAAGCCCGGCGCCTACGCCTTCCGCATGCCGGAGCTGGGCGCGGAGGAGCGGCCGCTCACCGCCAGTGAGCGGGGCGTGGCCACCCACCTGGTGCTGCAGTACATGGACTTTGCCAGGGGCCGCAGCCGGGAGGGGATCCGCGCGGAGATCGAGCGCCTCTGCGCCGCCCGCTTCCTCTCCCGCCGGGAGGCGGATGCGGTCAACGTCTCCGCCATCGAGCGGCTTTTTGCCTCGCCCCTCGGCAAACGGATGCTGGCAGCGGCGGACCCTCTGCGGGAGTTTCGCTTCTCCCTGCTGCTCCCGGCGGACGCCCTCTATCCCGGCGCAGCCGGGGAGGAGCTGCTGCTCCAGGGCGTGGTGGACTGCTGCCTGCGGGAAGAGGACGGCCTGGTCATCATCGACTACAAGACCGACCGGGTGAAAACCGAGGAGGAGATCGCCGCCCGCGCCGCTCTCTACCGGGGACAGCTGACGGCCTACGCCGCGGCCCTGAGCCGCATCCTCGGCCAGCCGGTCAAGGAGTGCGTGCTCTTCTTCCTCTCCGCCGGACGCGCCGTAAAGCTGGAGATGAAAGAATAGATTTATCTCCAGATAGTTGTGTGTTCGCCGGAACGAACCTGCGCAGGTCAAGACACATTCTTTCCCGTTGGGGAAAGAACGTTTCTTGGACTTCAAGAAAGGCAACCAGAGGAAGAGTCCTCTGGACTCCACTGGAAGGCGGCGAGTCCAGGGGAGGAACCGGGGTCGCCGCTAGAGCAGTGAGGCGTGGCTTGGAACCACGCATACCGCTGACGCTCAAGCGTACTTCTGACCGGGATTTCTCCCCGCCCCTTCCCGCGGCTCGCGGTCTGCGATCAAGGCAGCACTGCGGACGGCGCGGCGATTCGCCATGGACCTTGTACCAGACCCGCACAGAGTTTGATATCCGCGCGTATGATCTTACGCGTTGCACGACGTTGTCCGCGTTTGGCGCCTTTTCTTTCTTCCACCGGGCGCGGCGCTGTCTTTCTTTTCGGCAAGACGAAAAGAAAGATAGGGGGGCGCATTGCGCAGGGCATATTCTGTGAACATGTAGTTTCCGTGGAAACAACTTATAGAAAAAACGAAACACCGCCGCTTCCCGAAAGGGAAGCGGCGGTGTTTTCATATGGGGTCTTAGTCCAGAATGATGTCGCAGATGCGGTCCACGTCGTCGTGTTTCAGATCGGCGTACAGCGGCAGGGTCAGCACCCGGTCGCCCATATACTGCGCCACGGGCGTCAGCGCCGGGTCAAAGCCCGGGCGGCCGCGGTAGCAGTCGAAGGAGTTGGTGATGGGATAGAAGTACTTGCGGGCGATGATGTTGTGCCCGGCCAGGCGCTCAAACACCTGGTCCCGGTCGTACTTGTAGCCGTCAAAGACCACAGGGAAGTAGGCGTAGTTGGACTGCACGCCCTCCTGCACGCAGTTGAGCTTCAGCCCCGCCGTGCCGGACAGTCTGGCCCGGTAGTGCTCCACCACGGCCCGGCGCTCTTCCAGCCAGGTATCCAGATGCCGCAGGTTGCAAAGGCCCATGGCCGCGCAGAACTCGTTCATCTTGGCGTTGCCGCCCACAAAGGGCACCTCCTCCGGCCCGCGGATGCCGAAGTTTTTCAGGTCGCAGATGGTCTGCCGCAGCGCCTTGTCATGGAAGCACAGGGCGCCGCCCTCGATGGTGTTGAAGACCTTGGTGGCGTGGAAGGAGAACATGGCGGCGTCCCCGAAGCAGGCGGAGCTGACGCCGTCCTTCTTCACGCCGAAGGCGTGGGCCGCGTCGTAGATGACCTTCAGGCCGTGCGCTTCGGCGATGCGGTCAATGGCCTCCACGTCGCAGAGATTGCCGTAGACATGGATGGGCAGGATGGCGACGGTCTTGTCGGTGATGAGGGCCTCGATCCCGTTCGGGTCCATGGTGTAGGTCTCGGGGTCGATGTCGCAGAAGACCGGGGTGCAGCCGCAGCGGACGATGGCGTGGGTGGTGGAGGCAAAGGTGAAGGGGGAGGTGATGATCTCCCCGTGCAGGTCCATGGCCTCCAGGATGTTCTCCAGGGCCAGGTGGCCGTTGGTGAGCAGCACCACGTTTTCCACACCCAGGTAATCCTGCAGCGCACTCTCCAGCCGCTGGTGCTTTTCGCCCATGTTGGTCAGCCAGTGGCTGTCCCACATGCTGCGGATCTCCGCGCAGTACTCCTCAAAATCGGGGATGGACGAGCGGGTGACGTTGATAAGCTCAGACATATTGCAAGCCTTCTTTCCGGGCTCCCGCCTGCGGCGGGAGTCTCATTTTCCCTCCAGGCCTTCGCGGTAGACCTGGCGCAGATAGTCAAAGTCGGTGTAGTAGATCAGCGCGTTCTCGCCGTCGCTGTTGGTGATGCGCACGGTGTCGTTGATCTTTTGGATCATCCTGATCATATCCTCGGCGTCCTCGCTGGTAAACAGGATGCAGCCCACCGGGCCGTAGGGGCGGATCGCGTCACCCACGCGGGCCAGGGAGTCCACCGTCACGCCGGGCCAGGACTTCACCTCGTCCAGTCCCTCGATGGCGCCGATGGTGCCGCCCTTTTCGTTGCACCAGAGCATGTAGCTGGTGGCGGCGCGGGTGAAGGCCTTCTCCTGGGAGGGGGGCAGCAGCCCGGGGTCGTTGTGCTCGCCCAGGGCGTAGTCCACGATCCAGGCGGTCACGTCAAAGCCCAGCAGATCCTTGAAGGGGACGTACATCATGTCGCCGTCGAGGCGGTAGCCCATCTCGATGATGTAGAAGTGGCCGTCCTCGTCCCGCATGGCCTGGGTCCAGGCGTAGCCCTCGCGGCAGCCGGTGCCCTTGATGACGTTTTCGATGTGGGGGTTGATCTCGCGGCAGAAGTCCTCCACATGGTTGGAGACGGTGGTGGTGATGGAGTAGCAGAACTTGGGATAGCCGGGCTCGGCGTACATGGCGCAGAGGGCCAGCAGGTGCACCTCGCCGTCGGCCAGGGCGTAGGTGCCGTACCACTCCTCGCCGTGGAGCATGCGCTCGACCACCAGCTTGCGGCTGCTCGACATGCTGCGGGCGTAGTCCATGGCTTTGAAGAGCTCTTCCTCATTGTACACATAGCTGATGCCGCGGTTGCAGCTGAGGTCGATGGGCTTGACCACCACGGGGTACTTCACCTTGTCCAGCTCCTCGCGGGTCGGGGGGTCGGAGAGGAAGTAGTCGTCGGCCAGCGGGGCGCCGAGGGCGGTGGCCAGGGCCTTGTAATCCACCTTGTCGTGGGAGAAATGCCAGGCCTCGGGGGTGCAGTAGCAGGGCAGGCCGAGTCTCCGGCAGAGCTCCATGCACATCTCCAGGTTAAACTCGCTGATGCCGCAGATGACGGCATTGACGCCCTCTTCGCGGCACTTGGCTTCCAGCGCGTCCAGATCGCCGGTGTTGAGCATCCAGTACTCGTCCGCAATCAGTTTTCCGGGGGAGTGCTCCGGCTCCAGATAGTCGGTGACAATGGTATAGACGCCCTTGCTCTTTGCGTACTCCAGCATCAGGCAGGTGCCGTAGCTGGTGCCCAGCATCAATAGTTTTTTCATACGGTGTTCTCCAGTTCCTTTTTCGTTTATTCGCCGGTGACAACCTGATACCAGCCGTCATCGGACATATACCGTTCCATGCTCTCCCGGTCGGGGAATTTCAGCACCAGGGTGCCGATGGCCTTGTTGGCGCCGGAAAAGCGCTCGATGTGTTCGCCGGGCGCGACCCAGAGCTGCTCCTCGGCCACGAAGGGCAGCACCGCGGGGTCGATCCGCAGCGCCTCAAAATCGCCCTCGTGGTCGCTGTGCAGGATGACCTCGGCCCAGTGGCCCCGATAGACGGGATCGCGCATCTCGTCCACCGGCAGGCCCACCGCGGCCTTCACCGCGTTTTGGATGAGCTTCGTGCCCGTGGCCAGCTCCAGCACCTCGCACAGGCGGTTGCCGCCGCCCCGGGGGGAGACCTCCATGATATAGGCTTTCCCGTCGGTGCCCTGTCTGGTCTCGATGTTGTACACCGAGGTCTTGAGATCCAGCAGCGTCATCAGCCGCTGCAGCTCCCGCCGCAGCTCCGCCTGGATTTCATCCGGCATGCTGGAGGGCCAGGTGTAGGCCGCAGGGGTGTAGGGGTTTTCGGCCTTCGGGTCAAAGCGCTGCTCGTCAAAGGAGCAGTAGACCAGCTTCCCGTCCACGGAGAAGCAGTCGGTATCGGAGGAATAACCCTTCTGCTGAATGAACTGCTCGACGATGAAGGCACCGCCCAGGGAGAAGGCCAGGGCATGGTCGACGGCGGCGGACAGCTCGTCCGGGGTATCCACCCGGGTGACGCCCTTGCTGCCGGCGGAGTCCACGGGCTTGACGATCATGGGCCAGGGGTAGCTGCCCGCGTCCGCGAGGGCGGCCGCCTTTTCGGTGTAGCGCTTTGCCCAGGGGACGGTGAAGCCGTTGTCCCGCAGAAAGGCGCGGAAGCGCCCCTTGTCCTGCAGGATGGACACGGAGGCATAGGAGCCGGCGAAGGGCAGGCCCAGCTGCTCGGCCACATAGGCCGCGGTGGTGACGCCCGGGTCGCAGGCAAAGGACATGACGCCGTCGATCCCGAGCTCGCGCGCGGTTTCCAGCACCGCCTCCCTGTCGATGATGGAGACGTTGCGGTACTCGTCGGCGTATTTGTGGGCGGCGTTGTCCGGCAGGTAGTCGCAGGTGATGACGTAGATGCCGAGAGCATGGGCCTCCCGGATGACGGGCAGCAGGTAGTGGGCGCCGCCCAGCAGAAGCAGTTTTTTCATGGGATTACCTCATTCGTTGTAGCCCCGCCGCCTGCGGTAGAGTCGGTGCAGAGCGGGAAAGGCGCATTTGATGAAATTCTTGACCCGGAAGGACAGGGGCTTTTCCCGCAGAAAAGCCCGGTAGGGGGGCTTCCTCAGCTCCCGGTCCCGGCCCAGGGTGTAGAGCAGCTGGAAGTTCCAGCGGTCGATCCACTCGTCCGTCAGCTTCAGCAGCGCTTCGTCCCTCACGTGGGCGCGGAAGGCGGTGAGCATGTCGATCACGCCCCGCAGAAAGCGGGTGCGGCGGGAAGTCTGCTTTTCCAGGTCGGCGCTCCAGGAGTCGGTGCCGCTGGAGAGGCGGTAGCGGGACATGAAGCGCGCCAGGAAGCGGATCTTGCCGTTGAGCCGCAGCCAGAGGGCGTAGGGGAAATCCCCGAAGCCCGCGTCGGCGGCGACGGTGTAGAAGTCGGGGGGATTGGCCAGCAGGTCGGTGCGGCCCAGCAGGGCGCTGGTGTGCCAGGCATAACTCATGCCCGGCAGGATGTCGGAAAACTCCATGTCGCAGTCTTCCTCCCGGGTGACCAGACTGTCGTCGGCCCGGGCCCCCTCGTATTTGAGCAGTTCGGTGTTGTGCACACAGGCGGTGTAGTCCGGATGGGCCTCCAGAAAGTCCACCTGGCGCTGGAGCTTTTCGGGGTCGGTCCAGCAGTCGTCCCCCTCGCAGAAGGCGGTGTACTTGCCCCGGGCGTTGGGGAAGAAGACCTCGTAGTAGATATCGCGGCCCTGGGAGTAGAGGTTCTCCGTCATGTAAAAGCCGCGCACCTTGTCGGGATATCTGGCCTCATATTCCCGGATGATGTCGGCGGTATGGTCGGTGGACACGTCGTCGCTGACCAGGATCTCGTAGGCGAAATCGGTCCGCTGGCCGACCATGCTGTCCAGGGCCTCGCGCAGATAGGCTTCGTGATTGTAGGCGGTGCAGAGCACCGAGACCATGATGGGCTTGTCCATGGCGGCTCCTTTCAGTCCCCGGCGCTGTGCCGGTTCAGCAGCTTTTTGGCGGCGGAGAGCACGTAGTCAAAGCTCTCGATGCGCAGCAGCTTTGCGCCGGCGACGTAGACCGCGGCGCCCGCGGGCACCATGACAAGGAGCTTGACCAGATCGTGCAGCCCCGTTTTCGTGACGGGCAGGATCAGCACCGCCATGGCCGCGGAGAGCAGCAGCGTGGGCAGAATGTCCAGCAGCTGGCGGGTGACGGGGTAGTTCAGCAGCTTCCGGTTGGGCCAGGCGTTGATGACGACGGAGGCAAAGCCGGAGAAGAGCAGACCCAGGGAGATGGCCATCACGCCGTAGCGCATGGTGACCAGCAGCACCGCCGTCTCCAGTACCTTCTTGACGATCTCCAGCTTCAGGAAAATGTCGCTGTGGCCCATGGCCTTGATGGCGTTGAGGTTGGCCGTGTGCAGGGGCCAGAAGGCAAAGTACAGGCAGAACACCTGCATATAGGGCACGCAGGGCAGCCACTTGGCCGTCAGCAGGAAGCGGATCAGCGGATGGGCGCAGGCGGCAAGCCCGGCCATCATGGGCATCAGGATAAAGGTGCTCACCTGGATGGCCCGCTTGGTCATCTCCCGCACGCGGGCCGGGTCGTCCTGCTCGGAGGACAGCACCGGCAGCAGCACGCTGTCGAGGGAGGCGTTGGTGTTCTCCATGATGAGATTGGGGAACTGCTCGGCCCGGTTGTAAAAGGCCAGATCGGCCGTGGAGTAGCGCAGGCCGATGATGAACTGATAGAGCTTGAGATAGGCCGTGTCCAGCAGCTGGGACACCAGCAGCTTCCAGCCGTAGGCGATGAGCCCCTTCAGACGCAGCCAGGAGAAGGCCTTCCGGGGCCGCCAGCCCACGGTGAGCCAGAGGATCAGGGTGTTGACCGTGACGTTTAAGAGCTGCTGGAACACCAGCGCCCACACGCCGTAACCGAGATAGGCCAGCGTGATGCCCACGACGGCGGAGAAGATCGTGCCGCCCAGGGTGGCAAAGAAGAAGCGGCGAAACTGCATGGTCTTGGCCACATAGGCCTGCTGCACGTTCTTCACGCCGGAGACCACGATGGTCAGGCCCAGCACCCGCACGATGGGCGTGAGGGAGGGGTCTCTGTACAGCCTGCCGATCAGGGGCGCCGCGAAGAACAGCCCCGCGTACAGCAGCAGGCAGAAGCCCAGGTTGAAGTAGAACACGGAGGAGTAGTCCAGATCGTCCGTGTCCTTTTTCTGGATCAGGGAGTTGGCCATCCCGCTGTCCACAAAGACCTGCAGGATGGTGGTGATGGCGGTGACGAGGGCGATGGTCCCGTAGAGCGACGGGTCCAAAAGCCGCGCCAGCACGACGGAGACGGCAAAGTTCATCAGGTAGGTGCCGCCGCGCTCCATGAGCCGCCAGATGAAATTGGTGATGACCGATTGTTTCTTGTCCATAATTCCTCAGGTGCCTCAAGCGGCACAGCATGACAGTATACGCGCTTGACCGGTCCGGCGCAGGCAGAAAGTCAGCAGACGCTCACCGGCTTTGGAAGCCCCGCTTCTCCCGATAGCGCTTTTGCAGGCCGGGGAAGAGACACTTGACGAGGTTTTTGGCCCGGTAGGAGAAGCTCTGCCGGCGGAGGATCGCGTCGTAGGGGGGCTTTCGCTGCTCCCGGTCCCGGCCCTCAAAGTGCATGGTCTCAAACTCCGTCTCCAGAATGGCCTCGTCCACGGCGGCCAGGCGCTCCGGCGAGGCGTAGGGGCGGTAGGCCCGCAGCAGGGCCAGCTTCCCGTCAAAGTATTCCAGCATCTTGTCGTAGGCGCCGTCCACATGGGAGCTCCAGGCGGCGTTGTTGGAGTGCATCCGGTAGACCGACATGCAGCGGTCCAGATAGCGCACGGGGCCGTTGGTGATCATCCAGAGCCCGTCCGGGTGGTCGCCGAAGCCGTGGGCCAGGCCCACATAGAAGAAGTCCGCCGGGTGGGCGATGACGCTCTTTTTGGCCATGACGGCGCTGGTGTGGAAGGCGTGGGACATGCCGAAGAGCACGTCCTCAAAGCGCACGTCGCAGTCCTGCCCGCGGTGCAGCAGGCGGTAGTCCTCTCTCTCCCCGCCGCAGCAGTGCACCAGCGTGTCGTGTACGCAGGCGGTGTAGTCCGGGTGGGACTCCAGAAAGTCCGCCTGCAGCTGCAGCTTGTCCGGGTCCGTCCAGTAGTCGTCCCCCTCGCAGAGGGCGATGTACTTGCCCCGGGCCGCGGGGTAGAGCACCTCCAGGCACAGGTCCTTGCCCTGGGAGTAGAGGTTCACGTCCTGATAAAAGGGGCGGATCAGCTCCGGGTATTTTGCCGCGTACTCCTGCAGGATGGCCCGCGTGCCGTCGGTGGAGGCGTCGTCGTTGACCAGGATCTCGATGGGAAAATCCACCTTCTGCATCAGGAAGCCCTCCAGCGTATCGCGCAGATAGGCCTCATGGTTGTAGGTCAGGCAGCAGATCGAGACAAGGATTTCCTTTTCCATGGTGTCCTCCCCGGGCATAAACATTCATATTATTATACCTGATTGTTGACGGACTTTCAACAAAAAGATGCACCCCGGGCCGACGGCCCGGGGTGCGGGAACAGCGATGCGGGTTTTACTTTGCCTTGATATAGGGCTTGCCGTTGGCGGCGGGGACGCGGGACTTGCCCACGAACAGGACCAGCACGATGACCGTGACCGCGTAGGGGATCATGGAGATCAGCTGCATGTCGATACCGGAGGAGCCGCCCAGGACCACCTTCAGACCGGAGCAGAAGCCGAACAGCAGGCAGCCCAGCAGCGCGCCCTGGGGGCGGAACTTGCCGAAGATGACCGCCGCGATGGCGATAAAGCCCTGGCCCACGATGGAGATGGGTCTGAACTGGGTGGAGATGGCCATGGTGACGCAGGCGCCGCCGAGGCCCGCCAGGAAGCCGGAGATGCACACGCAGAGGAAGCGCATGGAGATGACGTTGATGCCCAGGGTCTCGCAGGCCTGGGGGTGCTCGCCGCAGGCGCGCAGGCGCAGGCCGAAGCGGGTCTTGTAGAACACAAACCAGACGATGGCCACCGCGATGAACACCAGGTAGGTGGAGGCGTAGTTGGCAAAGACGTTGTCCATGAAGCGGCCGAAGACCGTGGAGGTGTCGAACACGCCGCGGAACAGGCGCGGAATTTTCATGCTGGCCTCCAGGGGGATGGTGTCGGTGGAGTTGAACATGACCTTGGCGATCATGATGACGATGCCGGGGCCCAGCATGTTGATGGCGGTGCCGGCGATGGTCTGGTCGGCGCCCAGCTTGACGGTGGCGATGGCGTGGAGCATGCCGAAGAACGCGCCCGCGAGACCGCCGCAGAGGAAGCCGATCCAGGGGTTGCCGGTGAAGTAGGCGACCACGGTGCCGGTGAAGGCGCCGGCGGTCATCATACCCTCAATGCCGATGTTGACCACGCCCGAGACCTCCGAGAAGCAGGAGCCCAGGGCCGCGTACAGCAGCGGGGTGGTGTAGATGAGGGTCGCATAGAGGATAATACCGAGATTGTTGATGAAGCTTGTCATTTCTTATCCCCCTCCTTCCCGGCGGCGTTGGGTGCGGCAGGTACCGGTACTTTGCGGAGATTCTTGATGCGGCTGAAGATGATGGAGATGGCGATGAAGAAGACGACGGTGCCGACGATGACGTTGATCAGCTGGGTGGGGGCGCCCACCAGGTTCAGCTTGCTGCCGCCGAACATCAGCGCACCGTAGAAGATGCCCGCGACCAGCACGCCGAAGGGATTGGAGCAGCCGATCAGGGCCACCACGATGCCGGCGAAGCCGAAGCCCTCCTGGCTGGAGAAGACGGAGATGCGGTTGCCCATGCCCATCAGCTGCAGCGCGCCGCCGAGACCCGCGAGTGCGCCGGAGATGGCCAGCGCCGTCAGGATGGAGCGGTTGACGCTGATGCCGCCGTACTCGGCCGCAAACTTGTTGGAGCCGACCGCCTTGAGCTCGTAGCCCAGGGTGGTCTTCTCAATGACAAACCAGACCAGTACGGTCATCAGGATGGCCACCAGGATGCCCCAGTTGGCCGTGGGGGCCAGACCCAGGCTGTTAATGAGATCCTTGGAGAGCAGGGTGCTGGCGTTTGCGGAGATATTCTTGGTGGCCTCGGCGGTACCGTCGGAGTGAATGGCGGGGATGCCGGCGATGAAGTTGGACAGATAGAAGGCGATCCAGTTGAACATGATCATGGAGAGCACTTCGTTGATGCCCCACCTTGTTTTGAGGAAGCCCACGATGATGCCCCAGCAGGCGCCGGCCGCCATGGCGGCGAGGAAGCACAGGGGGATCAGCACGGGCTTGGGGAGGTCGCCGGCGAGGATGCCGACCACGGCCGCGGCCATGGAGCCGACCACGAACTGGCCCTCGGCGCCGATGTTGAACACGCCCGTCTTGAAGGAGAAGGCCACGGACAGGCCCACCACGATATAGGGGATCGAGTAGACGATCACGTAGGAAAAGCCCTTGAGACTGGTGACGCTGGTGATCAGTCTGCCGTAGGCCTCGCCCACAGACAGGCCCATCACCGCAAGGAAGACCGCGCCCACAAGGAAGCCCAGCAGAATGGAGAGCAGGATGTGGATGAAGCGGGTATCCGAGACGACTTCCAGGAAGTCCTTTTTCTTCTTTGTCATGCCTTTTTCCCTCCTGCCATCATCAAGCCCAGATCGTTCTCGTTGGCCTCCTTGCCGGGGATGGAGGAGACGATCTGACCGTCAAAGATTACGTCGATGATATCGGAAAGGCTCATGATCTCGTCCAGCTCGAAGGAGACGAGCAGGACGGCCTTGCCCTTGTTGCGCTGATCGACGATGTACTTGTGTACATACTCGATGGCGCCCACGTCCAGGCCGCGGGTGGGGTTGACGGCGATGAGCAGATCCTTGTCGTTCTGCACCTCACGGGCGATGATGACCTTCTGCTGGTTGCCGCCGGAGAGGGTGCCCGCGGGGCGCTTCTCGCTGCTCGACGGGCGGATGTCGTATTTCTCGATGGACTGGGTGGCGTGGGCGAAGATGGAATCGCGCTGCAGCACGTTCTTTTTGGAGAAGGGGTTCTTCTCATAGTTCTGAAGGATGAGGTTGTCCTCGATGGAGAAGTCCAGCACCAGACCGTGCTTCTGCCGGTCGGCGGGGATGGAGGAGACGCCGTGATTAAAACCGAAGGCGGGGGGCTTGTTGAACACGTCCGTGCCGTTGACCAGCACCTGGCCCTTCGTGCCCTTTCTCAGACCGGTGATGACCTCGACAAGCTCCGTCTGGCCGTTGCCGTCGATGCCTGCGATGCCGACGATCTCGCCGCGTCTGACCTGCAGGTTGAGACCCTTGACGATCTCAATGCCGCGGTAGTCCAGACAGTGCAGATCCTTTACGTCCAGCACCACCTCGCCGGGTTCCTGCTCGGGCTTGTCCACCTTGAAGGTGACCTTGCGGCCGACCATCATGGAGGCCAGGTCGTTCTCGTCCACCTTCTCCACATCCACGGTGCCGATGTACTTGCCCATGCGGATGATCGTGCAGAAGTCCGCCGACTCCTTGATCTCCTTGAGCTTGTGGGTGATGATGATGATGCTCTTGCCGTCCTTGACCAGATTGTGCATGATGTCGATGAGCTCGGTGATCTCCTGCGGGGTGAGGGAGGAGGTGGGCTCGTCAAGGATCAGGATGTCCGCGCCGCGGTAGAGCGCCTTGAGGATCTCCACGCGCTGCTGCATGCCGACGGAAATGTCCTCGATTTTGGCGTCGGGGTCGATGGACAGCCCGTAGCGCTCCGAGATCTCCACCACGTTTTTGCGCGCGGTGGCCATGTCCAGCTTCACGCCCTTGGTGGGCTCGGTGCCGAGGACGATGTTCTCGGTGACGGTGAAGGGCTGGACCAGCATGAAGTGCTGGTGCACCATGCCGATGCCGGCGTCGATGGCGTCGCGGGGATTGTTCATGTCAATCTTTTTCCCGTTGACCAGGATGTCGCCGGAGGTGGGCTTGAGCAGGCCGTAGAGCTGGTTCATCAGCGTCGACTTGCCCGCGCCGTTTTCGCCGAGGATTGCGTGGATTTCGCCTTTGTGGACGGTGAGGTTGATGCCGTCGTTGGCCACAAAATCGCCGAAGCGTTTGACGATGTTGCGCATTTCAATGACGGGCGTGTTCATGTCCACATACTGTTTTGCCAAATTGACCGCCCCCTATGTTGAAATAAATAAGTACCTTGTTGGCTCCCCTGCCTACGACGGCGCGAAGCGCCCGGTCCTTTAGGGAGGGGAGCTGTCAGCCGCAGGCTGACTGAGGGAATTGCATGCCGCCGCTGCCAGTGGCAGAAGAAGGCGGCGTGGGATCTCCGCAGCCTCGCCTTTCGCGGGCCGTCGCGAAGCAGGCCGGCAAAAGGCAATGCGGCAAGGCGGGCCTCCCCCTTATCCCAGGATGCGGAAGAAGGCCTCCATCTCCGCCGCGTGCTTGCCGCGGACGAGAATGTGGTGGTTGTTGATGGGCTTGGTGAGGAAGTAGGAGAAGTCGTCCAGCTTGACCTTGACCTGGGTGCGGCAGAGCATGTCGCTCCAGGGCACGTCCACGATCTCGCCCTCCTGGGCGTGGAAGCGGGACAGGTCGCCCTCGCACTTGAAGATGGTGCAGTCGCCCTCGGGCAGCTTGCCCTGGACCGCCGCGCCGATGCCGGACTCAAAGTGGGTGTTGAGCGTGTATTCCCTGAGCATGGTGACGGGAATGGTGCAGTGGGCAAAGACCGCGTAGCCGTTCTTGGTGTCAAAGCGGCTGGGGTTGCAGAGGAACATGGGCTCGCCGGTGACGGCGCCCAGCACCGCCATGGACAGCAGGGCGGGCACGTCGCCCTCGCAGCCGCCGTAAACGCCCATGGAGTTGAGGATGGAGAGACCGAGACAGCCGGTGGTGTGGACGGTGTCCAGCAGGTCAAAGCATCTCACGCTCACGCCGCAGAGCTCATACTTGTCCACCAGGCGCTGGAAGGCGCCGTAGACGTACAGGGCCTTTTCGATCTCCGCCTTGTCAAAGACCTGGGCCTGGAACGCCGCGGTGTACTCGTTTTCGGGGTAGCTCTCCCTGGCGATCTCTGCCAGCAGCTCCTCCATGGGGATGGAGACAAAGCCCATGCCGAGCTTGTCCATCATGGACGCGGGGTCATAGTTGCTCGCGATGAGCCAGTCGGAGGGCTGGCCGATGCAGCCGAGCTTCTTGCCCTTCAGGAGAGCCTTGGCGCGGTGGGCGTTGCGCAGGGCGCGGATCTGACACGCCACCTGGTCGATGTCGCCGTGGAGGATCTCGCCGCTGCCGCCGTGCTTTCTCAGGAAACTGAGAATCTCCATGGAGGCGGCCAGGGAATTGCTCTCGCCGCTCGTGAGGATGTAGCAGTGGCGGGCCTTGAGCTGCTCAAAGACCTCCAGGAAAAAGCCCTCGCTGCCGCCGGAGGCGACGTAGAGCAGGGCAAAGTCGTCGGAGAGGTACTGCTCCAGGGAAACCTTTTCCAGCTTCTCGCCCAGGGCGTCCGACAGAGCGTTGATGAAACGGTGCATGCGCTCCTCTGTGATCTGAGACAGAGGGCTGCGGATCTGATAAAAGTCAACCATAGTCATACTCCTGACCTGATAAGAATGGAAACGGATGATAACATATTGTAGCATATCCACCGCGCTTTTTCTACAGTTTCTTGCTGCACCCGACAAAAAAAGCGCAGCGAAAAAAATAGGCAAATATGACAAAAAAGATGCGGCCCTATTCAGGGCCGCATCGGGAAAAGCTGTGAGATTAACCGAGGGTGAAGGCGGGGCACTCGGCGGTGGTGGTGGGAACGGTCTTCTCGCCGGCGATGATGGCCTTCTTGGCGGCCTCGACCTTCTCGAGGACGTCAGCGGGGATGTGGTCGCGGGTGGGAGCCAGGTCAACGCCGCCGTTGGACAGGTCGTAGGTGTGAACGCCAGCGGTGAAGCTGCCGTCCTTCACAGCCTTGGAGATGTCCTGGGAAGCAACGTCGACGCGCTTCATGGCGGAGGTGATCACGTGGTCGGGAGCCAGGATGCTCTGGTCGGTGTCAACACCGATGGCCCAGATGCCTTCCTCGTTGCAAGCCTCGATGACGCCCATGCCGGTGCCGCCGGCAGCGTGGTAGATGACGTCGGCGCCCTTGGTGATCATGTCCTTGGCAGCGGTGGAGCCGCCGGCGGAGTCACCAAAGTTGTTGGCGTTGTACTGGAGAACGGTGGCGTCGGGGCAAGCCTCAAGAACGCCGGTGATGTAGCCGATGCCGAAGAGGTTCATGGAGTCGGAGACCATGCCCTGGACATAGCCGACGGTCTTGCTCTGGGTGACAGAGCCGGCGACCAGGCCGACCAGGTAGGAGGCCTGCTCCTGGGCGAACATCAGGCAGGCCACATTGGGCAGATCGGCGCAGGAGGCGTCATCGATGATGGCGAACTTCTGGTTGGGGTTGGCCTCGGCGGCGGCGCGGGTGGCGTCAGCCAGCATGTAGCCCACGCAGATGACCAGGTCGTAGCCCTCGTCGATGAAGGTGTTGATGTTGGTCTGGTAGTCAGCGTCGGTCTTGGACTCCAGGTAGTTGACCTCGAAGGAGCTGTCCTCAGCGGCCAGGGCCTGCAGGCCTTCCCAGGAAGTCTGGTTGAAGGACTTGTCGTTGACACCGCCGACGTCGGTAACCATACCGATCTTGACCTTGGCGGCAGCGGCGGGGGCGGCAGCGGGCTTGGAGCCGCAGGCGGCCAGCGCGAAGATCATGCACAGTGCGAGAACGAGTGCGAGAATCTTTTTCATTGTGTTTCCTCCATAAAAATATTTTTGGACAAAAGGGGATGTGCTCATCACACGGGAAAATTATAGCATGTCCACCGCAGGCAAATCAAGCGCAAACTTGAACAAAACGGCGACTTTTTCCGGAGAAAACTGGAAATTTTTATAAACGGCGCCCGGCGCTTATTCCGCCATCTTCACGGCGGTGTCCAGGGCGATCTCGATCATCTGGTTGAAAGAGGTCTGGCGCTCGTCGGCGGAGAGGGCCTCTTCCTTATAGAGATGGTCGGAGATGGTGCAGATGCACAGGGCCTTTTTGCCGAGGTAGGCGGCGTTGGCGTAGAGGGCGGCGGCCTCCATTTCCACGGCGAGCACGCCCATCTTCCGCACAGCGTCGCTGCCGGTGTAGCCCTCGGGGTAGTAGAAGTTGTCGGAGGAGAAGATGTTGCCCACGTGGAGTCTGGCGCCGTGCTCCTTCGCCGCCTCGACGGCGTGCTGCATCAGCTCGTAGTCCGCGATGGGGGCCCAGGTGCCGGGGAAGCCGAAGTTTTTCGCGTAGCCGGAATTGGTGCTGGCGCCCTGGGCGATGACGATGTCCATGACGTTGACGTTGTCCTGCACCGCGCCGGCGGAGCCCACGCGGATGATGTTGTCCACGTCGTAGACCTTGTACAGCTCCCAGCTGTAGATGCCGATGGCGGGCATGCCCATGCCGGAGGCCATCACGCTGACAGGCACGCCCTTCCAGGTGCCGGTGTGGCCCTGGACGCCGCGCACGTTGTTGACGAGCTTCGCGTCCTTGAGAAACGTCTCCGCGATATACTTGGCGCGCAGAGGATCGCCGGGCATGAGAACGGTTTTGGCGAAATCGCCGGGCCTGGCGTTGTTATGAGGGGTCATGAAAATGCCTCCTTTTTAAATTCAGAATGGAATGGCCTTTGTACAAATTATATAGCAGATTCTCGAAAAGTCAAATTGCAACTGCGGGCGGGATATGCTAAGATAAGACGAATACAGAGAAAACAGGAGGCCAGTTATGGATCAGGTTCTGGTTATCGGCATCGCCGGCGGCACCGGCAGCGGCAAGACCACCATCACCCGCAAACTCTGTGAGAATTTCGGGCCGGACGTCTCCGTCATCAACCACGACAACTATTACAAGGCCCACCACAACATGCCCTACGAGGAGCGGGCCAAGCTCAACTACGACCACCCCAACGCCTTTGACACCGACATGCTCATCGAGCATCTCAAGCAGCTGCGCCAGGGGCACAGCGTCGTCTGCCCGGTCTACGACTACACCGTGCACGACCGCTCCAAAGACACCATCATCATCAAGCCCGCCCGTGTCATCATTGTCGAGGGCATCCTGATTTTCGAAAACCGGGAGCTCTGCGACCAGATGGACATCAAGATTTATGTGGACGCGGACGCGGACGTGCGCATCCTGCGCCGCATCGTGCGGGATGTACGGGATCGCGGCCGGAGTCTTGACAGTGTCATCAACCAGTATCTGGCCACCGTCAAGCCCATGCACGAGCAGTTTGTGGAGCCGAGCAAGCGCAATGCGGACATCATCGTGCCCCAGGGCGGCCACAACCGCGTGGCGCTGGAGATGGTCATGGAGCGCGTGAGAGCGCATCTGGAGGGGAAGACCGCCAATGGCTAAGCTCTATTTCAAATACGGCGTGATGGGCTCGTCCAAGTCCGCCCAGGCGCTGATCACCAAATTCAACTATGAGGAGCTGGGCATGACCGTCTGGCTCATCAAGCCCAGCATCGACACCCGCGACGGGGCGGACATCGTCAAAAGCCGTATCGGCCTCTCCGCCACGGCCCGGGTCATCACCCCCGGGGAAGACATCATCGCCGCCTACCGCGCGGCGGGAAAGCACGACGTCATCATCGCGGACGAGGCGCAGTTTTTCACCCCCGCCCAGATCGACCAGCTCCGCACCCTGGTGGACGAGGACGATCTGCCGGTGCTGTGCTTTGGTCTGCGGACGGACTTTCTGACCCACTTCTTCCCGGGCGCTCAGCGTCTGATGGAGCTGGCCGACAGTCTGACCGAGATCAAGACCGTCTGCGCCTGCGGCCGCAAGGCCACGGTCAACGCCCGCATCGACGAAAACGGCCGCATCACCACCGAGGGCAGCCAGGTGCTCCTGGGCGGCAACGACCGGTATGTGGCCATGTGCCACAAGTGCTGGAAGGAAAAAATCAAGCAGCAGAACCGGACGTGAGTTTGGCGCGCGAAGCACCGACACTCCCACACTGAACGAAAGGAGCCATCCCCATGCTGGACAACATCACCGTCAACGCACACAGCTCCATCCGCATCGCGGGCAAGAGCGTCGTGTACATCGACCCCTTCCGCATCACGGAGGAGCCGCACGACGCCGACCTCATCCTCTTCACCCACCCCCACTTTGACCACTTCTCCCCGGAGGACTTCAAGAAGCTTGCCAGGGAGGACACCATGTACGTCTGCCCCGGCTCCATGCGCCAGAAAGTGCTGGACGAGGGGATCCACCCCCACAAGCTCGGCACCGTGGAGGCGGAGGAGACCCTGTGCCTCTGCGGCGTGGAGATCGAGGGCGTGCCCGCCTACAACACCAACAAGCCCAATCACCCCAGGGAGAACGGCTGGCTGGGCTACCTGCTGGAGATGGGCCCGAACCACATCTACATCGCCGGCGACACCGACCGCATCCCCGAAGGGGAGGCGGTGGAGTGCGACATCGCGATGGTCCCCATCGGCGGCACCTACACCATGAACGCCGAGGAGGCCGCGGCCTTTGTCAACGCCATGCACCCCCACACCGTCATCCCCACCCACTACGGCAGCATCGTGGGCTCCCTGGACGACGCGGCGGTCTTCGTCCGCCACCTCGACCGGGACATCGAGGTTGTGCTGAAGATCGACTGAGCCCCTCCCATAACACTTCGGGCCGGCGCACAGCGCCGGCCCTTTTCAAAAGCATTGCCATTTTTTCCGGCATATGCTATAGTAAACGTTAATTTCGGGTATCGAAAAGAGGGAATCGAAATGGGAGAACTGGACAAACGCACCTGGGCGGAGGTCAGTCTGGAGAACATCCGGCACAACTATGCGGCCATCCGCGCGGCCATCCCGGCCGGCTGCAAATTCCTGGGCGTGGTCAAGGCCAACGCCTACGGCCACGGGGCCCTGGAGGTCTCCCGCACCCTGGCGGAATGCGGGGCGGACTATCTGGCCGTCTCCTGCCTTGACGAGGCCATGGAGCTGCGGGACGGAGGCGTCACCCTGCCCATCCTGATCCTGGGCCACACCCCCTGCGAGTACACCCGCATGCTCATCGAAAACAACATCACCCAGACCATCACCTGTCTTGCCAAGGCGCAGGAGTTCTCCGCCGAGGCGCAGCGCCTGGGCAAGGAGCTGCTGGTGCACATCGCGCTGGACACGGGCATGTCCCGCCTGGGGGTCCTCTGCCGGGACGAGCGCTTTGACGGCGGCGTGGAGAATATCATCAAGGCCTGCCGCATGCCGGGCTTGATCCCGGAGGGCGCCTTCACCCACTTCGCCGTCTCCGACGAGCCGGGCGCGGATAACGAGGCTTACACCCGCGAGCAGTTCAGGCTCTTCTGCGAGGTCCTGGACGAGGTGGAGGCCAAGGGCGGCATCAAGTTTCGGCTCCGCCACTGCGCAAACTCCGGCGCCGTGGCCAAATACCCGGAGATGTGCCTGGACATGGTGCGCCCCGGCCTGCTGCTCTACGGCTACGGGGACGAGGCGGGCGCGCTGGGCCTCAAGCCCTGCATGCGCTTCGTGACCCGTGTGACCACCATCAAGCACTATCCCGCCGGCACCTCGGTCAGCTACGGCCGGCGCTTCACCACCGAGCGCACCACCCGCATGGGCGTGGTGGGCGTGGGCTATGCCGACGGGCTGCCCAGGCTCTGCTCCAACAAGTGCGCCTTTGCCGCGGGCAGCGGCTTTGCCCCCCAGCGGGGCAGCATCTGCATGGACATGTGCATGATCGACCTGACGGATCTGCCGGAGGTCTCCGTGGGGGACGAGGTGGAGATCTTCGGGACCAGGAGCAGTGTGGAGACCCTGGCCGCCGCGGCGGGCACCATCTCCTATGAGCTGCTGTGCGCCCTGTCCAAGCGGGTGCCGCGGGTGTATAAAAACTTTTGATTGCAGCGGAGGAAAACGGGAATGAAAATTGTTGTTCTGGGCGGCGGCATCAGCACCGAGCGCCATGTGGCCCTGGTCACGGGCACCTCGGTCTGCAAGGCTCTGCGTGCCCTGGGCCACAAGGCCATCTTCGTGGATATGTACATGGGACTCGAGGACTACGACGGCGACCTGGAGGCCGCCTTTGACGCGCCCGACGGCTTCATCGGGCACGTGGCCATCGAGAAGGAGGCCCCGGATCTGGAGGCGGTGAAGGCCTCCCGGAAGCTGCAGAGCCCCAGCCGTCTCGGCAAGAACGTGCTGGAGATCTGCCAACTGGCCGACTGCGTGTTCCTCGGCCTGCACGGGGCCGACGGCGAGGACGGCAAGATCCAGGCGACTCTGGACCTGCTTGGCGTGCCCTACACGGGCTCGGCCCCGCTGCCCAGCGCCATGGCCATGGATAAGGCGGTGGCCAAGCGGATCATGGAGAGCGCCGGCGTGCGCACCCCCGCCTGGCGGGAGCTGAGCTACACCGAAGAGGATATCCCCCGTCTCGCCGAAGAGCTGCCGATCCCCTGTGCGGTGAAGGTGGTCAACGGCGGCTCCTCCATCGGCGTGGCCCTGCCGGAGACCCGGGAGGAGCTGGAGAGCGCCCTGCACGACCTGGCGCGCTTTCACAGCCGCGTGATCGTGGAGGAGAAGATCTACGGCCGGGAGCTGACCCAGCCCATCCTGGACGGGAAGTATCTCAGCGCCATCGAGATCGTTCCCCCCGAGGGCACCAGCTTTGACTATGTGGCCAAGTACCAGAGCGGCGCCGAGGGCGCGCAGGAGCTCTGCCCCGCGGCCATCACGCCGGAGGAGCAGAAGCAGATCGGGGAGGCGGCCCTCCGCTTCCACGAAGCTCTGGGTCTCTCGGTCTACTCCCGTTCGGATTTCATCCTGGACAAAGAGGGCCGGGCCTGGTGCCTGGAGGTCAATACCCTGCCGGGCATGACGCCCAACTCCCTCATCCCCAAGGCCGCCCGGGTCGCGGGCATCAGCTACGAACAGCTCTGTGAGCAGATCGTGCTGCTTTCCCTGGAGGAGCGGAAGAAAAACCGCTGAGAAAAGCAAAAACGCCTGCCGTTCCAAATCGGAACGGCAGGCGTTTTTTGCCGCTTATTTCACCGCGTCCAGCAGCGCCTGCACCCGGTCGGTGTTCTCCCACTTCACGCCCAGGTCCTCCCGGCCCATGTGGCCGTAGGCGGCCAGCTTCCGGTAGATGGGCTTTCTCAGGTCCAGATCGCGGATGATGGCGCTGGGCCGCAGGTCAAAGACCTTGCGTACGGCCTCCTCCAGCTTCTCGTCGGAGACGGTGCCGGTGCCGAAGGTCTCCACCAGCACGCTCACGGGGGAAGCCACGCCGATGGCGTAGGCAAGCTGTACCTGGCAGCGCCTGGCCAGACCCGCCGCCACCACGTTCTTGGCCACCCAGCGGGCGGCGTAGGCCGCGGAGCGGTCCACCTTGGTGGGATCCTTGCCGGAGAAGGCGCCGCCGCCGTGGGGGGCGCTGCCGCCGTAGGTGTCCACAATGATCTTGCGGCCGGTCAGCCCGGAGTCGCCCTGGGGCCCGCCGATGACAAAACGGCCGGTGGGGTTGACCAGGTACTTGGTGTTCTCGTCCAGCAGCGCGGCGGGCACGGTGGTCTTGATGACCTTCTCGATCATATCTCTGCGGATCTGCTCCAGCGAGACCTCGGGGGCGTGCTGGGTGGAGAGGACCACCGTGTCCACGCGCACGGGGCGGTTGCCCTCATACTCCACGGTGACCTGGGTCTTGCCGTCGGGCCGCAGGTAGTCCAGCTCCCCGCTCTTTCTCACCGCGGTGAGCTTCAGGGCCAGCTTGTGGGCCAGGGAGATGGGCAGCGGCATCAGCTCGGGCGTCTCGTCGCAGGCGTAGCCGAACATCATGCCCTGGTCGCCGGCGCCGTTCTGCAGCTCGGCCTCCTCGCCGGTCTTGTTCTCCAGGGCCTTGTCCACGCCCATGGCGATGTCGCCGGACTGCTCGTCGATGTTGATGATGATGCCGCAGGTGTCGCAGTCGAAGCCGTACTTGGCCCGGTCGTAGCCGATGTCGCGGATGACGCCCCGGGCGATCCTGCCGATGTCCACATAGCAGCTGGTGCTGATTTCGCCCATGATGTGGACCAGTCCCGTGGAGGCCGTGGTCTCGCAGGCCACGCGGCCCATGGGGTCCTGCTCCAGGATCGCGTCCAGCACCGCGTCGGAGATCTGGTCGCAGATCTTGTCGGGATGCCCCTCGGTGACGGACTCGGACGTAAACAGATAATGACGCATTTTCAAGTTCCTCCTGTATCTCAGTCAAAAAATGTAACCAAACAAAAAACGCACCCCGGACCGGGGTGCGCAAAAAAGCTGGGCAACTTCCTCATCTTTCGTCTCACCGCCGGATTTGGCACCTTGCATCTGCAGGTTGCCGGGTTTCACAGGGCCGTTCCCTCCACCACTCTTGATAAGGTGTATTCAGTTGAGAACAATATATCAGATTTTTCCTATTTGTCAACGGCAAAATTGGGCTTGACAAATCTGTACATACTGTGTATATTGAGTATACACAGTAATGCGGTACAGGTGAGACTATGACGATTTTGATAGACCCGAGAAGCGGCCGGCCCATCTACGACCAGATCGTGAGCCAGCTGAGAAAACAGATCCTGACGGGGGAGCTTCCGGCGGACGCGCCGCTGCCCTCCATCCGGTCCCTGGCAAAGGACCTGGGCATCAGCGTCATCACCACCAAGCGGGCCTACGAGGAGCTGGAGGGGACGGGGCTGATCTACACCCAGCCGGGCAGGGGCAGCTTTGTCGCCGGCGGCGGACACGACGCCCTGCGGGAAAAGCGCCTGGAGGAGCTGGCGGAGACGCTGCGCAAGGCCCGGACCCTCGCCGCCGACTGCGGCCTGACGGGAGAGGAAGTGTGGGCGCTGTACACGCGCCTGGAGGAGGAAGCAAAATGAACGCCATCGAAATACAGGGACTGACGAAGCGCTACAAGGATTTCACCCTGGACGGCCTGAGCCTGGAGCTGCCCGCGGGCTGCATCCTGGGCCTCATCGGGGAAAACGGCGCGGGCAAGACCACCACCATGCGCCTGCTGCTGGGCATGACGAAGCCGGACAGTGGCACGGCCTCGGTGCTGGGCACGGAGATCACCCATGATCTCACCGCCGTCAAGGAGGAACTGGGCGTGGTGCTGGACGAGCCGGGCCTGCCTTGGTGCATGACGGCGCGGCAGACGGGAAAGATGCTCTCCGGCATCTACCGCAGCTGGGACCGGGCGGCCTATGACGCGCTGCTGAAGAAGCTGAGCGTCCCGGCGGACAAGCCCTATCAGGAGCTCTCCCGCGGCAACCGCATGAAGCTCGGCATCGCCATGGCCCTGGCCCATCACCCGAAGCTTCTCCTGCTGGACGAGCCCACCTCCGGTCTCGACCCCGTGGTGCGGGACGAGGTGGTGAACCTCCTCTCGGACTTTACGCGGGAGGAAGACCGCTCCATCCTCATCTCCTCCCACATCGTGTCGGATCTGGAAAAGCTCTGCGACTACATCGCCTTCCTCCACAAAGGGAAACTGATGCTGCTGGAGGAGAAGGACCGGCTGCTGGAGGAGTACGCCTTCCTGCACTGCGCGGCGGCGGAGCTTGACAAGCTGGAGACCGCGGCGGTGATCGGGAAGAAGGCCAGCCCCTACGGGGTCTCCGCCATCGTGCGGCGGGACGCGCTGCCGGCGGGCGCGGCGTTCAGCCCCGTCACGCTGGAGGAGCTGTTTGTGTTTATGGTAAAGGAGGAAGAGGCATGAAAGCGCTGCTGTACAAGGACTTTCTGGCGGCAAAGAAATACCTCAGGATGCTGTTTGTAATGGATCTGATCTTCGTGGCGGTCAGCATCTTCGGCTCCAGCAAGGCCCCGTTTCTCACCATCTTTCCCCTGGTGATGTGCGCCCCCACGGTGACGAGCCTCATCTCCTATGACGAGCGCTTCCACTTTGACCGCAGCTGCGAGTACATGCCCGTGTCCCGCAAAGCCCGGGTGGACGAGAAGTATCTGCTGGCTCTGGGCTATGTGGCGGTCATCTTCCTGCTCTGCTCCCTGGGCGTGGTCAGGCGCTTCCCCGCCGGGTCCGATCGGACGCTGCTGCTCACCGCCATGGCGGCGGCGGGCTTTATGCCGGTCGCGGTGCTGCTGCCCGTCATCTTCAAAGTGGGCTCGGAAAAGGGCCGCGTTTTCTACTACGTGATCTATTTCGGCTCTCTGATTCTGACCTATGGGGCGGCGGGCGTGGGCGTCTACGACAGCGTCGGGCAGGCGGCGCCGACTCTCGGGCCGGGCGCGTTTTTCGCGGCGCTGCCGGTGCTGCTGGCGCTTTTCGCCCTGTCCTGGTTCCTCTCCGTCCGCTTCTACCAAAAGCGGGAGCTGTAAGGCGTGTGGAGTGTGGAGAGTGGAGTGTGGAGTTTCGGCGCGTCTCTTGGCTCTCCCTCTGGGAGAGCTGTCATGCCGCGGCGCGGCATGACTGAGAGGGCGTCTCTCAAGAAACCCAAAGTATAACGGCGGTCGTCCGGCCCTTTTTGGGCGGTCGTCCGCCTGTTTTTTGCTTTTCGGTCCTCGGACCGGCGGTTTTATGTTGACTTCACCCGCTTTTTAAGGTAAAATATCTTGATACTGTGAAAACGAAAGGCGGGGACGGCATGGCAGAGAGCGCGAGCATTCAGAGCGGCCGCCTGCCCCACGCCTGTCTTGTCAGCGCCGCTTCGCGGGAAGACGCCCTGCGCGAGGCGAAGAGGCTCGCCGCCGCCGCGGTCTGCAGCGGCCGGGGGCCCAGGCCCTGCGGCGCCTGCCGGGACTGCCGCAAAGCCCTCTCCGGCGTCCACCCGGACATCATCCTGGTGGGCCGGCTCACGGACGACAAGGGAAAGCAGAAGGCCCAGATCACCGTCGACCAGATCCGCGCCCTCTCAGCGGACGCTGTCGTTCTGCCCAACGAGGCCGAGCGCAAGGTCTACATCCTGGACGAGGCCGAGACCATGAACGCCGCCGCCCAGAATGCGGCGCTGAAGCTGCTGGAGGAGCCCCCCGCCGGGGCGGTCTTCCTGTTGTGTACGGTCAACCCCATGCTGCTTCTGCCCACGGTCCGGTCCCGCTGCGCCCGCGTCAGTGCCGGCGGTGAGACGGAGACCCAGGCGGACGAGGCGACGCTGGAGCTTGCCGCCGGGTATCTCAAAGCGGTCTCCGGCGGGGACGCGGCTCAGCTCTTCCGCTGGTGCGCCGCCAACGAGGGGATGGACGGCAGGAGCTTTTCGGCCTTCTGCGGCGAAGTGCGGGAGCAGCTGACGGACGCGCTCTGCGGCCGCCGGAAGCTGAAGGGCCTGTCCCGTCAGGACATGCTGCGCCTGTGCGGCCTGATGGAAAAGCTCTCCCAGTATCAGAAAGTCAACACAGGCGTCAAACAATTATTTGGGCTGCTGGCCGTGGATTCGATCGCCGGCAGCGAGACGTGAGGATACAGCATTGATAGAAGTCGTAAGCATCAAATTCAAAAACCGCGGGAAGTGCTATTACTTTTCCCCCCGGGGCCTGGACGTCAAGACCGGCGTCAAGGTCATTGTGGAGACCTCCAAGGGTCTCGAAATCGCCGACTGCATCCGCGGCAACCACAGCGTGATGGACACCGCCGTGGTGCAGCCCCTGCGCCCCGTGCTGCGCATCGCCACCAAGGACGATCTGCGCATCGCCCAGCTGAATGTCCAGCGGGAGAAGGAGGCCTTTGAGATCTGCCAGAAGAAGATTGCCGAGCACGGACTCGACATGAAGCTGGTGGATGTGGAGTGCAACTTTGAGGGCACCAAGACCCTGTTCTTCTTCACCTCCGACGGGCGCGTGGATTTCCGCGAGCTGGTCAAGGACCTGGCGGGCATCTTCCGCAACCGCATCGAACTGAGACAGATCGGCGTCCGGGACGAGGCCAAGATGATCGGCGGCATCGGCATCTGCGGCCGCCCCTACTGCTGCAGCCAGTTTTTGGACGATTTCCAGCCCGTGTCCACCAAGATGGCCAAGGTGCAGTCCCTGTCCCTCAACCCGGCCAAGATCTCCGGCAGCTGCGGCAGACTCATGTGCTGCCTGCGCTATGAGCAGGAGGCCTACGAGGACCTGGTCAAGAAGGTGCCCAAGCAGGGGGCCTTCGTGGAGACCAAGGACGGCTTCGGCACCGCCGTGCAGGTCAATCTCCTGCGCCAGACGGTGAAGGTGCGCCTGGACGGGGACACCGAGGACCTGCGTCTGTACAAGCCCAACGAGCTGATCGCCGTGCCCGGCGGCCGGCCCAGAGACGGGGAGAAGCCCGTGTCCACCTTCAAGTACGTGCCGGAGCCGGAGCCCGAAAAAGAGGAGGAGCCGGAGAACGACTGGCTGGTGGAGCCCCAGTTCAACGACCCCGCCCTGCTGGAGCCCGAACAGGATGAGCAGGCTGCGGAGCCGAAGAAGCGCCGACGCAGCCGCCGCAAACCCAAGGGCGAGGGGCAGGGAGAGGTCAAGGTGGAAGTCCGGACCGAGAGCAGACCCGAGCCCCAGGCGCCCAGGGCCGAGGAGGGCGGCGAGAACCGGGAAGGCCGGAGCTCCCGCTCCCGCAGAGGCGGCCGCGGCCGCTCCAAGGGTGTGAAGGTGGAGGCCAAGCCCCACAGCGAGCAGCCCCAGGCCCCCAAGAGCCAGGAGCAGCCGAAACGCGAACAGCCGAAGAAGGAGGGCGCGCCCTCCCACTCCGTCGTCCACCCCGTCAAGGAGGAGGGCGGCAAGCCCAAGTCCAACCGCCGCCGCTATTACCACGGCAAGCCCAGAAACAAGGGCGGCGAGGGATAATCATAAGAAACCGGGCAGGCGCCGCGCGCCTGCCCGTTCGACATCTTTCAACATAATTATGCATAAGTGGGGAATATCCACCCGCCAGAGACCGGCTTCCGCCGGGCTCAGTGGGGCACGGGAACAGGTTTCCATCGCATAAAATCGGCAAATGATTGACATAACGCCGAATATGTGATAGAATTCTACGCGAATCTTCCGGCACCATTTTTTTAACGGAAAGAAAGGTGTAAACTATGATCTGCTTAAACTGCGGAAAGACCATTGACGACGATCTCAAGGTCTGTCCCTTCTGCGGCAGCCTGACCGAAGCTTATGAGGCCGTGCCCTCCTACTACGATACCCCCGCCGAGGAAGAAGCACCCGCCGAAGAGCTGCCCGACGCCGCGCCCGACGCGGAGGACGACGCCCAGGATTTCTTTGACGAGGATCCGGTCTACGCTTCCCCCAAGCCCGAAAAGCCCGGCAAGGCCCCGAAGTTCCCCGCCGTGGGCGGCGGCTTCAATCTGGCGACGGTGCTCTCCGCCGTCAGCTGCCTGCTGAGTCTGCTGTGCCTGTTCATGCTGCTGTCCCTGCGGGGCGGCATCAAGGAGCAGGAGGCGAACCTGACGAACAGCGTCAACACCCTCAACAGCGCCGTCTCCGGCATCGACGCCCGGCTGGGCCAGCTGGACACCACCCTCTCCGGTGTCCAGTCCGAGGCCTACAACCAGTACGCCAGCCAGGCCATCGCCATCTCCAAGGACATCACGCCCCTCACCGGCCCCGTGGACGCGGGCAAGTACAACCGCATGTTCATCATCTCCGCCAAGGGCAACCTCTCCGTCAACACCTCCTTTGACTGGCAGAAGTACAACGAGGCCACCGGCGGCTGGGTCTCCCTGGTCTTCACCGGCGACGCCACGGACAACAGCCAGTACGGTCTGCGTCTGGAGAACACCTTTGACAGGAACGAGAACACCTTCACCTCCATCCTCTGGGCAAACGGCATCACCCAGGAGGCCACCGGCACCTACCGCTGCGTCATCACCGACGCCACCGGCGTCACCAAGACCAGCGCCGAGGCCACCGTCACCGTCAACTGATTTTCCTTTTCGGACAAACAGCGGGAGCGCAAATGTGCTCCCGCTGCAATTTTATCCCCCCGGGGGGGTTGAGCTTCCCGGCGCTTGTGTGTTAAAGTAAATTAGATAAACATTCCGCATGGCAGGTGAGCACATGGAAAACGAACATCAAATCTATTACCACGATCACGGCGACGGCCATATCCACGCCCATGAGCTGGAGCCGGAGCATGTGCACGGCCACGATCATCCCCATCCCCACACCCACGATCACACCCAGACCAAGGCGGTGGTCAACCGGCTGGCCCGGGCCATCGGACATCTGGAGTCTGTCAAGCGCATGGTGGAGGACGGGCGGGACTGCACCGAGGTGCTGGTGCAGCTGGCGGCGGTGCGCTCGGCCCTGAACAACACCGCCAAGATCATCCTCAAGGACCACATCGAGCACTGCATCTCCGGCGCCGAGGGGGACAGCAAGGCCCTGGAGGAGCTCAACGCCGCCATCGACAAATTCATCTGATCCCTTTTTTGCCTTCAGACAGACAGCCTGAAAAGCCCGCCGGACACGGCGGGCTTTTTCCTGAACTTTTTTGCCAAAAAACCCTTGACAAGTTTGGAAAAACGGATATAATTATTAAGCCTGTCCATGGGACAGGGAATCCTTGCTCCCGCGACCACGGGGGCCAAAAGACCAAAAGGAGGTGCAACCATGGCAAAAGCAAGCGAAAAGTACGAAGTGATGTACATCATCAATCCCAACTTCACGGAGGAAGAGACCGCCGCTGTCGTTGAGAAGTTCAAGGCACTTGTGGAAGCAAATGGTACGCTGGAAGAGATGGAGGAGATGGGTAAGCGCAAGCTCGCTTACGAAATCAACTACATTTCCGAGGGCTACTATGTGCTGATGAAGTTCACGAGCGGCCCCGAGCTGCCCGCAGAGCTTGACCGTATCCTCGGCATTACCGACGGTATTCTGCGTCGCCTGATCACCAGACGTCCTGAATAAGGGGTACGGGTTATGCTGAACCACATTGTGATTATGGGTCGCTTGACCCGGGATCCGGAACTGCGCACCACGCAGGCCGGCGTCAGCGTGACCAGCTTCACCGTTGCGGTGGACCGCGATTTCGGCGGCCGCGACGGGGGCGAACGCCAGACCGATTTCATCGACTGCGTCGCCTGGCGCTCCACTGGCGAGTTCGTGTCCAAGTATTTCCACAAGGGCAGCATGATGGTTGTCTCCGGCAGACTCCAGTCCAGAAAGTGGCAGGATCGCGAGGGCAACAACCGCACCAGCTGGGAAATCAACGCGGACAATGTCTACTTCGGCGAGAGCCGCCGCGACGGCGACTCCAGCCGCGACAGCTACTCCAACAACACCTACTCCGGCAGCTACGACTCCGGCAGAAGCAGCGCCCCCGCGCCCGCTTCCAACACCTTTGTCGAGCTGGATGACGGTGACGGCGAGCTGCCGTTCTAACGATAATAGAAGGAGGATACAGCTTTGGCTTTCGATAAAAACAATCCCAAGAACCGCAAGCGCAGAAAAGTTTGCCAGTTCTGCGTCGATAAGGCCACCTTCATCGACTACAAGGACACCGCCAAGCTGCGCCGTTTCATGTCCGAGCGGAGCAAGATCCTGCCCCGCCGCACCACCGGCGTCTGCGCCATGCATCAGCGTGAGCTCACCGAGGCCATCAAGAGAGCCCGTCAGATCGCTCTCCTGCCCTACGTGACCGACTGATTGAATGTACAAAAAGGCAAGCGGAAACCCGCTTGCCTTTTCCATATCCCCGCAAAAGCGCGTCCGGCTTGACGAATCCGGCGGCGCGTGGTAAATTAGGAAAGCACGCCGGTGTGGTGGAACGGTAGACACCGGGGACTTAAAATCCCCTGGGAGCAATCCCGTGCCGGTTCGAGTCCGGCCACCGGCACCACGTCAGAAGAACCCAGCTCCGTTCCGTTTCCGCGGTTTGCGTAAGAACCGCGAAAACTGCACATCCGCTGAGTCCTTCTTCCTTTCCGAAACGGGAGTCTCACGGGGGACTCCCGTTTCGGTTATAAACGCCGTTTCGGATTTGAATTGCCCCGGTGCACCACGTCAGAAGAACTCAGCTTTGTTCCGTTTCCGCGGTTTGCGTAAGAGCCGCGAAAACTGCACATCCGCTGAGTCCTTCTTCCTTTCCGAAACGGGAGTCTCACGGGGGTCCTCCGATTTGGTCTGTGGGGAGAAAATGACAGATACGTTATGAACAATCGCACCATACGGCAAAGAGCCCGCCTTTTGGCAGGCTCTTTGCTGTATTACAGCATAATTGTTTGAAGTTCCCGGTCGAGTACAATGACGGGCGGTCCGCTCTCCGGCCAGACCCGGAGGCTCCGGGAAAACATTTGTTGTAGTTGTTCCCCGTTTTCCCCCGGAAACGGCAGATGATATACGACGATCGCCTCCGCCGGCAGCGTGCCGTGAAAGAAACGCCTGCGCTGAAGATCGCTGAAGAACAGGGGGTTGACAAAGGCGGCCCGCAGCGGCTCTTCCCCAAGAAAGGAAAATGTCTCCCGAGTATAGTCTGCATCCGAGGTGAACAGGAGCCTTTTTCCCCCGCAGGCGATCAGATAGCAAAAATGCAAAACAGCATGGTACTTCTCGTCCAGGTGCAGGGTCCGGAACGCGGTGACCCGGACGTCCGGGGAAAGGCGGAGGACGGTTTTCGCGGTATGCTCGCCCAGGACCAGACAGGGAGTCCCGGTCTCTTTTACGAAATCGAAGAAGCTCTGCTTCTCCCTTCGCTCCGACGCGGGGAGCATCAGCCCCTTCACCCGACGGCGGAGCAGGAATTCCCGGGTCATGTCCTCGGAGAAATGGTCCTCGTGCAGGTGCGTAAACAGCACGTAATCCACTTCGTCAAAAGGCGGGAGGCCGCACAGGAGCCTTTCCCTCGTCTCCGGCGACAGCCCGCAGCCGGAAGTATCCGCAAAGAGCGCGTCAATCAGAATAGACGTATTCCGGACCCGCAGCAGAACGCCGGCGTTTGCCGCAAGGGTGACCTGTATCGGCGGCTCCATAGGCTTTCAGGCTCCTCTCTCTCCGTTCTGTGTTCCGAGCATCTCCCACTTTCCTTCAGGCCTTCACATACACGGTCAGTCCGGCGATCACGATCATGATCTGATCCCCTTCCCCGAACTCATCCCGGTGGATTCCGTTGAGCATCATGCCGCCCTGCACGACCTCCACGTCCACATTGTCGGTGATCAGCAGCTTCTTCAGCGGCTCCGGGTCAATACTGTCCGGATTCGGCGCGCCGATCTTCATGCTGACGCGGATCTCGGACCGCAGATCCTTGACCCCCAGCGTCTCCACCAGGCCGCACATGCAGCAGTGGGACACGGCGTCCCTGACCGCACGCGCAGCGGCCTCCATGCCATCCATCCCGTGCAGATCGGCTCCATAACCGATTTCAACAAGATATCTTTTCCACATGTTGAGCGCCTCCTTTTGTTTTGTCCGAACGGTCTCTGCCGCGGCTCAGGGTCTCAGTTCTCCCGCCGAGACCTTTTCGTGGATGATCTGCGCGATGCCGACTTCCTCATTGGTGGGAAGCACCAGGACCTCCGCAGGCGAATCCGATGTTGAAATCCTGCCCTCTCCGCGAACAGCCAGATTGGCTTCCCGGTCAAACTTCACACCGAGGCAGGAAAGGCGCGAGCAGATTTTTTCACGGACGAGCACGGAGTTTTCCCCGATGCCGCCGGTAAAAACCAGATAGTCCATGCCGCCAAGCTCCGCGTAGAACGCGCCGATGTATTTCACCACCGAATCGCAGAAAGCGTCAATGGCAAGGGCGGCCCGCTCATTGCCGTTCTCGGCGGCATCCTGAATATCCCGCAAATCGTTGCTGACGCCGGAGATACCCAGCAGTCCGCCCTTTTTGCCGATTCCCTCCATGATCTGGTCCATGGTCAGCCCCTGGGTCAGCAGGTAGGGGATCACACAGGCGTCCATGTCCCCGGCCCGGTTGGCGTGGGGAATGCCGGTCTGCAGGGAAAAGCCGAAGGAGGTGTCCACGGACTTTCCGTCTTCTATGGCGCAGATGGATCCGCTGCCGCCCATGTGGCAGGAGATCAGCCGGAAGTGTTCGCCCGCGCGCTTTCGGATCTGACGGGCAATATAGCCGTGAGACGCGCCGTGGTAGCCCAGCCGGCAGATGCCGTACTGTTCGTACCACTCATAGGGCAGGGCGTAGATCCGGCGGGACAGCGGAATGGTCGTGTGAAACGCCGTTTCAAAGCAGCCCACCATCAGCTTGTCCGGAAGCAGGGAGCGGAACACGCGGATCGCCTCAATATAGGGCGGATTGTGCGCCGGCGCCACAGTGACATAAGCCTCCATGGCGGCGAGGACCTCGTCTGTCAGCTCGTGCACGCCGTAGTAGCCTTTCGCCAGCACGGTCTTGAAGCCGATGGCTTCCAGCTCGTCCATGCTTTTGAGCGCGCCGGACTTTTCGCCCAGCAGATAGCGCAGAAACAGCCGGATCCCGTCCGCATAGCCGGGAACGGAGAGTCCCTCCAGCTTTTCCGAAAAGCCGTTTTGGTTGTTTCGATAGGTAAAGATCGCGTCATCGCGGCCGACGCGCTCGGTTTTCGCTTCCACCAGAATGTCCGTGCACGGCATGTCAAAGAGCTTGTATTTCAGGGACGTGCTGCCCACATTGCACACCAGAATTAACATGAAGTCCCTCCCCTTCTACCGCGCCGCGGCCAGCGCGAAGACCCGGCGGATGCCCTCAATGGGGTAATCCACGAAGCGTCCGTCGGCGATCATGGCGGTGACCTCATCCAGACTGAACCAGCGCGCGTCGGCCACCTCGTCCTCCTGCAGGGTGAGCGCCGCGGGGTCCGCCTCCGCCCGGGCCAGGAAGTAATCGTCCAGCACATACGAGAAGGGCTCGGTAAACACGAAGCGCAGATCCTCCGGCTTCAGCGCAAGGCCCATCTCCTCCTCCAGCTCCCGCAGGGCGGAGATTTCGGGGTCCTCCCCGCTCAGGACAAAGCCCCCGGCGGTCAGATCCCAGCGGCCGCCGTAGTGGCCCTTGGCCGTGGACCGCAGCTGACAGAGCAACTCATTCTTTCCGTTGAGCACGCACACATGGGCGACCAGCAGGCGATCGTCCCCGGTGATGGGATCGCCCCGGCGCACACTGCGTCCGGTGCGCTCGTGCTGTGGGGTATAGATGTCGAGGATTTCGCCCTCGGCGTTTTTGTCGCGGATCTCATCCATGCCGATCTCTCCTTTTTCGCCGCAGGGAGCTTCCGAAATCCGGAAGCTCCCTGCTTTTCTCAATTACAGGAAAATCTCGTCGCCGCTCTTGTTGTCAAGGCCGGGGTGCAGGTCGAAGCGGACCGCGCCGATGCGGGCCTTGCCCGCCACCGCCTTGTCGATCAGCGCCGTGCCCTGGATGCCGAAGCCGCCGCAGAGCTCGATGGCGCCGCATCCGGCGTCCGCCATCTCCTTGGCGACCGCCACCGCCTGGTCGATGGTCTCCACACCGATAGCCGTGAGCGCCACGCCCGGAGTCTCAACGGTCTTGCGGTGGATTGCCGGATCCGCGCCCGGCGCGAGGAAAATGAAAGCTGCAACCAACATGATGTGTCTCCTCCTTATTTATTGGGAATATGAATGGCCTTCTTATCGATGTTCAGCGCCGCCTCACGCACGGACTCGGCCACGGTGGGATGGCAGTGGATGGTTTCCACAAACTCCTTGACGGTGCACTCCAGCTTGATGGCGAGGGCTGCCTCTTCGATCAGCTCCGTGGCGCTGGGGGCCAGGATATGCACGCCCAGGATCTCGCCGTACTTCTCGCCCGCCAGAACCTTGATCATGCCGTCCGTGTGCCCGGCCACCAGGCTGCGTCCGCTGCCGCTGGTGGGGAACTTGCCGACCTTATAGGCGATGCCCAGCTCCTTGGCCCGCTCCTCGGTGTAGCCGACGCCTGCGAACTCCGGTCCGACATAGGCGCAGGAGGGGCTCATCTCCGGCTTAAAGATGCGGTCGCCGCCCATGGCGTTCTCCGCCGCCACCTCGCCCATGGCCATGGCCGCATGGGCAAGCATGAGCTTGCCGGTGCAGTCGCCCACGGCGTAGACACCGGGGACATTGGTCTCCTGCTTCTCGTTGGTCTGGATGAAGCCGTCCTTGACCGTGATGCCCGCCTTGTCCAGGCCGAGGTCTTTGGTATTGGGGCCGCGGCCGACGGCCACCAGGATCTTCTCGGCGTCCAGGAACTTCTCCCCGTCGGGGCCCTTGACCTTGACCTTCGCGCCCTTGTCGGTATCCTCCACGGAAACGACAGAGGTGGAGGTGAGGATCTCCAGACCCTCGCCCCGGAGCTTGGCCTCACAGAGCATGGTCAGTTCCCCGTCCATCAGAGGCAACACCCTCGGCTGCATCTCGACCACGGTGACCCTGGAGCCGTAGCGGCGGTAGACGCTGCCCAGCTCCAGACCGATGACGCCGCCGCCGATGACCACCATGCTCTCGGGAATGTGGTCCAGGGACAGGCAGGCGGTGGAGTCGATGGTGGCCTTGCTCCCCTTCAGGCCGGGGATGCCCGGAATGATGGGATAGGAGCCGGAACAGATGATGACCTTCTCGGCGCTGTATTCCTTGTCGCCCACCTTGACGGTCTTGGGGCCGGTGAAGACGGCCCCGCCCGTGATGGAGGTGACCTTGTTGAGCCGCAGCAGGGCCTTGACGCCAGAGGTGAGCTTCTCCACGACGCCGGCGCGGAAGCTCTGGACCTTCTCCCAGTCCACCGCCACATCTTTGCCGATGATGCCGATGCCGGCGCTGTTTGTGGCGGCCTCATAGATCTCGGAGGTGTGGAGCATGGCCTTGGTGGGCATGCAGCCGCGGTTGAGGCAGGTGCCGCCAAAGGAGTCTCGCTCGATGATGGTGACCTTTCCGCCCAACTGCGCGGCGCGGATGGCAGCCACATAGCCGCCGGGGCCGCCGCCGATGACCAGGACGCTGTTGGCCTCGCCTGCAGGGGCGGCCGCGGCAGCCGCGGCAGGAGTCGCAGCGGCGGCGGGAGCCGCGCTGACAAGACCGCTGATGTCCTCATCCGCCGCGGCAATGATCGCAACCTTGTCCAGCACGGGGACGGTCACGCCCTCCTCCACGAAAATGTGGCGCAGGACACCCTCGGCGTTGGCCTCGATGGTGTTGGTGAGCTTGTCGGTCTCTACTTCAAAGAAGGGCTCGCCGGACTTGACCGGATCGCCGACCTTCTTGAGCCATTTGCTGACGGTGCCCTCGGTCATGGTCAGGCCGAGTTTCGGCATTACGACTACTTTTGCCATTGTTTTTCTCCTCCCTTACGCAAGCATCAGCGCGGGATTCTCCAGCAGCGCTTTGACTCTCTGCAGGAATTCCGCCGCCACGGAACCGTCCACCACACGGTGGTCAAAGGTCAGGCTCAGCGTCATCATCGGGCGGATGACGATCTCACCGCCGCGGACCACCGCGCGGTCCTCCATCGTGGTGACGCCGAGGATGGCCACTTCGGGCTGGTTGATGATGGGCGTGAAGCTTTCGATCCCGTACATGCCGAGATTCGTGATGGTGAAGGTGCCGCCCCGGAGCTTCTCCATGGGCAGGCCGCCCTCGCGGGCCAGCTTTGCCAGCTCCTTGATCTCCTTGGAGATCTCGGTCAGGCTCTTCTTATCCGCGTCGGTGACATTCGGCACCACAAGGCCGTTATCCAGAGCGACCGCGACGCCCATGTTCACATAGTGCTTGTAGACGATCTTGTTGTCCTCCACCGAACAGTTGAGCAGCGGGAACTCCGTCAGCGCCTTGGCGATGAACTTCACCAGCAGATCGGTGTAGCTGACCTTGATCTCCTTGGCCTTGAGCTGCTCCCGGTAGGCCTTCATGGCGCTCATGTCCACAGAGAGGTTGGCCGTGACGGTCGGGCTGGTCATGTGGGAGTTGAGCATGTTCTTGGCGATGGCCTTGCGCATGCCGTTCATCGGGACGACCTCTTCCCGCGGGGCTTCCTCGGGCGCCTTCTCGCGGGTGCTTTCCAGATAACGGAGAATGTCTTCGGCAAGGACCCGGTCCTTCGCCCCGATCTTGTCCAGATCGATGCCCAGGTCCTTGGCAACCGCCGCCGCCAGCGGCGAGGCTTTGGTCTTCGGAGCTTCCTCCACAGCGGGCGCGGCGGGGGCAGCGGGGGCGGGCTTCCAGTTCTTCACATCGTCCAGAGTGATGCGGCCGTTGGGTCCGGTGCCGGGGACCAGAGCCAGGTCGATACCCAGTTCCTTGGCCAGCTTCTTGGCGGCGGGAGCGGCAACGACGCGCTCGCCCGGCGCTCTGACCGGAGCCGCAGAAGCGGCGGGGGCGGCGGCAGGGGCTTCAGGCGCGGCGGCGGCAGCGGGGGCGCCGCCCAGCAGGGCGCTGATATCCTCATCCGCCGCGGCAATGATGGCGACCTTGTCCAGCACGGGGACCGTCGTGCCCTCTTCCACAAAGAAGTGGCGCACCACACCGTCGGTGTTGGCCTCGATGGTATTGGTGAGCTTGTCGGTCTCCACCTCGAAGAACGGCTCGCCGGACTTGATCTCATCTCCGACCTTTTTCAGCCACTTGCTGACGGTGCCCTCCGTCATGGTCAGACCCAACTTGGGCATTACGACTACTTTAGCCATAACAATCCTCCTTGTATATTTTCATTGAAGTGTGTTCTATCGAAAAGGGCTTACGCCCTGAACCAGCCGAGTTTCTGTGCCTTCGACAGCGCCTTGCGAGGCAGGACGCGCCACGGGCCGTCGTCCGTGACGATGAAGTCCGCCTGATCTCCCGCGAAGAGCTTGACCTCGCGCTCACCGTCAAGGGCGATCATGCAAGGCTTGTCCGCAACGACCGTGTACTTTTCACCCAGGGCAAGCTGACGCTTGTCCTTGATAAACATGGGCGTGAGGATGCCGGCCGCGATCGGTGCCTTAACCGGGATGCCCTCCTCCCCCAGGGCCACGGCGTAGCCGAAGGGATCGCTGTCCTCCACGATGTGGTAGGCGCCGGGCACGGCGGAAAAGCCGATGGACGCCGGATGGCAGCGGGAGACGATGATGTGCTTCATCTTCTTCGGATCCCAAATGGCCTTGGCGCCCGCGAACTCGTCGTCCGAGATCACCGCGTCGATCAGGGCCATGTCGCGGTAGACGCCGTTGACGAAGACCTGGATGCGCTTGTCGTGGATACAGACGTCGTAGGGGTCGTCCATCAGGGCGGTGGCCGCGGCGGCCATGCCGGCGACCGTGCCCTCCATCATCTGGGGGTAGACGTTGTTGGTGCCGGTGGAGATGGACAGCATCGGGGTCTTCTTCAGAGATTTTGCAGCCGCGCGGGAGGTACCGTCGCCGCCGAGCACGACTACGCAGCCGACGCCGCGCTCTTCCATGAGCCGGGCCGCCTCAATGGTGTCGATCATGGAGGCGTCAAAGGGGAAGTCGAGCACCTCGATCTCACAGCAGGGCATTTTGTCGTCCTCCAGCTGATACTGCACACTGTAGCCCATGGTGAAGGTATCCGGCATATACACGGCCTTTTCGATGCCCAGGCCGTACGCGGCAAGGGTGATGCGCTTGCAGATATTGACCTTCTCGTTATTGTCAATGGTGGTGGCATAGGACACAAGTCTCCGGATATCCTTTCCGGACTGGGGATTTGCGATGATGCCTATGGACGCCATGATCATTCCTCCTTGCTTGTGCTTACGCGCTCTTTACAAGCTGTGCTGCGGCAGAAAGCCGCAGCACAGTTTGTGGGTTTCCTTTGCTCCGGTAGAAATCCGGAGGGCGGGAAATGAATTAGAACATCTTCTTCGCGGCAACCACGATGTCCACGTCGTTGGGCATGTAGTACGCCTCAAGGTTGGGGGCGAAGGGGACAGGGGTGTCGAGAGAGCCGATTCTTGCGACGGGAGCGTCGAGCAGGTCGAACATCTCCTCGGCGATGGTGGCGGAAATCTCGCCGCCGTAGCCGCCGCGCTTGGTCTCCTCGGTGATGACGATGGCCTTGTGGGTCTTCTCCAGGCTCTCGCGGATCATGTCCTTATCCAGCGGGAAGAGGCTGCGGATGTCGATGACTTCCGCCTTGATGCCTTCGGCGGCCAGCGTCTTGGCGGCGTCGAGGGCGGTGTACACCTGGCGGCCGTAGGTGATGATGGTCAGATCCTCACCCTCGAGGGCGATGCGGCCCTTGCCGAGGGGGATGGGATCGAAGTTGTCGACTTCGCTCTTGGTGGCGTAGAGGCATTTGTTCTCGAAGAACATGACGGGGTTGTCGTCGTCAATGGAGCTGAGCATCAGACCCAGGGCGTCCTGCGCGTTGCTGGGGTACACGACCTTCAGGCCGGGGACGTGGGTCAGCCACGCCTCAAGGCTCTGGCAGTGCTGGGCGGCGCCGCCGGTGCCGGCGCCTGCGGGCAGACGCACCACCATGGGCAGGGAGATGTTGCCGCCGAACATGAAGCGCATCTTGGCTGCCTGGTTGACCAGCTGGTCCATGGCGACCGTCAGGAAGTCGTTGAACATGAGCTCGGCAATGGGTCTGAGGCCGGTGGCCGCGCTGCCGACCGCCGCGCCGATGATGGCGCCCTCGGAAATCGGGGTGTCGCGGACGCGCTCGGGGCCGAACTCGTCAATCATGCCGGCGCTGACGCCAAAGCAGCCGCCGAAGGCGCCGACGTCTTCACCGAACAGGAGCACATTGGGATTTTCGCGCATCCGGATGGACATGGCCTCGCGGATCGCTTCGCCGTAAGTCATCATCTTACTCATCTCTCACGCACCTCCGCAACAATATCAGAATATACATCCACGACGGCGCTCTCCTCCGGGGCGAAGGGCTGAGCATCCGCAAAGGCGATCGCTTCGGCAATCTGCTTGTCGACAGCGTCCTTCACGCCCTTGATCTCCTCGGCGGTCATGACGCCGTTCTCCTCGAGGTACTTCTCGAAGCGTGGCATCGGGTCCTTGGCCATCCATGCGGCCTGCTCCTCTTTGGGCTTGTAGGTGGCGGGGTCGCCTTCGAAGTGGCCGCGCTGACGGTAGGTCTTGCACTCGATGAGCGTGGGGCCCTTGCCGGCTCTGGCTCTGGCGACGGCTTCCTCGGCCGCCTCAAACACCGCGATGGGATCGTTGCCGTCAACGGCGACGCCGGGTATGTTGTAGGCCGCGCCGCGATCGGCGATGTCCTTGATGGCCTGGTGGCGATCCTGGCTCATGGAAATGCCGTAGTGGTTGTTCTCGCAGACGAAGATAATGGGGAGCTTCCAGATCGAGGCCATGTTCAGGGCCTCATGGAAAGTGCCCTGGTTGGTGGAGCCGTCGCCGAAGAAGCAGGCACAGACCTGATCGGTGCCGCGGATCTTGGCGGACAAGCCCGCGCCGACCGCGATGTTATGGCCCGCGCCCACGATGCCGTTGGCGCCCAGGATGCCCAGGTTTCTATCCGCAATGTGCATCGAGCCGCCCTTGCCCTTGCAGTAGCCGGTGTAGCGGCCGAAGAGCTCGGCCATCATGAGATTCAGATCGCCGCCCTTGGCGATGATGTGGCCGTGGCCACGGTGGGTAGACGTGATGAAGTCATCATCCCGCAGGCACTCGCACACCGCCGGAGCGATCGCTTCCTCACCCAGATACAGGTGGGCAAAGCCGTAGATCTTGCCCTCGGCGAACAGATCCTTGGCTGCCGTCTCGAAAGCACGGATGCGGCACATGCGGGTATAGATGTCTTTCATCTGTTCTCTGCTTACTGCCATTTGAAAACCTCCTATCGTAATACGCGGCGGCGGAGCAGATCGCGCCGGCCGCTTTTCCGTGGGACAAAAGCCTTTGCCCTCTGTGAATAGTATACAATTATCTCGCAAGATTCTCAATGCAGAAATGGGTTGTTTGGTCATTTTCTACAATACAGTCATTTTTTGAAGTTTCTTTTGGACATTATTTAAGGATTGTTAAACAATGCCCAAAGTGTGGCTTTCAATTATTCCCAATTTTGAGACAAAATCTCACGCGTCTCATTTCGTCTCACCATCCATGCAAAAATGAGAAAAACGCTCCGACTTTCGGGGCGTTTTTCTCATGTCTCTATGTGCAGTTTGCCGGATGATCCTTCCACCGGGACAGGGCGCTTACCGGCCTGTCCCGCGACAGGCTGCGCCACCGTGCCCTTTTGCCGCTGTGGGCATCCTGCATAAGCGCCCGCTCATGGCTTCTGCTTGATCAGGCGCGGGATGATGCCGTACTTCTTCATGCGGCGGTAGAGCGTGGCGCGGCTGATGCCGAGGCGCTCGGCGGCGGCGTCCACATCCCCGTTGCAGATGGTCAGCGCGGCGATGATCCCCCCCTCCCCCGCATTGGACAGGAGGGTCGCGTCGGCCGGGGCCTCCGGCTCTCGCCGCTCCAGTGACAGGACAAGGTTCTCGCTTGTCAGCGTGCTGCCCGCGCTGCTGTAATAGGCACGGGCAATGCTGTTTTGCAGCTCGCGCACATTGCCCGGCCAGTCATAGGCGCGCAGTCCCTCCAGGAATTCCGGCGTCATGCTCTTCGGGGTGTCGGAGCTGCTCTCGTTCAGCCCGCGCAGAAAATACTCGGCATAGAGCGCAAGATCCTCCGGCCGCTCCCGCAGGGGCGGGATGTCCAGCTTGAGACTGCTCAGACGGAAATACATGTCCCTGCGAAAGCTGTCCCGCTCGACAAGTCGACTCAGCTGCTGGCTGGTGGAGGCGATGATGCGGATGTCGAGCTGGATGGGCTGCGTGCTGCCGAGGCGCTGGATGCTGTGGGTTTCCACCGCCCGCAGGAGCTTCTGCTGCATCTCAAGCGGCATGTTGGAGACCTCGTCGAGAAACAGCGTGCCGTTGTCTGCCAGCTCAAAGCGGCCGGGCTTGCCCTCCGCGGCTCTGCCGGGGAAGGCACTGGCCTCATAGCCGAAGAGCTCCATTTCGAAAAGCTCGCGCGGAATGGACGCACAGTTGACCACGACAAAGGGACCGTCGGCGTTCCGGCTTGCGTTGTGGATCGCCTGGGCCAGCACTTCCTTGCCGCTCCCGCTCTCGCCCTGGATCAGGATATTGCCCTCATAGCGGGCAAACTTTGCCGCCAGGGCCAGGGTCTTTTTCATGCTGTCGTTTTCGGTGAGAATGCTGCGGAAGGTGAAAACGGCGCGGTTGCCGGAGAGCTTGTTGACCGAGCTGATCAGCTGGGTCTGCGGGCGAAGCGTGATGCTGTAGGCCCGTTCATATTCCGTCAGCGGGGTGACAACGATGCTGCAGTAGATGGTCTCATCACCGATATGCAGGGCCATGTTGTCAGAGACGAAGGGTTCGCCGCTTTTCCAGTTTTTGTTTTCCAGGCCGACGCTCTTGACGATGCCCTCCAGTCCTATGCGGCGCAGTCCCGCAAGGTCGGTCTTCAGCAGTTTCTCCGCTGCGCTGTTCATCCAGAAGGGCTCGCGATTCTGGTCCAGGAACAGGATGCCGTCCCGGCTGCTCTCCAGCGCCGCGTTCATCATCTGAGCGTTGTAGGCCTGGCGGATCTGCCCCTCGATGCCGATGGCCGCCGCCTGTACCATGCCGAGCGTGTGCGGGTGCGCCTTGCCAATATCTCCGGAGATGTTGATGCAGCCCACGATTTCGCCGTTCGGCCCATGGATGGGCGCGGCGGAGCAGGTCCAGCCGTGGTGCGTGACACAGTAATGCTCCGGCCCCACCATCTGGATCGGGATGTCATAGTCCAGCGCCACGCTGATGGCGTTGGTGCCGACCTCCAGATTGCTCCACATGGCGCCCGGCATGAAGCGCATGTCCTGCGAGCGGGAGACAATCTCCTCGTCCCCCATCATCTCCAGCAGATAGCCTGCGCTGTCGGTCAGCACGACGAGAAATCCGGAGGCGCGGATGATGTCAAAGACCTGCCGCATGACGGGGATGGCAATCTCCAGAAAAAGCTTGTTTGCCGTCCGTGCGCTCTCGAGCACGTTTGCGTCGATATGCCGCCCCTCGCCCCCGGAGGGGTTGAGTCCCGCCGCCCGGCATTTGCGCCATGATTCGGCGATAGGGGCCCGGACCTCGGGGCTCATCTTGCCCTCAAAGACGTAGTCCGCCCAGAGCTCTGTCATTTTTGAAATGTCCATATTCCACCCCTCAGCCCAGTATTGTTTCCGTGATCTCTTTCGCCGTGATCGCGCCGAAGAGCGCGCCGATGTCAAAGCCCGCCAGCTTCTCCGCCAGGGCCTGCCGTGTCAGCGGGACGTCCCGCAGCGCCTCGCACAGGGCGGTGTTCGGCGCCGCTGCCATGTAGTCCCCGTAAAAGGCGATCTCCTGGATGCGCCCCTCGTGCGTGTTTATCCGCACTTCCAGGGTGCCGCCCGGAAAGCGCCGCCGGTTTTTCATCTCGAAGTCCGGGCTGCGCCCGTAGGTCCACTCCCAGCTGCGGTACTTCTCCTCCGCCAGCTTCCGCACGGCCGCCAACTCCTTGTCAGTGAGCGTCTCACGGAGCATACCGTCCTGCGTGAGCTCCCGGAGCAGCCGCTCCCGAAACTGCGCGAGGTCTGCGTCCGCGGGGAGATAATCCCGGATGTTCCCCACGCGGGAGCGAACCGACTTGGCGCTCTTGGAGCGGAACTTTGCCGGGTCCGCTTTCAGCGCGCCCTCGATCATGGCGGGATCGGAGTCGAAGAGTAGGGTTCCGTGGTGGAGGATCCTGCCGTCTGCAATCCGCTGCGCCACACCGGAAACCTTTTTCCCGGCGACGAGAATGTCGTTTCTTCCGCCGGTCTCCGCGTCCACGCCCATGGCGGCCAGCGCCCGGCAGACCGGGTCGGTAAAGCGTCGGATCGTAAGCTCCTCCGCGTTCCCCACGTCACAGATAAAGGAGTAGTTGAGGTTTCCGAGATCGTGGTATACCGCGCCGCCGCCCGTCATTCGCCGCACCACGGTGACGCCGTGTTTTTCCACGAAGGCGGCGTTGATCTCCTCTGCCGTGTTCTGGTTCAGTCCGATGACGACGGTGTTGGCATTCTGCCAGAGCAGCAGCCAGTCGCCCTCGCGGAAGTGTTCCAGAACATACTGTTCCAGCGCGAGATTATAGCAAGGATCCACAGAACCCGTTTCCAGGTAATGCACAGGCATCGCGCATTCCCTCCTTTCCTGCAGAGCGCAGACGGAGCGCCCCTCAGCCCTTCTTTGCTTCGGCTTTTTCCAGGAAGCGCTGCCTCTTGATGATCACGCGCTCGTGGGTTCCCTGGCCGATCAGGCCGCATTCGTCAAAGGCGCGGACCTCGAAGGTGAGCTTGCGGCCGTCGATCGCGGTGAGCCGGCTCTCCGCCCAGACCTTCATCCCCACGGGGGTCGCGGCCTCATGGCTGACAGAGAGCCCGGTGCCGACCGTGCTCTGCCCCTCTTCCAGTTCCGGCGCGACCGAGCTCTGCGCGGCCTCTTCCATCAGGGCGATCATGTAGGGCGTCGAAAAGACATGCAAATCGCCGGACCCGACACTGGCGGCTGTGTTCCGGTCGTTGACCGTACATTCCGCGTGTCCCTGAATGTTGATTTTAAGCATGACAAATCCCTCCGAATCCTTCATTTTTCTTGGTTACCTGCATTCTAACCGAAATATGGCAGTATATCAAGCCCTTGCGTTCAATTGATCTGTTGGCCCGGTGCACAGCCGGCCGCCTGCATTCTTCTTCAAAGCGCAGCAGACCAGCTCCCTGCAGGGAAAAACGAATGTGCCGAGAAAAAGTTTGGAAAATGTGTGCTGACCGCCGGAATTGTTTTTATCAAGTACGTTATGAACACTCGGACCACGTCAGAAGAAAGCGGCTCCATTCCGTCTCCCCGGTTAGCGTAAGAGCCGGGAAGACTTCATATCCGCAGCTTCCTTCTTCCTTTCCAAATCGGAGAACTCATGGGAGTTCTCCGATTTGGTTTTGAGGGGGACACGGCAAGTCCGTTATGGCCACCGGCACCACGTCAGAAGAACTCAGCTCCGTTCCGTTTCCGCGGTTTGCGTAAGAACCGCGAAAACTGCACATCCGCTGAGTCCTTCTTCCTTTCCGAAACGGGAGTCTCACGGGGGACTCCCGTTTCGGTATTTTGGGGTTCAAATTAGGATTACCCCGGCGCACCAAGGGGCCGGGGCCTCTTGGCATTGGTGGTCCCAATCTCGCCCCGGTCGGCCGCAGGCCGGTTCCGGTGAAGGGCTCGCCAGACGGGGCCGGGTGCCGCGCTGCGGCGGCTTCTGCAAGAATGAACAGAGCTCGTTTTATTTGGCGGCGGACTATGTTTTTTTCGAGCCTCGTGTTATAATGGTTATAATACTGGCATCCATCCCGGCAAATCAAAGTCTGTGAGGACAGGATAATCAACCCATCCCCTATGACAGTTGAAGGAGAACACAATGGCATCTACCAGCCAGTGCAGATACTGCGGCTCTGTTGTTTCATCTGCAGACGAACGTTGTCCCAATTGCGGCGCCCCCAATGAAGGCTTTGTGGTGAACACGGAGAGGCATGTTTTCCTGCCCAAAACCATCGAAGAACTGAAGGAATACTGCGCCGAGAGAGGAATGCCGCTTCTCCGGATGCGCTTTTTCATCGGGGAAGACTATCGAAAGCCGAAAGCATTCGGCATATACAAAGACGGCGGGGACTTCATCGTATACAAAAACAAGGCGAACGGACAGCGGGCCATTCGCTATCAGGGGCCGAGTGAAGCGTTTGCGGTCAACGAGCTGTTTCTAAAGCTGCTGGACGAATGCCACAACCGGGGGATCTACCCCGACGGCAGGATTCCGGAAAAGTCTTCATCAGGTGCACGCCGGAGAAGGCGGGCAACCCCGGGCATCATTCCACCGCTGATCAGTATCATCGTTTTGCTTCTCATATCCGCTGTATTTGCATGCTATTCTTTACATCAGCACCGCGACGACGGATACTATGGCACAGGCGACGGAACGGTGTATTACCACTACGGTTCCAGCTGGTACTATACGGATGATACCAGCAGCGCCGGCTATTGGTACGAGACCGATGACTTCCCCGCTGCCAGCTATGAAGAATACTCTCTCGGAGAAGATTGGGTTTCGGACTGGGGAGTCAGCGATTTTAAACATTCAAGTACATGGGAGGAATTACAGGCTGAGATGGAGGAAAGCCATTCCTCCAGTTCCTCGGACTATGATTCCTGGGACAGCGGGGATACAGACTGGGATTCGGACTGGTGACGGCGTTTCATGGTTCACGGGAAATCTCGGCCTGCTGCGCACCCCGCAGAAGTCGGGGGCAGCGATATCACAACCCGCGTGATTTACCGCGTCAAAACAACAACAAATCGGAGAACCCACGGGGGTTCTCCGATTTGTTCAGTCTGTCAAAAAACTACCCAAACGCCCTCGCTTCTGGTACAATAGGAGCGGGGGTGTTGTCATGGACGAATGGAAGAAAGACGCGCGGCGAGATGTGGTATTTGTAGACATCGACGCACTG